>Ga0316226_1000141_pt1 | contig 113364 bp, 103 predicted proteins | sample TBH18017metaG_FD_206009 | JGI IMG/M metagenome (GOLD analysis project Ga0316226, IMG submission 206009) | Freshwater microbial communities from Trout Bog Lake, Wisconsin, USA - TBH18017 | ecosystem: Environmental > Aquatic > Freshwater > Lake > Hypolimnion/Profundal zone | place: USA...
TAAGTGGCTGTTTCTCAGTGACCCCGACAGGATTCAAACCTGTAACCTTCTGATCCGTAGTCAGATGCTCTATTCAGTTGAGCTACGGGGCCTTTCAGGCTGCAAAGGTAAAAAATTCCTGGAAAGCGGCAAAGAGATTTTTACTGCCTGCAAACCAGCAGCTGCAATGATGGTTCACCTGATTTCAAACTTATGCCCGAAATCACGGCATATAATCTGTGATACATCCCTGGCCGATTTAACTGCAACAGGCAATCCTCCTCCGGGAATATTCCAATGGCTTGCATAATAAAAGTTTTTAAGGCCAGGAAGCTTAAAGCCCACCGGTGAAAGGGCGAGGAGGTTCTTACCGGGTAGCCAGCCCTGAACCGATCCTTTCCAGTTATTCGTATACCGGTAAAAAGTTGCAGGTGTTGCCACGTCGATTTCCTCTGTAAATTCCTTTATCCTGCCGAACTTCTTTTCCAAACACTCAATTATTTCCCAGGCGAAGCCTGTTTTCTTTTGATTATACAAGGCCCTGTCTTTCTCTCTGAGATTGATCCAGTAATCGGCCTTGCTGGTATAAAAACTTAGCGACACTACCGTTTTTCCTTCCGGCGCCAGGGTGGGATCATAATTATACACGTGGGCTTCAAGCCTTGAATACGATGTTCCATCAGGCGAAACAAGGTCGGTATCAAGGGGAAACCTGAGAAAATGTGATGCTTCTTCAAAAGTCCGTCTTACCCCAAGGTTCACCATGAACATCGAATAATAAATCTTTAGTTTCTTTTGATTTCCGAGCTCAAGAATCGTTTTATTTACAAACTTTCCGTCCAGCAAATTGAATACGGTAGAATGCCAGTCCGAAGAAGACAAAACCACATCCGATAAAATATGATTCCCGTTTTCAAGCTGAATACCTGATGCCGTACCAGCCTGGTGTGTAATTTTCTTCACCGGGGAATTATAGCTGATCTTTCCCCCCAGCGAAACATACTTATCCCTTAACAGACCGACGAACTTCCCTGCCCCTCCTATCGGGTAACCGGCTGCAAGCAGATCATTGTATGCGAGAGGCATGGTAATGATCATCAGCGGAAGCTCCTCACCGTCAAAAAGCAATTGAAATGCTTCTCTTAGAAACGGACTCTTCAATTTAAGAGCAAAAGAGAAATTAGTCTCCTTCTGAAGCCTCTTCATGAACCACAGCAGCGGAAGATACTTTATATACTTCATTTTCTCAGTAACAGGCAAAAGCTCTGGGAGTTTTTTGATCATAGGGGGAATCTCCAATCCCTGGATCTTACGCATAGAACTGATCAGCTGATCAATAACTAACTGATCTTCAGGTGAATTATCGACAAGATATTTCCTGAGTACAGACAGGTTGGTATAAAGATGAAATATTTTACCCCCGTGAATATCCCTGTTATGAAGTACTTCAATATCCATCCTGATCTTATGTGTAATAAACCTGAGAGAGTCCATGTCAAACAGTTCCGACCAGAGCTGGTAGAATGGATTAGACGGACCTGAACCCAGAAGCCACTGAAAACCACTCTCAAAGGTATAATCGCCTTTTTTCCAGCTGGTGCAAAGTCCTCCGTAATTTGCCTGGCGTTCATAAATAACAGTTTCGAAACCATTCATCTGCAGATAACATCCTGCCGAAAGCCCTGAGACTCCTGCGCCTATAATACTTACGTTCATTTTTAACAGCTGGTCGCCAAAAGTAAGAAAAGGCCGCTGACATAAGGTAAAAAAAATTACCTTTGCAGATTATTTTGCCACTGGCATTTTACTAATTTGGATATTGCTTAAATTACTGAAACACAGAAGATGATAATTGCAGGTAGCAGGAAACTCACAGTCAATGATTTTTTCAAAGTACTTTTCGAAGGTGAGAAAATTGATATAGACATCGAGGCCCGGCGTAAAGTTGAAGAAGATTTTGAGTTTCTTAAAGAATTCGCGCAAGGGAAAGTCATATACGGTATTAATACCGGCCTTGGGCCCATGGCCCAATTCAAGATTAACGGGAACAAAGAGCTTGACCTGCAGTATAATTTAATCCGCAGTCATGCTGCAGGATGCGGTCCACCCCTCCCTGCCCTGTATGCCAAAGCCACCATGCTTGCGAGGCTCAGTTCCCTGATCCAGGCCAAATCGGGCATCCACATTGAGGTCGTTGACTTGTTGAAAGAACTAATCAACCGTGATATCAATCCCTATATTCCTGAACATGGCGGAGTAGGCGCAAGCGGTGACCTGGTCCAGTTAGCCCACCTGGCATTGAATCTCATTGGTGAAGGTGAGGTCCTGTATAAAGGACAGGTTGTTTCTGCCTCTGAAGTTTTTACTGCGGAAGGACTTTCTCCCATAACCATGCATATCCGCGAGGGTCTCGGCCTGATCAACGGTACATCGGCAATGACCGGTATAGGGATGATCAATCTCATACATGCAAGGAACCTGGTCGACTGGGCTATTCTCGCTTCGTCCATGATTACCGAGATCGTGGAATCCTATGATGATCATTTTTCGGACGGGCTCAACAGGGCAAAAGCTCATTACGGGCAGAGGGTTGTTGCCCGTACAATGAAGTTTATCCTGAAAGACAGCCAGCTTATCCGCCGCCGCGCCGACCATTTATACAATAACGACAAAGCGGTTGAGGTAGATGTATTCAAGCATAAAGTCCAGGAATATTATTCGCTTCGCTGCGTTCCTCAGGTAGTCGGGCCCGTGCATGATACCATTTTGTATTCAAGTCATATCCTGATGAACGAGGTGAATTCAACCAGCGATAACCCTATCATCGATGGTGAACATCATAATGTTTTTCACGGGGGAAATTTCCACGGTGATTATGTAGCCCTGGAAATGGATAAGATGAGGATAGCCATTGCAAAACTTTCCATGCTTGCCGAGCGTCAGCTGAACTACCTGATGAACCCGAAGCTGAACGAAATACTTCCGCCATTTGTCAACCTGGGAAAACTTGGACTTAACCTGGGGATGCAGGGGGCCCAGTTCACTGCAGTATCGACAGTTGCCGAAAACCAGACCCTGTCAAACCCGATGTACATCCACAGCATTACCAACAACAACGACAACCAGGATATCGTTAGCATGGGAACCAATGCAGCCCTGCTTACCAAGAAAGTCATTGATAATACCTACCAGGTTATAGCCATTGAAATGATTTCAATATTACAGGCTATAGATTTCCTGAAGATCAAAGACAAGCTATCTTCATATTCAAGAAGCAAGTATGAAGACTTGCGGAAAATAGTTCCTGTGTTTACTGAAGATACAAGCAAGTATAAGGATATCCAGAATATCGAACAATATATCATGGAGAATAAACCTCAGTTTTCGGTAGAGGAATAATTATAAATCAGGCTAAAAATTTCTGAATGAGATATGCACTTGTGACAGGCGGATCCCGTGGCATTGGAAGAGCTATATGTGTAAGCCTTGCCAGGGATGGGTTCCACGTCATTATCAACTACAATTCAAAATCATCTGAGGCTGAAGCCACACTGGCCATGGTACGTGAAAATGGCGGTATTGGAGAGATCATGCAGTTTGATGTCTCAAGCCAGGTAGCCGTAGAAAAAGCCCTTGGAGACTGGCAGGCCGGGAATGAAGGCAACTATATCCATGTGCTGGTAAATAATGCCGGCATCAGGAGAGATGCACTTCTGATGTGGATGAAGAATGAAGAATGGAGTGATGTTTTAAATACAAACCTTAACAGTTTCCTGTATATCACCAGGTTCCTTTTAAAGGATATGCTCGTTAACAAATGGGGCAGGATTATTAACATAGTCTCTCTTAGCGGGATAAAGGGCCTGCCAGGCCAGGCAAATTATTCTGCCGCCAAGGGTGGTGTTATTGCAGCAACCAAAGCCCTGGCCCAGGAGATTGCAAAGAAGAATGTAACGGTGAACGCAGTTGCCCCCGGGTTTATCAGGTCGGATATGACCAAAGACCTTGACGAAACACAGCTTAAAGCCATGATCCCGATGGGTCGCTTTGGCAAACCTGAAGAAGTGGCGGCAGCCGTGCGTTTCCTCGCCTCCGACGAGGCATCATATATCACAGGTTCTGTCATTAATGTTAACGGCGGTCTTTATACATAGAAAAATGATAATTTTCGCTACCTCGCTACCTCGCTACCTCGCTACCTTATGAACAGGGTCGTCATCACCGGCATGGGAATATATTCGGTCCTCGGCACGAATCTTGCCAACGTAAAAGACGCACTCTATCATGGCAAATCAGGTATAATACTGGATCTTAAACGTAAAGAACTGGGGTTCCGCTCGGCTCTTACGGGAATGGTTGAACGCCCGGTTCTTAAAGGCGTTCTTGACCGCCGCATGAGGGTGGGTATGCCGGTTCAGGGCGAATATGCCTATATGGCCACCCTTGAAGCTCTTAAAAATGCCGGGATCGAACAGGATTTCCTCGATAAAAACGAGGTAGGAATACTTTACGGGAATGACAGCTCCGCTCTGCCTGTCGTGGAATCTGTGGATATCCTCCGCAAAGAAAAGGATACCATGCTCATCGGCTCAGGCTATATCTTCCAGTCGATGAATTCAACGGTATCAATGAATCTCTCGGTCATATTCAAACTCAGGGGGATCAACTTTACGGTAAGCGGAGCCTGTGCCAGCGGTTCCCATGCGATCGGGATCGGCTACCTGCTGATAAAGGATGGTTTACAGGACATGATCATATGCGGAGGGGCACAGGAAATCAACCCGGAATCTACCGCGAGTTTTGATGCCCTGAATGCATTCTCGGTGAGGGAATCCGAACCGACAAAGGCATCAAGGCCCTTTGACCGTGACAGGGACGGACTGGTGCCCAGCGGCGGTGCGGCTACTATTATTATTGAGAGTCTGGAATCAGCGAAAAAACGCGGGGCTAACATACTTGCAGAGCTTGTCGGCTATGGGTTTTCCTCGAACGGTGAACATATTTCACTGCCCAATATCGACGGTCCTGCCAGAGCCATGCAGCAATCGCTGAAAGCCGCCGGGATGTCATCCGCAGACATTGATTATATCAATGCACATGCTACCTCGACCCCGGCAGGCGACGGGAACGAGGCCCAGGCGATTTTCCAGGTCTTCGGGAAGAACATGCCTCTTGTCAGTAGTACAAAATCCATGACAGGTCACGAAATGTGGATGGGAGGAGCCAGCGAAATAATTTATTCGACCCTGATGATGAATAATAATTTCGTAGCTCCTAACATCAACTTTGAGAATCCTGACCCTGCCACTGCATGCCTGAACCTTGCTACAGTAACAACACCGCATGAAATCAATGCCTTCCTTTCCAACTCATTCGGCTTCGGCGGAACCAACTCCTCGCTTGTAGTCAGGAAAGCCTCTTTCTGATTAATTCAGTTTTTTTTATACTTTTGCATCCTATAAGCATACTTTATAATGCAAAACGACGAGATTATCAATAAGATAAATCAGTTGCTGGTTGATGAGATTGAAATTGATGCGGATAAAATCAGCCCTGCCGCGGACCTCAAAAAAGATCTTGAGATAGACAGCCTTGATTTTGTTGATTTATTTGTGATCATTGAACGCAATTTCGGGGTCAAAATGAAGGCAGAAGAAATGACAGAAATAAAAAGTTTACAGGATTTTTACGATTATATCATTAAACGTGTCCTTTCAAATTAGCAAAGATGGAATCCTGGGAAGGTAAAACCCGCGGAGGAGTTCTTGGTTATAAAATATTTGTCTGGACGCTGAGGAACCTTGGAATTTCTTTCGCCTATTTCCTGCTGATCTTCGTTGTTTCCTACTTTATGTTTTCGTCATGGAAAGCATTCGGTGCAATTTACCGGTACTTCCATCAAAGAATGAATTACGGGAAACTGAAGTCGGTATTCAGTATCTACAGGAATTATTTCATATTCGGCCAGATCCTGATCGATAAACTGGCCATGCTTGCCGGTTTCCAGCAAAGATTCACTTTCGATTTTGAAGGCGAGGAGTACCTTCGCCAGATGGAAAACGGGGGGCTGCTCATCAGCGGTCATGTGGGAAACTGGGAGATTGCCGGCCAGTTGCTGGTAAGGCTTGAGAAAAAGATCAACATCCTGATGTACGATGCGGAACATCAGAAAATTAAAGGATACCTGGCCGATGTGCTCCGTCGCAACGTGAGCTTTATCATTATTAAGGAAGATTATTCCCACCTCCAGGAGATCAAAGAAGCTTTTGCAAGGGGTGAGATCATTGCCATGCATGGCGACCGTTACATTGAAGGGAATAAGACAGTGATCACCGGTTTCCTCGGGCAGCCTGCAGCCTTCCCGCTCGGACCGGTCAATCTTGCTGCAAGGTTCAACGTACCTGCCTCATATGTTTTCGCTGTAAAAGAAACACGGTCACATTATCATTTTTATGCCACCCCCCTGCAGTATATCGAATTTTCAAATAACCTGAAAAAAAGGGATGTACTACTCTCTGAAGCTGTCAGGAAATTTGTGGATGCCTTTGAAACAGTGGTCTACAAATATCCTTTGCAATGGTTTAATTATTATGACTTCTGGAAGTTGCCGAAGTCGGACTACCAGCAGGCGGCCCGCCCGGGTCATGAAAAAACCATCGCCCCTGCCAAAGCTCAGGAGGCGAAGAAGCTTTTACTTATTTCAGCAAATAAGTATGCCAACCCCTACCCTGTTTATCCGCTTGGGATATCATACCTCTATGCCTACCTTAATGACCGCATGCCAGAGCTTGAGATAAGGTCGGTTGACTTTAATGTACAGGGCAGCGAAGACCTTAAAAACATCCTGAATTCATTTAAACCTGACTACACAGGGCTCTCCCTCCGGAATATTGACGATGTTAATTTTTATACCAGGGAAAGCTTTGTGGGCAGCTACAAGGTGATCGCAGATATCATCAGGGAATCAGGGATCAATACGACTTTTATTGTAGGCGGATCTGCATTCTCTATTTATCCTACGGAATTGTTCGCATTGCTGAAGCCGGATTTCGGTGTTGCCGGCGAGGGCGAGGAAAGCCTTTACAGGCTGCTTAAAAGTATAGCCGCCGGCCGGACTGACCTGAGCATACAGGGGCTCGTTTACAGCCAGGATGGTAAAATCATGCAGAATTCAAGGGAACAGTTTATCAAGACTCCTGAACTGTCTTTTGATCCAAGGATGGTGAAATACTACTGGCAGAAAAGCGGCATGATCAACATCCAGACCAAACGCGGATGCCCGTATAACTGCATTTATTGCACCTACCCGCTGATCGAAGGCCACCAGGTGAGGACGCTTGATCCCGACCGCATCCTGCACACCCTTCGCGATCTGTATTATCATCATAATGTCGATTATTACTTCTTCACCGACTCGGTTTTCAATATCAGCAATAATTTCAATACCGAGCTGGCTGAAAAGATCATAAAATCGAATATGAAACTAAAATGGGGGGCATATTTTTCACCTCACAAGCTCACCAAAGACCTGCTTCAGCTCTTCTCCAGGGCAGGCCTTACTCATATAGAATTCGGCACGGAATCATTATCTGACAGCACTCTCAGGAATTACGGCAAGCATTTCGATGTGGATGAGGTTGTGAGAGTTTCACAATATTGCAACGATGCCCGGGTGTATTTCTGCCATTTCATGATCATTGGTGGTTACGGAGAGACCGACCAGACTGTGGATGAAAGTTTCGAGAATTCGAAACGTATCGAAAATACTGTCTTTTTCCCCTATGTAGGTATGAGGATCTACCGCGGGACAAAACTTCATGAGCTCAGTATTGCCGAAGGGCTGCTTACTCCGGATGAAACTATTATTGAACCTGTCTATTACATTTCAAAGGCGGTGAATTATGAAACGCTGAGGGTCAGGGCTGAAAAAACCGGCAGGCGATGGGTATTCGCAGATGAAGATGTGGCAACGGCAATGAACAGGATGAGAAGCAGAAATCGTAAAGGCTCATTATGGCATCATTTAAAGAAATAAATATCCCCCAGAAACCACCTATGGTCATGGTTGACCGTATTGTACGGGTTGAGGATAAAACGACAGTGACTTCTTTCAGGATCAGGGATGATAATGTTTTCATTGAAGATGGCTTGTTTCGTGAACCCGGAATCATCGAAAATATGGCACAGACCGCTGCGGCCGGAAGTTCTGCTAAGACCGGTGAAGCTGGTTCCGCACCAAAACTGGGATTCATTGGCGCCATCAGGGATCTTGAGATAAAAAAACTGCCTGAATCAGGTGATGAGATTTTTACCACGGTTACCGTCACCCATGAAATATTCAATGCAACGGTTGTCACAGCTTCAATCACCCTGAATGACGAGCTAATTGCTCAATGTGAATTGAGGATTTTCCTTGAATCCTGAACATTATATTCTCTAAAGCATTTTTTAATATGCCTGATGAAGAAAACGAAGAACTGATCTATCGCAATAACAGGGAATTGCATTATAGCTTTGATCCTGAAAAAGGATTTGTCGCCAGGGTTGATTTTCAGTATCACGGTAACCAGGCTATTATCAGGCAGGGCTGGGATGCTGCTGAATACAGGCTGAAAGAAGTTTCAGAAAAAATTTCCGCAGGCAAACTCAGTCCCCTTGCATGGCATATGGAAAAGAACCTGATGGAACTGCCAATGCTATCGGCCTATACAGGTATAATGAAATGGAGGATTAAGCGTCATCTTAAACCGAAAAACTTTAACACTTTAAAACAAGGACTTCTGGCCAGGTATGCTTCGGTTTTTAACATAACTATTGAAGAACTAAAAAAACCTGCTTTAAACTGAACCATGACAGAACTGAATTTTGAACACCGCCAGGCCGGGCATTGTGAGAGCGGAGTAACTTCCAATCTTTTAAATTATCATAAGCTGAGCCTCAGCGAGCCCATGGCATTCGGTATCGGTGCGGGTCTTTTCTTCAGTTACCTCCCCTTCCTCAGGATGCAGCACGCTCCTGTGACCTCTTTCAGAGTCTGGCCCGGGATGGTGTTCTCACGTACAACCAAAGTTCTTGGTATAAAATCCAGGATTTACCGGTTTAAGGATCCCAAGGCCTCTATGGATAAACTTGACGAGGTGCTTTCCATGGGTTTTCCTGTTGGCTTGCAGGTTGGAACATTCCATCTTCCTTTCTTTCCCCCTGAATACCGTATGCATTACAATATGCATAACATGGTTGTATACGGCAAGACCGGCGAAAACTACCTTGTCAGTGATACTGTCATGGAACAGAAAGTCAGGATCAGTTATAATGACCTGATGAGGGTAAGGTTTGCCAAAGGCGCGTTTGCCCCAAGAGGGCGGATGTATTATCCATATTCCGTTCCTTTGGTTGTTGACATGAAACAGGCAATTATCAAAGGGATCCGTAAAACGGCGGGGAATATGGTAGGAGTGCCTTTCCCACTCATCGGGACCAAGGGAATACGTTACCTGGCAAGGCAGATGAGGAAATGGACTGAAAAGCTGGGAGAAGAGAAAGCCTCCTACTACCTTGGCCAGGTGCTTAGGATGGAGGAAGAGGTGGGAACCGCAGGAGCAGGATTCCGGTTTATTTACGGTGCTTTTCTTGATGAAGCAGGAACCTTCCTGAAACAGGACTGGATAAATGAAGTTGCTGTTGAAATGGGTAATACTGCCAATTTCTGGCGGCAGTTTTCATATCTGGGTTCAAGGAACTGTAAAAAGAGACCTGGCCCAGGCCAGTCATTTGATGCCCTGGCCGACATGCTGATGGAGTGTGCCGACCGGGAGGAACACATCTTCAGGAAGCTGGCCAAAATAAGATAAAAAGAGAATGTAATTTTTTAATAAATTCGCAGGCTGATAAAAATTCATCGGATGGAGAACCCAATAGAAAATTTAGACCCGGTTTATAAGAACAAAAGTTATGGACAGTACCGTGAAATGTTATATTCTTACGATGAGAACGGCAACTTCCAGCAAACTGTATGTTACCATGGCGAGCCTGAGAAGGTGGTTCTTGAGCAGGCCTGGGATCTTTTTAATGAACGTGCCGAAGACGCAAAACAGAAAGTCCTTGCAGGGAAAGTCAGCCCGATAGCATACTACATGGAAAAAATACTGGCTGATCCCCTTGGATTATCCATGATGGCGGGAGTCTCCCTGTGGAAGGTCAAATTGCATTGCAGGCCTTTTTTCTTTAAACGCCTGGGGGAAAAGACCCTCGCAAAATATGCCGAGGCATTTAATATCTCCGTCGAACAATTAAAGAATCCTGAATAATCAACAATACCCAAATGGACAGCAAATCTATAATGATCAATTATACCCACCGCCAGGCAGGCCATTGCGAAAGCGGAGCCACTTCAAACCTTTATAATTTTTATGGCTATCAAATGTCGGAACCCATGGCATTCGGCATTGGAACAGGTATATACTTCAGCTATCTCCCTTTCATCAAGCTGATGTTTGCTCCGATGATGTCTTTTCGTAATCTTCCGAACACCGTATTCCACCGCTCCTCTAAATACCTTGGAGTTGATGCAACCGTCATTAAAAAATTCTCCAATGTGAAGGACTCTATGGATGCCCTTGACAGAAATCTTGAGAAAGGAATCCCTACCGGTGTTCAGGTTGGAGTTTTCAACCTTACTTTCTTTCCCCCGGAATACCGTCAGCACTATAATATGCACAATATGGTGGTTTACGGCAAGAAAGGAAACCTCTATCATATCAGCGATACGGTAATGGAACATCCCCAGACATTAACCTATGATGACCTTGTGCGGGTGCGCTGGGCCAAGGGAGCTTTTGCCCCCAAGGGAAAAATGTACTGGATCAACAAGATGCCTAAGGAGCTGGATATTAAAAAAGGAGTGGAACTGGGAATAAAGAAGAGCGTTTACGAAATGACCAAAGTGCCTTTCTGGCTTGTCGGGATCAAAGGCATGAGGGTAATGGGCAAAGACATCAAAAAATGGCCTAAAAAACACGGGAACCAGAAAGCTTCATTTTATCTCGGACAGATACTCAGGATGGCCGAGGACTTTGGTACAGGCGGAGCCGGTTTCAGGTATATTTACGGCGCTTTTCTGAAGGAGAGCGGTCAGAAATTTGAGAACGCAGTTCTTCTGGATGCTGCGGACCTGATGGGACGCACGGCCAACAAATGGAGGGAGTTCACATACATAGGTGCCAGGAACTGCAAGAACAGGTCATCACAACCCGAAGAAGACTATAACACTCTGGGTGATATGATGCTGGAGATTGCGGGAATGGAAGAACAGGTTTTTAAAAAGATTGAAAAGCTGAAGATCTGATGTCGGGGAATGTAATTATCGAAATAAGGGATCTTGTTAAAATTTATAAAGGATCTGATGAGCCTGCAATAAAAGGCATCAGCCTGGATATTCACCAGGGGGAGATCTTCGGCCTGCTGGGCCCTAACGGAGCAGGGAAGACAACGACCATTTCAATTCTGTGCGGGCTTTTTAACCCCAGCAGGGGAAGCGCCAGGATTGACGGAATGGATATACTTTCAAACCACAACGCCATCAAGAAGATCATCGGGGTTGTGCCCCAGGATGTAGCCCTCTATCCTACCCTAACCGCCTGGGAAAATCTCACATTTTTCGGTAATATGTATGGACTGAGAGGCAGACGCCTGAAGGAGAAGATTGCCGAAGGATTTTCAGTGTTCGGGTTGGAAAAACATGCTGATAAAAAGATATCGAACTGCTCGGGGGGTATAAAAAGGCGGGTCAACCTTATCGCGGGTCTACTGCATGACCCGAAAGTAATCTTCCTGGATGAGCCTACTGTTGGCATTGATGTGCAATCAAGGGTCGTGATCCTCGATTACCTGAATGAACTTAACAGGAAAGGCACAACGGTGATCTATACTTCCCATTATATGGAAGAAGCCGAGAAACTCTGCAGCCGGGTTGCCATCATTGACAGGGGAAATATCATTTCGATGGGGAATCCCCGTGAACTTGTAGCCGAGCATCCCGAATTCAAAGACCTTGAGAATATTTTCCTTCACCTTACAGGAAAGGATCTCAGAGATTAACAGCATAAATAAGGTTTGATGTTCAAATTTTTTTCTGCCTGTCGCAAAGAATCGTTGATCCTGTTAAGGGACCTTGCCGGTCTTATCATGTTATTCCTCATGCCGATGATCATGGTTACCATCCTTGCACTGGTGCAGGAACAGGGCTGGAGTTCCCTTTCAAAAGATCCTTCGATCCCTGTATTGCTTGTGGATGAAGACCAGGATACCCTGAGCGCGAAAATCGAAAACGGCCTGAAGAATTCAAATATTTTCAAAATCTGTAAAACCATCGACGGGCATAAGCTTACGCGCGAAATCGCTAAGGAAAAAGTTGCAAAAGGAGAGTATAATATAGGGGTGATCATTCCAAAGGGCTCGACCGGGATCATCCGGCATAAAGTCCAGGTAATGGTGACCCAGATCGTTTCGGGCATCATGATGCCGGTTGATAACCCATTCCTCGATATCCAGTCCACGGATTCCATCAATATCCTCATCTATTTCGATCCGGGGATCAAAGGCACCTTTAAATATGCCTTCATGGCAACCATGAAAGAATACAGCATGTTTATCGAGTCGTCTATGATCTTTTCCTCGTTCAACACCGAGCTTAAGAAAATGTTCCCCCAGTACAAGCCTCCTAAAATGGACTATAAGGAAACCGTGTATTTTTCGGAGATCTTCCCGGCAGGCAAGGATGAAACAGTTGTTCCAACCACAACCCAGCATAACATTCCCGCATGGGCTTTGTTTGCCATGTTCTTTATAGTGATCCCGATGACAGGGAGCATGATCAAGGAAAGGGACGAAGGCAGCATGATCAGGATTCATACCCTGCCTGTTTCATATTTCTCGATTTTCATGGCAAAAGTAGCGGTTTATGCCGTTGTTTGTGTTGTTCAGTTCATCCTCATGATGCTTGCAGGAAGATTTATCCTCCCCTTAGCGAATATCCCCCCCCTGACCATAGGATCCAATTATATTGGGATACTTCTGATGATGATTGTTTCAAGCCTGGCAGCCCTGGGATTTTCCATCGCAGTGGGGACAATTGCGAGAACGCATCAGCAGGCTGCAGCCTTCGGTGTCATTTCGGTCGTCGTTTTTACTGCTTTAGGCGGATTATGGGTCCCTGTTTACCTGATGCCTCAGGTCATGCGGGATATTGCGACATGGTCGCCGCTGAACTGGGCCCACGTAGGATTTATAGATCTATTCCTCAGACAGGCCACTGTAGTGGATATATTACCCCAGCTTGTTAAGCTGCTCGGATTTTTTGCCGTAACTATCTCAATAGCTTTGTTCTACCGCCGGGTTAAATCCCCTCTAAACAATTAAGATGATGCTTACCGACCGAAAAGAGATCAGTGTGAGGTTCAGTGAAGTTGATTCCATGAAAATAGTCTGGCATGGAAATTACCTGAAATATTTTGAAGACGGGCGTGAATCTTTCGGCCTGAAATTTAACCTGGGTTACCTTGAGGTATACCGTCATAATGTGATGATACCCATAGTGAAAGTGAATTGCGATTTTAAAAGGCCTTTAGTTTATGGGGATGAGCTGGTAGTGGAGACGAAATATGTACCCACGGAGGCAGCTAAAATCGTTTTTGAATACATTGTAAGCAGGAAGAAAGACGGTGAAATCATGGCCACAGGGAGCTCGACCCAGGTCTTTCTTACGCCCGAAGGCGAACTGATCCTGAACTCTCCTGCTTTCTATACCGGGTGGAAAAAAAAATGGGGAATTGAATGAACCTACCGGATGAAACCAATTTACGCCATTTCTGAAAATATTATCTCTTCCCTGGGTTTTACCGCTACAGAGAATACCAATGGACTTCTTAACGGGAAAACCGGGATCGCCGTTCATCATGATAATGTGCTTTACCCCAATCCTGTAGTCCTTTCTCTTATTGATACCAATAAGTTGGAACATAGTTTCAAGGCCGTTCTTGATAAATACAAAAAAGAACATAATGCCGGATCCTATACCAGGCTCGAGAAAATGCTTATCCTTTCCATCTCTGATGCAATACAAGGTCTGCCTGTCAGGAAGGATGACAAAAAACTCATCCTTATTCTTTCAACAACCAAAGGCAACATCGACCTGCTTGAAGACAGGTACACTGCAAAATTCGACCATAAGAGGATATACCTCTGGGCCCTGGCCTCAGTGATCCGTGACTTTTTCGGGTTTGTGAATACCCCGCTGATCATCAGCAATGCCTGCATCTCGGGCGTAATAGCATTAATCAAAGCCAGCCGCCTGCTGAGGTCCGGAAAATTTAATTATGCTATTGTGGCCGGCGGAGATATCGCCACTGAATTTGTGATTTCCGGCTTCCAGTCTTTCCAGGCATTGAGTCCCGAACCCTGCAAGCCCTTCGACCTTAACCGCAAAGGGCTTTCGCTCGGCGAAGGCTGCGGAACTATTGTACTTACGATAAATCCCCCGGAAACAGGAACCAGCGGTATCCTTATTGACGGAGGGGCTGTGACTAACGATGCCAATCATATCTCGGGACCTTCAAGAACAGGTGAAGAATTAAGCCTGGCTATGAACTCCGCGATCAATGAATCGGGAATAGTGAACACTGATATTGATTATATTTCGGCTCATGGTACTGCGACTCCCTATAACGATGAAATGGAAGCCAAAGCAATTTCGCTCAGCCGGATGAACGGGGTTCCTGTAAACAGCTTCAAGGGTTATTGGGGGCATACGCTGGGAGCAGCAGGTATTATTGAATCGGCTGCCCTTATCCGGTCTATGAAGTCGAACTGCCTGTTCAGGTCAGCCGGGTTTGAAACCCCCGGTGTAACTGAAACAATAAATGTGATAACTGAAACAACATATAAACCTGTCAACACCTGCTTAAAAACAGCTTCCGGGTTCGGAGGCTGCAATGCGGCATTGGTGTTTCAGAAAGCCTGACCATGGATAAACAGATCACGGCATATACCTATTTCGGAGAAGGTAAGGTTGTAGTTAACAAGCGCCTTATCTTTTATCAGGAAAAAATTGCTACTTTTGCAGAGTTTATCAAGTCCCTGTACAAGCAGGAGCAGCTATCATATCCCAAGTTTTATAAAATGGATTCATTGAGTAAACTGGGATTTATCTCTGCCGAACTGCTTCTCAGGAATGAAAACCCTGGTAGATTTAAACCCGGATCGCTTGCTGTAGTGCTTGCCAATTCAAGTTCCAGCCTTGATACAGACCTCGCCCACCAGGAAAGTATCAGGAACAGGTCGGCATATTTTCCAAGCCCTTCGGTGTTTGTTTACACCCTGGCCAATATAGTTATCGGAGAGATCTGCATAAGGCACGGGCTTAAAGGGGAAAATGCATTCCTGGTCAGCGAAAAGTTCAACGCCGGGCAGCTTGAGGAGTATGTTTCGGACCTTCTCGACAACAACCATGCAGAGGCTTGTATTTGCGGCTGGGTTGAAATACTGGGCAACAATTTCAAGGCTTTGATGGCCCTGGTTGAAAAAGATGGCAGCGGGGCTGCCCTGAAAACGGAATTCGCTCCCCTGCCGTTTACTGAAGCCGCAATGAATGATTTAATGAAAGTAAACTGATGTTAAAATGGATGAACTGATCGACAAACTGAAGAAAGAAGTTATAGCACAGCTTAATCTCGAAGATATTTCTGTGGATGACATTAACCCTGATTCCCCATTGTTCGGCGAAGGCCTTGGCCTGGATTCAATTGATGCACTGGAACTGATTGTCCTGCTTGAGAAAAATTACGGCATTAAAATAGAAGACCCTAAAGACGGGAAAAAGATATTTTATTCCATCCGCACGATGGCCGAATTCATTAGCGAGCATCAAAAGAAAGCCTAAATGCCTTCAAGGATTTTTGTTACAGGCCTGGGTTTCATCTCCGGTCTTGGTAGCAATGTTCAGGAAAATCTTGATTCTTTACTAAACCTTCGTTCCGCTGTTGGCCCTGTAAGGTATATAGAAACCAGCCTTAAGGATGAACTCTGCGTATCGGAAGTTCAGATGACAAAGGAAGAACTTCTTGCCTTTGCCGGACTCACCGGCAGGGAAGCCTGCTCAAGGAACAGCCTGCTGGGAATGATTGCAGCCAGGGAAGCCTTTTTACATGCACGCCTGAATGAACACCAGGGGCTGAGGATAGGTCTTATCTCCGGTACAACGGTAGGCGGTATGGACGAATGCGAAAAATACTACCAGGACTTTCTCAGCAATGACAGCAGGAATGAGTTTATTGATATCTATGACTGTGCCGACAGCACTGAAAAGATAGCCGGCTACCTGGGCCTTAAAGGTTTCATGACAACCATAAGTACTGCCTGCTCATCTGCAGCCAATTCAATAATGTTCGCTGCCAGGATGATGAAAGCCGGTAAACTGGATTGTGCAATTGCCGGAGGCACTGAATCCCTTACAAAATTCCATCTTAACGGTTTCAACGCCCTGAAGATCCTGGATAAAATGCCCTGCAGGCCCTTTGATGCGGCAAGGAACGGGATCAACCTTGGTGAAGGAGCCGCATACCTGGTGCTTGAAACTGAAGAGGCCAAAAAAAAGACAGGCAATAAAATCATTTGTGAACTCACAGGGTATGGCAATGCCTGTGAAGCCTTTCATCAGACGGCCTCCTCACCCGACGGCACAGGGGCCTACCTGGCCATGAAAAAAGCCCTTGACATGAGCAGGGAACATCCTGATAATATCGGGTATATCAATGCCCACGGCACAGGGACCGACAATAACGACCTTTCGGAAGGACGTGCCATTGAAACCCTTTTCCCGGGAAAAGTACCCTATGTTAGTTCAACCAAGCCATTCACAGGGCATATGACCTCGGCCGCAGGTTCTGCAGAAGCCATCATTGCAATTCTTGCCCTGCTGAATGGAATAATATGGCCTAATCTGAACTTCTCTTCACCCATGCCTGAGCTTAACTTCAAGCCTGTATCTGAACTTATCAGGGGTGTTGATCTTAATGTGGTTATGACCAATTCATTCGGATTCGGAGGGAATGACAGTTCCCTCATTTTTAAAAAGTATGGCATATATTAACGGTATAGGGATCATCTCCCCCCAGAATACGCTTCCCGGCCAGGAATTTCTTGAACCTGCGGTTGAGCATACTGGGGATTTCCTTAAAGCCATCGAACCGGTATTCAAAACGTATATTGAACCCATTGCAGCACGCAGAATGAGCCGCCTTATTAAAATGGGCATCAGCTCTGCGAAGATATGCCTGCAGGATGCAGGGATCAGCATGCCCGACGCCATCATTACCGGTACGGGACTGGGCAGTGTGGAGGATACCGAAAAGATACTCTCAGAACTTACTGTCGAAGGAAAATTTCTCAATCCGACGCCCTTTATTCAATCCACATACAATACCATCAGTTCCCAGATAGCAATAAGCCTTAAGTGCCATGAGTACAATTCAACTTACGTGCACCGGTGTTTTTCGCTGGAGAGCTGCCTCATTGATGCTCTTCTCCAGATTAGCGATGGTTCTGCCACGAATGTGCTGACAGGCGGGATAGACGAGATGACTCTGAACCATCTTAGCATTATCAGGAGGCTGGGAATCTGGAAAAGCGAAGCCATAAGAAACCTTGACCTCTGGTCCTGCGGGATACCCGGGGCCATGGCCGGCGAAGGATCTGCATATTTTATTATTTCGGGCGAAAAAAACGAACATACCTACGCCCGGCTTGAAGCTGCAGAAACCTTGTACAAACCGGGATCAACTAATGAAACCGCCCGATTGGCAGCATGCTTCCTGGATGAGAACGGTCTGAGCTGCGAAGACATTGACCTTGTATTGATGGGGAACAACGGCTTTGAGGAACATGACAGTATCTGCGAAGACATCGTTTCCCGGGCACTTCCGGATTCATCCCGGGTCCTTTACAAGCATCTTAGCGGTGAATACCACACTGTTTCAGGTTTTGCTTTATTTGTCGCAGCAAACATATTAAAAAAGCAGAGTATCCCGGGTTCACTTATCGTTAATGCACCTGCTCCAAAAAAGTTAGACAACATCCTGATCCACAATCATTACCGCAATACTGATCACTCCCTCATACTGGTCAGGAAGTAATACCTCCGGAATTTTTCTAATTTTGCAGGCTCAATTCTCGGAAAATTTCATGGGAAACCGCATTGTGATAACCGGCTACGGTATTGTTTCTTCGATAGGCATCAATGAAGGTGAAGTACTGGATTCATTGTCCAGCGGGCATTCCGGTATCGGAGGGATCACCAGATTTGAGACGATTCATAAAGGCAGGCTACCCCTGGCCGAGGTAAAGCTCAGTAATCAGGAATTAGTTGATCACTGTGGATTGCGGAGCGGTAAAAATTACACGCGCACATCACTTCTCGGGATAGCGGCGGCCATTCAGGCTGCAGCTATGGCAGGTTATACAACGGGCCAGAATCTCCGTACCGGCTTAATTTCAGCTACCACGGTCGGAGGCATGGACCGAACCGAGAATTTTTATCCTTTATTCCTTGAAAATCCATCGAAAGGCAGGCTTCGTGAAGTAGTGAACCATGACTGCGGCGACAGCACTGAGAAGATCGCAGGCTTTCTTGGTATCAGTGATTTCACTACAACCATCAGCACGGCATGCAGTTCCTCTGCAAATTCTGTAATGCTGGGAGCAGAACTGATCAAGGCAGGAATGCTTGACAGGGTTATCGCCGGGGGTACTGATGCTGTCACCCGCTTCACTCTTAATGGCTTCAATACTCTCATGATACTGGATAAGGACGGATGCAGGCCGTTTGATGAAAACCGGGCAGGACTTACCATTGGCGAAGGAGCTGCTTTCCTTGTGTTGGAGCCCGAAGAACCTGCCGTGAAAAATGGCAAAACGATATACGGCATCCTCAGCGGTTATGGGAATGCAAACGATGCGTATCACCAGACTGCATCTTCCCCCGAAGGAACCGGGGCTTCCATGGCTATGAAAAAAGCGCTTGAAATGGGAGGTCTTCTTCCTGCAGATATCAGTTATATCAATGTCCACGGCACAGGTACTCAGAATAACGATCTCAGCGAAGGAATGGCCGTCCAGAAAATATTCGGGGAGAATGTCCCCCCTTTCAGTTCCACAAAATCCTTTACCGGTCATACCCTGGGGGCAGCGGGGGCCATCGAGGCGGTAATATCCCTCCTTTCAATACAACAGGATACCATTTTCCCCAACCTTCGCTGGTCAACCCCAATGAAAGAACTTTACATAAGACCTGTTACCGGGATGATTAGGAATGCAGGCGTTAAACATGTGATCTCAAACTCCTTCGGTTTCGGGGGGAACAACTCATCCCTGGTTTTATCAAAATACATTCTCTGAAAAGATGGTGACAGCTTCAGATGCCATATATATCAACGGACTGGGGAATATATCACCCCAAAAAACCTCGGACAACAAACGATTCCTGGAAGAAGTTGTAAATTCTGAAACAAACCGTCTTGCCTGCATTGAACCCAACTACAGGGATTTCATCAGTCCGGATATCCTCCGCAGGATGGGGCGCCTGATCAAGATGGGAATCGCATCCTCAAGAATATGCCTGGCCGATGCTGAATGCACTATGCCTGACGCCATTATCACAGGAACAGGACTTGGATGCCTTGAAGACACTGAAAAGTTCCTGACCACCCTGGTCAGGAACAAGGAAGAACTTCTTACCCCTACTTCGTTCATACAATCGACACATAATACGGTATCGGCCCAGATTGCCCTCCTTCTCAAATGCCATAACTACAATTTTACTTATGTCCACAGGGGCTGGTCATTTGAATCGGCTCTTACCGATGCCATGGTGCAGATTAAAAACGGAAGGGCTTCAACTGTTCTGGCAGGGGGAATGGACGAACTTACCAATAGCTCATTTGCCGTTACATCAAGGCTTGGCCACTGGAGGCGTAAACCTGCTGATACTGCGAGCTTGTTTGCAATCCCTGCAAAAGGAAGCATAGCCGGTGAAGGATCTGCTTTTTTCCTTCTTTCATCAAGCCCTTCTGCATCAACCTATGCGGTCCTTTCAGGACTTCAGACATTCAGCCGCAAAGCCATCGGCAAGCCTTTGCCCGCCATTCTTGAGGGATTTCTCAAGCAAACAGGGATCCGGCTTGAAGATATTGACCTAGTGGTATGCGGGATGAACGGAGACAGCACATCCGACAGCAAATATAAAGAGCTTACAGATTCCTTAATTACAGCGGGTATAGCTGCATGGAAACATCTCAGCGGGGAATACCAGACATCTTCAGCCTTCGGACTATGGATGGCTTCAATGATCATGAAATTCGGGTTTGTCCCTGAACAGGCTGTGATAAGGAAAACAGCGGGGAGGCCAATCAAAACCATCCTTCTCTACAATCATTATTTCGACCTTAATCATTCCTTCATCCTGATCCGCAAGCCGTGAAGAGACTGAACTTCAGAAATCTTTCAGCTGCTGTAATCCTGCTGTTTTCGGCTTTTACCCTTACCAGCGTTTTTATCTGCCCGGCTTCCGCAGGTTGCATTCCCTGTTACTGTCATACAGCCTGGGCCTTTTATGCGTGCCTGATCCTTATTTACGTAAGCATCTCCCTAACCATGGCTTTCTTTCCTTCTTCAGGTTTTCATTATCCCCTGGTGTATTCGGGGGGCAGCAGGAAAGGCAAGGCAGTTGCACTCAGTTTTGATGATGGGCCTGATCCTGTTTTAAGCCCGGGGATACTTGATGTATTGAAAAAATATAAGGTACCGGCAGGATTTTTTCTTATCGGGAAAAAGATCAGCGGGAATAAAGCCCTGGTAAAGCGGATCCATGAAGAAGGTCATATCATCGGCAATCATTCATTTTCACATACAAACCTCTGGGATTTCATGAGCTCTGCGAAAATGTCTGCCGATATCGAAAATACTGTCGCAGCAATAAGGGATGTTACAGGTAAATCAGCCAGGTATTTCAGGCCTCCCTACGGTGTGATCAACCCCATGGTAAACAGGGCGGTGAAAAAAACGGGAATGTTTATCGTAACCTGGAGATTCCGTTCTTTTGACACAACAGCTTCATCTTCAGAGGTTCTGCTTGAAAAAGCAATAAGGAAAGTGAAACCCGGGGATATTTTACTGTTTCATGACAGTTGTATGCTCACAGCTGAGATTCTTGAAAAATTAATCGTATCATTGCAGGAAAGAGGACTTGAATTTGTTCCCCTGGATCAACTGATAAACCTGCCGGCTTATGAATAAGATCGGACTGTTTTTTGTTTTCGTATTCTGCGTTTTTCTGCAATTCTCATCTTCCGGGCAGGTTAAAGCCCTCCCGGCCGCTGATGCGGATATGGTTAAAAAAAGCATCTCGGATGCAGCCAGATCAACTACTTCCCTTGAATCAGGATTTATCCAGACCAAGGAACTCAGTGTAATCAAGGAACAGATCGTATCGAAAGGAACTTTTTACCTGAAAAAGACCAGGCTGCTACGATGGGAATATACGGATCCTTTCGCATACCTTATCATTTTCAATAAGGACCGCATTTACGTAAAGGATGAGGATAAGGAAAACCACATCAACATACAGTCGAATAAAGTATTCCGGGAAGTAAACAATATCCTCATCGGGGCCATTCAGGGTACCCTGCTCCAGGACACCAGGAATTTCCAATGCAGTATCTTTGACCAACATGACCAGTTCCGGGCTTTGCTGGTGCCTGTAAACCAGAAACTCAGGGAAACAATCAGCGAGATCACGCTTTACTTCAGCAAATCGGACTACACGGTCGAGAAACTTGTCATGCGGGAGGCTTCTGGAGATTATACCCGTATAGAGTTCGTAAGCAAAAAGATTAATCAGTTAATTCCGGATGAGAAGTTTGCGATCCCTTAGCTTAATCCTGATCGTTGTTGCCGTATCCTGTTCACCGGTCAGGACATCAAAGCTTACCTCGGTAAAACACGATGTTAAAATTCCTGATTGGGAATCGCCTTTCGCAAGGGATTTTGACAAGGCCATGTTCAAGGCGTCTCTCGATGTGAAAGGGAAACACCTCAGCGGCATAGCCCTTATCAAAAAAACATCGGATACTTCCTTCCATTTCAGCTTTGCAAACGAGATCGGGATGACTTATTTTGACCTTGAGTTATGGAAAGACTCATACCGCACCGATTACGTATTCGGCCCCCTGAATAAAAAGGCATTCCTGAAGATACTCCAGCACGATTTCAGTATTTTATTCTTCACCGGTTCCTTTTGCGGGAAACCTGCACATTACCTGGATCCGGTGACTCTGGATGATATTTATTTTTACTCCGGAGCACACCTCTTTGCCTATCTTGGGAAAGACAGCAGGAAGCTTACCCGGCTGGCAGGATGGTCGAGCGTGGTGGATGCATCACTGATAGGATTAGAGTATACCCAGGGCCCCTTCCCCTCCGGTATAAACATTCTGAACCCAAGGATAGGCATGCTCCTCGACCTTAACCTCTTAGGGAGGTAATCAGGTATTGGAGAACCTCGCAGTAAGCCTGCGGGCTTAGCGCTCGCTGGTATTCATTAACTTAATTTAGTATTTTTGCATAATTCTGACAGGGAATTGCCAAGATGCTTAAAGATAAACTATACAAGATCAATACGATAGCAATGCTGCCTCAGGAGGGGGATGATAATTCCTTTCAAAAATATTCCGCCAGTGTTGAACTGGACAGCTCTCATGAAATATTCCGGGGCCATTTTCCCGGGAATCCCATACTTCCGGGTGTTTGCCAGGTGGAAATGGTAAGGGAGATAGCCGAAGAGATCACCGGCAGGAAACTGTTGCTTTCAAAGGCAAGCCAGGTTAAATACCTGAACCTTATCAACCCGGTGCTCAACCCGGCGCTAAGTGTGAACATCAGGTTATCCATGCAGAACCCTGATGAATTGGATGTTTCAGCTGAGGTCACTTCACCTGATCAAACATTTATGAAAATGAAAGGCCGCTATAATTTAATAAAAACCTGAAGCATGCACAGGAGCAGAATTATAGCAAGGGGATATGAGCTTGACTCTTACGGGCATGTTAACAATGCGGTGTTCTTCAATTACTTTGAACAGGCACGCTGGGAATTGTTCCAGGATAAAGGATTGCTGGAGCAGCTGACTTCCCAGGGACTTTTCCTGGTAGTCGTCGAAGTGAATATAAGGTACCAGCATGAAGTTAAGCTTGGTGATGAAGTGGAGATAATAACCAGCGTTAAAAAGGATGAGCCGTTTATCCTGTTTGACCAGAAAATGAAGCTATGCAGCTCGCGACTTCCCCTGGCAAGGGCGAAAGTAAAGACCGTATTTGTGGATGAGCAGAGGATCACGCATGATATACCGGCGGGGCTCGGGCCGGTTTTCACTATCTGACATTTTTAACCGGAACCATGGAAACCATCAATAAAATAAGCTGGGAAATCAGGAATGATATCGGGATTATAACTCTTGACAACCCTCCGGAGAATTACCTGTTTCAGCCTGACTTTGTCCCCCTGGACACATTAAAGAAATGGACTTCTTATGATTACCTCAAGGGGATCATGATTTGCGGGGCCGGCAAACATTTTTCAGGTGGCGGAAAGCTTGAGAACCTGTTCAGGATGATCCGTGAACAGGAGGACATCAGCGAAAAAATGGAAAAGGGGAAGGCTGTCCTCGAACATATCGAGAACCTTGACATACCTGTCATTGCAGCCATCCAGGGTATTTGTTTCGGAGGGGGGCTTGAAATTGCATTGGCCAGCCATATCAGGATTTGCGCCGAAAACGCCCTGTTTGCCTTCCCGGAGGTCAACCAGGGAGTAATTCCCGGTTTGGGAGGCACTGTCAGATCTTATGTAAAAACAGGTTTCCCAAATGCTATGAAGCTTATTATGAGCGGGGATATGATCAATGCTGAAGATGCGCAGGAAATGCACCTGGTTGATTTTATAGTGAATAAGCACAAGGTATTTGATTATTCATTTACTTTTCTGCAGAAACTCACCAGGGACAGGCCTTTGACGGTCATTAATGCTGTAATGAAAGCATTGAAAAATGCAAGGTCGCTGAGCATGGAGGAAGCAATGAAAGAAGAGACAAGGATCTTTTGTGAGCTGGCTGTTGCCGAAGCCACACGCAGGAATGGTTCCCGGTAAGAAAAAAAATGGAAATACCAGTTTATTCAACGATACGGTTGTTACTTGATGAAGGCACAGGCCTCCTGGAACTCAATTCCCCCCCCTCCAATGCAATGAACCTGGAATTCTTCAGGGAATTCGGAAATGCGGTGGATTTTATCAGTTCACATGAGGAATTCCGCGCCCTGATCATATGCGGGCACGGAAGGCATTATTCTTCAGGAGCAGATGTCCCGGTCCTTTTAAAAGAGATCCATGAGAATGCCGAAACCGATAAAAACGGCAAACTTCTGAACATACCTGATTTCCTTTCAAAAAATTATAAATCGTTTTTACTTCTTGAGAGTTTCAGCATCCCGGTGATATCGGCGATCAGGGGTGTCTGTCTTGGTTCAGCCCTCGAGCTCGCCCTTTTCAGTCACTTCAGGCTTTGCGGTGAGGAAGCGGTTTTCGGGCTTCCTGAGGCTTCGTTCAACCTGGCTCCTGGTCTTGGAGGGATTTACAAACTTTGCAGCCTTTCGGGCCAGGCATTTGCCCTTGAACGTGTGCTTAAGGGCAGCACTTTCAACTCTGAAGATGCGCTTAAACACGGGATTGTTGACAAGATTGTTCCGAAAAGAGCCCTGCTTCCTTCGGCTTATAATTTTGCCCGCCAGGTAATGCAGGATTTCAGGATTGAAAAAAAGGGGTTGTATGTTAAAAAATATCTCACGTGATGGCCGGGGACAACCATACAACTCCACGCCAGGTGCGGATCTCGGGAAGCGGCTCCTGGCTTCCGGGAAAACCCGTTCCCAAATCGGAAGTTGACCATTATCTCGGTGAATTGACTGAAGCGCCTGCAAAGACCCTGAAATGGATGAAAAGGGTTAAAGAACTGATGGCCGAACTCCTGGAAATAGAATATTATCACTTCGCTATTGACCCTGTGAGCAGGCAATTTACAGAGGATAATGTAAGCATGTCGGTAAAGGCAGCCCGTCTTGCCCTTGAAGCCGCCGGAGTTCAGGCAGGTGATGTCGCACTTATAGTTTACGGTAGCGCCCACCAGGACCAGATGCCAACGGCCTCGGTAAGGATACAGGAGCAGCTTGGGATAGAACGTTGTGCTGAGCTTTCCATACATGCAAACTGCACATCAGCATACAAATCCCTGCTGGTGGCGTACGATATGATCCGCAACGGACGCTACGACAACGCCCTCGTCATTTCTTCGAGCATGTCATCCTCAGAACTTGTAGCTGAATATTATAACCAGGCCCTGGTGACCAAGGAAGAGCTTTTTCTCAGGTATTTTCTTTCGGACGGAGCTTCTGCCCTTTTCCTGCAGGCAGCTTCGGGCAAGGACCCCGGGCTTTATGTGGATCATGTTTATATGGAATCGGCCGGTGGACGCAAACCCTCCGCCATGGGGAATAAACGGCCTGCATACTGGATGAACCCAAAAGAAGAATTTGAAAAAGGCTATCATCATCTCGCACAGATGTTCCGGGAAGAACTCCGCCTGAATTTTCATGAACCGGATGGTTCGGTCTTCCTGAACGGCCTGAAAAGAATGCTGAAACAATATCCTCTGGACCCTGAAACAATCAGGTACTTCCAGGTGAACTTCCCCTCAAAGCACATTTCAGAACTTGTCATGGATGAATGTCTGACTCTCGGGATCCCTCGTCATACCCTGTATTCGAAAATGTCTACCATGGGTTACCCTGGACCTCCCATGGCGTTTTTATGCCTCGACCGCATACTGAGGGAAGAAACATTGAACGACAGGGATGTTATTCTCAGCTTCGTCACCGAGGTTAGCAAATTCATGCAGGCCGGCTATGTGATGAGCTGGCATCAATCCTGAATCACTGATTACATATAATGGATTATAATAAACCCACATATACTCTTTTTTTATTAAGCCCCCGGCAGAAGTACATCAACTATCCTGCACATTCCGAGATGGCGAAAATGTTCGGGAAAAAGCGCCTGATGCTGCCTCTTGCCCTGCCTACCATAGCATCCCTGACTCCCGGCAATTACAACATCTTCATTTATGATGAGGAGATAGAAGATATTCCCCCTGATATCAAACCCGACGTCGTCGGGATCACCACCCTTGCTGCAACGGCAAACAGGGCCTTTGAACTTGGCGACCGGTACCGGTCCATGGGAGCAAAAGTGGTATTCGGCGGGCCGTATGCTTCTTACCTGGCGGATGAAGCACTCAAGCATGGTGATGCCGTGGTTGTAGGGGAAGCCGAAGGAAAATGGGAACAATGCCTGGCTGATTTCGAAAAAGGGCAGCTGAAACAGGTATACGAAACTGCCACCTATACTGAATACCGCCAACAGAAGCCTCCCCGATGGGATCTCGTGAATATGAAAAATATCTTCCAGGTTGCCGTCCAGGTGTCGAGAGGCTGCCCGTTCAACTGCGACTTCTGCCTGGTTTCAAAGAATTTCGGCAGGAAGATGAGGTACAGGGAGATTGACAACGTGGTGGAAGAAATCAAGGCAGCGCCTTCAAAATATTTCTTTTTTGTCGATGACAACCTGACCATCAACAAGCGGTATGCGAAAGAATTAATGAAGGCCATCATACCCCTGGGTATTTCCTGGGGCTGTATGTGCAGCCTGGATGTTGCCACTGATGAAGAGCTTTTAAAGCTGATGGCCGAAGCAGGATGCTTCAACATCCTCGTTGGATTTGAGTCTCTCAACCCCGCAAGCCTTGATGAAACACAGAAACACCACAACCGTGGAGGCTCCATCTATACTGAAGCCATCCGCAGGATACATGAGGCGGGAATACAGATCAATGCCAGTTTTGTTGTAGGCTTTGATCATGATACCGAGGATGAGTTTGACCGGATCTTCAATTTTTCGGTGGAGCACAACCTTCCGAACGTCAACCTGCATCTTCTGAACGCTCCTCCGGGGACAGAAACCCATAAGAAACTACTGGCAGAAGGAAGGATCATCGATACTGACCCCGAGCTTGGTGTCGGGCATTTCCCCACCATTGCCTACATGAATATGACCCAGATCGGGATCTTTGATAAATACATGGAAACGATCACCCGGCTTTATTCATTTCCGGTGATCAGGCAGAAGGCGGAAGCCCTTTTCAGCAACGGGGCCTTCACCAGGCCGGGAGGAGATATACCGGCATGGCTTAAAGCCCGGCTGTCGTGGATAACTTTCAGGGAGTTCGTGCTGACTTCCGACAGGGACCGCAAAGCCTTGTTCCGCTTTATATTCCATCTTATCCGGAGTAAGCAGATTGCCATTGACAAAGGGCTGGGGTTCCTTCTGACCATGCTGGGCATTAACAGGCATATAAAGCAGCACCACCTGAAGATGGATGAATATCGCAGGATTGTCATGGCACAGGAAACAGGTAAGTGGAAAGAAAAGTTAAAAGAAGACAAAACCATAGGTGTTATCGGGCAGGGAAAAATGGGGACCAACCTCATTCAATATTTAACCGAAACCGCTTATAACCTTTGCTGGATAGTGAGCCCGGGTGCCGACCCCGCTAAGATCCTGAATACATTTGAAAAGAAAATACGCAGGCTTTCCGAGCACGGGATTATAACACCTGCAAGATCCCTGCAATTGATGCGAACAACAATATCGGCCGGTATCAGCGACCTCGCAGGCTGTGATATTGTAATTGAGACGGTGCCTGAAGATCCGGCCCTGAAGAAGGAGGTCCTGGCCGCAGCCGACAGGGTGTTAAATCCGGATGCAATCCTGGTATCCAACTCATCCTCCATAAATCCTTCAGAGCTTTGCCCTTCCCGGGAAAGGGCGAAAAATTTTGCGGGTTTGCATTTCTTTTACCCGGTAAACCTTGTAAATATTGTCGAGATCATTCAGTCAGCTGAGACTTCAGAAAATACCATCGCCAGGCTTAACACTTTTATTTCAGCAATCAAACACAAAGCCATATTGCTCCGGGAAGAAGAAGGCTTCATACTGAACAGGATTTTCCTTGATGCCCAGAATGAAGCCTTCAGGATCACCTACCAGGGCCTGGCAAGCATTGAAGAGATCGACCAGGCAGTAAAAGGCTCACTTTTCCCTATGGGTATTTTTGAATTCTTTGATCATGTAGGAATTGACACCATGCTCCAAAGCATTAAAAATTACACCAGGGATTATCCGCATGCCGACTATTATAAACCGCTGATAAATGAACTTGAGAAAAAGGTATCGCTGGGGCAACTCGGTAAAAAATCGGGTCGTGGATTTTATGACTATTCGGGGAACCAGCCAGGGATCGAAATAACTCAAGCAGGGCCCGAAAAACTGGAAGAGATCAGGAATCACCTGGAATTCACCTATAAAAATGCAGCAAGGAGGTTCATAACCCATTCGGGCCTGACCATTGACGAACTCAACGAGGCTCTGAAAGAATATTTCGGAACCGATAAAGGCCCGTTTGATTGATTAATTACTTATTTTTGTTATGACAAAATTATGAAAAGATGAAAAAAACACTGACATTTTTAGGAATCTCATTTACCGTGATCTTCTTGATAGCCTTGGCTTTCAGGCCCGTAAACGCATCTGTATCAACCAGCTATAACCAGGAAAATCCGGCATTACCCGATTCGGTAATGAAGATCGTTCAGAAAGCATGCCTGGATTGCCACGGGGCCGATGGCAACGGAATGGCAAAATCACATGTGAATTTTGCAGCCTGGACTACTTATGATGCAAAAAAACAGGCTGGTAAAGCTGAGGATATCTATAAAGAAGTCTCCAAAGGCAAAATGCCCACGGGAAAATGGCGCAAGAACAATCCTGATAACGTTCCCACACAGGCAGATATTGACCTGCTGAAAAATTGGGCGACTGCTCTGAACAAGTAAAATATTAAAATGCCGGTAAAAGTTATTGTTAGCGGGATGGGCATCGTTTCATCCCTTGGTTTTGATTTAGATACTTTCTGGAAAAATCTTGTTGAAGGAAAAAGCGGGGTGAAAGAGATCACCCTGTTTGACGCTTCTTCCTGCACTACCCGAATAGCCGCTGAAGTCCCCCGTGAATTTGAGGAGTTTTCAAGAACCCTGGTCAAAAAACGGGCTGCAGGACAAATGACAAGGGTTACAAGAATGTGCCTGGTTGCGGCCAAACAGGCTGTTGCCCTTTCGGGGCTGGATTTTGAACAGGAAGATAAAACCCGTTGTTCTGTCATCATAGGGGTTGTCAACACAGGGAACTCAAGTGTTGAAAAAGACACTTCCCTGCAGAATACGGTTTTCAAAAGCATGACCAATTCAATGCCTGCCTGGATATCGCTTGAATACCAGCTTATGGGCCCCAATTTTGCCATCAATACGGCCTGTGCATCTTCGGCTTATGCAATTTCTATGGGGATGCAGATGATAAGGAATGGCAGCGCCGATATTGTGATTGCCGGGGGCGCTGATTCAATCATCAATCCCGAGGAGATCAACGGGTTCAATGCCTTGTATGCATTGTCGGTCGCCAACGAGACTCCCCAGTCAGCAAGCAGGCCGTTTACTTCAACAAGGGACGGGTTCGTCATAGGAGAAGGGGCCGGGGTCGTGATCCTTGAATCAGAGGAACATGCGCTGAAACGCAATGCAACGATTTACGGGGAACTTGCCGGTTTTGCCCTGACCAGCGAAGGGTACAATATCATGGCCCCTATGAAAGACGGTGAAGGCATGTCGGCCACCATGGAAAAAGCCATCCATGACGCCGGTATCGATAAAGATGATGTGGATTATATCAATGCCCATGGCACTTCCACCGAGCTCAACGACCGTTATGAAACCATGGCTATCAAAAGGGTTTTTGGGGAAAAGGCTTACCGTATACCGGTATCCTCATCAAAATCCATGATTGGCCATACCATAGGCGCAGCAGGTGCAATTGAAGGGATCATCACCCTGCTCAGCATCAGGAACGGTATTCTTCCTCCTACAATAAATTATTCAGATCCTGATCCCGACCTGGATCTTGATTATGTGCCCAACACCAGCAGGCCCAAAGAGATAGAAGTTGCCCTTTCCAACTCGTTTGGTTTCGGAGGCCATAACGCCACGCTGGTGTTTCGGAAATATCATGGGAAATCTTAACTTTGCAAAAAAAATACCGCAATGGCAAAAATCACAGAGAACACCCGGAATGAAGTAAGAGATACGGTATTTGCGTTCTTTGCTGAAGAATGTGAAACAGATAAATCACAGATCAACGATAATACCAGCATAATCAAGGATCTTGACGGGGATTCCCTGATGTTCCTTGAACTCATTGAGATTTTCAAGAAAAAGTACAACCTGGATATTGAACTGAAAACTATAGGCAAATATGCCGTTAAACATCCTGTTGAAACCATTGGTCAGCTGATTGAAATGCAGATGCTGATCATTGAGCACGAAAACCGCCTGCTCGAACTTGACAAATAATTCCGCATTTGGCTGAAGATAAGCTCGCATTCGTTTTTCCGGCTTTTATCAATGATTACCGCGAAGATCCTTCCCGCGGCTTAGTTGCATTCAATGAAGTCTTTCAATCGTATCTCAAAACAGCCGCGGAATGCACTGATAAAAAAATTCTTGACTTTCATCCTGAATCAAACCCACTCATTGAAGATGAATTGCTGAACCAGTATATCTCATACATTTATAGCTGCAGCTGTGCACATGTTCTTTTAAATGAAGGGGTTAAACCGGTAATGATGGCCGGTTACAGCATGGGAATTTATGCAGCCCTGTACATTGCGGGTTCAGTCACTTTTGAAACCGGTTTGTTATTAATCCAGAAAGCCTGGGAAGCCATCAGTAAGACTCTGCCTCACAGCAGGTACGGCATGTGCGGTTTGATCGGCCTCACCGAAAAAGACATCCGTGAGATCACGATGAAACACAACCTCAACCTGATGATCGTGAACAGGAACAGCGATCATTCATTCATACTGACCGGCGACAGTTTTCACATCCGGGTTTTTATGCTGAAAGCCAGGGAAGAAGGCGCGTTGCATGTGCGTTCCATTGGGGTGACCATTCCCTACCACACCAACCTGCTTGATGAAGCTGCAATTGAATTTTCAAAAACTGTTTTCACTGCGGATGTTCATTCACCAGGGATCCCGCTGATTTCAGTTTTAAGCCAGGACCAGCTTGAGGGTGCTGACCGTATCAGGGAGGAAGTCATTAAGAATATCCATACACCCTTCAACTGGCTGGCAACCCAGCAACAGATGTTCCTTTCGGGTATCACTCATTTTACCGAATGCGGGCCTTCCATGACCCTTTACAAGAACTCAAAATTCATAGGCGATGCGGGAAAGTTTGTGAAATGGGACACTCTGCTAAAAGAAAGTAATTAATTGAATTCGTAATTCATTATTCGAGTATTCGAGTATTCATTTCGTAATCAGTTCAAAGCTTCCCCTCCGCCTTCCATTCCTTCCTGATCCTCAGCAGCGTGCGGAACATGGGCTCAGTAAGCCCTTCTGCCTGGCGTACTGCAACAGCTTCGCGCAGCATTTCTTCAGGTGGGTTGCTCGTAGCCCCGGGCATGCAATTAAGACGGTCCCTGCATGCATCATCAATCCAGGATTTGAGCTCAGCCTGAGGCGTTTCTTTTGAAAAATAGAAAAAAGGTGGATAGAGCAGGCGGTCCGAAGCGGAAATCCGGCCTTCTTTCACTGAAACCTTATACAGACTTGTCCCAGGATATACCCTGAGACCTCCTGAGAGATATACCAGGTCATCAGGATTTACAAAATTATCTATAAAACTGAGGGTCTCATCAAATGTCTTCCTGTTTTCACCCGGACCGCCGAAAAGGAAGAACCACATCGAAGGCATGTCGAATTCCCTGATCAGGTTTGCTGTCCTCCTGATATCTTCCATGGTAAATCCCTTGCGAAGGCTTTTTATTATGGCGGGAGATGCGGAATCGGGGGTAACGTCAATCTGGGCAAAACCAGCCTCCAGCATCAGGGAGAACAATTCCTTGCTGGTATTGCGGGGATTAACGCCCATGGTCCTCAGCCTGACTTTAATCTTTCTCCTGATCAGTTCCCTGCATATTTCTTCGGCATGCTCCCTGGGCTCATTGAAAGTGGAATCCACAAATTCAAAGGTGACTCCCGGGCCAAGCCTCGCTGCGGCCTCCTCGATTTCAGCGGCAATCGATGAAGGGGCTCTGAGCCTGTATTGCCTCCCTTCTATCAGCGGGTAGGAACAGTAAATACACTGAAGGGCACAACCCCTTTTTGTTTGAATGCTGTATACCCCCCTCCCAGTGTAGGGCCTGAAATCGAGTTTCTGATCGATACAGGAATGGGGCATCTGATCATAATCCCTTTCTTTCTTAAGTGATGGAAGTCCCCGGCTGTGCCGGGTAAAAACATTGGGAATTTCACTGACATTCTCTCCCCTTTCAAGTTTTTGCAGGAGATTTAACAGCGTTTCCTCCCCTTCACCTGCAACACCATAATCTGCGCCGGTATATTCGAGGATTTCAGAAGGGAAGATTGTAAACCCGCTTCCGCCGACGATCAGGGGTACCGTTGTGATCTTACGCACAGGCGCTATAAAACGTGAATAAGCGCTTTCAAGGAAGAAAGTCTGGCGTTCGGGGACAACCTCATCCACATTGCGGATGCTGAAGCCGATAAAATCAGGATTAAAACTTTTCACTTCATCCTCAAGGTTCCTGCCTTCATCGAACATCCCGTCGTATATCCTGACCTCGTAAAATTCCTGCAAAAAGGAAGCAATGAGGCAGATCCCCAAAGGGGGAATGGGATATGGGAGTTTTTCGGTGTTTGTATTGACCAGCAAAAGTTTCCTCATATCACGTCTGTTCCTTTTTTGATCAGCCAGAGGCTGCCTACACGTTCATGGAATTTTTCGTACGGCAGGGTCGTCTTCATTACTGAGTTAAAAAAGTTGTACCTGAGATAATCATGGTCAACAATCTTATCCTTCACCTGTTTGTGAAACACCGTGCCGGGCATAGGGGTAAGTATTGTATAACCCGCATACACCACTGGATTGCTGGAAGAATAGTCTTCAAGGGCCTTGAAATCGTCTTCGGAATAGTCATTGGGGATAACATAATTTCCCCTGATCATGATGCCGTTATCGTTGAATACCTTAATGGCTGTTGCAATGTCGCCGGCAGCAGACGATTTGTTGTATTTCCTTAGTTCCTCATCCCGGTATGATTCAAATCCGCAAATCACCACCTTGAGACCTCCTTCAGCCATTTTTTGAATTATCCCGGGATGCTGAGCTGCCACATCAGCCCTGATATCCATCACGAAAGTCTTACGGATGCCTTCTTCCAGTATCCTGTCAAAGAGATGGTTCATGAACTCAAGGTCGACAACGGTATTGGCATCAGCGAATCGCACTACAGGATAATCCGGTATGGCCTTCAGTTCAGTGATCAGGCTTTCGACCGAGCGTTGATAATATTTTCCTTTGAACTGCGGCCAGATCGAGCAGAACGTGCATTTGTAAGGGCAACCCAGGGAAGTAAATACATAGGTGCTTGGGAAAGGGCTCCCTCCCACCTTGTATGTGTCTATCCATTTTTTCAGGGGTTCCCTGTTTGGCATCAGGTAATCGGCATTGGCAGCATCCCAGGGCGCCGCTTTTCCTGCTGTCCTCACCAGCCCTGAACCATTGTTCAGCAATATGCCACTTACGGAATCCAGGCGGAGATCATTTTCCACTGCACGAACAACTTCCCTGAAAATATGCGGACTTTGTCCCGGGCAAACCACATTCACCGACTGATGAAAACAATCAAAAGGAAGCAAGGTGGGATGAAGTCCGCCAAGGACAGTTATAATACCGGGATCGTTCCTTTTTGCTTCAGTGAATATTTCAAACGCGTAGTAAAGTTCGGATGTGATGGCCGTGCTGCCAATGATATCCGGCCTGAAATCAGTCACAAGTTTCTTCACCAGCCCAGCCAGGGAAGGATGCCCGGGATCAAGGTCGAACTCTCCTTTTGTGTCAAAAAGCAATACGTCATGATCCTTAACTGCAGCTGCAATGGTCATCAAACCCAGCGGTGGTCCTATCAGGCGTTTGTGAATAAAAGGTTTTGCTGATTCCGGGGCGAACTCAAGAATCCTGTTCTCCGGGGACCTCGGCGTGTTGATGAGCAGGATTTTCATTGGCCAAATTTACGATTTTTTGCTATTTTTGTTTTTATCTGCCAGAACTGACATCAAACTCATGCAAGATATCGGGGAAATCCGTAGTAAGATAGCTGATCTCAGGTGCTGTGTCATAATTCCGACTTACAACAACGAAAAAACTCTCGAAGGAGTGATCCGGGAGGTTCAGTTGTACACTGAAAATATCATTGTTGTGAACGACGGTTCAAATGACAGCACTTCAGAGATACTTAAGAATATTCCGGGTATCCTCACCATCACTTCAGATAAAAACAGGGGAAAAGGCCGTGCGCTGCAAAAGGGCTTTGCCAAGGCATATGAGAAAAATTTCCGTTATGCAATCACCATTGACAGTGACGGGCAGCACAGGCCCGCAGATATCCCGAAATTCATAGACTTGCTGGAACGTGAGCCGGGAAGCCTGATCCTTGGAGCGAGGGATATGAATTCGCCTGAAATTCCCGGTTCAAGCCGTTTCGGGCATAAATTCTCGATCTTCTGGTTCAGGATAGAGACAGGATTACTGGTTGCTGATGTACAAACAGGCTACCGCCTCTACCCTATAGACCCCATACATGATATAGGAAAATTTTACACCGGCAAATATGAGTTTGAGGTTGAAGTCCTGGTGAGGCTTGCATGGAGGGGTGTTAAAATACTGTCGGTACCCATCGATGTTTACTATGCCCCCGTGGAAACGAGGGTATCTCATTTCCGGAAAGGACCCGATTTTACCCGGACCAGTATTCTCAACGCAATCCTGGTTTTCATGGCCCTGCTGTGGGTCAGGCCGTTCATGTTCGCTAAAGGACTAAAGAAAAAATCGGTAAAGGGTTTTATAAAAGAGTATGTCCTCGACAGCAAAGATTCCAACTCCAGGGTGACCTTATCGGTCATGCTCGGGGTGTTCGTAGGTGTGTTACCTGTGTGGGGATGGCAGATGATGTTAGCTTTCGGACTGGCTCACTATTTCAAGCTGAACAAGTTTGTTACCGTAGCAGCCTCCAATATAAGCATACCTCCCATACTGCCCCTGATCCTTTACCTGAGCTATGAGGCAGGCGGCCTGGTCATGGGATTTAACAAAGGGCCCGTTTATTCATCAGGCTTCGATTATCAATGGCTCAAGGTGAATTTCGTTCAGTATCTTTTAGGAAGCGTTATTTTTGGGATTATCCTGTCGCTGACCCTGAGCAGTATTACCTATCTGCTGCTTCAGATTTTCAGAAAACCCAAACCGTCCTGATTATTGTAATCCGTTTGTAATAAAATGTGTATGTTATCCTGATGTCAAACTTTTTTATCTACATATATAATTTACTGCATAATAAAAGATGGCTTGCATTGCTGATGTTTGCTTTCTTACTTCTCTTTATTATTCCTGGCATACTGAAGATACGGTTTGTTGAAGACATTTCGGGGAGCTCTGCCAAAGCAGACAAAAGCCATTTGTTTGATTTTGTCATAAGCCACGTAAGATTTTCGGAAAAGCTGGTGATCAGTCTTTCACTGTCCGACACCTCTGCAGGGCAAAACGAGGACAGACTATGCCTGCAGGCCGATTCCCTCGCTGCAGCAATCGATGCAGGTTGTAAGGGATATATAAGCAAACTGAGCTATAAAGCCGATGATTCACTTTTCGAAAGCCTTGTCAGCGGAACCCGCGACTATCTGCCGCTATTCCTTGACGAAAGGGATTACCATCGATTGGACACCCTGACATCCGCAGTCAATATTGAAAAGCTGATCAGGAGCGATTACAGAAAGCTGATATCTCCTGCTTCAATCGCTATAAGGAAGCAGGTCCTTGATGATCCCCTGGGTATCCAAAGCCTTGCCTTGGGGAAATTGCAGACTTTGCAGGGCAATGATCAGTATGAATCCTATGATGGTTATGTGGTGAGTAAGGACCACCGTCACCTGCTCATTTTCCTCACCCCTCAATATCCTCCCGGAGAAACGGGGAGGAACGGTGAGCTGCTGAAAAAGCTCGACCACATTATTGACCTGAAGCTAAACCATGACAGGGTCTTCAGAGCGGAATACTTCGGTGCGGCAGCTGTGGCTGTGGGCAATGCCAACCGGCTGAAAAAAGACATCCTTCTTACTTTGGCCATTGCGCTGCTCGCAATCTTCCTGCTGCTCGGATTCTATTTCAGGTCAGCCCTGGTTCCCCTGCTTGGCATGCTTCCCGCGGTATTCGGGGGTGGACTTGCCATTGCAGTACTTGGCTATGTCAAAGGCTCAGTCTCCGCTATAGCCCTCGGTATTGGTTCCGTGATCCTGGGCCTGATCATTGATTATTCCCTTTACCTGATCAACCAGTACAGGAGATACGGTGATACCAGGCAAACCCTGAAGGAAATGTCGCAAACCATCGTGGTTTGCGCCCTTACTTCCGCCGGTGCTTTTCTTTGCCTGGTTTTCCTTGAATCCAGCGTGCTTCATGACCTGGGCTGGTTCGCTTCAATCAGTGTCGCCGGGGCAGCGCTGTTTGCCTTGTTGTTCCTGCCCCAGATGCTTTCGGAACGTCTCAGCAGGATAAAACCGACAATGACCTCATCATTGATCGACCGCTTCGGCAGTATGCCATTTGAAAAGAATGCGGTTCTGCTGATCTTACTGGGCCTGCTTACATTAATCAGCATATTCTCTTACAGGAAAGCAGGGTTTGAAACGGATATGAACACCATGAATTTCATGGAACCCGGCCTCAGGAAAGCCGGGGAAAACCTCGACAGCATTTCCAGCGGAAGTTATAAGAATATATATATAGTTGCAACAGGGGCAAACCGTGAAAAAGCCCTGAGGCTGAATGAAAAGTTGCAGGTTCAGATGAACCAACTGATACGGAATGGAAGCATCGCAAATGTTTCAGGTATCAGAACCCTGCTGTTCTCAGATTCTCTCACAGACCTGCGCCTGAAACGATGGGAAACGTATTTCACTGTTGAAAAATCACGGACAATCATTGATGAAGTCGGTAAAAAGGCGGCTAAAACCGGATTTACGCCCGGGGCTTTCAGCGGATTAAGCATTATGCTGCAAAAACAGTATGCCCCTCCGGATGAAAGGTATAAGACCAGGTTTGCCAGTTCGTTATTCCCGGAATGGATCAAGGATCAGCCAGGGATATCAATGATCACAAGCATTGCAAGAGTGAGCCCGGGAAATATTGATAAGGTTTATCACGCATTTGAGAACGAGCCGGGGGTTGTGGTTTTTGACAGGCAGAAACTCACTTCACTTTTTGTCGGAAGGGTCAGGGAGGATTTTGAACGCCTGGTAATGCTGTCAATGCTTTTTGTAAGCCTGTTACTGTGGATTTCGTTCGGCCGTATTGAACTCGCTTTGTTCACGGCTGTCCCGATGTATGTTTCGTGGCTGATAACCCTTGGATTCATGGGTGTAACAGGGATCAGGTTCAATATATTCAATATCATCATTTCCTCCTTTATTTTCGGACTGGGGGTCGATTACAGCATACTGATGATGAGGGGGATCATGCAGGATTACAAGTACGGGACACTGAATATTTCTTCTTACAGGGTCTCCATCATCCTTTCCTCAGCGACGACATTATTCGGGGTTGCAGCCCTGTTTACCGCCAGGCACCCGGCTCTGAACTCGATTGCACTGATCTCGGTATTCGGGATCTCTGTTCTTGTTCTTATCACTTTCTCCATTCAGCCCTTGCTTGCCGGCTGGTTTATTACTTCGAGACTGAAGAGGAATAAATTCCCGATCACAGCAAGGATATTTATCAAAACCATCATCACCTGGTTCAATATTGTATTCATTGCTTTCGTCCTTGCAGTATTGGGGTCATTAATGTATTTCCTTCTGCCGGTAAAACGAAAATGGAAAGAAAACCTTTTTCACAGGATGTTCTGCAGCCTCTCAAAACTCTACATATTCCTTACTTTCCGGGATAAAAAGCTGTACAATCCATACCATGAGGACTTCAGCAAACCGGCCGTGATCATCAGCAATCACCAGTCATTGATAGAAACGCCCGCGATGCTGAGGCTGCATCCAAAGATCATTATACTTACGACTACCTGGGTTTATAACTCTCCTGTGTTCGGGCCGATAGCAAGGCTTTCCAGCTTTTATAATGTCGACAGCGGCCTGGATGCTATCATGGATAAACTCAGAGTAAAAGTCAGCGAAGGGTATTCCATACTGATATTCCCCGAAGCACATCGTTCGGAGGACCACAGGATACAGAGGTTTCACAGGGGGGCTTTTTATCTTGCAGAGCAGCTGCAGCTTGACATCCTGCCTGTAATGATGTTCGGAAGCGGTGATTTCCTTCCCAAAGGTGCTTTCTGGGGACGGCCGAACAGTTTCAGGCAAAAGATCTTTAAACGGGTTTCTTTTGATGATAAATCGTACGGGACGGATTCAAGGGAAAAAACAAAGGCCTTCAGGCAGTTTTACATCAATGAATTTGAGCGATTCACTGCAGCAGAAGGAAATGCATCCTATTACCGCCGCAAGCTCTGCCTGAATTATGTATATAAAGGACCGGTGCTTGAATGGTATACGAAAGTCAAACTAAGGTTTGAAAAGAATTATCAGCTCATGGCCGATGCTGTGCCGCGTCAGGGCAGGATACTTGACCTTGGATGCGGATACGGGATAATGAGCCATATGCTTGCGCTGACTTCCCCGGGAAGGGAAATAACCGGGATAGATTATGATGAGGAGAAAATAAGGATTGCATCTTCAGGCTTCCTGGACTCAGCCATGCTGAATTTCGAAGCTGCTGATATCAGGTCATATGATTTTACACAGAGGGACTGTATTATTCTGAGCGACGTCCTGCATTACCTCCTGCCTTCGGACCAGGAACTTCTGCTTATAAGATGCATGAGGAACCTGAATGAAGGAGGATGCATCATTATACGGGATGCAGATTCGAACCGCAAAACAGGGCATTCAAGGTCCAGGCTTACAGAACTGTTCTCAACAGGCATGCGGTTTAACAAGACCTACGACGAGAACCTTATGCTGCATTTTATATCCACAGGGGAAATTGAAAGGATTGCATCCGGGGCCGGGTTTATGGTGGAGATACTGGATTCAAAGACATACAGCTCGAACACATACTATCGTCTGAGAAAAAACAAGAATGTATGAACCGCTATGACGTCGTTATAATAGGATCTGGGCTGGGAAGTTTGCTTTGCGGTTATATTTTAACCAAGGAGGGCTTCAACACCTGCATTCTTGAAAAGCAGGCAGTAGCGGGAGGTTGCCTGCAGAGCTTCAGAAGAGGCGAAAATGATTTTGACACCGGGATCCATTATATTGGCAGTATGTTGCCGAAACAGACTCTTCATTCCTACTGGAAATATTTCGGACTTTCAGATGCTTTGGACCTTGAAAGAATGAATGAGGATTGTTTCGACATGGTCTCTGTTGATGGCAGTGATTATAAGTTTGCCCAGGGATTCGAAAGGTTCACAGGATCACTTGCCGCACATTTCCCGGGATCCGGCAAATTTCTTGAACGTTATGTAAAAGCCCTGAAAGAAACGGTTTCGGCTTTTCCTTTATATAATCTTGAACTTACCGACAAGATGACCAAAACCGCATGGATGGGAACCAATGCCTGGGATTTCATGAGTGAAATGGCCGGGTCGGATCCGGGGAATAAAAAGCTTTTACAGGTCTTGTCGGGCAATAACTTTTTATATGCCGGAAGGAAATCATCTACTCCCTGGCACCAGTACGCCCTGATAAACCATTCCTTTATCAGCAGTTCATGGAGGCTGAAGCAAGGCAGTACGCAGATCACAGAACTGCTTATAGCCGGGATAACTGCTAACGGAGGCAAATTACTGACAAGGAAAGAAGTCAGGAAAATATCATCCCTGAAAAATAAATTCCAGGTCGAGACTGTCTCCCATGAAAATTTTGTGGCAGGGCGCATCATCGCAGGCATACATCCTCAAAGGGCAATCTCCCTGCTCGATCCTGAAATGGTTAAAAGATCATTTCGTTCAAGGATCCTCAGCATGGAGAATACGGTTTCTTCCTTTGGTTTGTACCTGGGCCTTAAACCCGGAAACTTTCCATACCTTGATCATAACCTTTATTACCATTGTACACAGGATGTCTGGGCCGATTCAGAGAGGAAGGCGGAAGACTGGCCCGGGATGTACTTCCTTTACACACCTGCTGCCGCAAGGCATGGCGAGCATTCTTCGGCCGTATGCATTCTCTCATATATGGCATTTGATGAAGTGAGGCAATGGGAAAATACTTTTACAGGCCGGAGGGGAATGGATTATGAGGCATTCAAAGAAGAAAGAGCCCTGAAATTATTAAAGGTGGTTGAAAGAAAATTCCCAGGCCTTCGTTCTGTTACTGACACTATGGAGATTTCTACCCCTTTAACCTGGCGCGATTACACCGGAACCCCCGAAGGCTCCATGTACGGGATAAGGAAGGAATCGGCAAACTACCTGAGGACCATGATATTACCCCATACAAAAATACAGGGATTTTACTTTACCGGACAGAACCTGAATATGCACGGTGCCCCCGGCGTTACTATTGGAGCCATTATGACCTGCGCAGAAATTCTCGGGCTTGAATACCTTTTTAATAAGATAAGGGATGCAGGATAAACGATATCTTCCACGTAATAAGAGGTGGCTGGCTTTTTTCATCCTGGCTGCCCTGTTCCTGTTGCTCTGGTCATGGTTCAGGATCTCCGTCAGCATTGATCCTCCTGCAGTAGCCGATCATTCAGCTGATACATTAAAAGTCATAAACCTGCCAGGCAATGTAAGCCTCTGCGGACAATCCTGGCTTAAAAAAGATACTTCCGGCCTGTGGCTGATGTTCCTTAAAGGAAATCCTTATGTGCGCGGAGTTGCAAACGGGAAACTTGCAAAAAAGCTGATTTATGAACAGGAGAAAGCTTTCATCGACCAGATCAGGAGGATGATACCTTCGGATTTCTACCTGCATTTCCTCAAATATTTCATTTACTGGTTCAACCGTGACCTCGATAAGTATGTTCCGCTTGAGAACAAGCAGGAGATCTATGGAATAAGCAAGAGCGCAAGCCCTGAATTTGCCTTTATCGGGAGCAATTACCAGAGAATGCTCAATTATCATTCGGCCCATGATATAGGGCATGCCCTTGAGCAGTTAAGTCTGGTCGGCTGCACTTCATTCGGAGCCTGGGGAAGTTCAACATCCGGCGGCAGCCTGATCATCGGCAGGAACTTTGATTTCTATATGGGTGACGAATTTGCAAGGAACAAGATAATTTGCTTTGAGCAGCCCGATACGGGCCATGCTTTCATGATGGTTACCTGGGCAGGTATGACAGGCGCCGTTTCGGGTATGAACGAAGAAGGCCTTACCGTGACAATTAACGCTGCACGCTCAAACATCCCTCTGTCGGCCCGCATGCCGGTTTCACTGCTTGCGAGGGAAATACTGCAGTATGCCTCCGATATTAACCAGGCCTATGCTATTGCACTGAAACGCCTCACTTTTATTTCAGAATCCCTGCTTATCGGCTCAGATAAGGACGGAAGGGCGGCCATCATTGAAAAATCACCTTACAAAACGGCACTGTTTGAACCAATTGGGACTTCAATTCTTTGTGCCAATCATTTTCAGTCTCCGGAATTCGCTTCGGATCCCATGAATATTGAAAACATCAGGGAAAACAGTTCATTATACCGGTTCAGGAGGTTGCAGGAAGATATCAGCAGGGAATCCCCTTTAACGATCGAAAAAGCCGCAGGAATATTGAGAGACCGTGACGGCCTGAAAGGAGCCAACATAGGCATGGGGAATGAAAAATCAATTAACCAGCTCATTGCCCATCACTCAGTCATATTCAGCCCTTCTATGCGACTTGCCTGGGTTTCGACAGGCCCCTGGCAACTGGGCGCTTATAAATGCTTCGACCTGAGAAAAATTTTTCATAATTTTGCAGTCCTGGGGAAAAGGGTGGAAATGGATGACAGTGTGAAGGATATCCCGCCCGATGCTTTCCTGGGATCAGCCGGATACAGAGCTTTTATTGAGTTCAGGGCTATGAAGAAGATCCTTCATGAATGTATTAAACAAGGCAGGGTGCTGCCTGATGAAAGTTCTTTTATTCCTGCGTTTATTCAAACCAATCCGGGATTCTATGAATCCTGGTTCCTTGCCGCTGAATACTATTTTATGCTGAAAGAGACAGTTAGGGCCCGTTCATATTATTACCTTGCCCTGGGATGCGAAGTTCCGCGCAGGAATGAAAAACAAAAGATCATCCGTCGTATCGCCGAATGCAATACCGGATCAAAACAGCATTGAGCCGGTATTAACCGGCTGTATCATGCACGAAACAAAGGATGCATGAAATTGATGAATTAAATTAAAGAAGATGAAGTTCAAACTCATATATCCCCGTTGGGAAAAACTGGAAGGTCAGACAATCTTTAACCTCCCGCCCCATGGACCCGTGGTCATGGCTGCCGCGCTGCCTGACCACGTAGAAATAGATTTCACTGATGAGAACGTCGAAGACCTCATAATCGACGATAATGTTGATTTTGTTGGTATTTCCATGATGCTTACCACCCAGGTGAAACGGGGATGGGAAATCGCGGATCAATACCGCAAACTTGGCAAGAAGGTTATTTTCGGTGGTATTTCCACGATGCTGCATGCCGAAGAGACAATGTTGCATGCCGATTCGGTATTCCTCGGTGAAGTGGAAGGCAGGCTTGATGATGTTTTTGCTGATTTCGGCAAAAACGAGCTGAGAAAAATATACAACTTCCTCAGCAAGCCTCCCGAAATGAGCCTTATCGGGCCTGCAAACAGGAATATCCTGAAAAAAGACCTATACTACCATAAGGGTTTCAGGATGGTCGACCTGTTCCATGCCTCCAGGGGATGCATTTACGACTGCTATCCCTGTGCAGTAAGGTATCTCGGCGGCCGGGGATTCCGCCCCCGCCCTATTGACAGGGTTGTGGAAGAATTATCCCAGCTCGACAATAACCGTTTGTTCATTGTCGACAATTCACTTGCCCTTGACACCAAGTGGGAAAAGGAACTTTTCAAAGCCATGATCCCGCTGAAAAAGAAATGGGTGAGCCATACTATCGAAGACAAGGATGAAGTACTTGACCTTGCTGCCCAGGCCGGTGCATGGTACGTTTACCAGGCGGTGTTCGACACCTCCGATTATATCCGAAACCGCATCAAACAATACCACGAATACGGCATTGCAGTTGAAGGGACCATCCTTCTCGGCCTTGACAACCAGACAGAAGATGATATCAAACGCCTGGTTGATTTCCTGATTGAAATCGACCTCGATCTCGCGGAATTCACTGTATTGGCACCATTCCCCCATACCAAGGCATACAGTGACCTGCTTAAGCAGAATCGTATATTCGATAAGGACTGGAATCATTATAATGCAGGTAAAGTCGTTTACCAGCCAAAGCATATGAGCCCCGAAAGGCTCACCGAGCTTTTTCATTATGCCTGGGATACCTTTTACAAGGATGAGCCCCAGACCATGAAAATGTTCAACCTTATCAACAAGGTCATGTCAAAGGAACTTAGCGACGGCACTTACACTCCCCGCCGCCGGGACCTTGCCGACCTGAGCTTCGGCAAAAAAGTAACTGATATTGTATAATTCAATAATTTCGCTACCTCACTACCTCGCTACCTCGCTATTTATTATGGAAACCAACCCCGCCTTCGACAATTATATGGACCATTATTTCGACTACCTCGGACTCTGGGACTGTCCGTCGAAATGCGGCCTTAAGCTGGTCAAACGGAAGGACGGGAAAACCCTTGCAATAGCAACTGAGATATACCGTCAGAACCCGGGCACACCGGTAACTGAAGTCGTTGCTTACCTCGCTACCCAGGTACTGAAGACCAGCAGCGAAACACCGGGCAATTTTATCTTCATTGAACATACTCCCGACCTGGGGAGCAAACTGACTTTTTACGGTGAGACCTTCGACAGAGTTGAGTTTGAATGGGATGGCGAAAGTTTTTCCAACCCGGTTTGGACAAGGCTTGCAAAGGAGCAGGTCGACGGGATGATGGAAGGATTATGAGCAATTCACAACCCATTCCCCCTTACCTTATGGTAAAAGCCCTTGGCGGTTTCAGAAACTTCCTGCTGAAGCTTTATCGCAGGCTTTTCCCGGGTCCCGTGGTCCTTTATGAACAGTTACAGTCATTCTGGCTGCTCCAGCCCTTGTATATTGCTGCAGATCTTAATATCGCAGAATACCTGAAAGAAAAGCCCATGGGCGTGGAAGAACTTGCTGCAAAAACCCAAACCCGGCCGGAGGCTCTATACCGGATTCTCAGGGTCCTGGCATCCGAAGGGATATTCAGGGAACTTAACGGCAGGAAGTTCAAACTTAACGGCACTGCCAGGGCTTTACTTGAAGGAGGCAGCTCGATGCGTCATGTCATCATCCACCACCTTGGGCCTGTCAACTGGTCGGCCAACGGTAACCTCATGCATACTGTAAAAACCGGTGAGAATGCTTTCAAAGGCCTGTTCGGCAAGGACATCTACCCTTTCCTGCAGGAGCATCCTGACAATATGCTGAGCTTCGGGAAATCCATGTCGGAGTTGTCGGAACTTGCCTTATATCCTGTTCTTTCACGCTACGACTTCTCAAAATGCAGGACCGTTGCAGATATCGGAGGAGGTGTTGGATTCCTTCTTTCCAGGATCCTTGAAAAATACCCTTTATTGCAAGGCAGGCTTTTCGAATTACCAGAAAATGCAGTGAAAGCAGAAGAATATATTGAATCACGCGGCCTGGGCGGGAGGATGAGTTTTGTACCGGGAAGTTTCCTGGAAGCTTTCAGGCTTGAGGCCGACATTTACCTGATGAAAAATGTTCTGCATAACTGGGATGATGAGCAATGCGTCAGGATTCTTGAAAACCTGAAAGTTTCTATGGCAAAAGATGCAAAACTGCTGGTGCTGGAGATGATTATACCGGGGCCGGGCATTGCGTCCTATGCCAAGATGGTAGATATCCAGATGCTTTCGGCCATGCCCGGAGGGAAAGAACGGACCGCCGGGGAATTTACGATACTGTTTCAGAAATCAGGATTCAGTTTAAAGAGGATCATCCCGACCATTGCCCCCCTGTGCATACTGGAAGCTGTCACGCAATAAAAAATATATCTTTGCCCCGTGAACAAACTCCTTTTTTCTGCCAAAAAAGAAATACTCATCATTGTGAGGGATGTTCCCGGCCTTCTCATACTGTTCCTGATGCCGGTCATCCTGATGACGGTAGTGATCCTTGCACAGGAATATACCCTAAAGAACGAGCTCGGCAGGACCAGGCTCCTGCTCATTGATGAGAGCCACACTGCTTTTTCAGCTGAATTAAAGGAGAACCTTGTTAAAAGCGGTTTTTTTGATGCCGATACCAGCATACGGGGTATTCCCCTGACAAAGGAACATGCTTCAGAGCTTATCAATACGGGGAAGTATCCCATTGGCATATATATCGGCCCCGGAGATTCTGCCATAGAGATCATTGCTGATCCCGCCCTTTCAGGTCCCTTCAGGAATAACCTGGTCGCACCTCTCAGATACCTTATCAGGGGTACCCGGACAAGGCATGTCATCGAGAGCATGCTGGCAATGTCGGCAGGCGACATGAAACCCCTGATTGATAAAACAGTTGAAGAATCCATAAGCCGTCTTCCTGCTGTGAAAGAAACTTTTGCAGGATCAGGGAAGTCGGAAATACGGCCCACAGCAATGCAGAACATAGTTCCTGGCTTCATCCTTTTTGCAATGTTTTTCATCGTAATTCCCCTGGCAGCTAGCATCATCAGTGAAAAGAATGAAGGTGCATTCCAGAGGCTGCGCACTCTCCCCGTGAGGTACGGCGTCATCCTCGGATCCAAAGTCCTGGTATATTTCTTTGTTTGCCTTGTACAGTTCTTCCTGATGATGCTCGTAGGCTTGTGGGTTTTCCCGGACCTTCTCGGGCTGCCCCGTTTGCAGATCGGGAACAATGCAGGGGCCATTTTGTTTGCAACAGCCGCGTCATCCCTCGCTGCAATAGGGTTTGGCATACTCGTTGGTTCAGCCTCAAACACCATGGCGCAGGCATCACTCTTCGGATCTGTGATGGTAGTGCTCCTCGGGGTTATCAGTGGCACATTCCTCCCTGTCCATGTTATGCCCGCTTTCATACAGGACATCAGCTTCATCTCACCTATGCGCTGGGGAATTGATAATTACCTTGATGTGTTCATCAGGGGGGGAGGCATCATGACAATTTTACCGAGGAGCCTGCTGCTCTTTCTGTTTTTCATTTTTGCAATGATCAGCAGCATTTATATTTTTGTAATCAGAAAAACCTGAGCTACCAACAGGAGATATGAAAGAAAAGGACGGATATGCTGAATGCCCGGAACAGCAGGTAATACTGTATGTTGAAAAGGAAAATGGGAAGTATGAAGCCATGCAGACAGGTTCATACCTTTCGGCTAACTACCTTGACGACTATTTTCTCAAACGGGACAACCTTGAAAAGTTCCTGGGCGGGAAGATTGCAAAGAATGAGATCAATGCGATTGAATATTATATGGTTCTCGAAGACCTCACCATCTCCGAACTTGCCGCAAGGGCCGGGCTGATGAAATGGATAGTAAAGAGACATCTCAAACCGCGCAATTTTTCAAAGATCGGTGAACCAGCGCTGAAAAAATATTCTGTTGTTTTTAATGTCACTGTGGATGATATCCTGAAAAGGCAATCAGGAAACAGAAAATAAACGAATGATCATAGAGAATTTTAAACATAAAATGGCAGCCCACTGCGAATCGGGCTCGATTACTTCCTTGCTTAACCATGCCGGCATGAAGATCACCGAACCCATGGTGTTCGGCATCTCAAGCGGGATCTTTTTCGGTTATTTCCATAAAATGAAATCATTTGCCTTTCCCACTTTCATCGTCAGGAACAAGCCCGGGCAGATGAGGCGGAACCTTGAAAAAAGGACAGGCGTGAAGTTCTATTCGAAGGATTTTAAAACCCCCGCAGCAGGGCAGGCAGCGCTCGACAACTTGATCAATAAAGGGATCCCGACTGCAGTCCAGGTTGACATGTTCTACCTTGATTACGTCCCTTCCTGGGAACGTGTCCATATCAACGTTCACTTCCTGGTCGTTATAGGAAAGGAAGATGATGTTTATAAGGTCAGCGACAGTTATTTTCCCAAAGTGGTTGACCTTCCCGTTGCCTCAATGAATACGGCCAGGTTCGCCCAGGGAAGCATGTCGCCGAAAGGTTTTCTATTCTACCCCGAATTTGTTCCGGGGGCATTTGATTATGAAAAGGCTATCAGCAAAGGAATAAAAAAGGCATGTTTTTATATGCTCAGGATTCCTATTCCTTTCCTCGGAATTAAAGGGATCAGGATGTTCGCAAGGAAAATAACAGACTGGCCCTCACTTGCAAGGGATACTGAACACCTTTCACATGAGGTGATGAAGATAAATATCCTCCTTGAGGACCAGGGAACGGGAGGCGCCGGGTTCAGGTTCATGTACGCCACTTTCCTTCAGCAGGCATCGGAGATCATTAATAAACCGGAGCTTAAGGATCTGGCCAGGGAACTGATGGAGATCGGGGACGGCTGGCGGGAATTTTCGCTCTTTGCTGCAAGGATCGGCAAGAACCGGGACCTTGGAGCCGATAAATTCAAACAATTGAGTGACCTCCTGAACCAGCGCGCCGAAAAAGAAGAGGCATTCTTTAAACGATTATCAAAAGCTATACACTAATACTACGGTAATGAACCAGGTGACGGAAGAATTGAGGACTGAGATCAAGAATCTCATCATGGAAACACTCGGGATCTCAGGTATAAAGCCTGCGGAAATTGATAATGCCACGCCATTGTTCGGGGGTGAAAATGCCCTGACCCTGGATTCCGTTGACGCCCTTGAAATAATCATGGCCATACAACGAAAATATAATCTCAGGATAGCAGATCAGAACCTGGCCCGTTCAGTGATACAATCCATTGACAGCATAGCTGAGTTTCTTGTATCGGAGAAGGAAAAACAGGCTTAACACCTGATACTTGAAACATTCCTGCCTTATTGCAGGGATGAGATTCGGTTTGAAGACCTGGAGGCGGACCTTGTTGAAATTATAAGGGAATTGCATACCCATCCCGAACTGGACTTTTCGGAGCAGTGAAAGAGCAATATTATGGAATATATGGAGAGAAATACGATTGAAGGATTTACGATTCCCGATTGAATTTTTTCATTTACGATTTACGAGACTGACAACATATCCGTTGATCATTAATCGTAAAATTCAATCGTAACTCTAAGATCGTCAACTCGTAAATATATTTGTCTTATTTCTGATAATTTTTAACTTTGTACAATCGGAATATGAACCCTCACATAAACCATTTGCCATGAAAGTATTTTTTTCAACTCTGTGCATTTTACTTCTTGGAAGTTTCGCTTATTCGCAAGACCAGCCCACGCAAACCCAGCCTCCTCCCGCCCAGGTGCAGCCCCAGCAGCCGGTGACTCCCCAGAAAGCCATGCCCAATCATATCACCAGCGGGTTCTATCTTAAACTTGGAGGCTCTTTCCCTATGGGGGATTTTACCAATAATCAAAAATTTACATACACCGATAATACCAATGTTAAACGGACTTTAACTTTCAACCACGGGAAATTCGGAGGCGCAATGGAGATGGGATTCCTGATTTACCTGGGCCCCGCATTTGCCAAAAATCATCTGCGGCTTGGCATAGATGCGACCTTTTTTACCGTTTCATTCAACCCGGCAGACTCGGTTGTGCCTTCAGGGACAAGCGCTTCAAAAAAAATGGAATACTGGTATTATTTCGGAGGACAGAAGTTTGGCCCCCTGTTAACGATCAGTCCTATTGATTACCTTATGATCGACCTTTCATATAAGATCAATGCCACCGCAGCCTGGCACGCCAGTATGTGGGGATTGAATCTTGCAATGAATGAAGTAAGCCTGGGTATCCGTTACCGGGTAATGCTCTTTGCTTTCCAGTATAACTGGGGGAAGGTGGAATATACCTATAACCAGGATCCTAATCCCAAAGAAAAAGTTGCTGTCGACACCTTCAGGGTCCTCATCGGTTTTAAATTCTAGTTTTCATTCAATAATGACAGACCTTCTTTTTTTTCCTGAAATAGAACGTAAACCTCTTGCCGAAATTAAGAAGTTTCAGGAAAAAGCCCTGAACGATTTGTTGTCTTATATAGGAACTCATTCTTCCTATTATAAGAGAATTTTCACCCTGCATTCCATTGATACCACAAAGATCAGGCGCCTCGAGGATCTCGTAAATATCCCTGTTACCGACAAAGCCCAACTGCAGCAGTTTAATAATGACTTTATATGTGTTCCCCGGAACAGGATCGTAGATTATATAACAACCTCTGGAACCATGGGAGATCCGGTAACCATGGCAATGACCGACCGGGACCTGGAAAGGCTCGCTTATAATGAGGCTCTTTCTTTTACCTGCGCCGACGGCTCCGTGGATGATGTGTACCAGCTTATGACTACCCTGGATCGCAGGTTTATGGCAGGAATGGCTTACTTCCTGGGTATCAGGAAGATGGGTGCATCAATTATAAGAGTTGGAAACGGCATTCCCGAACTTCAGTGGGATACCATCAACAGATTCCGACCTAATGCAATCATCGTCGTTCCTTCCTTTATCCTTAAAATCATCGAATATGCTGAACAGAACGGCATAGACTATCGCTCTTCAAGCATTAACAAAGCCGTTTGCATCGGAGAACCCTTGCGAAGCCCTGATATGAATCCCAATGCACTGGGCAAGAGGATACTGGAGAAATGGCAGATTAAACTTTATTCTACTTACGCCTCCACGGAAATGGCAACAACTTTTGCCGAATGCAGGGAGGGCACCGGCGGCCACCATCATCCTGAACTGATCATCACTGAATTCCTTGACGATAAAAATAATCCTGTAAAGGAAGGAGAAGCCGGTGAGCTGACAATATCAACCCTTGGAGTTGAAGGCATGCCTCTGCTGAGGTTTAAAACAGGTGATGTTTGCTACCATTACACAGAGCCCTGCGCCTGCGGAAGGACAACCATCAGGCTTGGGCCAATCCTTGGCCGTAAAAAGCAGATGATCAAATTTAAAGGAACCACCTTGTATCCTCCTGCCCTGTTTGACATCCTTGACGATATACCCTATATACGCAACTATTTCATCGAGGTTTACACCAATGATATAGGCACCGATGAAATTATCATCACTGCAGGTACTGAAAACGAAAACCCTGAACTGGAAAAGGATGTGAAGGATCATTTCAGGGCCAGGTTAAGGGTTGCACCCCAGGTCAGGTTCATGAAACCGTCAGAGATTACGAAAATCCAGTTCCCTGAAGGGAATCGCAAGCCTGTGAAATTCTTTGATAAACGAAACAATTCCAGTTCCTTCTGAGGAGTTCAGGGCTTGTAGCCATTCCTGGCGCTTCTGTTTCATTTTTTCACCTTCTGCCCGCCAAAATTTGGAAAACTCAAATACCTAATATAGATTTGCTTTGTAATTACATATGAAATAACCCTAAAATTGTTAAATATGAGAAAAATCGGAATCTTTTTATTGCTGAGCTTCTTTGTCTTTGCAGGAAGCAATGTGTTCTCCCAGAAACTGAAATCAGGCAGCCTTTCGGTACTGAAAGGTCAGAAAATCATCAATCTTCAGTTGGATTATGCAAAAATGAAAGTCGGCAAATTTGATAATGAAGAAGAATATATCACTAAAGGAATAGCTGACAGGAATAGTAAGAAAGCAGGCGCTGGCGATGCATGGGCTGTGAAATGGAGAAGTGACAAGACGGAGCGCTTCCCGCCGGCATTTGCTGAAGCATTTAACAACAAGGCTGAAGATTGCGATCTGGAAGTCAAGGAAAATGCAACGGATGCAACCTATACAATGATCGTCCATACTACGTTTCTTGAGCAGGGTGTCGAAGCGTATGTAGGAACGAAAGCATCCGAGGTTGACCTGGTTATTGACATTGTGGAAACAAAAGCGCCTGAAAAGGTTGTTGCCACTATGGAAGCCAAAGGCAAGGGAAGCACCGGCCGCATGACCGTTGGCGGAGTTCCTGTTAGCAAAGAGACCTATGACACAGGATTGCGTATCATCGAAGCTTATCAGAATGCTGCCAAACCCCTTGGTAAATTTGTTTGTAAAGAATTGAAATAGTTTGATTTATCCCAAATAAAAAGGTTGCCATTGACCCTGGCAGCCTTTTTTATTTCAAACGGGCAGGATTATGGCTTTTTATAAACCTGCTTACCCGAAAGATAGGTTGAAATTACCCTGGACAAAGGGATTTCTTCTTCATTTATTTGCATGATATCTTTGTCGACAATCACAAAGTCTGCATTTTTTCCTGGTTCCAGGCTTCCGATTTCATCTTCCCAGCGATCGGCCCTTGCTGCCCATATCGTAATTGACCTGAGCGCTTCTTCCCTGCTTAATGCGTTTTCAGGCTGAAATCCTTCCGGCGGATTGCCTTTAATGTCTTTTCTTACCACTGCTGCATAAAATGTATAGACGGGTGAAATGTTCTCTATCGGGAAGTCGGTTCCATTGGCAATCCATCCGTTCTGTTTCATCAGGTCCTTATAGGCATATGCCCATCTTATCCTTTCGTCCCCCAGCCTGTCTTTTGCCCACCCCATGTCGGAGGTGGCATGCGTGGCCTGTACGGAAGGGATGACTGAATACTTTTTGAACTTGCAAATATCTGCGGGATCTACAACCTGGCAATGTTCAATTCTCCAACGCCGGTCATTTCCCCCCTTGAGATATTCACCATAAATATCGAGAACGAATTTATTTGCCGAATCTCCAATGGCGTGGGTGTTGACCTGGTAACCATGATCAAAACATAATTTGCAGATTTTCCTGAGGGAATCCGCCGTGATAACCCGGATGCCGTGCTGGCCCGGCATGTCATGATAGGGTTGTTTCATAAGAGCTGTGCGGCTGCCGAGGCTTCCGTCGGAGTAGACTTTGACAGAACTTACGGCCAGGCGCGGCGTACGATATGGCCCTCTGCTGATATATTTGCCGGTATTCTCAATGCTGGGTTCAAGCATGGCATATATGCGGATCATCCCGGCTGAATCTTTGCCTGAGGACAAACTATCATACAGGCTCACTGTGGCCGCATCCAGGCCTGCGTCACTGACCGTGGTCAGTCCTACCGAAAAACAATCTTCCCTTGCCCTGGCTATGAGCTTTCTAATCCCATCAGGATCAGGTTTCGGTACCGCCTGCCTCATGTGGTCAGCGGCATTTTCCTTCAATATCCCGGTAAGCCGGCCATTTTTAATTTCAACTTCATCAGGTATAAATGAATGATGAACTCCGTTTCCTGTCATTTGAAGGGCTTTGCTGTTTGCAAGCACCGCATGGCCGTCAATCCGTATAAGAACAACAGGATTATCAGGATAAATATCATCAAGGGCTTTACAGTTTGGGAATAATTTTACTTTCCAGAGGTTATTGTCCCATCCCCTTCCTACAACCCATTTACCAGGCGCTGGGGTCCCTGCCATTTTTAACCTCTTGAGGACTTCCTGGAACGAATTGGATCCGTTCAGAACTATGCTCCTGAAATTCAATGCATAACCGTAAAAATGGCAATGTGCGTCAATGAATCCGGGGAACACAGCTTTCCCGCCTGCATCAAGCATGTTTTCCGATTTATAACGCCCGAGTATATCCTGTGTTGATCCTGTCGCAAGTACCTTTCCGTCTTTTACAGCCATTGCCCCGGCAATAGTACCTGCCGGATCAACGGTATAGATCTTTGCGTTATACAGGATCAACCCGGTATTGGTTTTCATGAGATCACAGGAATTAAAAAGGAAAAAAACAGGTAAAATGAGTGTTAATAACTTTTTATTCATGAGCCAATTGTCTGAATTTGATAATGGTATTCAAATTTAGTAAACTATTTTTTGCAAAACTTGACTTTTATACAAATCATTTCATATTTTTGTAAGACTTAAACACGATATATTAATGCCATATAAATCTATTACACCTAGATTTATTATTGTTTTTTCAGTAATTCTTACTGCAGCCCTGTTACGGTTGCTGCCGCATTGGCCAAACTTTACACCGATTGCGGCTATGGCTTTGTTTGCCGGGACCTATTTTGACAGAAAGCAATATGCTTTCGCAATTCCGATCGCCGCGATGTTCATAAGCGATCTCATTATTGGTCTGCACGCTAACATGCCTGCCGTCTATCTTAGTTTTGCCATTACGGTCGTTCTGGGTATGGCTATCCGGAAGAAAGTTACAGTCGGATCAGTTTTCATGGCCTCTATTTCTTCGGCCCTGATTTTTTTCCTGATCACAAACTTCTCTTCATGGCTCGCCATGGGTTTGTATCCTAAAAATTTCATGGGCCTCATGGAATGTTACATGGCCGGTCTTATGTTCTTCAGGGATACAACGAACGGATTCTCATTCTTTTTGAATGATGTCCTTGGAACAACGTTTTTCAGCGCCGTATTCTACGGAGCCTTCTATCTGGTTCAGATGAGGTTCCCTGTACTCGACAGGTCGAGGTTTTAGCCAAATATCTCCTCGTCTCTTTCGAGGAGTAAAATGGAATTCTGAGACACAATAAAGTATCTTTCGTCATTGAAAATTATTTCAATGGCTCCTTTCTGTAAGAATATTGCCAAATCTCCTTCTTTGGCCTGAAGGGGGATATATTTTATATTCTCTTCATTCTTCTTCCAGCTTTCAACATCATCAGGTGGTACCGGTATAGGGTATCCCGGACCAATCTTTACAACAAATCCTGTTTGTATTTCCTCCTTCTCCTGGTATCCCGGCGGAAGGAACAATCCTGCCTTGGTTTTATTGGAAATCTTCTTGGGTTTGATTAAAACCCTGTCCCCTACTACGATCAGTTTCTTTAAGGTAGTGTCGGTATCGCTCATGTGTTGATAATTATCCAATCCAAAGGTACTCTTTATCTCAGAAACCGGAATCGGGCACGGAAAAAATGGTAACTTTGCAAGTACTTCGCAAACTACATCTATACAGTATCTTCCTATGCCGGATATAATCAGGATGCTGCCTGAATCAGTTGCAAACCAGATTGCCGCAGGAGAGGTCGTACAACGTCCTGCCTCGGCAGTCAAGGAATTGCTTGAAAATACCATTGATGCAGGCGCAACTGAAGTCAGACTCATTATCAAAGATGCAGGTAAAACCCTTATCCAGGTAACTGATAATGGTTGCGGGATGTCGGAAAGGGATGCCAGGATGTGTTTTGAACGTCATGCTACTTCCAAAATACAAACGGCACATGATCTGTTCTCAATCCGTACTCTTGGTTTCCGCGGTGAAGCACTGGCTTCGATCGCTTCGGTGGCCCAGGTCGAATTAAAGACGAAGAAAACAGGTGACGAGATCGGGACACAGCTTATTATTGAAGGGTCGGAGGTAAAGTCGCATTCCCCTGTGAATACTTCCACCGGTACAAGCATCCAGGTCAAAAATCTTTTCTTCAATGTTCCGGCACGCAGGAATTTCCTTAAATCAAATACTTCGGAATTAAAATACATACTCGAGGAATTTTACCGTGTTGCACTTGTTCATCCTGATGTCAGTTTCACCATGTTCAACCAGGATAAAGTGATGTTCCAGCTCCATTCGGCCAACCTGAGGCAACGCATAGTTTCACTTTTCGGAATGAACTATAACCAAAGGCTGATCCCGGTCGAGCAGCAAACCACCATGGTAAACATAAGCGGTTTCGTAGGCAAACCGGAGTTCGCTAAAAAGACCAGGGGGGAACAATACTTTTTTGCCAACGGCAGGTTTATACGCAACCCATACCTTCACCATGCGGTTGAAGCAGCATTCCAGGAACTGATCCCAAGGGATTCATATGCCTCATATTTCCTGTATCTTGAATTGGATCCCGGTAACATCGACGTCAACATACACCCTACTAAAACCGAGATTAATTTTACCGACAGCAAGAGCATTTATGCAATTCTGCAGGCTGCTGTACGCCAGGCCCTCGGAAAATTCAACCTGACCACTGTTATTGATTTTGAGCAGGAACAAAGCATGGATATCCCTCCCATGAAACCGGGACAGGAAATTTACCAGCCCCAGATCAAGGTAAATCCCGAATACAACCCGTTTGAAAAGAAAAAGGAGTTTCAGCCCAGCCTGAGATTTGAGAATCCGGGGAAATTCACAGGAGGTTTTATTGAAAGAGAGAAATTTACACAGTTCTCTCACCAGGAAGCAAATATTCCTGCCGCTCCCCTGTCAGATCTTATCGACAAACTCAGTGAAGGGAGCGCTCAGGGCCTTGGACTTGAGTTTGGAAGCACAAGCCATGAATTGTTCCAGGTTGCAAATTCATTCATCGTAACTGAAACTCCTAAAGGTTTGCTTATCATAGATCAGCAAGCTGCCCATGAAAGAATATTATACGAGGAATTGCTTGATTCGGGGAGCACTGATAATGCATTGAGATCGAAAATCATTCCTGAGACCATGTCGTTTTCACCCGATGATGCAATCCTGCTGAAAGATCTTTTAGAAGATTTCACAACCCTGGGTTTTGAAATCTCTGAATTCGGGAATAACGACTTTGTTCTTCAGTCAGTACCCCATGACCTGGGGCATACCGATTTTCATGGGGCAGTTGAACAGGTGCTGGAGTCAATAAAAACTGAACTTCCGGGTAAAAATGCCGCGAAATCCCAGATGATTGCCAAGGCACTTGCCAGAAGCACTGCAGTGAAACGCGGCAAAATCCTGAAAAAGGAAGAAATGGAAGATTTGCACAGCAGACTGTTCAGATGCAGGATACCTGAACATTCACCATACGGAAAGCCTGTTTTCTTCGTTCTTTCCTTTGAAGAACTAAATAAAAAATTCAAATCGTAAAAATATCGTATGAGCTACGAGCAATATAGCCCGGGCGGCTTCAGACTTCTTCCCACGGTTGTAAAAAACCTTCTTATCATCAATGTGATCTGTTACGTTGCAACAATATCTCTTGAAAGTACGTTCAGGATTGATCTCACGGATATGTTCGGTCTTCATTTTTTCAAATCGGACCACTTCAGGACATACCAGTTCGTGACTTATATGTTTTTTCATGCCGACTTCGGGCATATTCTTTATAATATGTTTGCCTTGTGGATGTTCGGTTACCTGCTTGAAAACGTATGGGGGCCCAAACGATTCCTCACCTACTATATGATAACGGGCATCGGGGCAGGCCTGATCCAGACCGCTGTGATTTACTGGCATATTTCAGGATTCGAGGCAGCTGCCCTGGCTTATTCCGCCGCACCTTCCCCCGATGCATTCGTGAGCTTCGTCAAATCATGCCCCCCGAGAAGCCAGGAACTCCTGGACCAGATGAATGCTTTACTTTCCCAATGGCAGGGTTCACTTGGCGATGTTCACTACCAGAGGCAATCGGTAGTCTATGTGTATGACCTCATAAGGCAGCATATGGATGTAACCACCATTGGGGCATCAGGGGCGGTTTACGGGATTTTGCTGGCTTTCGGAATGATGTTCCCCAATATGCTTGTTTTTATTTATTTCGTATTCCCGCTCAAAGCCAAATGGCTGGTAATTTTGTACGGGGCGATAGAAGTTTTTTCCGGAATTTCAAACAATGCGACGGATAATGTGGCGCATTTTGCACATCTTGGAGGCATGATCTTCGGATTTTTCCTGATTTTATACTGGAAACGAAAAGCAAAAGTTTAATATTATGGATAATTACTCCCCTGGACCAGGCGCCGCTGAGAACCTGAAACGATTCTTCAGGGAAGGTTCAGTCCTCGCAAACCTGATCATTGTCAATGTGGCAGTCTGGCTGCTGGTGCAGGTTTTCAGGGTGATTTTCTCCTTAATCAGCGTGCAGGATGAAACACTCGGGACAAGCGCGATAATAAGGTTTTTCGGAGTCCCTGCCTATCTCCCCACCCTCGCAGGCAAACCCTGGACAGTACTGACCTATATGTTCCTTCATGTTGAGATATGGCATGTCCTGTTCAATATGATGTGGCTTTACTGGTTCGGAAAAATCTTCCAGGAATATCTCGGAAGCAGGAAACTGCTGATCGTATATATTCTCGGAGGTCTCTCAGGAGCCGTTGTGTTTGTACTTGCCTTTAACATTTTCCCCGCGTTCTCATATATCCTGCCTCAATCCTATGCCCTTGGGGCATCCGCTTCGGTAATGGCCATTGTTACCGCAATTGCGTTCAAAGAGCCTGATTTTTCGGTCTATCTCCTGTTTTTCGGAAGGATACGGATTTTATACCTTGCCATCGCATTATTTATCTTTGACTTTTTCATGATCCCTGCCGGTAATGCCGGCGGACATATTGCGCATATCGGTGGAGCATTGTTCGGCTTTCTTTATATACAAATTACAACGCGATCATTCAGGCTGCCTTCAGCCTGGAAAAAACGGCCAAACAAAACTTCCGGCTGGAAAGTAAGCGAAAACCAGGCCTACGAAAGCAACCAGAGACCTCTGAACGACGAAGAATACAACCTGCAGAAAAAGGAAAAACAAAAACGTATGGACGAAATACTGGATAAGATCTCAAAGGGAGGATACGACAGCCTTACCAGGGATGAAAAGGATTTTTTATTCAGGTCCTCTGGAAAACGATAAACAAAAGGCAGGATGATCAAACCAAAACATAAAGGACATTGGTTGAAGATCACGCTTCTGATCTTCAATTGTTTCTCAGTTCTGGCTTTATTAGGTTCTTATTCAGCAGCTTACATAAGCCCGATAAAATTCTGGCTGCTTGCATTCTTTGGTATAGCCTACCCTGTCGTCCTGATGATAAATTTCGTTTTCGTACTGTTGTGGCTGATCCTTTGGAACAGGTACATCTGGTTGTCACTGCTGACCATATTGCTTGGTTATGGACATATCAGGACCATTTTTCCCCTGCGATCCGGCACTCCCAAAACACATGCGGTGCATTCGATGAGGGTGGTGACCTATAACGTCCACAGTCTATATGGCAACCACGCGGATGATATGCTGCCCGAAGCAAGAAGCCAGGTGACTGATTTTCTTGCCATGGAAAATGCCGACCTTATCTGTACACAGGAGTTTTACGCTATAGGAGAAGGATACCTGAACACCCTTCATAAATTCTCACGTTCAATCAGGCTTGAAAATTTCTTTTTCAAGAATTACAGGGATTTCTGGCAGAAAACAAAGATCAATGCCATTGCTACATTCTCGAGGTATCCTATTGTGAACGAGGGGTTCTTCAGGCTTGAGGACAAGAGTACATTCGGAATCTTTACTGATATCAACGTTCAGGGAGATACCATCAGAGTTTACAACCTGCATCTCGAATCCATAAGGCTCGGGGATGATGATTACAAATTTTATTCAAACCTTACCGACCCTGCTGACGAAAAAAGTCTTTCCCAGGGATCCAGGAAAATGATATGGAAATTGAAAAAAGCCTTTATCCTTCGTGCGATGCAGGTGGATATACTCAAGTCGCATATGAAACAAAGCCCCTACCCGGTATTGATCTGCGGCGATTTCAATGACACCCCATCATCATACGCTTACCATACCTTGTCGGAAGGCAGGAATGACGCATTTGTCAAGGCCGGGGATGATTGGATCGGAAGTACATACGCGGGTCGGTTTCCGGCTTTCAGGATAGATTATATGCTGTATGATGATTTTTTTACTGCAAGATCTTATCAGAAGAAGGAAGTCGACCTCTCGGATCATTATCCTGTAATCACGGAATTTACTTTTAACCATTGAGTATGGAATTCAGGCTGACAACAGATTTCATTCCCACGGGCGATCAGCCGGAAGCTATCCGGGAGCTTGTTGAAGGGCTCAGCCGGAACGACGAAGCACAGGTCCTTGCCGGGGTTACAGGATCCGGAAAAACATTTACCATCGCCAATGTCATACAAAAAATCCAAAGGCCCACACTGGTCCTGAGCCATAATAAAACCCTTGCAGCACAATTGTATGGTGAGTTCAGGGAGTTCTTCCCGGAGAATGCTGTTGAATTTTTCGTTTCTTATTATGATTACTACCAGCCTGAGGCATATATTCCCGTCACCAACACATATATAGAAAAGGACCTTTCAATCAACGAAGAGATTGAAAAATTAAGACTCAGCGCTTCTTCCGCCCTGCTCTCAGGAAGGCGCGACATAATTGTTGTTTCATCTGTATCATGTATTTACGGTATTGGCAACCCTGAAGATTTCACTGGTAATATTGTAAAACTAAAACTGGGTGACCTTGTTAGCAGGAACAACCTCCTGCTCAGGTTTGTAAACAGCCTGTATTCAAGGACAGAAGCTGAATTTTCCCGTGGGAAATTCCGTGTTAAGGGTGATGTTGTGGATGTTTTCCCGGCATATCTGGATGTGGCATACCGCATCATCTTCTGGGGCGATGAGATAGAGAAGCTGGAATCCTTTGACCCTGTGTCGGGCCGGACCCTGGAGGCGCTTGAGTTCATCCAGGTTTACCCTGCGAATATTTTTGTCACTTCACAGGATAAAATGCGTGAAGCTCTTACAGAGATCCAGGATGATATGTTCCGCCAGGCCGAATACTTCAGAAATGACGGGAAGAACATGGAAGCCAAAAGGCTTGAAGACAGGGTCACATATGATATGGAGATGATGCGTGAGCTGGGATACTGTTCAGGTATTGAAAATTATTCACGGTATTTCGACGGAAGGGCTCCCGGATCCAGACCTTTCTGCCTCCTGGATTATTTCCCTGATGATTTCCTTATGGTTATTGACGAAAGCCATGTTACCATTCCCCAGGTAAGGGCAATGTATGGAGGCGACAGGTCCAGGAAGCAAACCCTGGTTGAATACGGGTTCAGGTTACCTTCGGCTATGGATAACAGACCTCTGAAGTTTGATGAATTCGAAGCCCTTGTAGGTCAGACTATCTATATGAGCGCCACCCCCGCCGATTTTGAGCTTCAGAAGGCCCAGGGAGTGGTCGTTGAACAGATTATCAGGCCTACAGGACTGCTTGATCCCCTGGTTGAGATAAGACCCAGCCTTAACCAGATCGATGACCTCCTGGATGAAATTGATAAACGTGTCACTGTTAATGAGAGAGTCCTTGTAACCACTCTTACAAAAAGAATGGCGGAAGAGCTGGCCAAATATTTCATGAAACTTAATATCAAGGTCAGGTATATCCATTCGGATGTTATTACTATGGAACGAGTTGAGATCCTGCAGGAACTCAGGAGCGGCGTTATTGATGTGCTGGTAGGGGTCAACCTGCTGAGAGAGGGTCTGGACCTTCCTGAAGTTTCCCTGGTTGCAATCCTTGATGCTGACAAGGAAGGGTTCCTCAGATCGGAGCGCAGCCTTACCCAGACTGCCGGCAGGGCTGCCAGGAATATCAACAGCAGGGTGATACTGTATGCTGATAAGATGACTGAATCGATGAAAAGGATGACTTCTGAAGCGAACCGCAGGCGTGAAAAACAAATGGCCTATAATGAAAAACATAACATTACTCCTGTGCAGATCACAAAGGATATGAGAAAAGTCTTCGACCAGAGAACAAAAGAAGACAAGCCGGATACCGGGCGTCCTTACATTGAAAAAGAAAATCTTGACCATGCCGCAGATCCTTTGATAGCATACCTGCCGAAAGACAAGATTCAAAAACTCATTAGGGAAACAGCAAAAGCGATGGAAGAAGCTGTTAAACAGCTTGACTTCCTTGAAGCTGCAAAATTCAGGGATGAGCTTGCCGCATTAAAAAAGGCACTTCCTGATACTGAGAATCAGTAACAACCCGCCATCACTCATCTTAATAACTTTAGATTTTTTGTTAATATCTATTTTCAGACTTTGGAGCAAATTCGAATATATTTGCTTACTAAAATTGTTACTGAATGAAGAGAAAGATATTGGCAATCGACGATGAAAAGAGTATTCGTTTCATCGTCGAAAATACTTTCAACAAAGAATTCGAGGTTACTACGCTAAGTAACGGTATGGATGCCCTTTACTACATTCAGTCAGGAAATCTTCCTGATGTTATCATTTGTGATGTTGAAATGCCTGTAATGAATGGATTTGATTTTATAAAACGTATCCGGGAAAGTGGTTTTTTTGATGAAATCCCTTTGATCATGCTGTCAGGGAAAGAGGAAAGCGCTGATAAAATCAAATGTTTTGAGATGGGAGCTGATGATTATGTAGTTAAACCATTTAATCCCAAAGAACTGATAGTAAGAATCAAACGTCGAATTGAAACTGCCGCCTCCTATACTGGAAACAACAGCGGCCACTAAGCATGACGGAGACAACGATTTCAGGTTATAATATCCTCTATATCGGGAAAGAGCAGTCTGTAGCTGATTCGTTCCGCAATTCGGGATATTTTAACATGACTGTCAAGGCAAATCCGCTCTCAGCCATCTATTGGCTTACCGATAATCAGTTTAAAATTTTCGACCTCGATAAAGACACAAGGTTCGAAGTCACTTACGAGGAAAAGCAAAACATTGATGCCATCATCTGTGAGTTGCTCCTTCCGGGGATCAACGCATTTGCATTTTACAGGAGATTGAAGCTGAATAAGCTTTATCAGAAAACTCCGTTTATCGTTATTTCATTCATCAAGGATTACCGGGCAAAAAAGAATGCATACCTGCTTGGCATTGATGATTTTTATCACCGCGGGGTCAATCCTGAGAATATTTATAACAGGATAAAACTTTTAAAGAAATTCAAATCAGAATTCGAGAATAAGACCATTGCCGTTGAAACCAATATAAGTTTTAATGCATATAAACCTTCTGTTCTCAAAAGAACTTTCGACCTTCTTGTGGCTTGTATCGCGCTTCTGATCCTTTCCCCGCTGATGATCCTGACTATGCTGGCAATCAGAATTGAGTCAAAAGGCAAAGTATATTATTTTTCTAAACGGGTCGGTTCCAATTATAAGATCTTTGATTTTTATAAATTCAGGTCGATGTATCCCGATTCCGATAAAAGGCTTAGTGAAGTTGAGCATCTGAATCAGTATATCAGTGAAACTGTCGAAGAAGATTGTTTAAAATGCGCCGAATTACCTGAAGGGCAATTTTGTTCACCCCTTGTTTATTATGACGGAAAACAGGTTTGCGAAAGAATTGCCAACAAGCGCAAAAGGGCAAGGAAAGCATTTCTAAAGATCAAGGATGATCCAAGGATCACTAAAGTTGGGAAATTCATCAGGCAGACAAGTATCGATGAATTACCCCAGTTGATCAACGTGATTAAAGGGGATATGTCGATCGTCGGGAACCGCCCCTTACCATTAAATGAAGCTGAAGCGCTGACTAAAAAGAAATGGAGCCGCAGGTTCAGGGCTGCTGCAGGTCTTACAGGGCTTTGGCAGGTTGAGAAAAGAGGAAGAACCGGCTCCATGTCGGAAGAAGAAAGGTTTGCCTTGGACAATTATTATGCCGAGCACAATTCTTTTTGGGGTGACCTGGTTATAATATTCAGAACTTTCGGTGCTTTATTTCAAAAGGAGAATGTGTAAATGAAAATTCTGGAGGCTCATAGGATCGTATTGTCAAAAGTGCTGAAGTGTTTTTGCATGCTCGCATTATTTTCAATTCCGCTGATCAGCCAGGGTCAAACCAAGGATACAACCTACTTCAACCCTTTGATTGATGACATCACACTTCGTATCCCCCCTCTTGATGATCTCATCGATTCGGCTATCATACACAACCCCCAAATCAGATATTATGATGCCGACATTGCAGAATGGAAATACAGGGTAAAGTCGGCAAGTCGTGTATGGATGCGAAATTTATACCTGGGAACATATCTGCAGACAGACTGGTGGAACTCAACAACGCAAACTCGCCAAGGTCAGGTCCCTTATGATCCTAATTATACGAACCAGAACAGTTACCGTGGACTTGGCCAGATTGAAATCCGGCTTCCTATGCAGGATCTCTGGGACCGGAAAAACCAAATGAAAACAACAACCAAGGAGATTGAAAAATCCATGGCATCCAAAGATAATGTCATACTCCAGCTGAGGCAGACCATCATTACGAATTATAACCAATTAATCGTAAATCAGAAAATTCTTAAAAATGCGAATGAAAGTGTTATTGCCGGAGCTATGAATAAGGAAATGGGAGATAAGGAATTTCTGAACGGACAGTCTACACTCTATGACCTGGCCTATATCATGGAAATGTACAGGGTTGCAGTGTATAATTACGAGACATCAAGAAACCAGTTTTTTAATTCATACATGATCCTTCAGGAATTATGTGGTTTTAAATTCAATGTTATTAACAAAATAGAATAATGAAAATTATCTACTTTGTAAAGCTCCTTTCGAGGCATGTGTGGCTGCTGATTCTTATCCCGTTGCTGCTGGCGGCAGTAGTTTTCTTCCTGACCAGGAAAGACCAGTGGTCCTATGTTTCGGAAACAACGATATACACTGGCGTTACGTCAGGTTATTCTGTTCAGCAGCAGTCATATACCGACGTCATAGTTAAAACCACCATCTATGATAACCTGATTAACCTGATCAAGTCAAGACAGACCCTTGAGGAAGTATCCGTCTCCCTCCTGGCACAGCATCTTCTTCTCGATCATTTCGATGACAGGTATATTTCCAGGGAACATTATGACGAGATCATTTCAAGAGTTCCACCCGATGTGATGGATATTGTAAGAAACGCCAAGAGGGATAACCCTAAATTCTTTAAGGCCCCTTCGAAGAAAACTTCCAGGTATGACAGTTCATATTCCAGCCCTGAGAGCAGAAGGACCGCGAATACTGCCTATGTACCCCCTCAGACAAAAGAATCCTACCATGTGATCAGACAAGGTGAGACCATGTTCTCCATTGCAAAAAATTATGGTCTCAGCGTGAGAAAGCTGATGAGGGACAACCACTTAAAAACAACTGAATTGTCGGCAGGGCAAAGGCTTAAGGTCGATATTCCTGACCAGGTACCTGAACCAGCCTCCTATCCCACCGAGGGTAATATTGAACCCGCACCGGTGAGAGGTACCGGCACAGAAGTCACCGCTACAGACACAACAGCACTTCCTTCTGACTTTTACTCCCAGTTCGACACTACGACAGCTGTGTTCTCCATACGTCACGAATATGCCGATACAACTGCCTTTGACAGGTTGGTTAAGAGGCTGATCAGTTACGGACACCAGAATGACTATAATTTCATTTATAAATTATGGAACCAGTCTGATCCTTTCTATAGCATCAGCGCACTTTCGACTGTTGAGATCTTCAGAATCCAGACCAGTGACCTTCTCAAACTATCTTATAAAACTACGGATCCCGGGATTGCCCAGCAAACACTTGTTTTTCTGACAAAGGGATTCATCCGTTCGTTTAAGCTTCTCAGGCAAAACCAGACCGATGCGGTTATTGCATACTTTAAACGACAGCTTGAAGATGCCATGAGAAGGCTGCAGAAAGCAGAATCTGACCTGCTTTTCTTTAATTCCACAAACAACATCATTAATTTTTATGAACAGACCAAAGAGATAGCCATTACCAAGGAACAACTTGATGTTGATTACCAGAATAAGCAGATTGCACTGGCTGCAGCAGATGCTGCAATAAAAATTATTGAAAAGAAACTTGAAACCCATGCAAAACTGTCTCTGAATACCAGCGCCATCATAAAATTGCGTAATGAGCTGACCAACACAAGTATGCAAATTGCAAACCTTGAAATAGATCTTGGTAATGATTCTGCTTCCATTAAACAACTTACAGCTCTGAGAAACAAGGTTGAATCTTTAAAACTGTCACTGAAAGATAATATTGATCAGTTGTACCTTGTGACCAATTCCGTTGAAGGCCTTCCTCTTAAAGACCTACTTACGTCCTGGCTGACCAATGTTGTCACATATGAAGAAAGTAAAGCGGCCCTCAGGGTTCTGTTTAACCGTCAACAGTATTTCCGGAAAGTATATGAGATTTTCGCCCCGCTCGGAGCCAGGCAAAAAAGGTTTGAACGACTTATCGGTGTTACCGAAAGTGAATTCCTTGAGCTATTACATGATTTGAATCTTGCCAAACTCAGGCAACAGGATGATGAATTATCTACTAACCTCAAAGTAGTAGATGCCCCATACTATCCATTGCATGCGCTGCGGTCAAAAGCAATGTTGCTGGTTCTTGCCGCGGCATTGATCGGATTGATTTTTGTAATAATCATCCTTTTAGCATTGGAATTCTTTGATACAACTATTAAAACAGGTGAACGGGCTGAACGCTTTATAAAACTTAAACTGGCTGGCTTATATCCTAAAATCATAAAACAAATATATAATGTTGATATTGGATTTATCCTGCCAAGGCTTGTCGAGATCATGGCTCAGAATATTAAGATCAGCCTCCATAAAACACAGAATAATATCAACAAGAAACCAGTCTTTATCCTGCTTTTCAGTACCCGCGACTCTGAAGGGAAAACAACCATCGGAAGGGAACTTACGAGAAAATTCAAATCCTTTGGCGAGAATGCACTTTTCCTGAATTATCTCAAAGAAAATCCTTCACAACCCGACGAGTTTAACAACGGTGAACTTATTCCTCCCACTGAGGAAGAAGTACAGTATATTATTCAGGAAAATTTCTTTGAGTTAAAGGAGACCAGGGATTTGATCAAAGGTTATGAACATCTTGATCTGGAATCTTATGATTACATTTTAGTTGAAGTACCTTCCCTAATTAATAATGCTTATCCTATCGATCTGATTCAGAAATTTGATCTCGCATTGATTGTGGTAAGAGCCAACCGTTCCTGGACAGATGCTGACAAGACTGCGCTAAACGGATTCCTCTCTGTCACAAAACAACCAACACAGATCATTTTGAACGGAGTTGAACTGATGTTCCTGGATTCGGTCTTTGGTGAAATCCCAATGCCAAGGTCAAAGTTTCGCAAAACAATGAAAAGGATCCTGACATTCAGATTTCGTGAAGACAATGTCATTTCCTGAGAATGACATTAATTTAATGAATCATGTGGGCACTCTTAAAACAAATATCGTTTAAGATAATTAAAGATGCTAATTTCCTGTCTTTTGCAGGGAATTTGTCCACAGCCCTCGCAGGATTATTTTCATACATGATACTTCTCAGGATGCTTTCTATCCAGGAATTTGGTGTTTGGGTGCTGTTTACAACCCCGGCATCACTCATCGACATGCTCAGGTTTGGTGTTACGAGAGAGGCATTGGTCAGGTATCTTTCGGGCAGCAACACTGAGGACAGAAAATACTACCTGGGATCGGCCTGGGTTGTGGGGCTGATAATTCTTGCAGGCATCACGGTTGTTTTATGGACTTGCTACTTAATACTTCCCCAACCAATCAGGTCAAGCGGGTATTCATTGTTTTTTATCTGGTATCCCCTTTTAGGATTGGTCACCCTACCCTGGAATTATGCATGGTCAATCTTCCAATCAGATGTCGATTTCGGTAAGATATTCTGGATACGGTTTTTCAACCTTTGTTCTTTTCTGCTGATTATCTTTTTTGTTTACATCTACATTAAAATTGACGTTGGAACAGTAGTGCTCATTTATATTGCCACAAACCTGGCCACTTCCTTATTTTGTATAGTTAAAAAGTGGACCGGACTTCAGCATATAAAAAAGATCACCAGGGAAAAAGTCATGGATATCCTTAAATACGGCAGGTATTCCATGGCAACCCGGATCGGAAGCAGCCTGCTTAAAGGAGCTGACAGCTTTATAATTTCATTCAGTGCATTCATGGGACCTGCAAGCGTAGCATTGTATGCAATCCCGCTGAAATATATTGAATTCATCGAGATCCCGCTGCTTAGTTTTGCGACCACAGCTTTCCCGAAACTTTCAAAAATGAGTATGGAAAACAATAAGGAGGGTTTCAAACGGATTTATTATAATTATACCGGGCCCATTATATATATTTTTATTGTGATTGCATTAATAAGCCTTTTGTTAAACAAGTACTTCATTCTTATCCTGGGAGGTCAGAAATATCTGACTAATTCTCCCGGTATTACTTCAGTGTTGATGGTTTTTATTTTGTATGGAATGCTGATGCCGCTTGACAGGTTTACCGGAGTCGCTCTTGACAGTCTTAACAGACCAGATAAGAATTTCAAAAAGGTTCTTGTTATGACTACGGCTAACATTATCGGCGATATAATTGCAGTATTCGGGCTTCATTACCTTTTTCCTCTGATGCAACCTATAACAATCCTTTTATTTGTTGCTATTGCATCCATCGTATTTTCTGTAATTGGTTTATTCATTGGATATTATTTCCTTAAACAGGAAATAGATATTTCATTCTCTTTGATATTCCTGAAAGGTTTTAATTTTTACAAAGGACTAAGAAAAAGATTAAAAGACAAAGAACCCCTATTTGATTAACGCAGATGAACCCATTTCTGGCACCGACAGGATCTGACCTTCTGAAAAATCCTTTTATAATAGGGCTTGTACTTATCGCTACTGTTTTTCTGGGTTATGCAACGGTTCTTGGCGGTTACGTTACCGTTGCCGTGGTTATTGCCGTACCAGTCATTTTCTATTCATTTTACAGGGTGATTCTGAAACCTGAGATCGGTTTTACTTTTGCTCTTATTATTAACTTTTTTATAATCGGAATATCCCGATATATTCCGGTTAAACTTGGCTATTTAATGGATATCACACTTGTTTCCACTTATATTGCCATCTTTTTTCATTATTTTGATAAAAAACTGGATTTAAAACCGGTAAATAATGATCTTACCTATATTGCCATTGTATGGTTCAGCTATGTGATCCTGGAATTATTTAATCCTGAATCCGGATATAAAACAGCCTGGTTTGCCTCCATGCGTGGTATAGGTTTTTACATGATACTTGTAATTCCATTGGTCCAGTTGATTTACAATGAACCTAAGTACCTTGATCGTTTCCTGAAGATATGGGGAATTATTTCGATCATTGCTTCCCTTAAAGCCTGGATACAATTGAATATTGGCGTGGATCCCTGGGAGCAGATATGGCTTGATGAGGTTGGTGGTGTTACTCACATTTTATGGGGAAATCTTCGTGCATTTTCCTTCTTCTCCGATGCAGGTCAGTTTGGTGCAGCCCAGGGACAGATCGGTATTGTTGCCATGATCATGTTTTTCTATGAAAAAAAATTAAAGACAAGGATTTTCTGGTTTATAGTTTTCATTGCCGGCTATTACGGGATGTCAAGCTCGGGTACAAGGGGGGCGATCTTTGTGCCTTTTGCAGGAGGCGCATTATACCTTATCATCAGGAAAAATATGAGAGTCATTATCATCGGAGCTATTTTCCTCACAATGATTTATTCTTTTTTCAGCTTTACAACAATCGGGAACAGTAGTTACCAGATATACAGGATGCGTTCGGCTTTCACACCTGACGATGATGCATCTTTTCAGATCAGGCTTAAAAACCAGGCTATTTTTGAATCTTACCTTAAAACAAGACCTTTTGGAGGAGGGATAGGCACTGCCGGCAGCCGGGCAATCGCGTATACAGGGGAAACGTTCCTGTCGAGTGTCGCAACAGATAGTTGGTTCGTCCTGATATGGGCAGAATGTGGAATTATTGGTCTTTATTTACATTTGTTTGTATTGGGATATTTTACCGGAAAAGGATTGTATATCTGTATGTTTCAAATTAAGAACAAAGATCTGGAGGTAAAAATCGCCGCACTCCTGTGCGGGGTTTTCGGTATCCTGGTTGCCAGTTATGGTAATGCAGTATTGGGACAGTTCCCAACAGGCTTGCTTGTCTACGCGAGTATGGCTTATGTTTTTTTGGCTCCGTCCCTGGATAAAAAAATGATGATTGAAACAAATAAGTCCCTGGTTTAAACGAATAAAACTTTTAAAATGACCGGTGTTGTAATACATATGTTAATTGGATTGGTCTTATTTACGCCAATAGGTTTCATTGCAGGTTTTATACAGCACCAGAGGGAACTGAAAGCAGAACAGGAAAACAGCCAGCCTCCGGAGCGACAATCTGATTGATAAATTTGAATGTCAAATGTTTTTATGAGAGAATCATTCCCGTTAGTTTCAATTATAACAGTCAATTATGATCAACCGGAAGTTACTCTTGCTTTCCTGGATTCCATTCAAAAAATCACCTACCCTGCCTTTGAGGTCATTGTAGTGGACAATGCATCCCCGGTTAAAAAGCCAGGCATCCTCAAAGAAAAACACCCGGAAATAACACTGATCGAAAGTAAGGAGAACCTTGGCTTTGCCGGGGGAAACAACCTTGGGATCAGGGTTGCCAGGGGGAAGTTTTACCTGCTGATCAACAATGATACGGAAGTTGAACCAGGTTTCCTGGAACCATTGGTTGCCAAGCTTCAGAATAATCCTTCAATCGGCGTTGTAAGTCCGAAAATACGGTACTTCTATCACCCTGATATAATACAGTACGCGGGTTTTACTCCAATGAACCCTGTAACTGTAAGAAATAATGGAATCGGTTTCCAGGAGAAGGACCAGGGTCAGTATGATACTGATTCATATACTGAATATGCATATGGCGCAGCCATGATGGTCCCGGTTGAAGTGATAAAAAAAGCCGGGCTGATGGCAGATATATTTTTCCTGTATTATGAAGAGATGGACTGGATGCAGAGAATTAAAGAAGCAGGTTATAAAATCGCTTATGTTCACAATTCCCTTATATTCCACAAGGACTCATTTACAACAGGTTCAATGAGCCCTTTAAAGATCTATTATCTGAACAGAAACCGCATACTTTATCTCAGGAGAAACGTTCATGGATTTACGTTTCTGCTTGCGATATTATACCAGTTCCTGATCGCCGTACCGAAAAACATGATCGTGTTTCTTCTAAAAGGCCAATTCAGGCTTTTCATCGCATACAAGAACGCTGTGGGCTGGCACTTCACCAATATGTTCAGCAAAGAATTGCATTCAAGCCCGGTTTTGACCTGAGTAATTAAATATGCAGTACCCGCTTGTCTCTATTATTACTGTAAATTTCAATGGTTCGGAGGACACCCTTGAAATGATTGAATCCCTTACGAAGATCACCTACCCGAATTTTGAGATCATCGTAGTGGATAATCATTCCGAGAAAGATAATCCTCGCATTATCAAAGAAAGGTATCCTTCGGTCGTACTTTATGAAAGCAATGTTAATATGGGGTTTGCAGGAGGCAACAATCTCGGGATCATGCGGGCCCGGGGCGAGTATGTTCTGTTGCTGAACAACGACACAATTGTTGATAAAGGATTCCTTGAACCCCTGGTTAAGAAGATGCAATCTGACCAGATGGTAGGTTGTGTAAGTGCCAAACTAAGATTTTATTACGATCGTTCGATCATCCAGTTTGCAGGGTACACTCCTATTGACCACCGCACCATGAGGAGTTTTGCGATCGGTTACAGGGAAAAAGACATGGGGCAGCATGATACGGATAAGGAAACACCTTACGCCCATGGCGCCGCCATGATGGTTTCAATGAAAGTGATCAAGGAAATCGGTATCATGTCATATATCTTTTTCCTTTACTATGAAGAGGCTGATTGGTGCTACCGCATTAAAAATGCAGGCTACACCATCTGGTACATCCATAACTCCCTGGTTTTTCACAAGGAGTCAATTGCTGTAGGAAAAATCAGCGCTTTAAAGATATACCAGCAAAACCGCAACCGTATTGTCTTTCTGAGGAGGAATGTAGGTGGAAAAGATTTTTACCTGGGGGTGCTTTATCAACTTACCGTGGCGATTCCGAAAAACGCGCTCAAATACCTGGTCAAGGGCAAACTCTCCTATTTTTATGCCTACGTCCGTGCCATCGGATGGCATCTTAAAAACATTGTGAATCCAACAGTTCACGACAATCCATATTTGTGATAAACTTTTGGATTCACTTCCTGATTCAATTATATTTGCAATATTGATCATCACTTTAAACTTATAATATGGTGCTGGAAATATTGCGGTACACGTTTCTTGTAATCCAGGTGGTGTTTTTTCTTTATTTCGGTGTAACCACCTTTTACTTCCTGTTTTTCTCGATTGCCGGGCTTTTCACGATGAAACAACCGCTTGCAGATAACCGGCACCAGAACCGGTTTGCAGTGCTCATCCCCGGGTATAAAGAAGACGCGGTAATCATCGATGTTGCCAGGCAGGCCCTAAACCAGGATTATACCTCAGAGTTATATGATGTCATAGTGATTGCCGACAGCTTCTCACAGAACACCCTGGATGAGCTTAGAAAACTTCCTATCCAGGTCATGGAGGTATCGTTCCGGAACAGTTCCAAAGCCAAAGCCCTTAAGGAAGCCGTAAAGCGTCTTCCCGAAACCTATGAGGTTGTAATGATCCTTGATGCAGATAATATTATGGAAAAAGATTGTCTTTCCAAGACAAATAACACCATTAACCTTGGGTTCAAATCGGTCCAGGTGCATCGCACAGCTAAAAACCAGAATACCGCTTTTGCAGTCCTCGACACTATCAGCGAGGAAATAAATAACCAGATATTCCGTAAAGGACACTGGGTGGTTGGCCTTTCTTCAGCATTGATCGGATCAGGGATGGCTTTTGAATACAAACTGTTCAGGTATTACATCACGAACATGGACTTTATTCTTGGTGAAGAAAAGGAACTTGAAATGAGACTTATCAGGGATAAGATCAAGATCGCCTATCTTAACGAAGCAATTGTTTATGATGAAAAAGTACAGAAAGCCAATGTGTTCATGGTTCAGAGAGCACGCTGGCTTGCCACACAGGCAATTTTTGCCAAACTATATTTCCTTCCCGGGATCAAAGAACTCTTTACACGGGGGAATATTGATTTCCTCGATAAAGTATTACAGCAGTTCCTGCCTCCGCGGATCTTCCTCCTTGGTTTTTTAGTGTTATTTTCAGCATTGTCATTCTTCCTGAATCCATTGATATATTCCTGGGCATGGTTATGCCTTACAATTACGTGCATTTTAACTCTTATGCTTTCGACGCCATTAAAGTACTATAATATGCAAACCTTCAAGGCTGTTTTTCTTCTCCCCCAGGGATTTTTTATGATGTTCCTCTCCCTGACAAGGATCTACAAAGCGAAAAAGAAGTGGGACCATACAACGCATGGAGTGAACAGTGTCTGAGATATTTACAGAACTAAAAAAGGCATATGCAGTGCATTCACCAAATATTCATCGCCATTCAGATAGCTGGATTGGTTTATTTAGGTGGTAATGCCCTTTACCTTTTGTTTTTTGCCATGTGCGGTTTTCTTAAAACTGATGTAAAGCAGACCTCCTTTATCCGTTTCAGGCATATTACCATCGTCATTACAGCCTTCAGGGAAGACCGTATTATAGATGCCGTGATAAAATCGGCATTGCAGCAGGATTATCCCGAAGAATGGGCTGAAATTATTCTTATTGCGGATTCATTTAAAGAAGAGACATTGGAACGGCTCAGGAACTACCCTATAAAGGTTGTTGAAGCCAGGTTCCGTGAAAGCACAAAAGTTCAGTCCTTAAAGCTTTCCATTGAACATTTATGTGAAAATACAGAGGTTGTTGTACTTCTGGATGCTGATAATCTTATGGAGATGAGTTTTTTAAGGAAGCTAAACATCAGCCTGGATTCCGGGTACCGTATTGTACAATGCCACCGCTCGGCCAAAAATACCAATACGGCATTTGCAATACTGGATGCCATCAGCGAAGAGGTCAACAACAATATTTTCCGCAGGGGCCATGTAGCTGTCGGCTTGTCTTCCGCACTTATCGGTTCCGCTATTGCTTTCAATATCGATATATACAGAAAATATATTCCCCAATTAACTGCGATAGGTGGCTTTGACAAAGAACTTGAACTTAAACTCCTGAAAGACAGTATCTTTATTTCTTACCTGCCCCAGGCTTATGTGATGGATGAGAAAGTCCAGTCGACAAAAGTATTTTACAAGCAGAGAAAGCGCTGGATGACTTCACAATTCATTTATTTCGGACGTGATTTCTTTCCCAGCGTCCTGGCCCTGTTTCGCGAGGGGAACATCAATTATTTTGACAAGACACTGCAGTTCTCACTTCTTCCCCGGGTATTGCTTTTAGGGATTCTTGGAGTCATTTCAGTCGTCAATGTTTTTATCTCAAACCCGGTTTTTAACTGGCTTTGGATTTCCGCCTTTATTGCCTGCATGCTGTCAATCCTGATCTCCACTCCGAATCAATATTACAGGAAGGAAACGTTCCGTGCCTTGCTATACCTGCCTATGGCTTTCATTTTGATGTTTTCACTTTTATTCAGGATCAACAGGAAGAGCGGCAGGAAGTTCATTCATACCGAGCATGATATACAGACACCTTAGAAAACATTCATTATGCATATAGGAATTGAGGGACAGAGGATATTCAGGAAGAAGAAGCATGGCATGGACATGGTTGCCCTTGAACTTGTGAGGAACCTGCGGGAAATCGATCATCATAATGAATACACAGTTTTTGTAAAAGAGGATGAAGACCATTGCCTTCAATCAGAAGGAAATTTTAAAATTGTTGAACTAAAAAATGCCCCCTATCCTGTTTGGGAACAATATATACTTCCCGGGGCTGCAAAGGATGCGGGATGCGATCTTTTGCATTGCACCAGCAATACCGCACCACTTTATACAAAGATCCCGCTGGTTGTCACCCTTCATGACATCATTTACATGGAAAAACTAAGCCTTCTGACCAAAGGATTCACGAATTACCAGAAATTCGGAAATCTTTACCGCAGGATGGTTGTTCCGGGGATAATAAACAAATGCAGGAGACTAATAACGGTTTCGGAATTTGAGAAGAAAAGGATAGTGGAATTTTTTGGCATAAATCCGGCGAAGGTAACAGCAATTTATAATGGGGTCAGTTCCCATTTCAGACCGGTAAATGACCCTGAAACGCTACGTTTGGTTAAACAAAAATACAATTTGCCCGACAGGTTCTTCTTTTTCTTCGGGAATACCGATCCCAAGAAAAATACAATCGGGGTCCTGAAAGCTCTTTCACTTTTTCTTCGGAATTCAGAAGAGAAGATCCTTTTGGTAATGCTGGATTTTGACCGGGCTGAACTTGCAAAACTAATCCAGGAGGTCGGGGATCCTTCAATTGCTGATTATATAAAGCTTACCGGTTATGTCCCGAATACCGAGCTGCCGGGTATTTATGCCCTGAGCACCATCTTCCTGTATCCCTCCCTCAGGGAAAGCTTCGGAATACCCATGCTTGAAGCCATGGCCTGCGGAACGCCCGTAATTACATCCAATACTTCATCAATGCCCGAAATTGCAGGTACTGCAGCCTTGCTTATCGATCCCTTTAAGCCTGAACAGATTACTGATAATATTATTAAACTGCTTGCCAACCCGTCATTACGTTCCGACCTTGTTGTTGCAGGCATGGTACAGGCAAAGAAATTTACCTGGAATAATATGGCCAAAGACGTTTTAAAAGTATACGAGGAAATCACCTTAAATAAATAAACACCCATATGTCTAAAGGAAGAGATTATATCGTTCACAGTATTCAACCCTGGGATACTTATGTTGCCACTGTTCTCAAGTACATCACCATGGAACTATGCAAGAAAAACCGTGTGCTTTTTCTTGATACTCCTCTTCAAAGGAGCTTCCAGCTGTTAAGGCGCAACGCCCCGGAAACCCAAAAATACAAAAGGGTTTTCAGCGGCCAGGATTCAGACATGATACAGATCAACGAGAACCTATGGGTTTTATATCCTAAAACCGTTCTTGAATCAATTAACTGGATATCAAATCCTGCCATCTTCGACTCACTGAACAAAGTCAACGACAAACGCTTTGCCAGGCAGGTAAAATATGCTGCCGACAAACTTGGTTTCCGCGATTACGTAGTCCTGAATGATACTTCAATGATAAACGGGTTTAATTTTAAAGAACTGCTGAAGCCTTCAGTGCAGCTGTATTTTCTAAGGGATCATATCACGAAGGTAGCCTATCATGCAAGGCATGGCATACGTCTTGAACCATTGCTTATCAGGAAATCGGACCTGGTGGTGACCAATTCGCCTTATTTCTCCGATTATGCCGGGAAATACAATCCGAATTCACATTTCATCGGTCAGGGATGCGACATCGACCTGTATTCAGATGATGACGGCAGTCTGAAAATTCCCGATGAACTGAGCCGGATACCTCATCCGAGAATAGGGTATACAGGGTTTTTAACCAGCATTCGACTTGACATTGACCTGCTTGTCCATGTTGCCGAACAACGCCCGGAATGGAGTCTTGTATTGGTTGGACCCGAAGACCAGGCATTTAAAGACAGTAAGCTGCATAAGCTTTCAAATGTACATTTTCTCGGGGGAAAGCCCGGTAATGAGCTCCCGGGGTATGTCAAAGGGTTTGATGTTGCCATCAACCCACAGATTATCAATGAAATTACAAATATTAATTACCCTTTGAAACTGGATGAGTACCTTGCAATGGGTGTGCCGGTGGTAGCCACAAAGACATGGTTCATGAACTTTTATTTTCCAAATGATTCCTACCTCGCTGCCAACAAGGAGGAATACATAACAGAGATCACTAAAGCCTTATCTGAAGATACTCCTGCAAAACACAAGGAAAGAATTAAAGTCGGAAGGAGCCACTCCTGGGCAAATTTCGTCGAAAAGATATATCAGCAGGTTGAGCTTTTAGAGAAGAAACAATAATGAATAATGGAAGCAGCCAAGCAGTTCGATTTTATCATTACCAGCCTGCAGGGGATTGATTATATTGCTGGTTCCAACGTCGTGAACCTGGCCCACGAATTTGCAAAAAGGCATAGGGTGCTTTATGTTAACTACCCTGCAGACAGGCTGACCCTTTTAAGAAAATGGAGGGATCCAAATGTCAAAAAAAGGATCAGGGTCTTGTTGGGAAGGGACAAGTCACTTATCCAGGTAAAGGAAAACCTCTGGACACTTTATCCCAGGACTATCCTTGAATCGATCAGCCAGATAGGAAAACCAGGGCTCTTTGATTTTTTTAACAGGATCAATAACCGGAGGTTTGCCAGGGAGATCAATAAAGCAGTTCATTCCCTGGGCTTTAAAAATATCATCCTGTTCACCGACAGCGACATGTACAGGAGTTTCTACCTGAAAGAGCTGCTGAAGCCCGAAAAATTCATTTATTATTCCAGGGATAATATGATCGCTGTGGATTACTGGAAAAAACAGGGAGTGAGGATAGAAGCCGCACTGATAGGCAAAGCAGACCTTGCTGTTGCCAACTCGGTTTACCTTGCAAATTACTGCCGGAAGTTCAATCCGAATTCCTTTTACATTGGCCAGGGATGTGATGTTACTTTATTTAACTCCGGCCTGATCAAAGGCCCTCCTCCTGCCGACATATCTGATATTAGAAAGCCGGTCATAGGTTATATTGGAGTTCTGTTCAAACTGAGGTTGGATATAGAGATCATTGCCTTTATTGCAAAACAGAAGCCTTTTTGGAGTATAGTGCTGATCGGGCCTGAAGACGAAGCATTCAGAAATTCTGAGCTTCATTCCCTTCCCAATGTATATTTTTTAGGAAACAAACCGCCTGAGTCTCTTCCCTCCTACCTGAAGTGCTTTGATGTCGCGATAAACCCCCAGATAGTCAATGAAGTTACCATCGGAAATTACCCCCGCAAGATCGATGAATACCTTTCGATGGGGAAACCCACCGTCGCAACCCTTACCGAAGCCATGACCGCGTTCAGAGACCATGTATACCTGGCCACGACCAGGGAAGAATACCTTGATTTTATCACTCTTGCAATGGAAGAAAATTCTGAAGAAAAAATAGCAGCAAGGGAACAATTTGCCGGGGGGCATACCTGGGAAGCCAATGCAGATAAAATTTATAAAGCCATCGGATAAATGGAGAAAGATAAGGAACCGCCGAAACCGCCGGCAGCCGGGAATTCACTGGTAAGCAAAATCAAATCCAATCAGAAGTTCAAACTTTTCGTTATCAAATTGCTTACTCCGAAAAACCAGGCCAGGCCAAGGTTATGGGTAAAATTATTGCTCAATCCTTTTAAACATAAGCGGGGAAAACATTCCCGTATTTGCTCACGGACCAGGATAGATGTTTTTCCATGGAATGATTTTGTTCTTGGCAGGGATTCCACGATAGAAGATTTTGCGACCATTAATAACGGAGCAGGCCCGGTATACATCGGTGAGAGGTCGAGAATAGGCCTGAGTTGCACCGTTATCGGACCTGTGACCATTGGAAATGACATCATGCTGGCCCAGAACATCGTAATGTCAGGGCTGAACCATTCCTACGAAGATATCAGCCGGCCTATCAGTCATCAGAAGCAATCCACTTCGATGATCGTGGTTGAAGATGAAGTATGGATAGGCGCCAACGCAGTGATCGTAGCCGGAGTTAAAGTTGGCAAACATTCGGTGATAGCCGCTGGGAGCGTGGTGACCAAAGATGTCCCGCCCTACTCGGTTGTTGCCGGGAATCCCGCAAAGATCCTCAAGGGATATAACCCTGAAACAAAACTATGGGAAAGAACGTTACAGTAAAATCCTAACCTTAATTTATGCTGGCACTTAAAATATTATTTTACGTTTTTCTCTTCATCATATTTTATGCCTACCTGGGTTACGGTGTCCTGCTTTATTTTCTCGTCCGTTTGAAAAGGTCTTTTAGTAAGAAAAAAAATACGGTCGATGATACTTATGAACCAGAGATCACTTTATTCGTCACCGCCTATAACGAGAAAGACTTTGTAGATGAAAAGCTGAAAAATTCCTTCAGCCTTGATTATCCCAAAGAAAAGGTGCGTCATGTATGGATCACCGACGGATCGGATGACGGCACACCTGAAATTCTTAAAAAGTACCCCGGGGTGGAGGTTTATCATCAGCCGGAAAGAAGGGGTAAGATTGCAGCCATGAACAGGGGGATGCAGTTTGTTAAAACACCAATTGTAATATTTTCCGACGGGAATACCCTGCTTGGACATGAATCCATCCGCAGGATGGTGAACCTGTTCAAAGACCCGAAGGTGGGCTGTGTTTCGGGCGAAAAACGGATATTCAGCAAGGATTCAGCAGCTGCCACTGAAGGGATATACTGGAAATATGAATCCACACTAAAAAAATGGGATGCCGAACTTCACTCTGTTGTAGGAGCCGCTGGCGAACTCTTTGCTTTAAGGACCGGTTTATTCAAACCTGTAGAAGCTGACACCCTGCTGGATGATTTTATTATTTCACTGCGGATTGCGGAGCAGGGATATACCATACAATACGACCGAGAGGCCTATGCCATTGAAAACCCGTCGGCCAGTGTAAGAGAGGAACTTAAACGGAAGATCCGCATCTCGGCCGGGGGGATTCAGTCAGTCATCCGCCTTAAAGAACTATTGAATCCATTCCGGTATGGGATCCTTTCGTTCCAGTATATTTCTCACCGAGTGCTCCGGTGGACACTCGCGCCTTTGGGTTTACTGGTTATCCTGATTTGCTCCGGAATCATTGCTTCAGCTGAAGGTATCACTGACTTCAGGACTCTTTTTTTCTGGTTTTTCTGGGGGCAGATTATTTTTTATTCAGCAGCTTTGCTGGGATGGTACCTGGAAGGAAGAAAAATCAAACTCAAGCTTTTATTTATACCGTATTATTTTTTCATTATGAATCTGGCCGTTTATCTCGGATTCTTCAGATATACGAAGAAAACACAATCAGTAAACTGGGAAAGGGCGAAAAGGGCGTAAATTTAAATTTGAAATTATGAAACCGAAATTTAGTGTTTTTCTGATTGCACTGGCATCGGGCATATTTATGATGCCAGTTACCTGCAAGGCAACCCAATTTATTTTCGGAGCAGATAAACCAATAATCGACGGTAACAGCAATGCATCTGCAGTTAAACCCGGAGATACGATTTATCTTTCGGCTTCCACCAGGTTGTATTTATTATTAAGACGGCTTCACGGAACAGCAGATAAACCAATATTGGTGCAGAACCTGGGGGGGCAGGTGGTGTTTTCAAATAATGCAAGCGGGTACGGAGTGAAATTTGACACCTGTTCATGGGTTAAGATGATAGGAAAAACCAGCGGTTCCGATTCCGGTTTTATGGTAAGCAATACCAATGCCGGGATTGCGATCGGGGGCCTGAGCACCTGCATTGAAGTGGCGGGTTTTGAAATTTCCAATATGACCTGGACGGGTATAGTTGCAAAAACTGATCCCGACTGCAGCCTGAAATCGGTCAGGGGTAATTACACTATGAGGAACATCAGTATTCATGACAATTACCTGCATCGGATCGCAAATGAAGGAATGTACATCGGACATTCGTACTGGAGTGGTTACACTATTCATTGCAACGGCAAGGATACTATTGTGCTTCCCCACCTGATCAAAGGATTAAAACTGTACAATAACAGGGTCGATAGTACAGGATGGGATGGCATCCAGGTTTCGAGCGCCGATTCTGCCTGTTATGTGAATAATAATTTCGTTTACCTTGACAGCCAGGCTGAGTCTGTGAACCAGATGAGCGGGTTCCTTCTCGGCGGAGGATCATCATGCAATTGTTTTTCGAATTTCATCAAGGACGGCAAGGGAGATGGCATCGATGAGCTCGGACAGGGTGGCAATATAATTTACAATAACCTGATCGTCAATCCCGGGAAAACATTTTCGGGCAGCGGATCAAAACACGGGATTTATGTCGGAACGCAAACCACGGCTGCCGGCCGCGGTTATACCCTGGTATTTAACACCATCGTATCCCCCAAAACTACCGGCATTGAATTCCGTAACACCACAGCAGTGAACAGCGTGGTATCAGATAATATAATCACCAGCCCCGGCACAACTTACATTAATCCGGTAACCGGGTCTAGCCTGGTCCAGCAAAACAACCTGCTGTTAGCATCCACCGCTGATGTTAAATTCATCAATCCTGCCCAGGATAATTATGATCTCCAGCCATCCTCCCCTGCCGTCAATACGGGGGCTGCAATAAGCGGTTTTGACCTCCATTATGACCTGGCCGGTCGCTGGCGTCCATGGCCATGGAAGTATGATATTGGTGCATTTGAATGCCACGACTCCTCCCTGCTGTCGGTTAATGAAAAGGAAAGCGTACCGGGACTGCAAATCAGGAAGTGTTACATCCGTTCCGGGTTCCTGAACGTAAGCCTGAGTCTGGACACCAGGGAATTACTTTCGGCTGATCTTTATTCATTGGAGGGCCGGCATATAGCTAACCTTTGCAACTCAGTCAAAGGGCCGGGAATCATCGAACTTGAGAAATTCATTGGTCAAATGGCAGAGACCTGTTATATTTGTATTTTCCGCTTTACCGGGGATTCAATAGCAAGAAAAATATATTCTGACTCTTTTCATTAGTATAAATTACAGATCTGCAGGAACATGGCTCTGAATCAAGTATTACCGTTCTGGCTTGCAAAAAAGCTGAAAGGAGCATATCAGAAAGCTTCGGGATTGGTTTTCCGGGGAAAGAACTATTACTGTCCTTACTGCCACAATACCTTTCGCAAGTTCAGGCCGGGAGGTATTGATCTGCCGGTGATTTACGAAAAACAGATCGTCGGTGCAGGATACAGGCTTAATGATGTCTGCCCCCGCTGTAATTCACTTGACAGGGACAGGCTTATATATCTTTACCTGACACAGAAAACAAACATCCTGACGGCTCCTTTAAGGGTATTCCATGTTGCTCCCGAAGGCTGCATCCGTGCAATGCTATCAGGCCTTCCTAATATCACGTACGAAGCAGGCATGAAATATCACCAGGGATTTTATTACGATAAAAACACGACCATCCTTGACATTTCCAAGCTGGAATTTGAAGATGACACTTTTGATGTGATCATATGCAATCATGTGCTTGAACATATCCAGGATGACCTGAAAGCTATCGGTGAACTTTACCGGGTGCTTAAACCAGGAGGATGGGCTATCCTGCAGGTCCCGATTTCCAAGGTGCTTGAAAAGACATTTGAAGACCCGGATGTTAAAACACCTGAGGAAAGGGAGAAAATTTTCGGGCAGTTTGATCATGTGAGGATCTACGGCCAGGATTATCCGAAAAGGCTTGAAAACAGGGGATTTATTGTTGCGAGACATAACCCTTACAGGGACAAATGGCCTGTTGAACTTGACCGCTTTGCAATTAACCCTGAAGAAGACATCTTTTTAGCATACAAATAATTCAGATGAACACCCTTACACTAATTCTTCTCTTCCTGTTACTATTGCTGATGGCGGTTTGCCTGTTTCTTTATATGTCTTCATCAAGGCGGTCCGAAAGTGATAAGTCAAAACTTAAGGAGAAAGATAATGAACTCAAGGCTGCCCTTTCCAAAATAAAAGATTTTGAAGGAGGGATCGAAAAGCAGGTCGACGAAAGGACCCAGGTAATAAAAGAAGAGTACGATGAAAAAAGAGACAGGGACCTGATCCTGAAAAAAGCCTTAAAAAAGGCGGAGGACGCAAACTTCCTGCTGAATTCCTTTCTCTCCAATGTTAGTTCGGAGATCAGGACTCCTTTAAACAATATCATCGGCTTTGCAAGCCTGCTTGAGGCTGAACTCTCAGTACTTGAGAACAGGGAACTCTTCGATTATGCACATGCAGTCACAGAAAGCGGAGACAGGCTATTGCATCTTCTCAACAACATTATAGACATAAGCAGGGTTGAGTCGAATGATTTTACGCTGAAACCTGTACCATGTGCCTTGAATGGTATTGTGGCCAACACCATCCAGGTTTACCTGTTCCAGTCGAACAAGAAGAAGCTTAAGCTGAACTTTAAACCTGCAGAAATTCCCGAAGGATTTGCCGATGAAACCGGTTTTTCCAAGGCACTGAGCATTGTACTTGACAATGCGATCAAGTTCACCGACCAGGGATATATCAATATATCGACTGATTTCCATAAAGACAGGAAACGTATCTCGGTAAGGATCAAAGACACCGGTGTCGGGATAGATCCTGCCTTCCTCCCCGAGTTGCTTGCCCCGTTTAAGAGTGATACCACGGGCTTCGCTAAAGAAGGCAAGGGCTCAGGACTGGGCCTCCCCCTGGCCAAGAGCCTGCTTGAGATGATGCAGGGTTCACTTGACATACAATCGGAAAAAGGTGTCGGTACCACTGTCACCTTGTTTGTTCCTGCGATCGTTACCGAAACCCGGGAAACCGCATCATCTCCTTCTCCTCCGGTTGAGCAAAAGAAAAAAGCAAGGGGCTTGCATGATCTCGATATCTTTATTGTTGAGGACGACATGATGAATAAACTCGTACTCACCGAGATGACCAAGTCACTGGGCCGGGTTGTTGCCGCTATGAACGGTGACGAAACCCTGAGATTAATTCAGAAGTTTGCCGCTGAAAACAAATTTTTCGACATCATGCTTTTCGACATAAACCTGCCCCCACCCTGGGACGGGGTCAAACTGTTGCATGAGATCAGGAAAACATACAAACAATACCGGTCAATTCCTTTTGTCGCCCAAACAGCGTATGCGATGGCAGGAGACCGTGAAAAACTGCTTGAAGAAGGATTTGATGATTATATATCAAAACCAATTAACCAGCAGCAATTATATTCAATTATGAAGAACCAACTGAATAAAGGTTGATCTATGGATGATTTGAAGATAAAAGAACTTGAAATACGTATCAGGGAACTGGAAGATCTTTATAACCAGGCTTTAAAGGAAACTGAAAAAGCAAAGATCAAAGCATTTGACGCAGAGCGCACCAAGACTATCTTCCTGGCCAATATGAGCCATGAGATAAGAACACCGATGAACAGTATCATCGGCATTTACAATATTCTTGACCAAACAAATCTCAACCCTGAACAGCGCGAGCTGCTGGAGGTAATCAATATCTCCAGCCACAATCTTCTGGCAATCATTAATGATATTCTTGATTTTTCAAAGATCAAAGCCGGACAGCTTAAACTGGAAAACAAGCCTTTCCTGTTGAATGAGGAAATCCACCAGGTGATCAAAATGTTATCACTCAGGGCTAAGGGAAAAGGAATTGAACTTTCCTACAGGATTCAGTCTGCCGTGCCTGAATGTATAATCGGGGATGCCAACCGTTTGCATCAGATCCTGGTGAACCTAACCAATAATGCCTTAAAATTCACTCTTGAGGGCTCTGTGATAGTATCTGTTGAGCTTCTCGATTCGGGCAGGCTTGATGATCTAAGGCATACCGAATATCTGCCCGATGAAGTTCTGGTCATGGACAAACTCCCTGCCGGACATGTTTTATTGAAATTTGAAGTAAGCGATACAGGAGTCGGGATCCCGGAATCAGAGCAGGCTAACCTGTTCCAGGAATATTCACAGATTGACAGTCCCCTTGTAAAAGAATTTGAAGGTACGGGTCTCGGATTATCGATTTCCAAGAATCTTATCGACCTGATGAAGGGGAAGATAGGGGTTATCAGCAAAAAAGACAGCGGCTCAACCTTTTGGTTCACTTTATTATACAAAGTAGGTGACATTGAAGCATACAGGAATAATATCTTTCAGGGGCAAAGGAAAATTATAAAGAGCAGGCCACTTGACATACTGCTGGTTGAAGACAATATACTAAACCAGAAATTTGCGGCCACCACCCTGAACAGATCAGGACATATGGTAGATATTGCCGAAAACGGAAAAATCGCATTCGAGAAATTCCGTGAGAAGCATTATGATCTTATCATTATGGATATTGCAATGCCTATCATGGACGGGCTTGAAGCGACCCGTGTAATCAGGAACTACGAGCAGGAGCGGAAAGTACAAAATCCATTAAATGCTGAACCTCCTATCAAGATCATCGCTGTTACAGCTCATGTGATCATGACCGACCGTGAGAAATGCCTGTCGGCAGGGATGGATGAATATCTTGCAAAACCATACCGGCCTAAGGAGCTCACTGACGTTATCGACCTGCTTGAAATCTGATAAATCAGAGCCTTACAACTTTTAAGTAGTATTCTTTCCCATTATATTTCAGTACCAGGACATAGATGCCGGCGGTTGCATTTCTTGCCGGGAGCGTGGTAGTTTGCTCACTGAGCGGGATTGAAGAGATCAGTTCCCCTTTCAGGCTGAGAAGACGGGCAAAATCACCGTTGCCTGTTTTGCCTTTCACGTTAATACAGATACTTTCGTTGAAAGGATTCGGATAAACAGTAAAGAGATCCCCGGGAAACTGTTCATTGATGCCAATGGGATATCTTATAAAATTGATTTTTGCCGTATCCTTTGAAGAGCAGCCCGATTTTGTGACATAAACCCATACCTGTAACAAACCCAGACCGTGATTTACCGAATCCACTTTGGTTGTTTGAGAAGTATCTCCATTGCTCCAGAGATAGTTATCGGCTCCAGGACCTGCATCAAGCATTATACTGTTATTAGCCAGAAGGTTTGTATCGGGCTGGGCCGGGATGACAGGCAGTGGGTTGACAGTCACGTAAACCGTATCGGCATTATAACATCCATGGGGTGTTATTTGGTACCATACCGTGTCTTTTCCAACATGGGCCCTTTTAGGGTTGAACTGGCTTCCCCTCACCCCTGAACTGCCAGCAAAACGGCCGTGACTGGCACTGTCCGATGGGGTTCCCGCCATAAGGTACCAGTGGTCATCATTGGTGCAGTATTGAGGAAGGAGCCCGGTCAAAGTTACAGCAGGCACATCCGTGACTTTGATCAGGGTAGATCCCCACGCTATACAGCCCCATTGATTCCAAACATATACATTATAATAGGTATCTGAATCAGGATGCACTGTTATTGAAGCTGTTGTATCGCCGGTGGGTAACCAATAATAGTGGATTCCTTCAAAGGCTGTAAGAACTATAGAAGTACCTTTGCATATTGTCGAGTCAGGGAAGAGACCGGGATCAGGATTAGGATGCTTGATGATCCATACGCTGTCATTAAAGATATTACCTGTTAGATTATATACTTTAACCTTGTACAAAGTAGTTTGTTTTGGAGAAACCCAAGGATTGAAGATCGTTGTATCGGTGAAAGATGAATCATGTGGTGAGGAAGTCCATCGCACATAATCAGAACTTGTAAGAGTGTCCATTATTGAAATATTGATAGACGAACCGGCGCAGCCTTCAGGAATAGAATCGGATCTGAACCTGAAAAAACAACTGTCGATAAACCCTCCGGGCCTATGCGCTATAGCCCAAACACTGTCCTTGCCCACCCAGAATGATTTAGGCCTGTTGATCTTCATTAGGCTGTCGGAAACGACCTGAAACCACATTGAATGGTTGCCTTTGAAAGTCCAGGTATACTGGTTAAGCGGGATAAGTGTATCTAAAATAAGATTGTAAAGGTTAACAGAGCTGAAAAGCTCATTAGCTGTCTTTTCCTGCAATGGGTATGAAGACTTTGAAAGAAAGCCGGTTGAACGTATTACTATGCCGCTCAGATGCAGGGTATCATGATAGGATGTATCACGGGTAAAAGTGAAATTTGCAATACTGACAGAATCTGGTATATTAAGTACCAATTCGTTCAATAAATACGTATTAAGGCCGCTAACGGAACTTAAATTCACGGTGTTACCTGTTTCAGGAAAGATAACATTCACATTGACGTGAGATGCAGCAACCGTATCGGAGCCTTTGAGGTAGAAGGAAAAATAGTTGGAACTTTTTTCAAGACCGCCCAGTTTTGTAACACTGCATATGGTCCCCCCTCCCACCAGCTTAAAACTCCTGAACCCGCTTGACTGTACTCCCTCGGTGGTATCATATACACCCTTGATTGAGACGGTGTCCTTATCGAAACCATCAGGCCAGTGGTTCGCATCAAGATCCACGTTAATTGCCGGGAAAACATTCACGGTTTTATTTGTAAGACTGTCATAGATCAGAGACTTCCATTGAGAATATGTCCTGACCGGAATATTTTTTGAATTGCACCAGGCAAGCAGGCTGCTCATCCCGCTGAGGTAAACGGGCCAGAGGTTATCGGCACTTGTTAGCTTTGACACATCGAACAGAACAAAATGTTTTGCAACAGCATCGGCGATCATTCCTTTATAGGTGGAGAAATCGCTACTCTCAAGGCCGCTGGTTTCATTCAGTATCCCGAACTGCTTTCTTTCATAAGGGTTGTATTCCTTATAGCAGAATAATGAAGGATTAAAATATGAGGTAGCTTGTTTAAAATTCTGCTCCCCTCCCATAATGCTTTTAAGCTTTACGGGGCTTATCCAGGGAGATTGTCCATCAGGATGTATCCAGGTGTAAGGCCTTCCCAGATTCACAGAAGCGAAGATATCAAGGGACCTTTTAGCAAGGAGCTTAATAGCAGAGTCCTGCATCACAACATTGTTATTCTGAAGTTTATGATAACGTAAAGTAGGATAATTTGGGAAACTGACTGTCTCGTCCCAGAATGACTTGATATATAAGGTATCCGGGTCGGTAATATTTACCGATTTGACGTTATAGAACAGGCAGATACGTTTTACGGGGGCCCCGACGTAAACTGCAAAATAGCTTGAGGGTGACAACAGGTCATGGAATTCGCCGGGATTATAACTGATAACCATGTTCCCCTGCAGTTCAATGTATCCTTCTCCATGCGGGACCGTTGTGTCCATTGAAGCAATTTTCAGGCAGATCTTTTCGCCCATGATATGATCAACTCCTGTTTTATTACTGAACAGGTTGGTATCCTGAAAATTAATTACATTGAAAAACTGGGTTGCGTGTGTTGGTGTGTGGTCCATAAGTTCCACTCCTCTCCCCTCTGATAAGTAACTAAGAATATTCACATAATCAGGAACCAGTGGAAGTACATAGGATGTTACTGCAAAGGAGTAATTGTTACCGTGCAGGGCAAACAGAGAGTCGTAGGAAAATAATCTGGAGATGGATGGATTCTCTTCTATTCTAAAACCAAGCCCTCCTGTTTTTGTCATATTCTGGCCGGTAGAAAATACCGGCTGAAGCACCGTTAAAAACATGATTAGCTGAAGACTGTATTTTAATCCCTTGATTATCATTATTAATAGTCTTTAAGCTTTAATGGTGGAACCTTTTTCTTATCTTTTCCCTGTAATTTATATCCCAAGGTAACTTCATGCGTGCCCCCGCTTTTACCCATCATTGCACTACCCGAAAATTCATAATTATACCCTATTACGAAAGAACTCGCAATACCTACACCTGCGCTGACTGCAAAGGTGTTCCCCCTGCGGTAAAGCAAACCAAGCCACACGGCGTCGCTGTATTTGACCATGATGCCTGCATCGATAAGCCAGGGTGAGTATTGCACGTTACGGTAGAGAACATCAAATTGTAATCCCCAGTCTTTTCCCATATCAAGCAAATAATTCAGATACAGCTGAAAGTTGGTTCCCATGGTAAGGTAATTCGAATACTGGCTGTCGGTATATAGTGACCTGTTATTGAATAAGTATGGAAATGCAAAGCAGATATTCAGTGTTTTAAAAGAATACATAAGGCTTGCTCCGCAGTTGACATAGGTTTCGGTATTCTTTCCCAGGTTAAGCATGGGGTCGTCCGGGTCGGGAATAACCAATGATGTAAGGTCAATGGAGTTCTGGTAAAGGCTCGGGCTGATCCCGAAATGAAGAAAATGATTTGTTGCCAGCTTAAGATGGTAGGCGTAATTAAGATTAACCGAGAAATAACTGACCATTCCCGCTTTATTGATCAGGATATTCGCACCCAATCCCATGTTCTGGTATGGAACGCCTTCAATATTGACTGCTCCTGTTACCGGAGACCCGGGTATGCCAGTCCACTCATTTCTCTGGGTAAGGTACACCTGGAACAGGGAAGACATTCCCGTGAATGAAGGAGCAAGAATACCCGGATTGATCCTGTATTCATCCAAAACCGGATATTGCTGGGCATTCAGAATTCCCGGAACAACCAACAATAATAGAAACAACAACCGGTTTATTCGCATAAGTAAGGGATCAGTTGATCATTTCAAAATGTTTACGTTGCCTTTATAATTTAGATTATTGGAACAGCGCACAAAATAGTAGTAAGTATCATTTGCCAGTTGTTTTCCGTTATAAGAACCATCCCAATCATTCTTATAATCACTGCTTGAGAAGACCTGCGTTCCGTAGCGGTCGAAAACGTTCACCTGGCAAGGTTTAAAATCAGAAAGATTGAGTATTTCCCAGAGATCATTATGCCCGTCTCCATTAGGTGTGAAAATATTGCTTATCACCGGTTCAGGACCTTTTTCACTGACCGTAACGTTAAAACCGGTTTTGCCTGAACAGGAATTTTTATAGGCTTCCACGGAATAATGCCCTGCAGTTTTAATAATTATGGTATAAGACGTGGCTTTTGTGGACCATTTCACGCTATCATAAGTCCCTTGCAGGCTGGCGATCAGGGAATCGCCTTGTTTCATGATGGTATCCCCTGAGAATTCAATTACAAGAGCGGGGAAAACAGAAACCACAACAGTATCCTTTATCGAATCAGAACAGCCTTTCATACTGGCAGCGAGAGTGACCGTATAATGTCCTGTATCGGCATAAAAATGCTGGGGATTTTTTTCATGATTGGGTTGGGTTTTATCTCCGAAATCCCAGCGATAAGATACTTTTGTATCCCCTTCCACGATAGTTTTATTTGAAAAGATTACCGGTTGCTGGGAGCAACTTGAAGTTGCTGAAAATTGTGGTATGAGATGATTTACGATAACAAGTTTGTACAAAGCTTTTGTTTGGCCATTTTTAGTGATTGCTTTTAATCCGACGGTATGAATACCGGCAGAGAAAATAAATGAACATTGCACTGTATCGTTTCCATGCACAGTAGCTGTATCATCATTGAAATTCCCATCACCATGCATGTCCCATGCTAAAAAAGTAACGGTATCAGTTTGAACTCCGGAGATATGACAGAAACTTGAAAAATGAGTAGAATCTGTTAAGCAAACCGTATCAAATGAAAAATTGACCACAAGTTCCTGCCCTTGCGAGGGCAGGAACCAGGCCAATAAGATGATTGCCAGCAGAAATTTCCTCATATGGGGCTCACTTCTTGGGAGTTGCAGGCTTTTGATCCAGTACTTCTAATAATTCAACTTCGAAAACCACCGGGGCATAGGCTGGTATTTTACCCATGTTCCGCTCACCCCAGGCCAGTTTGGAAGGAATAACCATGATTGCTTTTCCACCTACATTCATAAGCGCAACACCTTCGTCCCAGCCTTTGATAACCTGTCCCGAACCGAGAGTAAATTCAAACGGCTTGTTTTTATCGCGGCTTGAATCAAATTTGGTTCCGTCAAGCAGGGTCCCGGTATAATGCACTCTCACGACCTTGCCCGACACAGCCCTTGCTCCTGTACCTTTTACCTTTTCTACATAATATAATCCGCTGGCCGTAGGCTTCACGGTGATGTTCTTCTCTTTAAGGTATTTGGCAAGATTTGCAGCTTCTTCATTTTTGCTCTTCGCTACTTTTTCTTCTTCTTTCTTTTTATCGGCAGCCGCGGTTTTATCATGATCAGCCTTGGACTGAACATTTACAATTTCGAGGTCATAGACCATGGTGGCATAAGGCGGTACAACTCCTGACCTGCCGGTTTCACCGTATGCTATTTTTGAGGGAACGATAGCGATGGCTTTTCCTCCTTTTGTCATCATCCCGATGGCTTGTTCAACACCCGGGGTGTCAAAACGTTTTCCATATTCGAAGACAACAGGCTCTCCCCTGTCGTAAGAGGAAAAGAGCTGTTTGCCATCAATCAGGGCAACTTTGAAATGAATGGAGACCCAGCAACCTGAATCAATTTTCATTCCTTTACCGGCAACAGATTCCATAAAATAGAGGCCGGAAGCTAACGGCTGAACTGTAATATTCTTCGCTTTCAGGTATTTTGAAAGCTCATCCTGTTCCTTCTGCATAAGTTTCTGCGGATTGTCGATACTGATGAGTTTGATGTTGAAAGTGATCACTGAATTGGTATCGATGAACTTCGGGCGTTTCGGCTGGTGGAAGGTCTTCATGAACAATGAATCTGCATTGATCAGGAAAACTGCACTGTCACCAGCTGCCAGCAACCTGAGGCCTTCATAAATATCACCTTTAAAATCGGAAAGCGGAAGCTGAAACTTCACCGGTTGACCACCCTGAGCCTTATAACTGTCAAACATCACTGAGTCTTTGTATTTCCAGCGCATTTGCAGGGAAACCCAGTCACCTATCCTTGGCTTTATCGTGTCCTTTGATGCTTTGATTATTTTATAATACAGGCCATTTGCAGTTTTGTCAAACCCTGAATACTTCGAAGAACAAGCAAATGTTGTCAGTGCCAACAGTAATACTAATCCAATCGATTTAGCGAAATTGTTTTTCATGATTGTTATTTTTATTGTTTAAATGGATATCCGGAGAAAAAAAATTAAATTAAAAAATTAGTAAAAGACTGAATTCCAAAAATTTAAATAAATATTTTTTAAAGATTACCAGGTTTTAAAGGCTTGAACAAGATAGTAAAGTCCGTAGCAGCCAGATCAATAAAACCAGGCATACTTATCAACACTTTGGCCAAGGTTATTAACGATTTCCGTGAGCCGGGTCAAGCACTTCGACGTCATACACCAGGATTGCACCGGCAGGTATTTTTTTCAGGTCTCCAAGCAATCCGTAAGCCAGGTGGGAAGGAACAATAAGTTTAGCATGATCTCCCCTGTTCATCAGCAAAAGCGCCTCCTGCAACCCGGTCTCTTCTTCCGACACCCCGGGGTATATAACCTTGAAACCCAGTGAATCTGAAGTATACACATTATTGCCGTCAAGAAGTGAAATGCTGAATTTCAGGCGGACCTCATCTCCTTTGATAATCTTTTTACCCTCGCCTTTCCTTACCAGCATATATCTCAAGCCGGTAGGTGTCTGAAACATCTTCCACTGGTGCCTGTTGATATACTCACCTATTTCCTCGTTCTCGGACCTTACGACCTGGTGGTGATAATCGATCACCTGTTTATCCAGCATCAGGATATGGTCAGTGGTCCTGGCCTGGCGGGTTTCCTCTTTGCAGGAAACGGCCAGTACCGAAAGTCCCGTTAACAAGAGGATCACGCCCGGGAACAGCTTGAAAGTCCTTGAAAATCCTGAAACTGAAGAAGAAGGTATCCTCATTTAATATACTTGTTTGAGCTCGTCCCTGAAGGTCGGGAGCAGAGCAAGGAACCTGTCGATTGTTTCAGTGACTGACATCAGGCAGTTGGCCCCGGAAGCATTGCTGTGGCCTCCGCCGTTGAAATGCTCACGGGCCAGGCGATCGACTGAGAATTTGCCTTTTGAACGGAATGAAACTTTCACATGATCATCCCTTTCAATAAACATTGCAGCCAGGTTGATATCTTTAATAGAAAGGGCGTAATTAACCACTCCTTCCGTGTCGCCGACTTCGTATTTAAAGCGCTCCAGGTCTTCCCTGGTAAGAACAATATATGCCGCATGATATTCCGGAAGAACGGTCAGGCCTCCGCTTACGGCATATCCAAGCAGCCTTAAACGGTTTTCGGAATAGGTGTCATAAACAAGCCTGTGAATATGTTCCCCGTCAATGCCAAGCCGGAACAGCTCGGCAATGATCTGGTATGTCTTTACATAATTGCAGGCGTAGCTGAAGGATCCTGTGTCGGTAACTATTCCTGCATAAAGGCATTCAGCCATTTCCTTGTCGATCAGGTCTTTATATTCTGATGCATGGATAAAGTCATAGATCAGCTCCGAGGTGGACGAGATCTTACTGAAGGATATACTGTACCTGAATTCGTCGGAAGGGTATAAATGATGATCAATAAGAACTTTCATAGTATCTGACTGCCGGATGACATCTCCCAGCTCATTCAGGCGTTTGAGGTTATTAAAGTCGACACATATAATAAGGTCAGCCTCCCCTATGAACTTTTTGCATTCTTCCGCACGTTTTTCAAAGATCATGATCTCCCCGGCCTTTGGCATCCATGCAAGGAATTCAGGATACAGATCAGGAATTATGACTTTTACATTGAATCCTCTCTTTTGCAGGTAAAGATACATGGCAAGGCTGGCCCCGATTGCATCACCATCGGGGTTTGTATGCGTGGTAATAATAATCCTGCCTGATTTGTCAAGGGTTTCCCTGATCCTGTCGAAATCAGTATTATTCAGATAGTTTTCCATCATTGGGGCACAAAAGTACGAATTTTAAAAATAGTCGTAATTTTGCCGCTCTTATTAATTAAAACCATTAAAATGTCTGGGAACCGCACGTTTACAATGATTAAACCCTCGGCAGTGGCTGCAGGGCATACAGGAGAGATAACAGCAATGATCGAGAAAGCAGGATTCAGGCTGGTTGCCATGAAACTTGTGCACCTCAGCAAGCAGCAGGCCGGCATGTTCTATGCAGAGCATAGCGGCAAAGGATTTTACGAAGAACTGACCAGGTTCATGTCGTCGGGCCCTATCATCGCTGCAATTTTAGAAAAGGATAATGCGGTTGCCGAATTTCGCACGCTCATCGGAGCAACGGATCCTTCGAAAGCAGAACCGGGAACTGTAAGAAATCTCTACGGAAAAAGCATAACTGAAAATGCAGTGCATGGTTCCGATGCGGATGCTACTGCCGAAAGAGAAGGTGGTTTCTTTTTCTCCCAGCTCGAAAGAGTCTGATATTGAAGAACCTCTCAGCAAATACTGCAGGGAATGCGCTCGCTGGGATTCACTGTAATATATTTATTCAGGTAAATACTCCCTGAAAGTTCTGTTTTTATAGAAAACAACAATCCTTTCAGGGTTTTCATTTTTATTCTCATCCGATTTTGGATTATCATCTCCCTGGGCTGTCATTTTCCCCCCGGCAGTCTTCGGTTCCAGACTTGATTCCTGTTTAATCTGTTGATTTTTAACATCATTGACAGGTTCTTTATGCTTTTCTCTTGTTTTAACCACCGGTTCGCTAAACAATTCCTCAAGAAATGAAGGCTGGGTATCGGGTAAGGTTTCATCCGTGGACTTAAAAAAACTGCTTTCAGGTATTTTTTCCTTTTCTCCGGTTTTTCCAGGAAGTCGTACATCCCTCAAAAATGGTTCTTTCCCAAACAGCAACCAGTCGGGATTTATATCCGGAAAATGATTCAGGATCTTTAAAATGAATTCCAGGCTGGGTTTGTTCCTGCCCGAAATAAAATGAGAAATACCTGAACGCTGCACTCCGATGCTGTCGGCCAACTGCGAAGATGTCAGGTTTTTTATCCGCATAAGTTCAATAAGCCTCTGTATCATAATTATCTAATCAATAGGTTTAACTTAATGGAGATATAATACTGATATTCTGTTTAATATATAATAAGTATGAAATAAAAATAAATCTGTTTACAAATGTACTTTAATCCGATTACATTTGTATACTTCTTTGAATTGATTGGTTCAAAAATGTAAAGATAGTAAAATTACCAATGTAAACAATATGCAACAAATTACATGATTAACATTGTATGCGATATCACTATTATTCAATTATATAGCGATATGACCCGTTATTAATTATGTCTTCTCCATAACATCTCTTTACATTTGTAATTACAAATGTAAACAAGGGATATAAACAAAACCCGGTTGGAAAATGACCAACCGGGTTAAATAATGTAATATTCTGATTGATGCGGACCTGACTACCAGGGTAGTTTAACCATCCTGGAAGTTGAATGAATGGAACCTGAGTCAAGTACCACAAAGTATACACCCGGGGTCAACTCGTTTATATTATTAATTAACAGCTCATTCTCCCCTGCCTTCACCATGATCTCCCTGAGCATACTCACCTGCCCCAGGCTATTGATCAATGTAACCAAAGCAGTACCCGTTTGCCCGGAAGTGAAGCGAATGTAAAACCTGTCGGTAACAGGATTTGGAAAAATACTTAAATCATAACTTTTACAAATATCTGTAGTTGCCATGATATTCATTGCTTTAACATAGTCTGGAATACCGAATCCTGTAAGGCTGTCGGGGGATGAATAATGATTGCAGGCCCTCTGGATTGCTGTTTTATAAAAGGTATTCGGGTAGCCTGGTTTAGCCTGCATCAGACAAGCTGTCATGCCAGCAATGAGGGGTGCTGAGAAGGAAGTACCGCTTCCCCTGCTCATTGTTCCGTTCGAATCGGCATGAACCGTCATCACCCCCATAGAGGCAACATTGGGTTTGACCCGTCCTGAGGTATCAACTCCAAGGGAGCTGAAAGACCCCCTTACCCCGTTTTCATCCACAGCAGCACAGGCGATGGCGAAATCAGCATCGGCAGGCGTACTAACGCAATTCCAGCTTGAGTTGTTGCCATCATTCCCGGCGCTTACAATAACAACCAGTCCCTTGCTGAACGCAAAATTTGCTCCCCTGCTGCATACTGTAGTATGACCGTTCATCTCTCCACAGTTGTGATCAAGGTAGGTTGAATCAAAAAAAGTGTAACCCAGTGAAGATGTGATGATATCAGCACCCACACTGTCAGCAAATTCAGCCCCTGAGACCCAGTTATATTCCTCGATCTCGTATTCAAGATGCAATTCCTCGGTCTTAAGCAGCCAGAAACTTGCCTTGGGAGCCGATCCGATGAGATGGCCAGGTATGATACCTGCCATAATGGATAACACCCACATTCCGTGCTGATCAGTATGATCACTAAAAATCCCATACCCGTCTTTAACAAAATCCTTATATCCAAGTATCTGGTTATTAGCCCTCAGACTATCAAATGCAGGGTTAACGGGCACCTTGTAAAACCCTGCGTCCAACTGTGCAATGACAATCCCCTGCCCTCTGAAACTGTTCTGGTGCATTACATCCCCGTTAAGCATATGGATCTGGGCGTAAGATTCACCATAATTATACCCGTTTGCATTTTTAGGGGTATTTGACGAAGATGCGGAGAGAACTAACTCATTTTCCAGGCCGAATTTGCCGGCTGGTTCGGATGATCTCAATTTAACGCCCGAATGATTAACCACGGATTTAACGAAAGACAGTTGCTTGATTGCGTTGATCAAAGTGGTATCTGCAAGCTTGATGGTGACTCCGTTAAGCCATTTAGTTGTGTTAAGTATTTGAGCCCCAATATTCTTAATTGCCTGAACGTATGCAGGTGTCACAGGAAGATCGCTTATGTCATACCCTATGCCCATGGTCTGGCGGCGCTGTATTGCCCTGGCTGAAAGGAAGTCTGCGGGACGGTCGAGGGAATAAGGATTCTGGTCCTTGTCTTTAAATTCAACAAAATATTTATATGGGGCAACCTGGGCTGATATTGTGAATCCTGTTAACAGCAGGATGAAAGCCAGGAATTTTTTCATATGGATCATCATTTCACTTAGCATTTATATTATTTAGAATCAAATAGATACATCTTTTCATCAGAACTCTGTTCTACAAATTTGAGAAAAATATCCCATAAAATTGACTGATTTATCAAAGCTTTATACAGATTTACGTTGTAGTCGTATCTTCGTGAAAAATTTCCCTATGTTCTCAAAGAGCGATATCCTTCAGATCAGCAATAAAGGTATACCTGTTGAAACGCTTGAGCGACAGATCAGGCATTTTGTTCACGGTTTCCCTTACATCAGGCTCGACAGGCCTGCTGTTGCAGGCGACGGCATCGTATGCCTTAAGGAAGAAGAAAAGCAGAATTTCATTTCCTTTTTTAATAAAAGCATTGAAGGGTTGTCGGTGGTAAAATTCGTCCCTGCTTCCGGAGCTGCCAGCAGGATGTTCAAGCATCTCTTTGAATTCAGGGAGAAATATTCGCCCGGCCCAGCAGGAGATGAGCTTTTCAATAATGACAAGGGATTTAATTCGGTGTGCTACCTTATCAGCCACCTCTCCGAGATCGCTTTTTACGGAGAACTTATGCTGAGGCTGGAGCGCAACGGCATCGATCTTGAAAACCTTATTGAAAAAAAGGACTACAGCAAAATTATTGACCATATTTTATCGGATAAGGGGCTGGATTACTCCAATCTGCCCAAAGGATTGATAAGATTCCATGATTATCCCGAGGGAGCAAGGACTTCCGCAGAAGAGCATATGGTTGAAGCCGCATTATATGCAAGCAACAGCAGCAGGCTGGCCCGGCTCCACTTTACCATCTCCCCCGAGCACCGCTCCAGGTTCGAGAACCTTATTAATAATGTAAGGTCATTTTATGAAACCCGTCTGAATGTCAGTTTCGATATAAGTTTCTCAATCCAGAAGCCTTCAACCGACACCCTCGCTGTTGATGAGGCGAACAAGCCGTTCAGGAATGCCGACGGCAGTCTGCTTTTCAGGCCCGGCGGACATGGAGCGCTGCTGCAGAATCTGAATGATATTGATGCAGATTTGATTTTTGTCAAGAATATCGACAACATCGTTCCCGACAGGCTTAAAGATCAGACAGTTTTGCATAAAAAGCTGATCGGTGGCTACCTGTTATGGATCAGGCAGAAGGTTTTTGAATTTCTTAACACGGTGGATGAGGGAGCGTGTAAACCCGGGGACATCACCGCCATCATTGATTTCGGGAAGCGCCATCTCTCACTGTCAATGCCGGAAGGATTCGGCAGCCTTGACATAAAAACCCAGGCAGGATTGCTGTTTGAAAAGCTGAACCGTCCGATGAGAGTGTGCGGGATGGTAAAAAATGAAGGGGAACCCGGTGGCGGCCCTTACTGGGTAAAAGACAATAAGGGCGGGCTTTCACTCCAGATCGTTGAATCCTCCCAGGTTGACATGAAAGACCCTTTGCAGATTGACGTTTTCCGTTCAGCCACACATTTCAACCCCGTAGACCTTGTTTGCTCGACCAGGGATTTCAAAGGCAATAAATTTGATCTTTCACGTTTCGTGGATGAGGAAACAGGTTTTATTTCAACCAAATCAAGCAGCGGGAGGAATTTAAAGGCTCTTGAACTCCCGGGTTTATGGAACGGGGCCATGGCCGGCTGGATCACGGTATTCATGGAAGTGCCTGTCATCACGTTCAATCCTGTTAAAACAGTAAATGATCTTTTAAGGAAGGAGCACCTCCCATCGTAACGCAAATGGAAAAGAAGCGCAGAAACTTTTTCGTTATAAACCATAAAGAGAGGTGGGGCCTTACCGCATGGGGATGGATTGCATTGCTGCTGATCCTTTTTATTCCAACTCTTTTTTTCTTCAGGAACCTGTATTCAATCCTTGCCCCTGTCGAACGCGAGAAGACAGATATACTTGCACTTGAAGGCTTTGTAAGCGATTATGTGCTGGTTGATGCTATACGTGAATTCAAAACAGGTCATTATTCGATGCTTGTCACCACCGGAACACCTATTGAAGCCGGTGGATTGCTATCCACATACAAAAACACCGCAAAAGTTGCGGCAGAATCATTGAAGAAGCTCGGGTTTGATTCGACAAAGCTGGTGGTTGTGGAAACTGAAGAGATCATGAATGACAGGACTTACAATTCGGGGCTTGTATTCAGGTACTGGCTTCGCGCCCACCGGCCTGATATCAGGGCGGTTAACCTGATGACCATGAGCGTTCACGGCGCCAGGTCGAAGCTTCTGTTCCAGTCGGCCATGGGCGATTCAATTAAAGTGGGTATCATTTCGCTTCCAAATATGTTCTACGGACCTTATGACTGGTGGCATTCCAGCAAGGGATTCAGGGAAGTCATCAATGAAATGATCGGTTATTACTATGTCAAACTGTTCTTCAGGCCTTATGAAAAAGAACTGAAGTTAAAAATAAAGTGAATTTAATCAGGGAATCATTATGAAACTACTGTTGAAACTTGTCATACTGGCATTTGCCTGTAATCTTGCTGTTTCCGCCTCGGCCCAAAAAGGATATAAAATACAGTTCCATATCACGGGGCTTAAGGATACCAGCTGTTTAATTGCCAATTATTACGGTAACGGAACCTATATTAAAGACACGGTAAAGCTTGATAAATCGGGCCGATGCACTTATACAGCGCCTGCAGACCTCCCGAAAGGCATTTATATTTTTATAATCAATGATAAGAATTATTTTGATTTTATAATGAATAATGATCAGCGGTTCAGCATGGAGGCCGACAAAGCAGCCCCTTTAAAAACCATGGTCGTCAAAGGGTCTCCTGAGAACAGCCTGTTCTATGATTATCTGAAGTTCAACAAAAACGAGTACGATAATGTAAAGAAGTTTCAGAAGGATTTGGACAAACATTCAAAGAATGCAGATTCCGCAAAAGTTTTAAATGACAGCATAAACAAGATCAACAACATCATTATACAGTATAAATTAAATATTGTGAAGGAGCATCCGGATTCCTTCCTGGCGTTCATGGTAAATATAATGAAAGAGCCAGAGATACCTGAGATCCCTACCCTTGCGAACGGCAGCAAGGATTCAACCTTTGCTTACAGGTATTTCCGTTATCATTTCTGGGACGACGTAAGTTTTACCGATGACAGGGCGCTTCGGACACCGGTATTTCATTCCAAACTGGTGAAATATTTCGACAAGGTCCTGCCCCAGTCGCCCGACACTATCATAAGTGAAGCGGATTACCTGATAGAAAAGTCACGCATCAATCCCGAGATGTTCAAATACATGGTGTGGTTTGTAACGAGGCAGTATGAGAATTCAGAGATCATGGGTTATGACAAGATCTTTGTGCATGTTGTAAACAAATACTATGTGACAAACCAGACTTACTGGGTGAATGAGACGGTTCAAAAAGAGATCATCAAGAAATCAGCGAAGATGGAAGGGCTTCTCATCGGGAAACGACCGCCGAATCTGATCATGCAGGACACAAGTTTGCAGCTTGTGTCGATGTACAATGTGAATGCAAAAACCCTTTTGATCTTGTTCTGGGATCCTGAATGCGGGCATTGCGAGCAGGAAATACCAAAACTGAAGAGCTTTTATGATGACAACCGAAAGAAATACAACCTGGAGATCTTCGCGGTATGTTCAGATTCATCCCTGGTCAAAATGAAGAATTACATTAAAAAGAAGAACATGAGCTGGATCAATGTCAATGGCCCCAGGACGTTGACCGGAGAATTTCACGGGCAATACGATATTACGTCGACCCCGGTGATCTACATTCTGAATGAGCAGAAAGAGATCATAGCCAAGAGACTGACGGTTGACCAGATTGAAAAATTCCTAGAAAATTATTACAGGAAAACCGGCAGGAAATGAAAAAGGCGCCCGTAATAAGCGCCTTTCCCGGTATTTAAGCTAATCCCTATTTGTTGATCTCATCAACCACTGCTTTGAAAGCTTCAGGGTGGTTCATAGCGAGATCGGCCAGTGCTTTACGGTTCAGGCTGATGTTGTGTTCAGCAAGTTTTCCCATAAATACTGAGTATGACATTCCGAACTGGCGGACACCTGCATTGATACGGGTGATCCACAGTCCGCGGAAGTTCCTTTTCTTGGTGCGGCGGTCACGGTAAGCATAGGTAAGGCCCTTTTCAACCGAGTTTTTAGCTACGGTCAGGACATTTTTCCTTCTTCCAAACTGCCCCTTTGCTTGTTTCAGGACCTTTTTCCTTCTGGCCCTGGAGGCAACTGCATTTACTGATCTTGGCATTTTTTTAGATTTTTTGCATCAGCGCCCCCGGTAACAGGGATCTTAAAGCTGAGTACAAGTTTGACATAATTTAACTCTGGAGCATTTCCTTTACGTTAGCTGCATCAGACTTGTCAACGAGGGTGGAATAAGTAAGATTACGTTTCCTTTTCGTTGACTTTTTAGTCAGGATGTGGCTTTTGAAAGCATGCTTCCTTTTGATTTTTCCGGTGCCGGTCAGTGTGAACCGTTTTTTTGCGCCGGATTTGGACTTCATTTTTGGCATGATTCTGTTTGTTATTATTTGAGGTTATTAAAGATTCTTATTCTTAATTCAAAATTCGATTGTTCGATTGTTCGATTATTCGATTATTCATTTATTTTTTGGGTGCAATGATCATAATCATTCTCTTGCCTTCAAGCCTCGGCATTTGTTCGATCTTGCCATAATCGACCACCGACTGTGCAAATTTCAGGAGTATCAGTTCGCCTTGTTCCTTATAGATGATGGAACGTCCCTTAAAAAACACATCCACCTTGACTTTAGCGCCATCCTTCAGGAATTTTATTGCATGGTTGAGTTTGAAGTTGAAATCATGTTCGTCGGTATTCGGGCCGAGGCGGATCTCCTTGATGATGATCTTAGCCGTTTTGGCCTTCATTTCCTTTTGTTTCTTCTTCAGCTCATACAGGAATTTCTTATAATCCACAACTTTACAAACCGGGGGATTAGCCGTGGGAGAGATCTCGACCAGGTCGAGTCCGATATTTTCCGCGATAGTGAGCGCTTCCCTGAGGTTATAGATACCCGGTGTAATATTCTCGCCAACCACCCTTACAACAGGTGATTTAATATTCTGGTTGATGCTGTGGAGATCTTCCTTTTTCTGAGGCCTGGCGAATCTCCTTGGATTTTGATAAGGTGTTGCTATATATCCTCCTTCTTTGGCGTGACTCGCGAATCGTGAATCGTGACTCGTAACGGTTCACGATTTACGGTTCACGGTTCACGGTTAATTAATGTCTCCTAATTCCTTATTGACTGCTTCTTTTATAAAACTAATAAATTCTTCAATCTTCTGCGGACCAAGGTCACCCTGTGAGTGTTTCCTCACCGATACGCTGCCTTCAGCTTCTTCCCTCTCCCCTACTACCAGCATAAACGGCACTTTCGAAAGTTCAGCGTCACGTATCTTCTTGCCGGCCTTTTCGTTACGGTCGTCAATCCGGCCGCGAATTTCGGAATTATCCAGCAAATTCAAAACTTTTTTTGCATAATCAGTGTATTTCTCACTGATTGGCAGCACGATAACCTGGTCCGGAGTGAGCCATAAGGGGAAGTTTCCGGCAGTATGTTCAAGTAAAACGGCCACGAATCGTTCCATGGATCCGAAAGGCGCGCGGTGTATCATTACCGGGCGGTGTTTCTGGTTGTCGGCCCCTATATATTCAAGTTCAAAACGTTCGGGGAGATTGTAATCGACCTGGATCGTACCAAGCTGCCATTTCCTTCCCAGGGCATCTTTAACCATGAAATCCATCTTGGGACCATAGAAAGCAGCTTCGCCGGGAACTATAACGGTATTCAGGTTACGTTCTGCAGCGACTTCGAGGATCTCGCGTTCGGCCCGTTCCCAGTTCTCGTCGGTACCAATATATTTTTCCTTGTTATTCTTATCGCGTAATGATATCTGGACTATGAATTCCTTGAAATCAAGAGCTTTGAAGATTAGCATTACTATATCCATTACTCCTTTGAACTCATCCTTGACCTGTTCAGGTGTGCAAAAGATATGAGCATCATCCTGTGTAAACCCTCGAACACGGGTCAGCCCATGGAGTTCGCCGCTCTGTTCATAGCGATACACTGTCCCGAATTCGGCCAGTCTAACCGGCAAATCCCTGTATGAACGCGGTTTTACCTTGTAAATCTCGCAATGATGCGGGCAGTTCATGGGTTTCAGGAAGAATTCTTCTCCCGGAACCGGGGTTGTGATAGGCCTGAAAGAGCTTTCACCGTATTTCTGGTAATGACCTGAAGTCTTGTACAGTTCAACATTACCGATATGCGGACACATCACCGGTTCGTATCCGGCTTTTTTCTGGACCTTTTTCAGGAACATCTCGAGGCGTTCGCGGAGAGCGGCGCCACGGGGCAGCCACAAAGGCAAACCCAGCCCAACTTTCTGTGAAAATGCAAAAAGTTCCAGTTCTTTTCCCAGTTTACGATGGTCGCGTTTTTTGGCTTCCTCAAGTAGCACCAGGTATTCGTCAAGTTCCTTCTGTTTCGGGAAAGTGATGCCGTAAACGCGTGTAAGCTGTTTACGTGTTTCATCACCGCGCCAGTATGCGCCTGCAATATTCAGAAGCTTTACAGCCTTGATAAAACTTGTATCAGGGAGATGAGGGCCGCGGCAAAGGTCAGTAAATCGTCCTGATTCGTAAAAAGTGATCTGCCCGTCGGTAAGGTCGTTCAGAAGTTCGATCTTATACTCATCGCCCTTCTTTGTGAAGTAATCAATGGCATCGGCTTTCGTTACTTCCTTCCTGTTAAACACCTGCTTTTCCCTTGCCAGTTCAAGAAATTTCGCCTCTATTTTTGGAAAATCTTCGGAAGATATCGGCTGATCTCCAAAATCAATATCGTAATAGAACCCGTTCTCAATATCCGGGCCGATGCCGAATTTAACACCCGGATAAAGCAATTCAATCGCTTCAGCCATAAGATGGGCTGAGGAATGCCACATAGTGGCTTTTCCTTCAGGATCATTCCAGGTAAACAGTTTGAGACGGGAATCGGAGGTAATCGGGCGTGTTGCATCCCATACCTCATCATTGACTTTTGCAGCCAGCACATTGCGTGCCAGGCCTTCGCTAATACTTTTCGCAACTTCCAGCCCGGTGACACCCTGAGGGTATTCTCTTATGGAACCGTCTGGCAAAGTAATATGAATCATTACTATACCTCTCTCAAATTAGGGGTGCAAAATTACAAATAATAAAGGAGAACACCAAGAATTGGAGAAATAATGTAGCTATATCATTTTTTGAGGTGTTGAAACCTGAAGGAGTGAAAGACAAGTATATTTATGATTAGACGATCTTAGAGTTACAATTGAATTTTAAAATTGACGACTGACGAGTAAATTATCAAACCCGTAAATCGTAAATCAAAGAATTCTATCTGAAATCGTAAATCGTCTAATCGTAAATCGGGTCAATGGATGGGGGGATCGTTGAACAGCGGGACCTTATAGTTAGTGATGATAAACCTGAAGTACCAGTAAAGTTTGCGATTGACGTCCAGTCCATAATCGATCTCCGGCCTGTAGTCTATTAAAAAATCGATCAGATCCCGGTATTCGCCTGAGGTGTAAAAATAATTCCAGTTTGACACCCCGATAATATTTTTAGCCCGGTAAAATTCCTTTGGATGATCAACAGCCTCCGAATAATTCAGATTGTACCAGTGATCAAACTGAAAGTCGATGATCTGGATCTCATACTCTGTGCTGTCATTGCTGCTGATCTGCTTCAGGGCAGCAGATGTTTTGGACATATGCTTAACAGGAGAGCAACTCCATAATAGTAAGATTGTCAACCCGATGAAAAATCCCGGTTTCATTATACTGATTTATATGAAACTCTACCCTATCAATTATTAAAAACATAAATCATGCCAAAGATATCAGATTAAAATAAATTTCAGGATCCAAAATCAATAATTAACCACCGGTGCAGTTCTTAAGCGATATTGCAAAAGCAACGATTCCATATATAATCGTGCCAATGGCAAGGAGAATATAACATAAGATCTCAATTGCCCCGATAATCTTGCTTGCAGTGGCAATCCCTTTGCCTTTGTATTTCTCCGGATATTTTTTGATTTTACGAAGACTTCTTACACCGAAAATAAAAGCCATAATGGCAAAAGGAATTCCGAGTATCGGGATCAATCCGAAAATTGATAAGATTAATCCTGCCAGTCCAAGTTTCTCTGTTTTTCTCGTATCAGGAAGAATTGTCTCAACCTGATTCATCATAACTGTACGTGTAATGCCTTGTTCTTCAACCGGCTTGCATCTCAGGCTGTCGCCTGACTGGTAAATTATCTTTACTGTTTCTTCTTTGCCATTTTTAAATTTTATTTTGGCATAATGACTTTTGAATGGAATTTTTTTCGGGGTTTTACTTTTAATAGTATCAGGATAAATATTCCCCGGTTCTTCACCTACGTACTTCTGATCAGTTAATGCAAGGGACTTCTCCTGTATAAACCTGCTTTCAGCAACGGTAAAAACTGCTGATTCAGCCGAGTTTGATGCGATTAAATTTTCATGACCAGGTATTGGGGCAGGATTGCTTTTAATGAGTTCTGCAGAAAAATTATCCTGCCCCGCCGTCTTGCCGGTCTCAGGCAAAGCTTTGGTCACTTCAGATTCAGGTAAACCGGATTTGTGAGTTTTTTTAACTGTCGATTTGTTCCATTCCGGCATGTAATGATTAACGTATTTTACTTTCCCATTTTTGATCTGTCTTGTGGTTGCGGAAAATTCCGATCTCCGGCAGCCTCCGCTGATCATAAACAGGCCCAACAGCAATATGTAAATTCCTTTCATACGGTATTGGTTTTTGATGATTTCCCGTTTCTGCTAGAATGTGAGGCATACCCGGGAAAATTTAAGCCTTGTTAATTAACAATTATTTTCCTGCTGTAGCTTCTGGTCCCAGCATTAATTATAGCAATATAGACCCCTGAACAAGGGCTTGATAACTCAATTGATGCCTGTCGGCTGAGGTTATAATCTGAATAAATACGTTCTCCAAGCAGATTGTATATTTCGATCGTGCTTATACTGCTATTACTGCTTATAGTGAACTTTCCATAACCTGGATTGGGATATATGGTAATATTTGCATCAGACACTACCAAATCATTTATGCCGAGAACTTTATGAAAATAATAGTAGGAACTATCGCCACTCGTTATCTGGGTTCCAGTGCTATTCCAGTACTTAAATGAAAAGCTTTTTGTGAAATTGTTGGCATCATAGGTATGGGTATATTTCATGTAATTCACCCAGGCACTGCCGTCCCAACTTTGGTCTAATTCACTTGTTATATTATTGTTGGCATCATAAATATATGTGTATTGGCCGGAATTCACCCAGATGCTGCCATTCCAGGTTTGGCTTAAATCGCTTTTCAGATTATAATTTGCATCATAAGTATAGGTATTTTTATAGGAATCCTCCCATATAACGCCATTCCAGGTTTGGTACAACCGGCTTGTCATATTATTGTTGGCATCATAGATATAAGAGTATTGCTCGGCATTCTCCCAGGCACTGCTGTTCCAATACTGGTTTAATTCACTGATCAAGTTATTGTTAGCATCATAGGTATAAGTATTTAACCCGGAATTTACCCAGGCACTGCCATCCCAGGTTTGGTTCAACCAACTTGTCCAATTATGGTTGACATCGTAGGTATAGGTGGATTGCCGGTAATTCACCCAGGCACCGCCATTCCAATTTTGGCGTATGTAACTTATCTCATTATTATTTGCATCGTAGGCATAAGCGTTATGCCTGTAATTCACCCAGGCGCTGCCATTCCAGTTTTGCCATATGGAATTTATCAGATTATTGCTGGCGTCGTAAGTATAAGAGTATTGTTTGTAATTCTCCCAGGCACTCCCGTTCCAACTTCGCACTAATTGACTTGTCTCATTATTGCTGGCATCATAAGCATAGGTGTATTTCATGCTATTCACCCAGGCATTGCCATCCCAGGTCTGGTATAACTCGCTTAATTCATTATGATTGGCATCATAAATGAAATTAATGGTTTTGGAATCAATCGTCCATCCCATGCTGATACTATCCCATACCCAGCTATAGATGCTGTCGTAAATCTGTATAAAGTCCTTTGGCTTTTGGGTTTGAGGCTTGATGATTTTTCCCAAATTCATTTTGGAATCCAGGTCCAACATTTTTATTTCTTTATTGTGCAATCCATCCTGAAAATTTTCATTTAACCTTGATGTAGGATGTTTGCTCTTTGCAAGGGCATTAATTGAAAACTCAGGGATTAGGCCCTGTGCCATTGCATCATTTACCATAAAGAGTGCAATCAGATAGGAGTAAAACTTTTTCATAACCCGGGGTTTTAATACTTGAGTACGAATGTAATTCCGGAATTAGAGGGGAGCAAATTGATTTCCAGGAGGGTGAAGAAAGGATTTGCAGAAAATCCAAAATCAATGCATGGGGTAAGGATGGATTGGTAAAAATTGCAAAATCAACCAGGGAAATGCATACTTTTTGCAGGAAATAATTTTTTTTACTACCGGCCTTTGTTTAATCCCTTATAATCCCGAAATCCTGAACTCCGTGCGGCGGTTGTTGGCGCGACCCTGCTCGGTGTCGTTGGTGTCGATGGGACGGCTGAGGCCGTATCCTGCATAGCTGAGGCGTTTTGCGTCAATGCTGTTAAGGATTAAGTAATCGTAGACTGCTTTGGCCCGGTTTTTCGAAAGTTCGAGGTTATGCAAAGGCGTTCCGGCATTGTCGGTATGGCCGCTGAGTTCTACTTTCAGTCCGGGGTTTTTCTTCAGGAGATCGAGCAGTTTCTGAAGTTCAGTCATCGATTCGGGTTTCAGGATGAATTTATCCGTGTCGAAAAAGATATTTCGCAGGACTATCACCTCCCCGACTTTCATTGGCTTCAAAGCTATATCCTTGATAAATGGTTGATCCAGGCTGTGCTGGCCCTTCAGTGAAAAATTATCGGAATAGAACAGGTAACCGTCCTTCGACACATTCAGCCCGTAATCCTTATCCGAAGCCAGGACCAGGATAAACTCCCCGCTCACCGGATCGGAAAGGGACCGGGCAACCATCTTTCCATCATCATGGTCAGTAAGTTCAAACCGGGCCTGGAGCCGACGGCCGCTCTCTTTGTCGAACACAATTCCTTTAAAATAGGTAGAAGGGATTGGCCTGGCTCCTTCATACAACGGAAATTCATACATGTCCTGCCTTCCCTTGCCCCCTAGCTTGTCGGAAGAAATAAACGCCTTATCCCCTTTAGCATTAACTATAATGACCATCTCGTCGGCTTTGGTATTGATGGGATAGCCCAGGTTTACGGGCCTGCTCCAGCTGCTGTCGGGCTTCATACGGGAATAGAACAGGTCGTATCCCCCCATCCCCGGATGACCCTTGGATGAAAAATAAAGAGTGCGTCCGTCACCGTGAATAAAAGGGGCCATCTCCTCGAAAGCGGTATTGATCGAATCGCCGAGGTTTACGGGATCGGTCCAGCTGCCATCAGGATTCAATGTGGTTTTCCAAATATCGGAGCTCCCCTTGCCTCCCGGGCGTTTGCTGGCGAAATACAGGGTTTTGCCATCCGAAGAGAAACAAGGCTGTGAATCCCAGCTCGGGGAGTTCACTACAGAACCGAGGTTTTCAGGTTCAGACCAGATCTCGCCCATTCGTTTCGACCAGAAGATGTCGCAGCTTCCGAAACCGTCGGGACGGTCGCATCCTGCAAAAAACATATAACGGTTATCGGGTGAAATATTCAAAGCGCCCTCATTACCTGATGTATTTACCGGGGGGCCGAGGTTCCTTGCCTTATGCCAGCCTGAATCAGCTTTTGAAGCAACATAGAAATCCTCCTCATAGCCTTTCATTTCAGGGTTTTTGTCGCTTCTCGGGACCTTACGCGTGAAGTAAAGGGCTCCCTCATCCGTAGTGATATCATTTACATATTCGTCAAACTTTGTATTGACGCTGTCGCCGAGGTTCACAGGATTGAAGGGCACAGGGTGTTCCATCGCTGCCGCACCGAACCTTGCATTGGCAAGCTGTGCGATGGTTTTTTTTCTTTTAACGTCGGGCACGTTCTTCCCTTCGAGATACTGGGAAAAGTCGGCTTCGGAAGCCTTATAATCGCCAAGGTACAGCTCAAGACCGCCTATAATAAAGTAGAGGTTGTTCGAGAAAGCAGGGTTGATCCTCAGGACTTTTTTATAGCAGGAAATGGCCTCAGCAGGCATTTTTGCATCCGACAGGAGGTCACCCCTCAGCACCAGGGCCTCGCAGAAAAGTGAATCTGCTTCAAGAGCCTTGTTCACATTAACCATGGCTCTTTCGTTGTCACGGTCCTGGTATGCCTTCATGGCTTCATCGAAAGCTTTTTCAGCTTTTTTATTGACGGTGGATAGCTGATTGCCGGGAGTCTGGGCAGTAGTGGTGTTGGCAAAGAGCAGAAAGAAAAGGACAATAAGCTGGGATGTACAAAGTACAAAGTACAAAGTACGAAGTACGACTTTGGAAGAATGAAGCACAGATTTAAAACAAACTGGTTTTAGCCAAAACTTCATTGGATCGATCTCCTTTATCCTTAATCCTTTGTACCTTGTACTTTATACTTTGTACGTACTCACTTACGGTATCCTCATATACTTATGGCTCTGCAGGGATATCTTCCACCTGGGATGATCTTTTATATAACTGATAATCAAAGGCATTATTATATTCCTGTGGCTCCATTCCGGTTGAAGATAAAGATGGCAATGCCCGCTCACCTTCTGCATATTTTCTTCGGCCCAGGTTAAATCGGTCTCATCCTGGATGATCATCTTGAGTTCATCGGCCTTCATAAACACCTCATCCAGGGGAGGGCTGTTTTTTTTGGGAGAAAGACAGATCCAGTGAGGTTCCCCACTCAGAGGCTGGGAACCCGATGTTTCAACGAAGATCCGCATGCCCAGTTCACGCAGGCGACTTATGAGATACTCAAGGTTATAATTGAAGGGTTCGCCCCCGGTGATCACTACGGCTTTTGCGGTACAAGCAGCCGCCCTTTCCACAACGGCTTCAGTTTCGACAGGAGGATAAAGCTGGGCATTCCAGCTTTCCTTGATATCGCACCAACTGCATCCCACATCACAACCACCGATGCGGATGAAATAGGCTGCCTGGCCGGTATTAAACCCTTCGCCCTGGAGGGTGTAGAACTCTTCCATTACGGGAAGCAGTTTACCCTCTGACAATAAAATATCTGCAGTCTGGTCCAAAGGTTTACTTAATTTCTTTCCTGGAAGCTTTCAGAGTGTTGAGGAGAAGCGAAACGATGGTCATAAGCCCGACTCCGCCGGGGACAGGTGTGATGGCGGAGCATTTTTTAGAGACCTCGTCGAAACTCACATCTCCTTTCAGCCTGAATCCTGATTTGGTATCAGTGGCCGGTATCCGGTGCATGCCTACGTCTATCACGACAGCTCCTGGTTTCACCATATCGGCGGTCACGAATCCCATCCTGCCCATGGCTACGATGAGGATGTCGGCATCAAGCGAATATTTTTTAATATCTGGTGTGAAGCTGTGGCAAAGGGTCACAGTGGCATTCGCCTTTTCAGATTTGCGCGAAAGCATGAGGCTGATAGGTGTGCCTACAATATTGCTGCGGCCCAGGACAACAACATGTTTCCCTGTAGTCTCAATCTTGTAACGGTCGAGCATGGTCATGATCCCGAAAGGCGTGGCAGGGAGAAAAGAAGGCAGGTTAAGCATCATACGCCCCACATTGACCGGGTGAAAGCCATCTACATCTTTTAATGGGTTGATCCTTTCAATGATTTTATGCTCGTTTATATGTTTCGGGAGAGGAAGCTGTACAATAAAACCGTCGATATCCTCGTCGTCGTTCAGGAAATCCACGACTTCAAGGAGTTTGTATTCGCTAAGGTTTGCAGGGTACCTGTAAACCGAGGAAATGAAGCCAACCTCCTTACAGGATCTCTCCTTATTAGTAACATAGGTCTGGCTTGCAGGGTCTTCACCTACAAGCACTGCAGCAAGGTGGGGAGCATTCCTGCCCTTATCGAGGTAGTCTTTTTTCACTTCGGAGGCTATCTCCGCTTTGATCTTTTCCGATAATGTTCTGCCGTCGAGGAGGATCATATACTTTTATATGGATTAATTCTGTCGCATGTTCCGCATGATATTCGCCATGTTGCGGCCTTTGTTGGCAGTCACCATTTTCATCATCTTACGGGTATCGTCGAACTGCTTGATGAGCTTGTTCACGTCCTGGATGGTAGTGCCGGAGCCTGAGGCGATGCGCTTGCGCCTTGCGCCGTTCAGCAGCGCAGGATCAGCCCTTTCGGCGGGGGTCATTGAATAAATGATGGCCTCTATGCCTTTGAATGCGTTATCGTCTATATCGAGGTTCCTGAGGGATTTTTCCATACCGGGCAGCATACCCAGCAGGTCCTTTACATTACCCATTTTTTTTATCTGTTTGATCTGTGCGAGGAAATCGTCAAAATTGAACTGGTTTTTAGCAATTTTCCTCTGAAGTTTCTTGGCTTCTTCCTCGTCAAACTGTTCCTGGGCTTTTTCAACAAGGGAGACGATATCGCCCATTCCCAGGATACGGTCGGCCATACGTTCGGGATAGAACACGTCGAGGGCGTCCAGTTTTTCGCCTAATCCCACAAATTTTATAGGCTTGTTGACCACCGACTTGATGCTCAGGGCAGCTCCACCCCTGGTGTCGCCATCGAGCTTGGTAAGCACGACACCGTCGAAATCAAGCCGGTCGTTGAATGCTTTTGCAGTATTCACTGCATCCTGACCTGTCATTGAATCGACCACGAACAGGATCTCGTGCGGATTGACAGCCTTTTTGATGTTATAGATCTCATCCATCATCTGCTCATCGATGGCGAGACGGCCGGCAGTATCGATGATGACCACGTTATGACCGTAGTCCTTTGCGTGGGCAAGACCATGTTTCACGATCTTCACCGGTTCCTTGCTGTCTTCTTCGGTAAACACCTTGACCTCGATCTGCGAGCCAAGGATCTTGAGCTGGTCTATAGCAGCCGGGCGGTATACGTCGCCGGCTATCAGCATGGGGTTTTTACCTCTTTTAGTCTTTAGATAATTTGCCAGCTTGGCAGCAAAAGTCGTTTTCCCTGAACCCTGGAGGCCGGCAATGAGGATCACGGCCGGATCGCCTTTAAGGTTGATCTCAGTTTTCTCGCCGCCCATCAGCTCAACTAGCTCATCGTGAACGATCTTGACCATTAACTGGCCCGGGGACACGGCTGTGAGCACATTTTCGCCCAAAGCCTTATCTTTTACATGGTCGGTGAACTGCTTGGCAATCTTAAAACTGACGTCTGCGTCAAGAAGAGCTTTACGCACATCCTTCAAAGTCTCAGCCACATTGATCTCGGTGATATGACCATGGCCTTTCAGTACTTTAAACGCCCTGTCGAGTTTGTCACTTAGTCCTTCAAACATTTGTAAACTTTTGGGCTGCAAAGGTAAACAATCTTTTTATGTTAAAATTTGCTCACAATGTTGAATTTCTTTGTATGTTTGTTCCAATAAATAAATGACTAACCTTTAAATTTTTAATTATGAAAAGAACATTACTAGTTTTAATGATTGTTGCAATCAGCGGTCTTAGCTTTGGACAGCATTGGGTTTCCCAGGGTCTTGGCTGGACAACAACATCCCGCGGTGTTATGAATGTTTTTGCCTGCAGTTCAACTGTTGCATGGGCCGGCGGTTATGACGGTTCCGGAAGCGCCGCTGCCTGCCAGGATGTTGCAGTTACCACCGATGGTGGCAACACATGGACTCCTAAAGTTATTTCGGGAGCAACAGGTCTCAGTGTATCCATGATCACAGCGGTAGACGAAAACACAGCATGGGCTGCAATGTACAAGGTTACAGGCAGCAACCTTCAGGGTATTTACAAAACCACCGATGGTGGTGCAACCTGGACAAGACAGGGTTCTTCCAGTATGTTTACTGCAACCGCTTCATTCCCCGACTGTGTTTACTTCTTTGATGCCAACAATGGTTGCGCAATCGGTGACCCTGTAAGCAGCAAATTTGAAATCTACACCACCGGCGACGGCGGAACTACCTGGACCCAGGTTACTCCTTCAAGCCTTCCGGCTATTACAACCGGCGAAGCAGGATGGACAGTTGACTGTGGAGCAAATGGAAACAACATTTGGTTCGGTACCAACAAAGGCCATGTTTATCGTTCAGCTGATAAGGGTCTGACCTGGACTGCAGTTACCATTCCGAACATGGCAGGCAAAAATACCTGGCCGGCATTTAAAGATGCAAACAATGGTTTCTGCATGAAATTCTACAGCACAACAGATACACTCAACCTTCTTGCAAAATCAACCGACGGTGGTGTTACTTACACTGCTGCAACTTATGGCGGTTCATTGTACAACAACCAGCTGACCTTTGTTCCCGGTACAACAAGCACCTGGGTATCTTCGGGCGTTGATGCCACAAACCAGGCAACCAGGGTTGGTCTTTCCTATTCATTCGATGACGGCGTAAATTTCAACGCTGTTGATCCCGACCTCCAGGGAACCCAGGTTACCTGCGAAACCAGTTTTAACGATTCAGTGATGTATGCAGGCTCATTCAGCACAGGCACATCCGACGGCATCTATGTATGTCATGCTCCAGTTGTTGGAGCAACTGCTGCTTTCACATCAAACACACAGGCTGTTGCCAAAGGCGGACAGGTTATTTTCACCAACACATCCACAGGTACTGCTACCGCAACTTGTTATTATGCATGGACATTCCAGGGCGGCACTCCAGGAACCTCATCATCAAAGAACCCTTCAGCAATTACCTATAATACTTCTGGCACCTACAATGTGACCCTGAAAGTAACAAATGCTTTCGGATCACTTAACACCCTGGTAAAAACAGGATACATTTATGTAGGCGGTGTAGGCGTTGATGAACTTTCACAGAGTGGTATCAAGGTTTACCCGAACCCTGTAAAGGACGTTATGAATGTTGAAGCAGGTTCAGGCATACAGCAGATCCAGCTTTTCAATATTACCGGCCAGATGGTTATTAACAAGCAGGTTGACAGCAAAACTATTACCCTCAACACCTCATCACTGAAAGCAGGCATTTACATGCTGAAGGTGATCACCGAAAACGGTACTATCGAAAGAAAAGTCGTTGTTCAGTAACACAACAGTATTACC
>Ga0316226_1000147_pt1 | contig 109220 bp, 86 predicted proteins | sample TBH18017metaG_FD_206009 | JGI IMG/M metagenome (GOLD analysis project Ga0316226, IMG submission 206009) | Freshwater microbial communities from Trout Bog Lake, Wisconsin, USA - TBH18017 | ecosystem: Environmental > Aquatic > Freshwater > Lake > Hypolimnion/Profundal zone | place: USA: Wisconsin...
ATGATCCTCTTTTCCTTGGTATCTGCTATGGTTTTATCAGTTTTGGCTATGGTTTTCATACCGCTGACAAGATGGCACAGATTGGCCAACGTGTCGGCTACATGTCATCTACCCTACTTCTTGAGCGTGATCTTTTCGAGTTCAGAGATGAACGCTTGCGGACCGCCCGGTGTGTAGCCGAGTTCCCCAGCCTTCGTTCCGTCCGGCTTCAATACGACGATGGTCGGGTAGCCTTGAATCCCATACTGGGTGGCCAATTTGTCATTCTGCTGCTTTTCCGCCGCCGGGAGCGCTTTACGGTGCGGGAAATCAATCTTCAGAAGGACGAGCTTTTGTGCGGCGTAACTTTTGAATTGCGCGATGCTGAAGACTTCGTGGTCGAGCTTCATGCACCAACCGCACCAATCGGACCCGGTGAAGTCGATGAGCACTGGCTTGTTTTGGGTCTTCGCTTGGTCGAGGGCTTTGGCATAATCGGTGAGCCATTCGTCGGCGGAAGCCAAAGTGCCGAGCGTCAGGATGGAGGCAAGGGTAAGAAATAAGCGTTTCATATTTCGTGAAGCATCGCCCTGATTTCAAAAAAAGAAAGAAAAAGAGGAAGGAAATCGGAGTCTTCGGAGGCACAAAAAACACCCCCGCAGGTTGCCCGGCGGGGGTGTGATGTTAAGTAGCTCCGAATATGCGCTTTACAGCGTCCGGCAGAATTCTTCAAACCGGTCCATGCCCTTCTTGATCACGTCCATGCTGGTGGCGTAACTGAAGCGGATGGTGCGGTCGTCGCCGAAAGCGATGCCGGGAACCACGGCGACGTTGGCCTTGCTCAGGAGGCGGTCGGCGAAGTTCTGCGAGGTGAGCGAGAGCTTGGAGATGTTCACGAGGATGTAGAACGCGCCCTGAGGCTTCACCACGGAGATGCCTTTGATGCCCGAGAGGCGGCTGAACATGTAGTCGCGCCGCAGTTGGAATTCTTCGCGCATATCGGTGACCTGCTGCTGGTCGCCCTTGAGCGCGGCGATACCGCCCTGCTGGGCGAACGAACACGGGTTGGAGGTACTGTGACTCTGGATGGAGTCGATCGCGCGGGCAATCGCTTCGGGAGCGCCCAGGTAGCCCAAACGCCAACCGGTCATCGCATACGCCTTGGAGAAGCCGTTGACAGTGATGGTGAGGTCGTAGGCTTCCGGGGAAAGCGAGGCGACGGAGACATGCTTGACGTCATCGTAGGTGAGCTTCTCGTAGATTTCGTCGGACAGGATGAGGATACCTTCCTCTTCGGCCACAGCCACGATGGCTTCGAGTTCCTCGCGGGTATAAACCGCGCCGGTGGGGTTGCCGGGGGTGTTAATGATGACCATCTTGGTAAGCGGGGTCATCGCTTCTTCAAACTGCTTGGCGGTCATCTTCCAGCCGTTCTCTTCGGTGGTCTGGACGAACACCGGTTCGCCGCCCGCCAGTCGGACCATTTCCGGGTAGCTCAGCCAATAGGGAGCGGGGATAATGACTTCGTCGCCGGGTTCGATGGTGGCGAGGATGGCGTTGAAGCAGGAGTGCTTGGCACCGTTGGAGACGATGACCTGGTGAGGCTTGTAGTCCAGTCCGTTGTCGGCCAGGAATTTCTCGGAAATGGCTTCGCGCAGTTTCGGGATGCCCGAGCTGGGGGTGTATTTGGTGAATCCGCCTTCCAGGGAGGCCATTGCGGCGGCCTTGATGTGCTCGGGAGTGTCGAAGTCGGGCTCACCGGCGCCGAAGCTACAAATGTCAATGCCGTCAGCCTTCATCGCTTTGGCTTTGCTGTCGATGGAAAGGGTGAGCGAGGGGGTGAGGATGGTGGCGCGTGAGGCAAGTTCCATAGGTTATATTTGGTTCGATTTTAAAAAGGAGGAAGGCGGGGTGAAATTACAGTTTTCCGTAAAAGGATTCGACGAAGGGCTTCAAATTGTTTTCGTCGATTTTCAGAATCTTCAATTCGCGGCGGGCGTTGTCCGCTGAATCCGAGGCGTGGGCGGCGTTGACCATGATGGTCTGGCCGAATTCGCGGCGGATCGATCCGGGAGGCGCTTTGGAGGGGTCGGTTGGTCCGAGGACTTCGCGAATCTTGCGCACGGCATCAATGCCTTCGTAGATGAGCGCGATGCATTTTTCCGAGCCGGGTTCGTCGCGTTTTTCCGTGGGACACTCGCTCGGCTTGCAGCCGGACATGAAGGCCACGATGGACTCCCAGTTCTGCTGGCCGTTGATGGGGCCGAGGATGTCGCCCAACTGCTTTTGAACTTCGTCGTTGAGCATGATGCCCAGTTCCTGCTCAATGGCGAGCCGGGCGATGGGGGCGGTGCGCTCGCGGAAGATATTCTTCAAAACGTCGAGCACCGGGCCGTAGAATTCGCAAGCTTGGGCAACGCTCATGAAATGGACCTTCGTGCCGACGATGGTGAGGCCGGTGCGGGAGAAGACGTCGATGACGGCGCCGGGACGAGAGTTCGGGAAGCGGAAGTTGTCCGGCTTGATGAGCACCAGCGTCCGTTCGACATTCGCGCCTTCGGGACGAGGCACCACGCCTTCCAGGATGCCGCCGTCGGTATCGGAAAAACGGGCCCAGAGCTTGAGGTTGCGCTCGGCGGCTGCGGCGTCGGGCGGACAAAGCACAGCGGGCTCAAAATAGACCACCTTCCCGGCGGCATCGGTAATGTAATCGCCGTAAGTGTCGCGGATATTCTCGCCGGAAGGGAGTCCGGGAGCGATGGAGCCGACGGCCGCGCGGAGTTTCGCCACGGCGTTTTCCCCTTGGAACAAGAGGAGGAGGACGCGCGGTTTCGCTGCGGATTCATTGGGCAAAAAGTAGTGGAGAATGTAGTCCCGGATCAGTTCTTGGGTGGCGTGATGGCGGGGATCGGCATCCGTGACGAGGGTGGAGGCGTAGGTCTCGACGAGTTCCTTGCTGGGCGCAAACATGCGAGCCCGGACGAGATCGAGCCCGGTGCGGGAAATGAGACGGGAAATGATGCCACCGGTACGCGATTTGCGGATCGAGTACGGCGTTACCAATACATAGGAAAGTTCTTCGGCCATAGATGAAAATTGCCTGCGCTGAGTGTCCTGAAACGTATGTTTTTCAGGTGAAACCAGCGTAGGCAGGGTGGTTTTTTCTGTAAAATTTTCGATGCAAAGGCTAACGGGCAGGCAAGCCGGGCGTCAACGTCTTTTTCCGATCCATCACAAGAGGTGAGAATTTAGCGGCAAATCGGCCGGGCGATGAACCACTACCGGCTTGTTGCTCTCTCTCCGCGTCTCACCCTCTCCGTGGCGCCTTCGCCAATCCGCACAAACCGCCAATGACCGCAATAGCGATGGCCACCAACACTTCGTCAGGACTGGTCAGAAGCAACACCGCGCCAAACCCGAACAGCAGCCAACCGAGAACCGCGAACGCGGCTCCGATAAAAAACACCGGATGGCGAAGAATACCATAGATAAGAGGGCGACGGGCCGGTAGTTGCCACCACGCTTCCCGTCCGCTTGAGTCACTACCGACAACGGACAAGCTCTGCCAAAAATCTATCCCACCGGGCTCAAAAGTCGATCCATATTCCTTCTTCTCCGCGCCTCCGCGTCTCTGCGTGAGAAAAATCGGCTCTCTTAGCTCCGCGCGGCGAGCACTTCGCGCTCGTAGCGTTTGACTTCGTCGAGCCAGGCCGCGCCGGTGGGCGCGTTTTGGCGGGCGCAGTATTCGTCCCATACCGCGCTAAACGGGAGCGATTTGGCTTCTTCCAAGAGCGCGAGGCGCGTGGTGAAGTCGCCGGATTCCTCGGCTTGGCGGAGTCGGGTTGCCGGTTCGAGCAGGGCGAGGAGGAGACACTTGAGGGCGTTGCGCGTGCCGATGACCCAGGCGGCGATGCGGTTAATGCTGGCGTCGAAGAAGTCGAGCCCGATATGGGTGCGGCCCAAGAATTTGCCGCGCACGAGTTCTTCCATGATGCCGCGCGTGGGATCGTCCACGAGGACGACATGATCGCTATCCCACCGGACGCCCCGACTGACATGAAGCAGGAGTTCCGGGACGAATTGCAGGACGGAGGAGATTTTGTCGGCGAGGTTTTCGGTGGGATGGAAGTGGCCCGCGTCGAGGCAGAGGAGCTTCTGGTTCTTCACGGCGTAGCCGAGGTAAAATTCGTGGGAGCCGGTGACGTATGACTCCGAGCCGATACCAAAGAGTTTACTTTCCACGGCGTCGAGGTTGAGGGACGGGGCGATCTTCTCGGCAAAGATGGCGTCGAGCGAAGCTTCCAGGCGCTGCCGGGGAGCTTTGCGGTCCACGGGGGTGTCCTTGTAGCCATCGGGAATCCAGAAGTTGGTGACGCAGGTTTTGCCGAGCTGTTTGCCGATGTCGGCGGCGATTTTGCGGCAGGCGATGCCGTGCTCGATCCAGAATTGGCGCACCCCTGCGTCTTGGTGCGAAAGGGTGAAGCCGTCGTTGGCTAGCGGATGGGAGAAAAAGGTGGGGTTGAAGTCGAGGCCGAGCCCGCGCTCTTTGCTCCAGTCGATCCAGCTTTGGAACTGGGCGGTGGTGTAGGCGTTGCGTTCGAGTTTTTTGCCGCCGAGATCGGCATAGCAGGCGTGGAGGTTGAGCCGGTGTTTGCCGGGGATGAGCGAAAAGGCTTGATCGAGGTCCGCGCGGAGTTCGGCCAGCGTGCGGGCCTTGCCGGGGTAGTTGCCGGTGGTCTGGATACCGCCACCGCTGAGGCTGGCCCCGGCGTGTTCCGTGCCTGCCACGTCGTCCCCCTGCCAGCAGTGGAGCGAGATGGGGATGGTTTGCAATTTTTGGAGGGCGGCTTCGGTATCGACGCCGAGCGCGGCGTAGGTTTCTTGGGCGAGGGAGTAGGATTGGGAACTCATGGAAAAATGGAGATGGAAAGCCCGAGAAATAGGGGATGGGGTCGCTTTTGTAAAACGGAATATGGAGAGATGCCGATGCTCACGAATAGTTAATAGAGGAACGCGCTGCCGCGCTTCTGCCCTGCTGGTGGATCGCGACCTCCGGGCTCGATTTGGAATGGCGCTTCGATCTCACTCCCATTGGCAATTTCACATTAGCAATTAGCAATTCCCCCCACTCTCTTCCTGATTTCCCTTGTGAGAGCCCCGGGTTTGCTCCATTTTCTATGGAATGTCATTTTTGGAGTTTGGTCTTTCTGATTCTATTATTCACGGGGTGCAGTCGATGGGATACGTCGATCCCTCCCCCATTCAATTACGCGCGTTCCCGGTGGTGCTTTCCGGGCGCGACCTGATCGCGTCCGCACAAACCGGCACCGGGAAAACGGCGGCGTTCGGCCTTCCGATTTTAACGAAGCTGGGCAAGCACAAGCCGGGCGGCAAACCGCGTTGCCTCATCCTGGAGCCGACGCGTGAGCTCGCCGCCCAGGTGGAAACCGCGTTTCGCGATTTCAGCCGATTCAATGATCTGACCGTGAGCGTGATGTACGGCGGCATTGGCTACGGCAAACAACGCGAGGACTTGCAAAAAGGGGTCGATACGGTGGTCGCCACGCCGGGACGGCTTCTCGATCATCTTGAACAAAAGGCCATTGATCTGTCCGAGTTGGAAATTCTCGTTCTCGACGAGGTGGACCGGATGCTCGACATGGGGTTCCTTCCGCAGGTGCGCCGCATTGTGGAGCAATGCAAAAAGGATCGCCAGACGCTCTTTTTCTCCGCCACCATCCCGCCCGAGCTTCAGGGACTCACGCAATGGGTCGTGCGCGATCCGGTCGTCATTGAGATCGGCCACCACCATTCGCCCGCTGATACCATCACCCACGCGCTCTATCCGGTGTCGCGGGATCAGAAGTTCGATCTCCTCCTGGCGCTGCTGAACAAAATCAACTACACGAGCGTGCTGGTGTTTTGCCGGACCAAGGTAGGCGCGGACCAGGTTGCCGCGAAGATTAAAGCCCAAAAGCTTTCTGTGGTGGCGATCCACTCCAACCGGACTCAGAACGAACGGATGGATGCTCTGGACGGCTTCAAGTCGGGCAAATACGACATCATGGTTGCCACCGACATCGCCGCGCGCGGCATTGATGTGGCGGGGGTCTCCCACGTCATCAACTTCGACGTGCCGCAGCACCCGGAGGACTACGTTCACCGCATCGGACGCACGGGCCGCGCGGAGGCCGTGGGCGACGCCTTCACGATATTCACAGGGGAAGACTTGGAGCACGTCACCAAGATCGAATACTTCATTGGCGCAAAAATCGACCGCCAGAAGCTGGAGGGGTTCCCTTACCTCTATTGCGCCCTGTTCGCCTCGGAAGTTCCCGGCTCCGCGCCAAAGCCCATCCGCCGCAAGACGCCCAAGAGCCGTCGGCGGTAGGTTACTACGAAAAAGGTATTCCGAGTTGGCGCTTCTTTTGCGGGTTGTCGTTTTGGCTTGATCCTTTCAGCCGCCATCGGTTCATTGGACCGCATGGCTACTGAAATACCGACTTCCTTATTCGACATCCGTGGGCGGGTTATTGCGATTACCGGCGCGCTGGGGGCTCTTTCGAGTTCCACCGCCGCGTATTTTATCGCGCAAGGGGCGAGGGTCGCCTACCTGGACTTGGGGATGAACCCGGAGAAGTTTGCAGCGGTGGAAGCGCAGGCTCGGGAGATCGACCCGAAGAGCGAGGTGATGGGTGTCGTGGCGAATGTGCTCGAACGCGCTTCGCTGGAGAAAGCGCGGGATGCGATCCTGGAAAAATGGGGACGCATTGATGTGCTGCTCAACGGAGCGGGCGGGAACATGGCGGGGGCGACCATTCCGCCGGAGAAGACGTTTTTCGACCTCGATTTCAGCGCGTTTGAAAAGGTGGTGGATTTGAATCTTCACGGGACGGTGCTGCCATCGCTGGTTTTCGGCGAGGTGATGGTCCGCCAGGGCAAGGGAGCAATCGTGAATTTTTCATCCGTCTCTGCGGATCGGGCGCTGACGCGCGTGGTTGGGTATTCGGCGGCAAAAGGAGCCGTGACCAATTTCACCCGCTGGCTGGGCGTGGAACTGGCGCGGCAGACGAACGGCGGCGTCCGCGTGAACGCGGTGATGCCGGGGTTTTTCTTGGGCGAACAGAATCGCGCCCTGCTGACCAACCCGGATGGCAGCCTCACGGCGCGCGGGCATCAGATCATCAACCAGACGCCGTTCAAGCGGTTCGGCGTGGCGGAAGAACTACGCGGGGCGCTGCACTTTCTGGTGAGCGACGCCGCCGGGTTTGTCACTGGCGTGGTGGTGGCGGTGGACGGCGGCTTCACCGCTTTCTGCGGCGTGTAATCTTAAAAACTTTCTTGCCATGAATCCCGCGCTACCCCCCGAACTCCAGACCTCTTCGCACCTCCTGATGGAGGAATCGTTCCGCTGGTATGGCCCGAACGATCAAGTGCCGCTCTCCTACATCCGGCAGGCGGGTGCGACCGCTGTGTTCAACGCGCTCCACGAAATTCCGTATGGCGATCTCTGGCCGCGCGAGGCGATCCGCACCCGCAAGGAGCTTCTCCAAAAGGCGGGCCTGCGCTGGACGGCTGTGGAATCGGTGCCGGTATATGAGGCGATCCGCACGGGGCGCGGCGATCTCGACACGCTTTACCTCAACTACGCGCAGACGCTGCGCAATCTCGGCGCGGAGGATGTGCGGGTGGTAATTTACAATTTCATGCCGGTGCTCGACTGGGTGCGGACGGACTTGCGCCATGTGCTGCCGGACGGCTCGGAGTGTTTGCAGTTTGATCCGGTGCATTTTGCGGCGTTTGAGGTTCATGCGCTAAAGCGGACGGGGGCGGAAGCCGACTACACGCCGAATCAACTCACGGCGGCGCAGGCTTACTGGGAGAGTATGGACACGGCCCGGCGGGAGGCGTTCATCTCGGGGCTCATCGACGTGTTCCCCGGTTGCAAGCTGGGGCTGACTTTGGATGATCTGCGCGCGATGCTGACGAAGTATGACGGCATTGATCGCGACCGGCTGAAGGAGAATTATGCGCGGTTCTTGAAGGCGGTGGTCCCTGCGGCGGAAGAAGCGGGCGTAAGGCTCGCGGTGCATCCTGACGATCCACCCTTCCCGATCCTCGGCCTGGCGCGAGTGGTCTCCACGGCGCAGGATGTGGCGGATATTTTCTCGATGGTGGACAGCCCGACCAATGGGCTGTGCTTCTGCACTGGATCGTTCAGCGTCCGCGCGGACAACAAGCTGCCGGAGATGGTGCGGCAGTTCGGGCCGCGCATCCACGCTGTGCATCTTCGCAGCACGAAGCGCGAGGCAGACGGCTCTTTCTACGAGGCCGATCATCTCGGCGGTTCGGTGGATATGTATGCGGTCATCCGCGCATTGCTGGAGGAGCAGGACCGGCGCAAGGCGGAAGGGCGCGTGGATTGCCAACTGGCATTCCGGCCCGACCACGGCCACACGATGATGGATGACTTGGGCAAGCCGCCGGTGGCGAACCCCGGCTATACCGCCATCGGGCGGATGCGCGGACTCGCGGAATTGCGCGGGCTGCAAGTAGGTGTCCGGCGCGGGATGATGAATGGGCGGTAGTCCTTTTACCACCCCGCCCGAAGTCTTATTTGCGTTTCTTGTGCCAGTAAGTCAGCTCCGCTTCGAAGCAGCTTCCAGGCAGGTCCTCGATCTTGGAACGGAAATATCTTTCCGCGTCGCTGACGCCTTTGTTGTAAGCCAAGGGGGCGATTTCTTTCATGAAATAGCCGAGCAGGAACCTCGCTTGCAGTTCACTGAGGTCCTGTTCGATCTCTTCCCTAAAATACCGGCATATGGAGGGGATGATGTCGGCAGTTTCTTGTTTGGATAATTCGATGGGCATGGGGCTTTCGATTATGAGTATTTTTGACGGATTTGTTCCACTGCCCAGCGCGCGTGTTCGGCGATGAGCGGTTCGGGGTCGGCGGCGGGGCGTTCCAACGCAGGGAGGTCGGCGCGCGTGCCAGAGTTGCCCAACGCCACGCAGACGTTGCGCAGCAGGCCGCGCCGTTTGATGCGCTTGATGGGCGAGCCCCGGAAGAGCGTACGGAAGGCTTCGTCGTCCAAGGCGAGCAGTTCGCGCAGACTGATCTGCACGGCGGGTCGCGCGACGAAGGCGGCTTCCCGTGAGGCTTGGGCGAAGCGGTTCCACGGGCATGCAGCTGCGCAATCGTCACAGCCGTAGATGCGTCCGCCGATGAGGGGTCGCAACGCTTCGGGGATGCTCCCCTTGTGCTCGATGGTGAGGTAGGCGATGCAGCGCCGGACGTCGAGGTGGTGTGGCGCGGTGATGGCTCCGGTGGGGCAAGCATCCATACAACGCGTGCATTGGCCGCAGCGGTCGGGGATGGACTCATCGGGGGGGATTTCGAGCGTCGTAAAGACTTCCGCCAGGAAAAACCACGCGCCCAGCTTCGGGTGGATGAGCATGGTGCTTTTGCCGTGCCAGCCTGCTCCGGCCAGCGCCGCAAAATCGCGCTCCAAGACTGGCCCGGCATCCACGTAGCTGCGCTGGACGCCACCGTGCTGGCGCAGAAATGTGTCGATCTGGCGCAGCTTCGGCTCGATCACGTCGTGGTAATCCTCATTCCACGCATAGCGGGCGATGCGGTCCATTGCGCCGATCCGCTCTACGGTTCCCGGCGCATAGTTCATCGCCAGCACCACCACGCTTTTCGCGCCCGGCAGGACGAGTTGGGGGTCCGTGCGGCGCTCGGCGTTGCGTTCCATCCAGCCCATTTCCCCGGCGCAACCTTCGGCGAGCCATTGGCGGTATGCCTGCGCGTGGGGCGGCGTCACGGCGGGAGCCACGCGGCAAAGGGCGAATCCCAGCGATTGGCCAAACTCAACGAGCGCGTCTTTCACGGAATTTAACCTCCGTAACGGCGGCGCGCCTCGGCGATGATCGCGGCGGCGGCTTCCGTATGCGATTGCGCGGTGGTATCGAGAGTGAAATCCGCCGTTGCCGCGTAGAGCGGCGAGCGCACGGCGAGCAAGTTGGAAATGGTCTCGCGCGGGTTGGGCGTGTGCAGCAATGGCCTCGCTTTATTGCGCGAGACGCGCTCGAAGATCACTTCTTCGCTGGCTTTCAATTCGACGACAAATCCGAGTTGGTGAAGCAGTGGCTGGTTGCCCTCGCGCGTGACGATCCCTCCGCCCGTGGCGATCACCAACCCGCAGGCGTTGCGAGCCACCAACGCAGCCAGCGCCTTCGCTTCGTGAAGGCGAAACCCTTCCTCCCCTTCCCAGGCGAAAATCTCCGTGATCGGCATTCCGGCTTCCTGGACGATCATCACGTCGGTATCGACCATCTGGAAGCCGAGCTTGGTCGCCAGAATCCGGCCAATGGAGGATTTGCCGCTGCCCATGAACCCAATCAGGACGAGGTTGCTGGGAAGCGCCGGAGAGGCATGGATGTTGGCAGAGGATTCAGTCATCGGGACGTTTGAGCGTAGGCGCTTGGGCGCGAGGCGTCAATTGCGGCATTTTGGCGCTTCAAAATCGGTGGAATGCGCGTAATATCCCCTCGCCATCCTAATTTGAACACGCTGCTTCTTCCCACAGATTTGCCGGAAAGCCTCGCCTGCGCGGTGGCGGAAGCGGTGCGCTTTCTTGGCGCGGGAGAGCCGGTGGCTCTGCCCACCGAGACGGTGTATGGCCTCGCCGCCGATGCGACGCGCCCGGAGGCGGTGCTCAAAATTTTTGAGGCCAAGGAGCGACCGTTTTTTGACCCGCTCATCGTCCATTTGCCCGATTGGGAATGGCTTGACCGGATCGCCGACGTGCCCTCACGCGATGCCACGCTGGTGGGGCGGCTGACGGAATGCTTTTGGCCTGGCCCGCTAACGCTGGTGCTGCCCCGGCGCGAACTGGTGCCCGATGTGGTGACCAGTGGGTTGCCGACGGTGGCGCTGCGTATGAGCGCACATCCGATTTTTCGCGCGGTGGTTGCCGCGTTTGGGCGTCCCCTTGCCGCTCCCAGCGCCAACCGCTTTGGGCGAATAAGCCCGACCGCCGCCGCGCACGTCATGAGCGAGCTGGCGGGGCGCATCCCGCTCGTCGTGGACGGGGGGGCGGCACCGCATGGCGTGGAATCGACGATTATTGCCGTGGCTGGAGGACGGATTGAAATTTTGCGCACTGGCCCGGTATCACGCGAGGAGTTGGCGGAGTTCGCCGAAGTGACAGCCCCCGGTGTGGTGACAAAGCCGGTCGCGCCGGGTCAGTTGAAGAGCCATTACGCGCCGCGCACGCCATTGCGGATCGTCCCCTCCCCTCACCCCGTTCCCGGTCAACGCTGCGGATTGCTGGCTTGGGAAAAAGCCCGGCCCGGTTTTGATGCCGTGGAAGTGCTTTCGCCATCGGGGGACTTGCGTGAAGCCGCCGCGCGGCTCTTTGCCGCCATGCGCCGGTTGGATGAAGCCGGGCTGGACCTCATCATCGCTGAACCGGTCCCTGAAACCGGCCTCGGCGCTGCCATGATGGACCGCCTGAACAAAGCCGCCCACGATTTCCTATGAGCGAAGCCAACGCCAAAACTCAGAACCAGCTCAGCAAGAAGGCCGCCGGGGTCGTCGGGCTGGCGGTGGCTTGTAGCCGAGTGCTGGGATTGGTGCGGGAACTGGTGCTGGCCGCGCTGTTCGGTAAATACGCCACGGACATTTTTTACATGGCGTTCCGGGTGCCGAATCTGCTCCGGGACCTCTTTGCCGAAGGGGCGCTTTCCACCGCGTTCATCACAACGTTTTCCAAAAAAATTGCGACAGAAGGCGATGAAACCGCCTGGCGTCTGGCCAACAAGATGGCCACGCTGACGACGATTTTTATGAGCGTGGTGACGCTGCTCGGCGTGCTCTTCTCCCCCAACTTGGTGGGGTGGATCGCCCCCGGTTTCACTCCCGAAAAAGCGGCGTGTACCATCCTCCTCACGCGGATCATGTTCCCGTTCATCCTGCTCGTCTCGCTGGCAGCGCTGGTGATGGGGATGCTCAACGCCAAGAATGTCTTCGGGCTGCCCGCAATGGCGTCGAGCTTCTTTAACTTGGGCTCGATTATTGCCGGGGTCTCGCTGGGATGGTGGATGGACCCGCACTTTGGACTACGGTCGCTTATCGGGTTGTCCTTCGGGACGCTTATTGGCGGGTTGCTGCAACTGGTGGTACAGTTTCCGCCGTTACACCGGGTTGGGTTTCGGTTCCGACCCGATTTCTCATGGCGGGACGATGGGGTGCGCCAGATTCTCATTTTGATGGGACCGGCTGTCATCGCTGCCAGCGCCGTGCAAGTAAATGTGATGGTCAATAGCGGCTTCGCCTCGCTGCTCGGCGATGGCCCGGTGAGCTGGCTCACCTGGTCCTTCCGCCTGATGCAACTTCCCTTGGGGATTTTCGGCGTGGCGGTGGGGACGGTGACGTTGCCGGTCGTTTCCCGGTTCGCCGCCGTTCAGGATGTGGCCGGGGTCCGCTCCACGCTCGGCCACGGTCTCCGGTTGGCTTTTCTGCTCACCATCCCGTGCGCCGTCGGGCTGATCTTCTTTGCGGAGCCAATCATCTCCCTGATTTTCCAGCGGGGCCATTTCACCTACGAATCCACGGTCCAGACTGCGGGGGCGCTTCAGTTTTACGCCATCGGACTGGTAGCCTATTCCAGCATCAAAGTGCTCGCCCCGGCTTTTTACGCACTCAACCGGCGCAACCTGCCGATGCTGGTCAGTTTTTTTTCCATCGCCACCAACTACCTGCTCAACGAATATTTTACGTTTCACCTGCATTTTGGCCATCGCGGGCTGGCGCTTTCCACCAGCCTCGTCGCCATCATCAATTTCGTGATTCTTTACGTGATGATGTCCCGCCACATCGGCGGACTGGAAACGCGGGCGCTGCTCAAAAATCTGGGTAAGCTCCTCTTCGCCAGTCTCCCGCTGGCGCTCGTCTGCTTGGCTGCCCAGAAGTGGCTCTTCGGCGGGCTCGACCAGATGGCTTTCCTGCCAAAAACGGTTGCCGTCCTGGGGGTTATCGCCGGGGCTGCAGCGGTTTTCGGCGTCACTGTGGCACTGCTACGCATCGAGGAAGTGGAGGATGTGCTGCAAATGGTGCGGCGGAAACTCGGGAAACGCCCGACAATGTAGTCAGGTTGCCTTGGCTCTGTAGGGCACCGCTTCTGGACGAGAGGCAAACTGGAAAGGACTTTACCCAACCCACTTTTTGGAGTATAAGTAAAGATTACCGCCTCAGAATGAGAGCTTTGAAATTATTTCCAATCCTGCTCGGGTTTTGCGTGATGGCGCTTGGCGCTCTGACCGCCCATGCCCAATCGCCGTATCAAAGCAGCGCGGATTTCGCCAAATACGCAGAGCGCCTGCGCGAAAGCGCCCTTCTGAAGATGGAACCGAGCGTGCAGGTGCAGACTTCGGGCCGTACGTGGTTCGGAAGCGCGCGTTACCCGTGGAAAGAGAACATTATCACCACAGTCTTCTGGATCGGCGAAGGTACCACGGCGAGAAACCCGACGCCCAACCGGGCCAGTTCTTGGGACCCCAACTGGCTTGAAAATTACGGTGGGGTGGATCGCCCAGATCGGCGTAACGGCTATCTGCCAGTCTCATTTGTGCCAGGGCAAAACCCGTTTTATTGCGCGCTCCCCTACAATGACGTCACGCACGGCACCACGAAATCGGAGGCGTCCTTTGTCATTCCGTGGTTTCGACAGACCTTCAAGCAAGCCGGGCATTCTGTCTGCAAAGACCGTTGGGTCGCTATTCGCCACGGCAGTCGCGTTTGCTTTGCCCAATGGGAGGATTGCGGTCCATTCCGCACGGATCACTGGCAATACGTTTTCGGCACAGACCGGCCCAAGCCAAACCTGAACGGCGGCGCGGCTCTAGATGTCTCCCCAGCGGTGCGCGAGTTCCTCGGCATGAACGCCACCCGGGATGTGTGCGACTGGAAATTCGTGGAATTTAGCGAAGTCCCCCAAGGCCCTTGGGCGCGATTTGGGGAGAACAATGACTTCGTTCTCAACGCCCGGCAAGGCACGGAACGAGTGGCCAGCGGGAAGCGCTAAGAAGCTCATGGCCTTTTCGCCCGAAGCCGCCTTTGATTTTTTGCGCCGCGCGTTTGAAGGCGGACGGCTCGCACACGCTTATCTCATCGCCGGGGAAGCCGGGAGTGGTAAACGGGAACTCGCTTCGCGGCTGGCGGGGTTGGTCGCCGGGAACGGCAAAGGAACAGGTGACCCGCTCCAACACCCGGACGTGCATTCCGTGGAGCCGGAATCCAAATCGCGCATCATCAAGGTCGAGCAGACCCGCGAACTGGAGAAGGAGTTGCAAATGCGCGCTTCCCAGGGAGGCCGCAAGGTGGCAATCCTTTTCGACGCCGACCGGATGAACGCCTCGGCATCCAATTCTTTTTTGAAGACCTTGGAAGAACCCCCGGCCAACTCGCTACTACTGCTGGTGAGCGCACACCCGGAGATGTTGTTGGAGACCATTCTTTCACGGTGCATCCTAGTGCAACTCGCCGCCACGCCGCGCCGGGAGCCCAGCGAAGGCCAGCGCCGATTGCTTGATCTCGTTGGCCGGTTTCTGCTCAAAACCAAGCCGGGCGAGGAGGACATCGGCGGCGTCTTTATCTTGGTTCGAGAATTCACGCGATTGCTGGTTGAGGCGAAATCGGGCATTCAGGACGAGGAAGCTGCGGAGTTGAAGCGCGAGGAAGGCCTTTACAAGCAGACAACCGACGGCAAATGGCTGGGCGAGCGCGAGGAGTATTACAAAGCTTTGGCGGAATCCCGCTACCTGGAGGCGCGAAACGTCTTCATGGCGACCTTGCTGCAATGGTGGGGGGATGTTCTGCGCCAGCAACACGGGGCGACGGCGGATGGCGCGCTCGATTTCCCCTCCCACGCGGAGCAGACCGCGAAGCTCGCGGAACGGTTTTCCACGCCGGACGTGCTCCGTCGCGTCAACGCGCTGGAGGGGCTGCGGGAGAATTTCGGCCGCAATGTGCAGGAACAGCTTGCGATTGAGGTCGCCTTCCTCGGGGCATTCGGAAAAGGCTGTTAAAAAAACTCGCAACCGAGCTATTGAGGAGGGGTTTATCCCTGCGCACGGTATTCCCCTTCTATGAAACTTCGCACTTTCCTTGTTCCTTCGTTGATGGCTCTCGTCTCTGTGACAGCGAGTGCCGATGTCACGCTTCCCCTCATTTTCGGGGATCACATGGTCCTCCAGCGGGATACCACTGTGCCGGTTTGGGGTTGGGCTAATCCCGGTGAAAAAGTCACCGTCTCGGCGGGCTCTGTTACAGCCTCCGCCACTGCCGCTCAGGATGGGAAGTGGACGGTGAAACTGGAAAAACTGCCTACCTCCGAGACGCCCATTGAGGTGACGGTGGAAGGCCGGAACAAGATTGTCCTCAAGGATGTGCTGATTGGGGATGTCTGGGTTTGCTCCGGGCAGTCGAACATGGAATTCGGCATCGCGGGCGAAATCAGCTCATCGGAGGAGTTGCCCAAGGCCGATCAACCGCAAATCCGCTTTTTCTATGTCCCGATGGCCATCGCGCCGACTCCGGCCAAGGATGTTCTCAAAGCCTCGCCCGCAAGCGGTCACCGGGCGGGCTGGCAGGTCTGCACGCCGAAAAGCCTCATCAAGGGAGCCCCGTGGATGGGCTTCTCCGCCATCGGCTATCATTTTGGAAAAGACATCCACGCCGCCACGGGCAAGCCGGTCGGCTTGATCGGGGCTTATTGGGGCGGTTCGCCCGCCCAGACTTGGACGAGCCTCGAAGCCCTGCAAGCCGTCCCGGCGCTGAAAATCTATGCCGACGAGGGGGTGGAATCGACCGCCGCTTTTCAACAGTTTTTGGACACCCGCAACACCGTGCTCTTGCCCAAGTGGAACGCGGCAATGGATCAGTGGATTAAGGCAAATCAAGCTGCGATGGATGCTTATTTGGCTGCGAGCCAGAAGTGGGTGACGGCAGCCAGGCAAGCAGCTCTTGATGAGAAGCCTCTCCCCCCTCAACCCAGTCCGGAAACGCCCAAAGCGCCCCGGCTCGATTCGGGGAAAAACCAGGGTCTTCCCGGTGGCTGCTTCAATGCCATGATCGCCCCCCTCATTCCCTACGCCATCAAGGGAGCCATCTGGTATCAAGGTGAAGCGAATGCGAGTAATTCGATTCTCTACCGCACGCTCTTTTCCACGATGATCACGGATTGGCGGACGCGCTGGGGTCAGGGGGATTTTCCCTTCCTCTTTGTGCAACTCGCCAATTTTATTCCCCAAAAAACGGAAAACTGGCCCGCGCTGCGGGAAGCCCAGACTCAGACGCTGGCGCTCCCCAACACCGGGATGTCCGTGACGATTGACGTGGGGGAAGCGGCCGACATTCATCCCAAGGACAAGTGGGATGTCGCACAACGCCTCGCCTTGGCCGCGCGTCATATCGCATACGGCGAGAAGCTCGCCTACTCTGGCCCGATTTACAAAGCGATGAAAGTGGAGGGGAAACAGATTCGCATTCAGTTTGAGCACGCTGGCGATGGATTGACCCTCGGTGTGCCGCCGGAACATTTTCATCCGGGCGAACTGCGCACTCCCGCCACGGAATTGCTCGGGTTCGCCATTGCGGGGGCAGACCACAAATTCGTCTGGGCCAAGGCAAAAATCGACGGGGAAAGCGTGCTCGTTTCCAGCGACGCCGTTCCCAATCCGGTAGCGGTCCGCTATGCTTGGGCTGACAATCCCACGGCCAATCTTTACAATCAAGCCGGGTTGCCCGCCTCGCCTTTCCGCACGGATACGGATTCCGCTCAGTAGTCCTCGCTTATCTGACGGCAGCCCGATTTATCTGAGAACCTGAGAAAATCTCTCTGTTTTTGATGGACAAATGGGCCGGTTTACTGTTTGTTCCACCCTCCCAAGCGCAGAATGAGAATGTCGCCGTTGGTCCTTGGGCCTCACCGATAGGTGCCAGGCCGCACGCGCCAAGGGTAACCCGGCGACTAGAAGAAATTCAGATAGCAGAATACATTTTTAAAATGAACGGAGGGAAAATCCCTCTGTGTTTCTCTGTCTTTTTCCCTTGATACCATGCCAGTACGTTTAGGTCGTTTCGAAATGCCAAAGTCCCTCGTCAAAGACGAGAGTACCGCCACAGGCACTTATGCCAAATTCATTGCCGAACCTTTTGAGGCCGGTTATGGCCACACCGTCGGCAACTCCCTGCGTCGCGTCCTCCTCTCCTCTCTGGAAGGGGCCGCCATCACCACCGTGCGCATCCAAGGCGCGCAACATGAATTTTCCACCCTGCCGGGCGTTGTGGAAGACGTGACCAGCATCGTGCTAAACCTGAAGAAGGTGAAATTCAAGAGCGTTGACCACGACACCCGCCGCCTCTCCCTCTTCGTCAACAAGGAAGGGCCTGTCACCGCCGGGGACATCCTGGAAGTCACGGGCATTGAAGTGCTCAACAAAGACCTCGTCATCGCCACGCTCGACAAGAAGCAGAAGTTCGAGGCAGAACTCGAAGTCAAAGTGGGCCGCGGTTTCGCGACCGGCGACGAGAACAAATACCTGGACATGCCCATTGGCGTGATCCCGATCGATTCCATCTTCTCCCCTGTTACTCGCGTCAAATACGCCGTGGAAGCCACGCGCGTGGGTCAGCGGACCGACTACGACAAGCTCATCCTGGAAATCTGGACTGACGGCCGCCTCACGCCTGAGGACGCCTTGCTTCACGCTTCCGGCATCCTGCGCCACCACCTCGATCCGTTCGTCAACTACGACGAGAACGCTGTGGAATTCGACGAGACGCCGAAGGAAGTCAGCCAGGAAAACGCCGCTCTCAAGAAGTTACTCAACATGAGCGTCAACGAGATCGAACTCTCCGTGCGCGCCGCCAACTGCCTCAACAACGCGAACATCACCACGGTCGGCCAGCTTGCGCAGAAGACCGAGGCGGAAATGCTCAAATACCGCAACTTCGGCAAGAAGTCGCTCAACGAAATCAAAGAAAAGCTCACTCAATTGGGCCTCAGCCTCGGGATGAAATTCGAAGCCAACCTGCTCGAATCCCCGACCGGCGAGACTTACGCCCGCTAATCATCGAAGGAATACACAATGCGCCATCAGAAAAAGACCGTCAAACTCGGGCGGACGACTTCGCATCGGGACGCGCTCCTGGCCAACCAGGTTTGCAGCTTGATCGAACACACCCGAATCACCACCACACTGGCCAAGGCCAAGGCCGTTCGTCCGCTCGCGGAGAAGCTCGTCACCATCGCCAAGAAGGGGACGTTGCACGCCCGCCGCATCGCGCTGGCTTACCTGCACCACAACGAAGACGCCGTTCGCAAGCTGTTCGCGGAGGTTGCTCCCCGCTCGGCTACCCGCAACGGTGGCTACACGCGGATCATCAAGACCGGCCCGCGCCGGAGCGATTCCGCGCCGATGGCTTTCATCGAGTGGGTGGATCAGGCTTCCGTGGAAGCCACTCCCGCTGCTGAAGTCCAGGCTGAAGAAGCGAAGAAATAGGCTGCTTTAACGCACAAAATTGAAGGGATTCCGGGAAACCGGAATCCCTTTTTTGTTGGACGGGTCTCTATTTATAAGTCCTATGGGACTTATAAGCCCCATAGGTCCTATAAAGCCGCAAACCACCGACCCACTTGCTCCACGCTTAGTTCATCCATGCGGTGAACGGCGAGGTCGGCTTGGGTGAGTTCTTCGGGCGGGTGCGTGGTGGCGATGCCGATGACGCGCATTCCTCCGGCGCGCGCGGCGGCGATCCCGGCGAGGGCGTCCTCAAAGACGACGCAGCATTCGGGGCGGCGGTTGATCCGGACGGAGGCTTTGAGGAAGACTTCGGGGTTGGGTTTGCCCTGCGTGACGTCTTCCGCTGAGACGATGGTGCCGAAGCATTCGGCCAGGCCGAGTCGGGACATGGCGGCGTCGAGATTGGCGCGGGGGGTGGAGGAGCCGACGGCGCAGGGAACGCCTGCTGCGCGCAGCTTTCCGAGCCATTCACGCACGCCGGGAAGCGGTTCGAGGGTATCCTTGGCCATCAACTCGCGGTAGATTTCCTCCTTGCGCTGGCCGAGGCATTCGATTTCGGCGGGATCGTTGCTCCAGCGGTAAATCTCCGGGATGATGATCTGATTTTTGCGCCCGAAGCCGAGCCGGAAGGCGTCCGGCGGAAGCGGCAGCCCTTCTTCGCGGGCGAGGAGTTCCCAGGATTTCTCGTGGTGGCGGGAGGAGTCGATGATAACGCCATCCCAGTCAAAGATGGCGCCCCAAGGGTGTCGTGAAATCATTGAGTTAAATGGAAAAGAAGTCATTAAAACGACTGACCTTTTGATTTAGATCAGCAGCACAGGGAAGGTCGATGTTACCGTGTCGGCTTTACCCTGATTACCTTGATTACTTTCACTTTATTATTCTTGTCGATGCGAAGAATTAGCTCATATCCGCCTGCTGCAGGATCAACATGCCCATTCCCGGCATTGTCACCAATTAGAGCGGTCATGGTCAAATCACCATCTGGTGTCCATCCTGAACTCCTAAAATACCAAGTTCCTCCCTCCGAGTCAGCGCCGGGAGGTAGAGATTTCTCCAAATCTGGGAACACGATCTCGGAAAAGACCAGTTTTTTCTCTCCCTTCTGATTCCTCTTTGCCTTTAATGTACAACTTCCCGACAGTCTACTGAAATGGTAAAATACAATCACACCATCGCTTTGCTTGTTCCAAGTTGCAGAAACATCACCGGCAACATCCTCCAAGCAATTCAGTTTTTCCTTCGTGGAAGCATCTATCAAATACGTCTTCGAATCTTCGCTCTGTTCTGATTCAGGTGTCCCCGGCGGATCCCAGTTTTCGACGACAATCGCGAACCGTTTATCGGGAGATATGGATACTATGTGCATCTTTTCACCCGCCAAAACAGGAGACGCGGCCCAACACATAAAGCTCAGCAGCAACAAATAATGCATTTTCATAGCGCCAATGATTTTTCTCGTGGGGAGGGGGAAGTAGAAAATCGTTGAAACGGCTGATCCTTCGTTCCGCATTTCTAAAAAGTGGCTGCCCGACATAGATTCGAACTATGACTAGGTGAGTCAAAGTCACCTGTGCTGCCATTACACCATCGGGCAATATCCCGCGCACCGGTGTGCGCGGGAGGTTTTCAATAGCTGTTTGGCTCTAGGAATGCAAGCGGATGAGCAGATTTTTTCCGGTCATTTCCGCCGAGGCTTCCAAGCCGAGCATGCCGAGGAGCGTCGGGGCGACGTCGGCGAGGATGCCGTCCTGCACTTTATATTGGTCGGCGTCCGCCGCGACGTAGATGACGTGGACGAGGTTGGTGGTGTGGGAGGTGTGGGGCGAGCCGTCCGGGTTGCGCATCTGTTCGCAGTTGCCGTGGTCGGCGGTGACGAGCAGCTTGCCGCCCAAGCGGAGAGTTTCCGCGATGACCTGTCGCACGGCGTCGTCGATGGTTTCGACGGCCCGGATGCCCGCTTCGACGACGCCGGTGTGGCCGACCATGTCGGGGTTGGCAAAGTTGAGGATGACGAGGTCGAAGTTGGGGAGTTCGCTGACGACTTTGGCGGTGACTTCCGGGGCGCTCATCTGCGGCTGGAGGTCGTAGGTGGCGACTTTCGGCGAAGGGATAATGGCGCGCACTTCACCGGGGAAGGGCTGTTCGATGCCGCCGTTGAAGAAGTAGGTGACGTGGGGGTATTTTTCCGTTTCGGCGATGCGGAGTTGCTTCAAGCCCGCCTTGCTGACGATTTCGCCCAGGATGTTGCTCATCGACTGCGGGCCGAAGACGCACGGGCAGCCGTAGGTTTTGTCGTATTGCGTGAGGGTGACGTAGTGGACCTTGGGGGTGACTTCGCGGTCGAACCCGTCGAATTCGGGGCGCAGGAACGCGAGGGAAAGCTGCCGGGCGCGGTCGGCGCGGAAGTTGAAGAAGAAGACCACGTCGCCATCATGCACGCGCTGTTCGTTGTGGTGCGAGAAGATGAGGGCGGGCATGAATTCGTCGGTCTGCCCATGGGCGTAGATATCGCTGACGGTCGCGCTAGGGGTCAAGGTGGAGTTGGTCCCCCGCCCCAGCACAATGGCGTCCCAAGCGAGCTTGTTACGATCCCAGCGTTTGTCGCGGTCCATGGCGAAGTAGCGGCCCACGACGGTGGCGATCTGCGCGCCGCTCGGCTTGAGGTCTTCTTCGAGCGCTTTCAAATATCCCGCGCCGCCGGTGGGCGAGCAATCGCGTCCGTCGGTGATGGCATGGACCATAATGTCGTCGACGCCCGCTTCCTTCGCTGCGTTGGCCAGGGCAATGAGATGCTCCATGTGGCTGTGGACGCCGCCATCAGAGACGAGACCCAGGAAGTGAAGGCGCTTGCCTTTGGCTTGGGTGAACGCCTGCTGGAGCACGGGGTTTTCGCGCAGCTTGCCTTCCTCGACGGCTTTGTTGATGCGGGTGAGGTCCTGATAAACGACCCGGCCTGCGCCGAGGTTGAGGTGGCCGACCTCCGAGTTGCCCATCTGCCCTGCCGGGAGACCGACGTCGAGGCCGCTGGCGCTCAAGGTCGCGCCGGGATAGCGGGCATACATTTCATGGTGGAACGGGGTCTTAGCCAGCAAAGTGGCGTTGCCGTCGGCCTCGGCGCTCGCCTGGCCATTTGGATTGATTCCCCAACCGTCTCGGATGATCAGTACAACAGGTTTTGACATAATGAGGGAATCTTTCACAGAGCGGGGCTCTTTAGCAATTCGCAATTTTCAAGAACCCGCTGGCACGGCGAGGGTTCGTCCTTTATGTTGAATGGGAATGATGAAAAGCGAAGACGACTTTCAGTATGCCATTGAGAATACGCGTGTCATCGTGGCGCCGGATCGCCGGATTGAGACCTTTGGCAGCACCAATTTCCGTTTCCATCTGGTGACGGAGTTGCTGGATCATGTGAATGTCGTTCGCGTGCGCGACGGGCGCATCGAGGCGGACCAGCCCCGGATCGTCTCCCCCAGCCAATACTCGAAGCTGCTGCTGGAGGGGTTCGGTGAGAAGGCGCGTAACTTCGCCGACTGGCTGGAGCGGCGGCCCGAGAAGCTGGCGTTCCTCAAATACGGTTTCCAGATGCGGAAAATGGACGTGGTGGAGGAGGTCGTCCGCAGCCCGATGGAGGAGGTCGTCGCGCGGATTCGCGGCGGCATCAATCGCGCTGAGGAGCCACTTACGGCCATTATCGAGGGAGTGGACGATGCATGGGAGGTCTGCCTGTTGAAATTCACCGTCGATCTCGTCCAGCAGTCCGCCGGGGGAAACATGAACGATTTCCGGCAGCGGGGCTTGCTGTAAAGGAGGATCAGGGAAACCGCCATGAGATGGATTTTAAAAACGCTGGTTCTCCTCGCGTTATGCGCGGCGGTCTTCGGTGGCGGGGGATGGTTTGCCTACCAACTTTACATCAAGCCAAATCAAATTCCGAAAGAGGAACTGGTGGGAGGCAAGCCCGCGCCGCCGCTCGATCCGAGTCTGCTGGAGTTTGAGAAAGCAATGCAACTCAAAGCCGCCCACCAACCGGTGGAAGCGCGCGAAGCCCTGGAGCAATTTCTGGAAAACTACCCCTGCTCCACCAAGATCGCCGATGCGCGCAAGGCGTTGGGCGCGGTGAACACGGACATTTTTTTCTCGGCGATTCCCGCGCCGGATAAAATCCGCTACGAGGTGCGCTCCGGCGACTCAGTGGAAAAGATCCGCCGCAAACTCAAGACCACGGATGAGATGCTCATGCGCTGCAATAATCTCGACGACCCGAGGCGGTTGCGCGCAGGGCAGGTGTTAATGGTGAGTCAGCCGGACTTTTCGGTCGTTATCGAACGCAAGGCTCACACGGTGACGCTGCTCAACCGGGGGAAATTTTTCAAGGAATACCCTGCCGCGAGTTGGAACGCTTCAGCGGTAAAAAAGGGGATGGAGAAAATCCCGATTACGGCCAAAGTGGGGCAGAAGACGGCGTGGTACAATGGAGCCCAGGTCGCGTTTGGTTCCAAAGAATATTCGGGAAGCGCGCGCTGGGTGGATCTGACGGTGAAAGGCTACACACTCTACACCGAAGGAGGGCAAAAACCGCCTTCCGGCATTGGAATGTCCCCGGAAGACATGGATGAAATCTCCACACTGATTGGAAAAGGCATTCCTGTGACCATTCACTGACACAGGCAACAGCGCACAAGCGATACCTCGATAATAGCTTCCGAATGGTAAAAGAAATGGGAGGAAGACTTGCGTCTTCCTCCCAACAACTTAATACAAAGAATAATCAGGGATTATTTCTTCGCTGCTTTCTTAGCAGGAGCTTTTTTTGCTACAACTTTCTTCGCCACAACTTTCTTTGCGGGCGCTTTCTTTGCTACCGCCTTCTTGGCAGGAGCTTTCTTTGCAGCTTTCTTTGCAGGAGCTTTTGTCGCCATTAGAGATTCCCCCCTTTCAAACCGCAGCAGCGGGTGAAACAAATTTGGATTCGCGTAGATCGTGAATGGATCATTACTTGCTTGCCCTTGCACTAACTGAAATTGGCACTGCAAGTCAACTTTTTTGTTGCGCCTCGCAAAGTATTTTCACCAGCGCGTTTGCGAGTTCACGCTTGCTCCCGCGAGGCAATACCCTACTGGATTGGTCGTGTAAGAAAATCACGAGTTCGTTCTCATCGCTTTCAAATCCTAGGCCGGGCGCACTCACATCATTTCCGATCACGACATCACAATGTTTTTTTTGGAGTTTTTCGCGCGCGTTTTTTTTCAATTCTTCGGTCTCCGCAGCGAAGCCCGCGAGTAAAAAATATTTTTCGCTCAGCACTCCGAGCGACGCGAGGATGTCGCGCGTGGGCACGAGTTTGATCGTCGGAATGCCCTCGCTCTTTTTGATTTTGCGAGGAATGTACTCGGCGGGTTTGAAGTCCGCGACGGCGGCGCAGAGCACGGCGATGTCGATGCCTGCGAGGTTGGTGTGCACGGCGTCATACATCTCATCGGCGGTGTTGACGCGGATTATTTGCGCACGTGGCGGCGCGGTCAGCGCGACGGGACCGCTGATGAGGACGACCTCGTGACCCGCTTCCAGCGCGGCCTCGGCGATGGCATAGCCCATTTTTCCGGAGGAACGGTTGCTGAGATAGCGGACCGGATCAATCGGCTCGCGCGTGGGGCCAGCGGTGATGAGAAATTTCATGCGAGCATCTCGTCCACGCGCGCCACGATGCCGTCCACAGCCCAAAGCCGCCCGATGCCTTCGTAACCGCAGGCAAGCAGTCCTTCTTCCGGGCCAATGAACGCGACGCCGCGCGCGCGGAGTTTTTCCACGTTCTCCTGCGTAGCCGGGTGCTCCCACATTTTGCCGTTCATCGCGGGGGCGACGAGGATGGGAGCGCGGGTGGCAAGCGCGATTTCGGTAAGGTAATTGTTGGCGAATCCGTGGGCGAGCGCGGCGAGGGTGTTGGCGCTGGCGGGAGCGATGAGGAGGAGGTCGGCTTTATCGGCGAACGCGATGTGGCCCGGCTCCCATTGACCGGTGAGGGCAAAGGGATCGGTGACGACGTTGTGCCGTGAGAGGGTCTGCAAGGTGAGTGGCGTGATGAAGGCGCACGCGGCGGGCGTCATGGTGACATGCACGTCATGCCCGCGCTTGACGAGCTGGCTGACGAGATCGGCAGCTTTGTAGGCCGCGATGGAACCGGTGACGCCAAAGACGATGGTTTTCATACAAGAGGATTGAATAGGAGACGGGCGCTGCGGCTGCGTTCGGCGCTCATAATGGCGCGGAATCCGACAACATCTTCCTCCGGAGAGGCGGTGATGAGGGCGTAGCGATAGCGACGCCATTCGCGCAACTCGGCCTCCGCGTTGCGGAGGCGCAAAACGATCTGTTCTGGCGTCTCCGTGCCGCGTTTGGCAAGGCGAGCGCTCAGAACATCGAGGCTGGCAGGCATGAGGAAGATGTCCACGAGGGCTTCGCGGATTTCGGGATCGTCCGAGTTGCGGATCATCGCCGCGCCCTGAGTGTCGATATCGATCAGGACATCACCACCCATGTGCAGGACGTCGAGCACGGAACGTTTCAAGGTGCCGTAGTAGTTGCCGTGAACTTGCGCGTGTTCGAGGAATTTGCCGGTGGCGATCTTGCGTTCAAAGTCCTCGCGCGTCAGAAAATGGTAATCCACGCCGTCGATTTCGCCAGGCCGGGGAGGACGCGTGGTGCAGGAGACTGAGTAGGCAAAGTCCCGGTCCTTCTGCAACCCTGCGCGCAGGGTTGATTTGCCCGCACCCGAGGGGGCGGAGAGCAGGAAGAGGATGCCGAGCCGGGGAATGATAAGAGGCGTTGTCATTCGATATTTTGGATTTGTTCGCGGATTTTTTCCATCTCAGCTTTGCAGGTGACGACAAGCTGCGAGATTTCCACGTCGTTCGCTTTGGAACCCAAGGTGTTGAGTTCACGGGCGATCTCCTGCGTCATGAATTCGAGCGTGCGCCCCACCGGTTCGTTTTTGCGTAGATGATGGGCGAACTGGGTGAAGTGGCTCTCCAACCGCGTGAGTTCCTCGGTGATGTCGCTTTTATCGGCGAAAAAAATCACTTCCCGGACGATGCGCTCGTCGTCGATGGGGAGTTCCAAGCCGACTTTCTGGATGCGCTCGTGCAGGGCGTGGCGGAATTTTTTGATGACCTCGGGATGTTTCTCGCGAATCTGACGCAAAGCTTCGCGGACGGTTTTCAGTCGGTGAATCAGGTCTTTGGCGAGGTTTTTGCCTTCCAGTTCCCGCATGGAAATGAGGCTGACCAAGGCTTCCTTGAGCGCAGCTTCGATATGAGGCCAGGCATCTTCGGGAGAGAGGGTTTCCTCCGGCGGGCGCACCACGCCGGGAGCGCGGAGGACGGTCTCGATGTTCACCTCCCCTGCGGCTCCAAGCTCTGCCTGCAGTTCGCGCATGGCGTTGAAGTAAGTGCGGGCCAGCGCGGTGTCGAGGGCGACTTTCTGGGTGGAAGAACAGGTATGGCAGGCGACCACGACGTTGAGGCGACCGCGCGAGACCTCGGCGTTGATCAAGTCGCGCACACGCGGCTCCAACTCGGCGATGTCGCGCGGGAGGGTGACGGTGACGTCGCTTTGCTTGCGGTTAACGGAATTCAGTTCAACGCTAAATTGGGTGCCGTTGGTGCCACTTTGGCCCCGTCCGTACCCGGTCATGCTTCTCATCGTAAGAAGATTCGGTAATCCGGGACAAAATTACAATGAGAAATGACGGTTCCCTAGTTGCTAAATGCCACAAAGAATTGTTAATTTGCCCCACTTCATCCCATGAACCCATCCCGTCTTTCCACCCCCGCCGCCGTCACGCAACTGCCGAATGCCTCCCCTTGGGAGCCCGCAAGGCTACTCCTGGCCGCGCTCGGTGGCCTGTTTGTGATGGCTATTATGAGCAACTTCCTGGACGAAGACGAGAGTGGGCGGTTTGTCGAATTTTTGAAAGGTCAGGTGGGATTTGATGGGATGAGTTCGTTGTTGTTCTGGAAAATGGCCATCGGATTCGCAATCGGCGCGGCGGGCGGATATTTCGTTTATCTCGAAATCCCCCGGTCTTACCGCAAGAGCGCAAATGCGCTGGCGCTGGCCGTGGCTCTTTTTTTGATCCCGGTGACAGTGTATATTCCCGCGATGTCGGCGGGCTTCATTTGGGACGACGACCAGGAGGTCACATCTAACCTCTCGATTCTTCATAATTTTCCCGATCCCACCAATCCCCGCATTTACCACACCAACTGGCGCGGGCTCTGGGAAATCTGGACGGGCGGCATCACCAATGATCGGGACAACAACGAGGTCCGACTCCAAGACGGAAAACCTACCGCTCCTTTTCTGGTGCAGGTGTTGAGGGTTCCGCTGCGGGCCATCGAACGCGAATTGTTTGGGGGGGCGGACAAGGAGCATTACCGGTTCAGGGCCAACCAGTCCGCCGATTATTTCCCGCTCAAGACGACCATGCTCTGGCTGGAATACCAGCTTTGGGGCTTCGACTTGGACGCGGGAGGACGACCCACCCCCAGCGGCCCGCCGTTCCACACCATGAACATCCTGATCCATGCTCTCGATGGGCTGCTGCTCTGGATGGTGCTACGGCAGTTGAAAGTGCCCGGCGCATGGCTCGGGAGTCTGCTCTTTGCCATTCACCCCGTCCACGCGGAGTCCATAGCGTGGATCGCCGAACGCAAGAATACCCTTTCACTTTTCTTCTGCCTGCTTTCGGTAAGCGCTTGGCTGAAATGGCAGATTTCAGGGAAACGCAATCAATATATCTGGGCGCTTGTGCTCTTTTTAGGGGCGCTGCTTTGCAAAACGCACGTTGTTGTTTTACCAGCGGTGCTGATGCTTATGACGTGGTGGCAGACTGGGAGCATTCCCGTGGCGGCTCCCGCGCTCACTCTCTTGCAAGCTTGGCGCAAGGGAGAGAAGAATCTTCCCTGGAGTCCGCTGAAACGCGACTCCTCCACGTTTGCCCCCTTCTTTGCCATTGCCCTTGCGCTCTCCTGGTTGACGGTCTGGTTCCAGAATGATCGCGCCATCGGGAGCGAGGTCATCCCCATCGGCGACGCAGCGTCGCGAGTGGCGGGAGCGGGAGTCGTGATCTGGTCGTATCTTTCCAAAGCCATCCTGCCGATCAACCTGAACACCATCTACGCCAACACGCCTTACCTCTGGTGGCCACTCACTGATCCCCAAGTTTGGATGTTTTTCTCCGGAGCGCTGGTGCTGGTTACGCTCGGTCTGCTTTGTAAGCTCTCCACCCAGAATGATTCCCAGTTTAGCCCTCGGACTTTGCGGACGCCGTTCTTTGTGTTCGCCTTTTTTGTCGGAACACTCCTCCCCATAGTGGGGCTTTTCAAGATGTCCTATATGCGGCTGACGTTGCAGGCGGACCACTTCCAATATTTCAGCGACATCGCCGTGGTTGCGCTGGCCGGGGCAGCCATTGCCCTGCTTTATGAGAAGGCTAATGCCTCCTGGCGACCCATTCTTGTTTCCACCTGCGTAATCGTGATTTTCACCTTCTGCGCTTATAGTTGGGATCGGGCTGGCGTTCACCAGAGCGAAAAAACGCTCTGGACTGCGTGCCTCAAAAAGAACGAAGCCTCCTGGCAGGCACACAATCACATTGGAGCGGTGCTTTACGCCGAGCGGAAAATTCCCGAAGCCGCGCCCCATTTTGCGCGCGCCGTGGAATTGAAGCCGGATAACCCGGAAGTCCACAACAATCTCGGGCTCGTTCTTTGGCAATACGGGCATTACCAGGAAGCCATCGCCCAATACCGTGAAGCGGTTCGGATCAAGGGAGAAGTGATGGCGCTGCGGCGAAACCTGGCAGATGCGCTGTTGGCAGTCAAACAACCAGCCGATGCCGTCGAGCAATACCAAATCATTATCGACGAATACCCCAATGATCCCGGTGTGCTGGCCAACCTGAGCATCGCCTATGCCCAGATGGGACGGTACCAGGAGGCGCTCAAGGCGTGTGAAAAGGCGTTGAGAATCGACCCCAACAATCCCGTTGCCAAACAGAATTACGACGCCCTGCGTCAGGCAGCGCGGTAGAGCGCTGCAGCGCGTTCGAGGATCGGCGAGAGGTCCAACATCACGGGAACCGGAATCAGCAGCGGTTCGCGACGGAACCAGGTCATCTGGCGCTTTGCATAGCGGCGCGTGGTCTGCTGGATCGAAGCGATGGCCTCCGCTTGCGAAAGCTCGTCGTGAAGCAACGCTGTGATCTCCCGCCAGCCGATAACTTGTTGGGCGGTGGAACTCACCTCGCCATGCGCCAACGCGGCGCGAACTTCCTCCACGACTCCCTGCTTGAACATGGCGCGTGTCCGGCGCTCGATGCGCTCGTATAATTCCTCCCGACTGCGCTCCAGCAGGACACCGTGAAAAATCGGCTCGCTCTCCCATTCCTTGCGAAAGCTGGAAAATGGCTTGCCCGTGATGAGGCAGACTTCCAGCGCTCGCAGGACGCGGCGGGGGTTTTTGATGTCGATCACGGCAGCGACTTGCGGGTCCAAGGATTCCAATCGTGCCAGCAACTCCGACATCGGCGTCGCAACCAGTTCGGCTCGAAGCTCTGGGCTCGCAGGCGGGACATCCGATAGTCCCCGGATCAACGCGCGCAGGTAAAGCCCGGTGCCTCCGACGACAATCGGCAACCGCCCCCTCCCCTGAATGTCAGCAATGGCGGACAGCGCAGCCTCACGATACCGGGCAACGTTGAACGACTCCGAGAGAGGCACCGTCCCAACAAGATGATGCGGCACACGGGCCAGGGCTTCGGACGATGGCTTGGCCGTGAGGATTTCCAACCCTTGATAGACTTGGAATGCGTCTGCGCCAACAATCTCACCGTTACACGCCTCAGCCACCGAAATGGCGACATCCGTTTTTCCCACAGCGGTCGGGCCAGCAAGGAAAAATGCGCTTTGAATGAGGCTCAGAGATTCGTCGTTAGGTAACATTCGCGCTTAATTTTGCGATGGGCTTCAATATGACCCATAAGTCCTATAAGACTTATTTTTAAGCCTATAAATCCAATTTCACTCCCGGCACGGGAACAATCACCTCGCTGCCGGGAAGATCGGTGCTGAGAGTCTGTCGGAACCATTCGATGGCAGCCGGATCGCCGTGAACCAAAACAATTTTTTTCGGCGCGACCCGGTTCACCCATGCGCGGATGCTTTCCCGACAGGCGTGAGCGCTGAAGTCGAAGGTATCCAACGCGCATGCCAGCTTTTGTGCCGGATGCCGGGCGTCGAGTTGGACGAGATCGCCCCGCTGGGCTTTGCGGATGCGGCCTCCGGGCGATTGTGGGTCGGCATAGCCGATGAAGAACAGGGAATTCGCAGGGTCCGTGATAAAGCGGGAGGCGAAGATGTTGGAGAGGGTGTTTTCGCTCATCATCCCGCTGGTGAAGGCGTAGATGCGCCCGCTCTTGATGGGGAGTGCGTTCAAATCCGCCCCGCCGACCACGAATGGCGCAACGGTGTCGAGCAATTGCAGTTCGGGCCGCAGCCGCGAGGTTTGCCCGGCGAGTTTATCGTAAATTTCCGTGAGCTTGGTGCTGAGTCCGCCAATGTAAACCGGCAGGCCACGAGGGATCACCCCTTGCACTTGAAATCCAGCCAGCATCGCCAACAATTCCTGGGTTTTGCCGAGCGCGAATACCGGGATCAGCACGGACCCGCCCCGGGAAAGCGCCTCCCGGAGCGCTTCGCCAAAGCGGGCCTCTTCGCAGGCGCGGGTGAAGCCGGGCTGAAGCGGGGTATCCCCGCGCGTGGTTTCCATGACGAGCACATCCAGCGGCTCCTCGGGAAATCGGGCGGCGGCGGATACCGTCTGGTCGTTGAAATTCACGTCGCCGGTGTAAAAGAAGGTACGTCCTTCGCCGCGAATCATGACGCCTGCCGAGCCAAGGATATGCCCGGCGCTGAAAAACTCGAAGCTCAGGGGCGTTTCCTCGCGCGCGCCGAGCCTTTCCCCCTCTACACTCCAACGCTGTCCGAGCGGCACGGCTTGGCAGCGTTTAATAGTCGTATCGGCTTCCCGATGGGTGAAAAGCGGATAGGAGGCAATGCCCTGTTCCTCGCGAATTCGCATCATGACGTTCACCGAGTTGTGAAGCATCACGTCGCCGATCTGCCGGGTCGGTTCCGTTGCAAAGAGTGGCGCGCGCGGATGTCGGCGCATCAGGACAGGCAGCGAGCCCAGGTGATCTTGGTGAGCATGCGAAAGGAGCACCGCATCCACGCTATCATCCGACAGCGCCTCCAAATTCGGCAAGCCCTCGAGTCCCTCCAAGCGCGGGTGCATTCCGCAATCGAGCACCAGGCGTTTTCCCGCGATTTCGAGTGAGTAGCAGTTCGCGCCGATCTCGATGTGGCGGGTGAGGTTGGTAAATCGCATTCTTTATTCCAGTTGCCGAAACAAAACGATGAATCCAAGCAGTCCCGCAGGCAGCAGCAGCGGAAGTGTCACCTGCCACATGGCGAAGACGCCGAACGCGACCAGCAGGTAAAAGGCGAAGCACCCCACGCATAAAGCCACCACACCCAGCTTGCCAAAACGGCGGCAAAACCAGCCCAGAATAATCGCTTCCAAAAGAATCAGCCCGTCCACCGTGAGGTCGGAGCGGGTGATGAAGCTCGCTTTCTGGATGGTGGCAATCGCCGCCGCCGTCAACTCCCCGCGCGAGCCAAGGCGACTGTTGGCCAACCGGATGGTCCGCGCCTCCTTGTCTGTTCGGATCAGCAACGTCAGCGAATTTTTCAACATGGCCACGGGAGCAATCGCTTGATGGCCGTTCTGATATTGCTCGGCGGAGAGGAGTAGATCGCCCAGCGAAAAACGGACCACGGGGATCGCGAAATCGACCGCCATTGTCCCCGCGACATCCACCGGGATGCGGAGTTCCTTGCCCAGCGCAATATGCGAACCGGGGACGACCACGACTTCCTCCGGGGTAACGCCGAACCAGAGCATCGCCGCCTGCAATACGAAGGAAGGAGTCACCTGCCCCCGGTAACGGAATACCAATGGCACACGGCGCACCGTCCCGTTATCGGTGGCAGACGGCTCAAAAAAACCGAGCGTGGCCGCCAGGCGGAGTTCCTCGTTCGGCTGCAAGGCGATGATGGGAAATTCGCGCAACTGGCTCATGGAGCCCTCGACATGGCGCAGCACCGGAACTTCCTGAAGCGGTTGAACAATGGACGGGTCTTCCGGGAAACCGAACTCGCTCCCAAGCAGCACCTTCGGGACTCGGAGTAATTGATTGTGCAGGAGCGCTAACTGCTGCGGGTCGGGTTTTTCCCAAGCCAGCACCGGTTCCATTGCCAGGACCGGGGGTTGGAACGGCAACGCGGTGCTCAAGAAGAGGGAGTAATCCACCGGCGACCACGGCCACGGATTCGCACTGAGGTCCTCTTCCGAAATCTGCACCAGCGCCAAGGGAGCCGCCGCAGGATGCCGGGTAGAGTTGACAGCGAGCCACTGGGCGAAAACGCCTTCAAGCGAATTTAAGGGGGCGGTGCGCGACCCGTACATCAGGCCGAGCCCTACCAGGAAAATCAAAAAAAGAAACTGCCGGGTGCTACAACGCATCAGTGAGGCAGGGACTCTAGGATGAAAAGTGCATCGGGGAAAGGAGGAAAATTACGGAACGAGCCGCTTCTTTCACTTAGCACTCAACTCTCAACTTCTCCCACGCCGAATGTCCGGCGATCTCCCGCAAGGCTTGCATCAGCAGGCTGCGTCCCGGCTCCATCCGATGCCACGGGGAAGCACCGCTCGGGTGCGGCAACGGAACGAGATCGAAGGAGACCCCGGCGCGCGCACCGCGAAAGCATTTGCCGATCATCTCCGTGAGCGGCGCAATGGGCAGAAACTGGGCGATAGCCAGCTTGCCAACGGGGATCACCAACTCCGGTTTGAGGATGCGGATTTCAGCGTCCAGCCAGCCGCCGCATTCGGTGATCTCGGCAGGCGATGGCACGCGGTCGCCACCGTGGGCGTTCTTACCGGGGAAACAACGGCATACCGCCGCCATGTAAACCTTGCAGCGGAAATCGGCTTCCTCCACACCACATTGCTCGGCAAACCAGCGGAACATCGTTTTGCCTGCGGTCCACGCGAACGGACGCCCCAAGATCGGCTCCTTCACTCCCGGAGCTTGGCCGACCAGCAGCACCTTGCTCATCACTGCCGCGCCGGAAATGACTGGCTTGTGCATGGCCGGGCAACGATTGCAGGCAAGCAGGGCGTCCACATGGGACTTGAGTTGGGCGGCAGATTTCAAAGTCGGAGACTGTTACGGCTGCGTCTGCAAGCGAAGCATTTCGGCGGCATACCGCTGACCGAAAAGACGCTGGCTGGGCGTGTCGAAGTGGAGATGGTCTCCCTTATTTACTAATCCCTGCGCGGAGGCGACGCCGACCTTCGGCACTTTTGTCGCGACCTCTTTGAGCGCCTCGTTGACGGGGGCGAAGGGAGCTTGCGTCTGATCCAAATAATCGCCGAGTTCTCCCAATACCACGGGGACGTTCGAAGCGTTCAATTCCGCCCTCAGATTGGCGATGAGTTCAGTCAACGCCGCTACATAGCCTTCTTTGGTGAAGTTTTTGTTCCGGTAGTCGGACTCGCCTTGGTGCCAGAGGATGCCTTTGAGCACGCCTCCCTGTTGCATTGCCGCTTTGGCCGCTTCCACGGCGTCCTTGTAAAGCGCGTATTCCAATGGAGGCATCGTTTTGTCGGGCGCGGGTTCCTTATGGGGATGGGCTCCCTTCTTCCATTCTGCAATCGCGGTGCCGCCAAACGCGCGGTTGACGAGGCCGATCTCCACCCCGGGATGCGCCTTTGCCATCGCCTGCCCAAACGAAACGCCCGGCCCGACTCCGCCAGCCTTCGGTTTATCATTGCGCAGCGGGTCCGAAGCCGGTTCCCACACTCCGGCCTCTGTCCATTTCCAAATCCCCGGAATGGGCTGCTTGTCGCTTTCCAATAACGGCCCACGCCCCGCCATATTGGATTGCCCAATCAAGAGATATATCTCGCGAGGGGCTGAAGCAGCCTTGGAGACCCTAGCCATCAGCAGTCCAACCAGAGTAATGCCGAGGCAGATAATTAAGGATGGGGAGTAACTGATCATTTTCATAAGAACCGGATTCGTAATGGGATCAAAGCTGGAACGCAACGCGCATTTCTTTACGCGTTTTTCGCAAGCTCCAGCTTGAGGGTGACGATTTCAAACGGTCGCAAACTCAAGTGGACAGAGCCGTTCTCCACGGGGAGCGCCTCCAGCACGTTCTCCAGCAGGTCCGCACGATGAATGGCCCCCACCGGCAGGCGGGTGCTGAACCGGACCGGTCCGCGCGAGCCGTAGGCCTCGTAAAACCGGACCACGATACCGCTTCCGTCTTCCGCCGTCTTGACGCTCTCCAAGATGACGCCGGGGCGGTCGATCTCAAAGAAGGAGGTTTCCGATGGGAGCATGCCGGATTGCACTTTCAGCGCATCCAAGCGCAGCGGGATGTTGAGTTGGTAAGCCTCTTCGATCACGCGCCCCTGGCGGAAATCGCCCGCGTGTGGCAGCAGCGCGTAGGTGAATTCGTGGTGTCCGCGGTCGGCCACGGGATCGGGCGTAATGGAAGAGCGCAGCAGGCTCAAACGCATCACGTTCCCGTAGATGTCGTAGCCGTATTTGCAGTCGTTGAGGAGCGCGACGCCGTAGTCCGCTTCGGAGAGATCGGCCCACTTCTGGGCGCAGACTTCAAACCGCGCCATGTCCCAACTGGTGTTGTAATGTGTGGGGCGTTCCAGATGGCCGAACTGAATTTCATACGTGGCCCTGGGAGAAAGCACTTCCACGGGGAAAGCGACCTTGAGCAGCTTCTGGCTTTCATGCCAATCCACTTCTGTCACAAAATCAATGCGCTTGGAACCGGCGGTGACGACGATGTTTTGCGTGATGCGTGATTTGCCGAAGCTCCGCTCCAAGCGAACCTGAGCGCGTAGCGGACTGCGCTCCACGATTTCCAGACGGTCAAGCCCGCGCAAATCCTGCACGCGCTCCTTGTAGCAAACATCGATGTCCCAGGCATCCCACATGGCCGGTATATCGTGGTGAAGCTGGAAGAGATTCCCCTCGCCTGCCAGCGCCTCGCGGCTCGCTTCCTTGTCCCACAGGCTCTTGAGCAAGCCGTCCGCGCCGATGCTCAACGTGATGAGGCTATTTTCCAAGACGACTTCACCTTTTTCTTCGCGCACTGAAACCGATTCGCCAGTGAAGGCTGCAGCTTTAGCGGCTTCCATAACGGTGTAGCCGGAGGCGGGAACCCTAACTTGGGCAAGTTGACCCGGAGCCAGCTCGACGACTTCATTACGCTCGAAATTGAGCGTGTTGGCGATGCGCACGGGCGCTTGGAAGCGCGAGGTGTCGATCTGCGACTCGAATGCCCCAAGCGACGAACGGACGACGGAATCGCCCAACTCGGCGACGGTCTGGTAATCGCGTGTGCTGTCCTCATACACCCAGGTGATGGAGGAGCCAGGGATGATGTCGTGAAACTGATTAAGCAATACGAGGTGCCAGGCCCGTTCGAGAGCCCGCGCGTGGCGGTGGACGTCCGGGGCGTTGAGGCCGGTCACGTCATAGACGGCGCGGGCGGGGTCGGCTGCTTTCTCCTCACGGCCTGGCGCGAGCACGAGGCTGAGCGCATCGAAGAATTCCGCGTCACGCAGCAGGAACTCAGATTTGCGGTTGCCCCGCTTGGTGCGGCCCTGTGTGGTATAGGTTCCCCGGTGGAGTTCGAGGTAAAGCTCTCCCACCCAAGTTGGGATGTCCTTTGCGTCTTCCTTCGCTTTTTTTGCGAAGTCGATGACCTTCTCCAACTTCAATTTGGGAAGTCCTTCGAGATCGTGAATGCGCTGAGCCGTTTCCAGCATGGGGATGCTCGGGCCACCGCCGCCGTCGCCATAACCATAGACATAGAGCGAGCGGGTGGCCCGTCCGTGTTCCTTGAAGTTGCTGACGTTGTAGAGGAGCGTCTTCGCGTCCATCGTCGCGTTGTACGTGTCTGCCGGAGGAAAGTGCGTGAAGATGCGCGTCCCATCTATCCCTTCCCAAAGGAAGGTGTGATGGGGAAATTTGTTGAACTGGCTCCACGAAATCTTCTGCGTGATGAAGAACTCAATTCCGCAACCTGCGAAAATCTGCGGCAGCGCCGCGCTGTAACCGAAGACATCAGGAATCCAGACATCCTTGGTTTCGTAACCAAGCTCCTCTTTGAAGAATTTCTTGCCGTGCAGGATTTGGCGGATGAGCGATTCGCCCGAGGCGAGGTTGCAATCCACCTCGACCCACATGGAACCGATGGGCTCCCACTGGCCATGTTGAATCCGTTCCTTGATCCGCTCGAAAATCTCCGGGTAATACGCCTTCATCCAGGCGTATTGCTGCGCCTGCGAACACCCAAAGACGTATTCCGGGTAATGGTCCATGTAGTCCACCGCCGTGGAAAATGTGCGGGCACATTTGCGGATTGTTTCGCGCAGCGGCCAGAGCCATGCGGTGTCAATATGCGCGTGGCCGATGGCGGAAAGCTGATGTACGGTGTCGCCATTTTTCTTGGCGAGAACCCCGGCCAGGGCTTCCCGTGCCGCACCAATAGTGGCAAGGTCGCCATAGTCGAGTTGGTTGAGCGAGTCGTTCAACGCATAGCGTAGTTCGGCGCGCCGCTGGCTTTCTTCGGGCAGTTCGGCCATGAGTTCGGCAGCCACCTTGAAATCGTAATAATAATCGAACGCCTCCCGGTTGATGGCAGCCAACTCGGCTTGGTGAACCTTGAATCTCGGTTTGGTGCCTTCCTCCCCGCGACTACTCGGGTCGGCTTGGTTCGCTGCGGCTTCGATGTAGAACTCGAATGTTTCACCGCCAGTCGCTTTGATCGTCACGGGGATGTCGCTGCGATTGATGTTCAACGCCCGGACAACCTTACCCTGCGAGTAGATCAATCCTTCGGCGGTAAAGCCCTCCCATCCTTTGTTTGTAATCCGCATGAGCACCACCGCTTCCTGCCCTATCCACGATTCCGGCACTTTCCCACGCACGCGGAACCAGGTGGTATCCCACCATTTCAGCCCCCACTCCTTGCCGATTTCGAATGGCTCATAGTGCGCTTTGAGCGCCGTTTCAAAGGGAACGGGCTCGCCACCGACCTGCCACGACGCCACTTCGACGGGTGCGCGCGACGGATGAATCAGGGCCTCAATGGATGGGAGCGCCTTTAGGATGCGTTTTTCGGTAAGTTGTGGATGCTTGAGCATAAAGAGGAGAACGAGTTGAGGTTTAAGTGGGCGATATTTAGCGCGCCAGCCAGAGGATGGAGGTCACGCCACGCGGGTAGTATTTGCTTCCTTTCGCTTCACCGGTGACGATCTGGTCGCTCCACGCCCAGTAGGTGTTGCGCGGATCGAGCAGCCAGGCGGCGTGGGCTTTGTCGGCGGGCTCAAAACCTCCGGATTTCGGCGCGAGGCCGAGAATTTTCTCAGCGATAAATTGACAGAGATAGACTTTACTCAACCATGAATTATCGCTCGTGGAGCTGATCTTCCAAGCGCCGTCGGGGAAGAGGCAGATGCCCGGCTTAAGCACCGCTTGCAGGTGTTTCTTGAGCGCGGCGATCAGTGTGCCGTAAGGCCCCTTCTCGCTCAGTTCTTCCGTCATGCCAAGGCAATACGGGACGATCAATCCCTCAACGGCGGGGATGATCCGGCTCTGGACATTCTCGTTCAACACTGCGGGGAGCAACCCGTCCTTGTCCGCCGACGCACAGATCGTCTCCGCACCACGTTTGGCCTGAGCAAGGCAAACGCCCACGCGCTTTGCATCCCCCAATCGTTCGAAGAGCGACGCCAGCCCGACATAAACACCCCAGTTTTTCACAGCGAGGTAAAGATTGTTGCGCGCCTGACCCAGGGAGACGTCGAGGCTGTCATAGGTGGTAATTTCCGCACCGCCCGAACAACGCGAACTGTCGAGCCCCATCACACCGTCGCGCTTCTTGGGATCGAGGTGATCCCGCTTGAGCAGGCTATCCAGGCATTGTTCGAAAATCGCCCGGGATTTCTTGAGCCACCCACGGTCGCCCGTCTGCTTCTCATAGGTCAACCCGCAAACAAGCCAGTTCACCAACTCCTCGTGCGTCATGTGGGAGAAGCAGCCATCGAGGCCGGTTTTTTCATAGGTCGAATAGGCGGGCCGCGAGAAATGGTTGGCCACCCCCATATCGTGCGTGAAGCTCAAGCCGCCGGGGTACTCCCGCTTGTCCCCTTGGAAGAGAACTTTGTCCCAGTAGGAATAGCGCTTGGCAAACCAGTCGAGTTCGTTGGCAACGGTCCATGGGTTCTGGTCCATCTCGAAGAAAAGCTGGTCCACGGTGAGATCGAACGTGTTCATCATGCGGTATTCACCCTCGTTGACGATCCACATCGGCTCGCCCTCCACATCCAGCAATTCCGTGCTGCCGTAGTAGCTGTGGATCGCCTGGGCCAGCATGAACTTGCGGGAGGGGTTGAGCCGCGAACGCTGAAAGCGTTTTTCAAAGGCGTCACCGCGTCCCTTGAGCGCGCGGAATTCCGCAAGGGCGTAAGCTGCCACGGCCTCCATGTCGCCAAAGAACCGGGTGTAATAATAGCTGGCCTTCATCCCTGTGGTGACAATGCCGCCGTTGTAAAAGAGCACCGCGAAATTCAGTGTGACACGCTTCCCGGCGGGAACCTCGCTGATCAGCAACCCCATGCCGCCAATGCCAAACGCGAGATTGAACGGGTGTTGTTCATCGAGAATCTGATCCGCCGTAAAGCCGAGCGAGGAATAAACGCCGGGGGAATCGCTCGCAATGCCAGTGGACCCGCTGGCAATCCCGACAAACTTCCCGCGCGCGTTGTCGTCCAAACGCCGCATTTGCCGGAACGGATTGTTCCCCTGAAAACCAAAGACCACGCGACGCGCCGTCTTGCCCTTGCGGTTGTCCACCTCGATCTCCACTGCCAGCGTGGGCGCGTACGCCAGCTTATGTTCAGCCTTGCTGTTCTTGGCGGGGTCCGGCGCGGGGCAAACCGGTGTGTAAATGCGAAATTCCAAATCCCCCGCCCGCCAGATGTCGCGACACGGTGAAAACTCCCGCGAAATCTCGCTGTCCTTAAACGGCCTCAACACCGCTGCCTTGGTTTTGGTGGTCGCTAAAACATCGAACCGTTTGCTGTCATCCTCTGTGATCTCAAAGAACGGCAGGAGCGAGAATCCGTTCCCATTGGCGTTTTCCAAGCCGACAAAAACGTTCTGATCCGCCGGTTTGCCGAGTTCCACAGCCAAGCCACCTTTGGCTCCTTTTTCGCCCAAGGTGAAACTGGCGAATGCGCCGATAGGGGAATGCTGGGTATTAAAGAAGATCGAATTCATAGGGGTAATTAGAAAACTTGAGGGATTTCAAAGAAGGAATCGCTACACGATCAGAGGGTCCTCGCCAATTCTTTTTGAGCGGTATTTTACGGTCATGAGTAAAAATCTTGTGCGGCGGGGAGCGGCGGATAAATATCGCCTCTATGAGGAAGCCCAACATTCTACTGTGCTGCGCAATGCTTTTTGCCAGTTCCACGCTATTCGCAGCCTCGGAACTGGATCAGTTGCAAGCAAAAGCCAATCATGGAGACGCCATGGCCCGGTATAAACTCGGGGACATGTATGCCACCGGCACAGGCGTCCCCCAAGACGAGGCCAAAGCCGTTGAGTTATTTCAAAAAGCCTCTTCACAAGGAAATACCGCCGCTCAGTCCTCTCTGGGGGACATGTATGCTAATGGCCGGGGCGTTCCAAAGGACGAAGCCAAAGCCGTTGAGTGGTATCGAAAGGCAGCCGCGCAAGGATCCGTCCCAGCGCAGTTCAGCCTTGGACTCATGTATGTCAATGGCACAGGCGTTCCCAAGGACGATGCTAAAGCCGATGCGTGCTTCCAAAAGGCAGCCGCGCAAGGAAATGTTTGGGTCCTGAGCCAACTTGGGGACATGTATGCCAATGGCACAGGCGTTCCCAAAGACGAGGCCAAAGCCGTGGTGTGGTTTCAAAAAGCCGCAAATCAAGGAGATGCCAAGGCTCAGTCCAGCCTCGGCCTTATGCTTGCCAACGGAATAGGCATTCCCAAAGACGAAGCCAAAGCCGTGATGTGGTTTCAAAAAGCCGCAAATCAAGGAGACACCAAGGCTCAGTGCAACCTCGGGCTCCTGTATACCAACGGCAGGGGTGTTTCAAAAGATGAAGTCCGGGCTTATGCGTGGGCAAACCTGGCTGCCTCAAGTGGTGATCCAGACACGATTAAGGCCAGAGACGAATTGGAACCAAAGATGACGCCAGAACAAAAAACAGAAGCTCAAAAACTCGCAGCAAAACTCTTGAAGCAAATTCAAAAGAAGTAATGCTCCAAAAACTCTAACCCATCCCCATCATGTCCATCGTTAAAAGATTCTCCAGCAATCCGCTCATTAGCCCCGCCAATGTCAAACCGTCCTCGCCAGAATTTGAAGTCCTCTGCTCCTTCAATCCCGGCGCTACGTTATACAATGGCAAACCGCTTCTGCTTGTACGGGTTGCCGAACGCCCCATCCCGGAAAAAGGGTATGTTTCCACCGGCATTCTGGATGAGAAAAGTGGCGAGGTGAAGGTGTTTCGCGTGCGGTTGGACGATCCATATCTCAAAGCCAGCGATCCCCGCTTGTTCGAGTATCGGGGTGAAACCTTCGTGACCAGCATCAGTCACATTCGCGCTGCCACCTCGAAAGACGGAATACATTTTACCATCAGCGACAAGCCCACGCTTGCGCCTCAAGGCGCCTACGAGACCTACGGCATCGAAGATCCCCGGATCACCAAATTCGACGATACCTATTACGTCAGCTACTCCGCCATCTCCGCCAAGGGCGTTGCTACTTCCCTCTCGCGGACCAAGGACTTCGTGGATTTTGAACGCCTTGGCGTCATGTTCGCCCCGGACAACAAGGATATTGCCATTTTCCCGGAGAAAATCGGCGGGCGTTATTACGCCTTCCACCGCCCTTCACTCAAACACCTCGGCATGCCCTCGCTTTGGCTGGCTTCCTCAGAGAATCTTCTGGATTGGGGTCACCATCAATTCCTCATCGGGCCACGTTCCGGCATGTGGGATTGCGAGCGGGTGGGCTGCGGCGCAGCGCCCATCAAGACCTCGGAAGGCTGGCTGGAACTCTACCACGCCTCCGACAAAAACACGCGCTACTGCACGGGGGCGATCCTGCTCGACCTCAACGAGCCGTGGAAAGTCATTGCTCGTTCGGAAACGCCGTTCCTCTTCCCCGAGGCACCCTACGAACTCCACGGGTTCATGCCGAACATTATCTTCCATAGCGGCCTCATCGACAAAGGCGACGGCACGCTGGACCTCTTCTACGGAGGCGCGGATGAATTCACCTGCGCGGCCAACGTCTCCATCAAAGAGATTCTTGCGACGCTGAAATAGGCTCTCTATTTTAGACGGCCTTATGTCGCCGAGCCCCACCAACCCACGCACCCGAATCCTTGAACGCCTGAAGTTTGTCTACGGTGAAGAGAAGGCTCCGACGATCTTCGCTGAAATCGAAGCGCTCGTTGTGCGCTATGCTTCAGCGATCCCGCCCTTGGCAGAAGGCTGCTCGCAGCGCGATGCTTTCCTGATTTCCTACGGCGATTCCATCCTGGGAGAGCAGCCGCCACTGGAAACCTTGCACGAGTTTCTCCGCTCGGACGTGAGGGAGTCGATTTCGTTCGTCCACCTCCTGCCGTTCTACCCGTTCACGAGCGATGACGGGTTTTCTGTGGTCGATTTCCGGGCAGTGCGCGAGGATTTGGGGACGTGGGAGCATATTGAGCGTTTCGCGCAGGATTACCGGCTCGTCTTCGACGGGGTCATCAACCATGTCTCCGCCTCCAGCCATTACATGCAGGGCTATGCGGCAGGCGATCCGGCGTACAAGGACTTCTTTGTGGCGCTCGATCCCGCGACGGACACCAGCAAAGTTTTGCGCACCCGCAACCTGCCGCTGCTCCACGACTACCCGACCAGCGAGGGCGTGAAGTGGCTCTGGACGACGTTTTCGCGCGATCAACTCGACCTCAATTACGCGAACCCGAAGGTGCTCGTGGAAATCCTCGATGTGATGCTTTTTTACGCGCAAAAAGGGGCGGCGATGGTGCGGCTCGACGCCATCCCCTACATGTGGAAGGAACTCGGCACCTCCTGCGCGCATCTTCCGCAGACGCATGAACTGATCAAGTTGATCCGCGATGTGTATGACCTGGCTTCCCCGCATACGGCGCTGCTCACGGAAACCAACGTGCCCCACCGCGAAAACATTGCTTATTTCGGCGATCAGGGCGACGAGGCGCAGATGATTTACAACTTCTCCCTGGCTCCCCTCACCCTCTGGAGCCTTTACAAGGGCGACGCCAGCGTGCTTACGGAGTGGGCAAGTGGCATTGAGTTCATCAGCGACCACGCCACGTATCTAAACATCACCGCCACACACGACGGCATCGGGATGCGGCCCACGGAGGGCATCCTCAGCGAGGCGCAGCGCATGGAGTTGGTCCAACTCGCGCGCGACCACGGCGGCGATATGACGGGTAAACGCAACAGCGACGGATCAGTCTCCCCATATGAGCTGAATCTGAATTATTTCGACGCCGTAAACAATCCACGCGCCGACGAACCCGCCGAGTTACAGGTGCGAAGGTTCATGGTTTCGCAAGCGATCCCGATGGCGCTCATGGGCATCCCTGGCATCTATATTCACAGCCTGCTCGGCTCGCGCAACGATCTCGAAGGCGTAAAACAAACGGGCCGCGCCCGCAGCATCAACCGCGAACAGCTCGCGCTCAATGCTTTGCGCCGGGAATTAGCTAATCCGGGGTCCGTCCGGGCTCAGGTTTTCTCCGCCTACCGCAAGCTGCTGCATCTGCGCGGCCAGCAAAGCGCGTTTGATCCGAAGGCATCGCAACAGATTTTGGATTTCGGCCTGTCGGTCTTTACCGTCCGCCGGGAAAATGCCAAGACGGGGGAAACGCTCATGGCTCTGCACAATGTCACCAACCAACCGGTGAACGTGCTATTGGACACCGGTTCGCGTTTGGACGTCATTGCCCAAGAATCATTGACAGGGAACACCGTGACGCTCGCGCCGTACCAAATCCGCTGGCTCAAGCAATCCACACGCCCCGAAGCATAGAGAACGGCAGATTACGAGTAAGCCCTAAAGGGCCTCGACTACAACGGACTTGATCCAGATGGTTCCTGTACCCGCAGCCGTTACCAAGTTGAGAACTTTGCTGGGACTGCCGCCCAGAGAGTCAAAGGTACCGCTGAGCGTTTGCCAATCCCCGCCCGCATTGAGATTGCGCGGTAAATAGTAGTGTGTATCGGCATCCACGCGGATACAAAAATCGACTTCTGGATGTACCAGCGACGACCAGATATACCAACCACTGGTGTTCCAATTCAAATTCGGGGTGAATCCGGGCGCTTTCCCATTGCGAACGAAATCATCGGAAGTCTTGAGAACAACGGTGAATTTGACCCTTCCCTTGTGGCTGGCGGGAAAGTTTAAACGCGTTTTGGATTCCTGAACTACCATCCGGTTGAGCGTGATTTGGAGTTCGGGCGTGCCAGGTTCTTTCTTTTCGGCAGGTTCTTGCGGGTTGTGGGCCGGGGGTAACAGACTGCCTGTTTTTTCTTCAACGAGTTTTTGCTTGGAATCAAAGAGCTGTACCTTACCTGCCCCTTCCCAGTAGGTGTGTCCAGCACTGAAGTCGCCGTTTTTTATCACTTGTGCGTTCGCTGCGGTTAACAGGAGAAAGGTTGCCGCAAATGTCAGGAGGGATGTTTTTGTCATAGACGCGCTTTCCAAGCTAAGAGGTTGAGCCGAAGATAGCTGTTTTGTCAATCGCACTCTGGTCATAGAGGTAGTTGAAGCGGCAGACCATTTACGAAAAATAAACCTCCATGAGCCTCCATCGCTAAAAATCCGATGAGAAGAGAATGAGTCAGGAGCCAAGAAAATGGCTACGCTTTCAGTGCTCATGCAATACGACAAGATTCATCACAAATGCTCTAAAACAATTGGCCTTCAGCAAGCCACGCCCCCCGGAGCATAATCCGCTTTGGCTCGGTGGGCAGGCCGAACTCCCGCCGCAGGACAAGATGGTGCAGCAAGCGCGCGCCTTCGATGCCGATGATTGCGGGATCGAGCTTCAAGCGGGGCACCCCGGGATCGCATCCGATGTTGTTGAGGAATGCGACAGGGATGCCCAATGCCTTTGCAACGTCGCAAACCTCCTGGTTCACCGTCAAGACTCCGTCCACGCGCTCCCCCTTGATCCAACGGCACAGCGACGCCGAACGCCACTTGCCGCCAGCCCAAAGCACCGGCTTGGCGGCTTGCTTGGCTGCGGCACAGTAACCACCCAGCCAGCGTGAACCGGTCCGCGCATCCAGGCGCGGGTCGATGGCCAGCGCAATCCGCCCGCAACCCCGCGCACGGAGAAATGCAAAACCGCTCATAGCTCCTTCAAAATAATCCATCGAGACGGAGTGCATGGCCGGTTCGTGACTCAGCGCGCCGAGGGATACGGCGGCGAACTCCGGCCAATCCCAGCCGTCGAATTTCCATGGGGCATCGGACGGCCCAAAGAGCAGCCCCCGCACACCCCGGTGAAAGAGCCTGCGCGACCAGCTTTGTTGCGGCGAGGGATCGCGGGCGAGTTCAACGCGTTCGATGGAATAGCCATGCAACTCGGCCTCCCGCCTCGCTCCATCGAGGACCACGCGGCTGTAATCGGTGGCGTCGCAATCCAGAAAGGCCAGCACGCTCGACTGCGCGCGAGCGGTTGAGCCGCGGCTCCGGTAGGCCGCCAGAGCGGAAAGCGCCGGATCAGGTCGGTAACCGAGTCGCGCCATCGCCGCTTGCACCCGTTGGGCCGTCTTCGCGGCGACCAACTGGGATCCGTTCACAACGCGCGAAACCGTCATGTGGCTGACGTGGGCGTCAGCAGCAACGTCGCGCAGCGTCGGACGGCGGTTTTCCGGGGTGGGCATGGGTGGATGCTCCCAAAAATTCCGCTTGGAGAATAGCGGAATGTTACTGCGAACATTTCCAGTCTGTTGGAAATATACCCGCAGCGTGCGATTCATGGCATCGCTATGAGCACTCTCTCTCCCATCTCTGTCTCCGGCGTCTATCCCTCCCTTGCACAAATCGGCGACTTCGGCCCTGAACGCTCCGAATGCGGCGTCGGCTGTCTGATGCCTTGGTGCGGAAAACTCTACGTTCTCAACTACAGCTCCCACCGCAGCGGTTCCGGCACGGGCACGGGGTTGCGCGTGATCGACGAAAATTTCCAGATGACCCGGCACCCGGATGGCGTGGACGGCACCTACGCGAACCGTTATTCGCACTACAAGTCGAGCCAACTCATCATCGGGCCACATGTCATCGATGCGCAGCACAACGTCCGCACCGTGACGGAATTGATCGACGTGCGGCTGTGCGGGACGGCCAAACACCTCACCGATCCCGACAACATGGTCTATATGCTGGGAATGGAAGGCGAACTCTTCGAGTTGAACGTCCATACCCTGGCGGTCACGAAACTCTTTGATTTGACGCAATCGCTGGGCACTCCGGGTGAGCACAAATGCCATTTCAAGGATTGCTACACCGCGTTTGGCCGTCTGGTCATCGTGAACAACGATTACAGCGAGGCGGACTTCCTCGGCAAGCAGCACGAGGGAACGCTCGCGGAGTATGACGGCAAGGAATGGCGCGTGTTGGAGCGCAAACCGTTCGTCTGCGTGCGGGGACGCGGGACGTTCACGGATACGATTTTTGCTACGGGGTGGGATCGCGCATCGGCAATTTTAAAGGTCTTCACGAATAACGATAAAACCTGGCGAACCTACTGCCTGCCCAAGGCGAGCCATACGCACGATCACAAGTGGCAGACGGAATGGCCGCGCATCCGCGAAGTGGAACACGAACGGTTCCTGATGGATCTGCACGGGATGTTCTACGAGCTTTCGCCGTGGGCCTATGGCGGTCACATTTGGGGTGTGAAGCCGATCAGCCAGCATCTGTGGGTGTTGGGCGATTTCTGCACCTGGCGCGGAATGCTGGTGATGGGAGCCGACAACGGCTCCCCCGCTCACGGCGCCAACGAACTCGTCGCAGAGCCGCAATCCGGCCTCTGGTTTGGCAAGACGGATGATCTCTGGAACTTCGGCAAACCGCAGGGATGGGGCGGCCCGTGGTGGGAGGATGATGTGAAGGCAAACACCCCCTCCAATCCTTACCTGATGACCGGCTTCGACAAAAAAGTGCTCCATCTCTCCCTTGCGTCAGCGGAAGCAGTTACCTTCACCGTGGAGGTCGATTTCCAAGGCAGCGGCGCGTGGAAAACTTACGTGACGGTGGAGGTCCCAGCCAACGGCTACACGCCGCATGTCTTCCCGGAAGGGTTCAGCGCCCACTGGGTGCGGGTGACGGCTTCCAAGGACTGCTGCGCCACAGCGCAGTTGCACTACACGTAAGGCTGGGCAGGTATTACCCGATGCGCCACGTCCGCGAGCCTGTGGCCCAGTGCGGTTTCACTCCGGGGAGTTCCACCCTTGCCCGAATGCCATTTGGCAGCGACAGCTTGACCTCGATCTTGCCGCCTTTGCGCTGCCAGCGGCTGCGGATGGTGCCCTTCGGCGACGGCACGACGCTTTCCCCTTCCTCGTCATGAAACACCGGTGCGAACCGGATTTCTTTCCAAGCAACAGCGGTTTGATTGATCCCGCCGACGGTCTGCATGAGGTGGTAGAGCGGATGGGCCGACCAAGCATGGGAGTGGCTGCCGCAGGCGTCGCCCGCGTTCGGATCGAAGCATTCCCAAGTGGTGCCGTGTGCTACCATCGGCGTCCAATATTTCTTGATGTATGCTAGGACCTCCACGCCGTGGCCGCGCTCCGCAAGGACTTGGAAAACATAGGTGATCCAATAGACCGAGGGGGCAACCGCCTGTTTGATCTCTTCGCGGATGAACGGAATCAGGATGCGATCCAGCATGACCCGCTCATTCCGAGGCGAGAGCCCCGTGAGAAGCGCCAGCGTTTGCGCGTGGATGGAGGTGCTGGGGACGATCTTGCCTTTCCAGGTGCGCCCGTCGCACAGCAACCCGTCTTTGTTGATCAACGCGAGCAGCGATTTCCGGAGCTGCGCGGCCCATTTTTCCAACGGCTGCGCTTTTTTCGGGTGGTCGGAGAGCCGGTGCATCTCGGAAGTTTTTTCCAGCGCTAAGAGGAGCCAGAGATTGATGACGCTTCCGTAGCCGTCGCGAAAAAGATCAGTCCAATCGAGGAACATCCAGTAGCGAGAGTCGTAACCCACGAGGCCGGTTTTTGGATCGGTTTGCCCGGCGAAATAGTCGAGCGCCCGCGCGATGCCTTCTTCGTGCGCCTCGAATGCTTCCAGCGAACCCGTCTGCCAATAGTAATCCCACATTGTGAGGACCCAGATGAGCGTGAAATCGGGCAGGATGCAATTGTGCGCCATGGTAGGCGCGTGCCCGTAGGTAAGCCCATTCTGGGTGGTTTGCGCGCCGATGCTGCCAATCCCCCGGCGCAACAGGCGGGCGTCGCCGCTGAGGAAAAAGGTGTTCATCGCCTGCACCCGCGCATCGCCCCACCACTGCGCCTGCTCGCGCCAGGGGGTATCGACGTAGGCGTCGAGAGCGCAACATTGCTGCGTCCACGCGCAGGTTTCCCATATGCCGTTCAAATCGGCATCGGAGCTGTGGAAGCTGCCTTTGCGTTCCAGCGGGTAACCGGTCCAGTGGAGCTTGAGCGCGATCTCCAACGGCTGCGCGGAGTCGCGCACGGTCAGCACAAGATAGCGGAAGCCGAAGGGATGAAAGAAGGTGTGACGGGTGCGGCCTTCGCGGCAGATCAGTCGATTACCAAAGGCCATCCGACTATGCGAGGGGACGACCAAATGCGCTTCCAGGTTGGCCGCGTGAATGGCTTCCACATGCAGAGTATCGACGATCTCCCCGCCGCTGCCGCCTTCGACTTCGAGGGAGAGATTGCCTACGACGGTTCGCCCGAAGTCGATAAGATAACTGCGGAAGCGGTTGCTCCCTGTAGCCGGGACGTTCAGAGGAGAGAATCCGTTCGCATCCCCTGCGGACAATGGCGCGTGGGTGAGCCCTTCGGCATGGCGGAGCAGCGTCACGTCGCGCGTGGTGCGGTAGCCCTTGACACACTTGCCTGCGTTGGAGCCGAGAAGCGCGTGCGGAAGTACTTCCTTTTCGGCAAGCAGCGGGATGCCTCGCTCTTCAAGGCTGCTCCACGGCATCGAATTCCAGTCCTGGCCGCTCGGGTCCACAAATCCCGGAGCCGCTGGCTTCACCCAGCGGGTTTCGTCGAAGTCCGGCTCCATCCAGTCGTCGGGCTCCAGCCACGCGTCCCGGTGTTCCTGGCAAAAGAGTTGCACGCTCGTGGGCACGGTATCTTTGGAGATGCCCGTCTCCCGGCGCTGCAACCAAGAGGCATCGGTGACGATTTTAACCTTCCCCCATTGCGCCCCGACGAGCAGCCCGGCATAGCCCTGGGTCAAATATTGAAAATTACTGAATCCCGGATTATGGGCGCGGACGGCGAGGACGTTCTTCCCCTTCCGCAAATACGGGCGCACATCCACTTCGTCATAGGGCCAGTGAGATTGGTAGCCGCGCGCGGGGCCACGGCAGATGAACTGGCCATTGACGTAGAGGTGGTAGGATTGATCCGCCGTGATGTAGAGCGGGGCGCGGCGCGGTAATGTTTTTAGGTCAAACGACTTGCGAAACTGAGCGTAGCAGTTGTGCAAGTCCCAGTGGGCGCTATCGGGCCATATCCACCGGGCTTGCTTGAGGATGCTGGGGATGAACGAGGGCATTGTGTGACCTTAGGGGGTTTCGGGAAGAGATGTTACCCAAAATAACGCTTGCGACTTCGCAATTATTGACATTTTTTGGGTTTTTTCCCCTAAAAAGACCCGCAACTTCCGCCTTTAGGCCGGGTTAAAGGAGAAAACGTCACCAAAATACCCCTTTTTTCCTCTTCATGACCGCTTCCTCTTCCCCGTCCTCTGACCCGGTCATCAAGTTGGCTTCCACCCCAAAAATTTGGACAGCGGGAACTTTGCGCTACACAAAAGGCGGGATCGTCATTCTCTTCTTTTGGCTGATCTGGAACGACTTTTTCCTGATGCTCATGGAGGCTGTGAAGCCGGCGCTTACGGGCATCCTGATGAAGGATCATGGGGCGACCAACGCGCAAATCGCCCTTTATATGGGCACGTTAAGCGGGCTCCTGACCATGTGGATCAATCCCGTGGTCAGCACGTGGTCTGACCGCACGCGAACCCGGATTGGCCGCCGCCGTCCGTTCCTGTTCGTCGCAACGCCTTTTGCGGCGCTTTTCCTGGCGGCGATCCCGTGGGCACCGGAAATCTGGAGTTGGCTGATGAGTTTCCCTGCCGTCGCAGCATTGGGCATCACCCAAACCCAGGGCATCATTGCGGGGATTGGTGTTCTGGCTTTTTGCTTTTCGGTGTTCAACGCCGTGATCATGGCGGTGTTCACTTACTTTTTCTGGGATGTGGTGCCGATGGAATTGCTGGGACGGTTCAACGCCATCGGGCGGATCGTGACGATGATCAAGACGTTCGTCTGGAATTACTGGATCTTCGGGCTGGCCGAGAAATACATGCACTGGATTTATGGGGGGCTGGCGATTGCCTTCCTTGTGATTTACCTGACGAGTCTTGTGATGGTGAAGGAAGGCGAATACCCGCCGCCGGAGCCGCGCAAGAAGGGAAGCTTTATCGCCCCGATCCGCGCCTATTTCACCGAATGCTACGGGGAGGCGCGCTACGTCTGGATTTACGCCGCCGTGACGGTGAACATGATCGCCCAAATCCCCGGCCTCTATAAGCTTTTCTATACCCGCGATGTTCTGCACCTAAACCTGGATACGATTGGGAAAATGGCGGCTTGGCCCTCGATCATCATGGTGGTGCTTGCGTATCCCCTTGGCGCGTTGATCGACCGATGCCGGCCGGTGCGCCTGCTTATCCCGACCATGTTCGTCAATACCGGGTTAAGTCTGCTGTGCTATTTCTTCCTGCGCGATAAATGGACGCTGCTGTATGCGAACATTGCGAGTGCCGTCATCGGGTTTTTCTGGGGCAACTGTTTCAGTGTCTTGAATGTGCGGGCTTTTCCGCGGGAGAAGCTCGGGCAGTTTTCCTCGGCCAACGCGGTGACGCATCAGGTTATCACCATGCTGTTGGCGTGGCCGGTGGGCATGCTGTTCGACTACCTCAATGACTACCGCTACGCATACCTCTGGTCAGCAATTTTCCAAGTGCTCTCCGGGTTTATATTCATTAAAGTGTATTTTAACTTTAAACGGTTCCACGAGCATGAGCATGATCACGACAAAGTTCCCGTCATTCATGCCAAATAACGCTCTCCCTTCCCCTACCCTGCAACTCGTTCTTCCCGGAGTCTGGAAGCTCCGGCTCGGGCGAAATCCCGAAGCCTTTACACCGGTTAATTATCGAGTAATACCTGCGCAAGAAGAGGGTCTTTGCGAACTGCCTGCGCTGGAAACTCCACCGCTGGACATTGCGCAAGTGCGGGTGGAAAAGCGGACGCGCGGACTGCTGGTGGAGTTGCCATTGGGTGATGAGGAGGTCTATGGGTTCGGGCTGCAACTCAAGAGTTTCCGCCAATCGGGAAAAAAGAAAACGATCCGGGTGAACAGCGATCCAGTGGCAGACACGGGCGACTCGCATGCTCCCGTGCCGTTTTATGTGACGAGCGCGGGCTATGGCGTGCTGGTGGACACGGCGCGTTACGCCTCCTTCTATATCGGAGCGCACCAAGCGCCCGGAGCGCCGCGAGATGCTGACGAAACAGCCGCCTCCTTTTCGGCAACGGGGACGGAGGCGCTTTACTCGGGTGTGGATAAGGCGTCGAGCCGGGTGGTGGTGGATATTCCTTGCGTTGAGGGAGTGGATGTTTACCTCTTCGGCGGGCCAACGATGCTGGATGCGGTGCGGCGTTATATTCTGTTTTCCGGCGGAGGGTGTCTGCCGCCTTTGTGGGGGCTGGGCATTTGGTATCGCACGTTCGGGCAGTTCAATCAGCAGGAGGTGCTGAAGCTTGCGCACCAAATCCGCGACTCGAAGGTTCCCTGCGATGTGATCGGGCTGGAACCGGGCTGGCACTCCCATGCCTACTCGTGCAGCTACCGATGGAACCCGAAGACCTTTGCCACGCCCGAGGCCTTGATTGCGGAACTGCGCGGCCTCGACTTCGAGATCAACCTATGGGAACACGCATTTGTGCATCCCACCTCGCCCATCTACCGCGAGTTGATGCCGTTTTCTGGCGACACGGCCGTCTGGCAGGGATTGGTGCCGGATTTTTCCCTTCCCAAAGCGCGGGAGATTTTCGCTGAATATCATGAACGCGAGCTGATCCAAAAGGGAATCGGCGGGTTCAAGCTCGACGAGTGCGATAATTCGGATTTCATCGTCTCGCCGTGGTCTTTCCCGGAACATGCGCAATTCCCCAGCGGAATGGATGGGGAGCAGATGCATTCGCTTTTCGGCACGCTGTATGCGCAGACGCTATGGGAGGCCTTCCGCAAGAACGACCAGCGCACGTTGAGCCAGGTCCGCTCGGGACATGCGCTTTCCGCGCCGCTGCCTTTCGTGCTTTATAGCGATCTTTATGAGCAGGCGGACTTCCTGCGCGGGGTGGTGAACGCGGGGTTCTGCGGGCAGTTGTGGTCGCCTGAAGTGCGGCAGTGTGCCTCGGTGGAGGATCTTTTCCGGCGGCTGCAAATGGTGGTGTTCTCGCCCCAGGCGCTCATTAATGCCTGGATGGTGCCGCTTCCGCCGTGGCGGCAGTTTGACGAGGTGAAAAACCGCGCGGGCGAGTGGCATGCGGACTGGGAGGCCATTGAAGCCAAGGTGCGCGAGTTGTTTGAGTTCCGCACGCGGCTCGTCCCCTACCTTTACAGCGCGTTTGCGGATTCGCATTTCCGCGGAATTCCGGTTTGCCGCGCGCTGGCCCTGGACTATCCGCAAGACCTGGAAACGCGCGCCATCGACGACCAGTATTTGCTTGGCCCGAGCCTGCTCGTTGCACCGATGTTGACGGGGCAGACCCGGCGGCGGATTTATCTGCCCGAAGGGGAGTGGGTGGATTACGCCAGCGGGCAGCGTTTTGGCGGCAAGCAATGGATTGAACGGGAGGCGGATCTTTACACCATCCCGCTCTTCGTCAAATTCGGCACGCTGTTGCCGCTGGCCGAGCCGATGACGTCCATCGGGCACGATCCCCGGTTTGTGCTAGCGGTCCAGGTTTTCGGGGAGAGTGAGGCTGCACCTTTCCGTTTGTATGCGGACGATGACGTCACCTTCGGTTACGAAAAGGGCCAGGGAGGATGGATTGAGCTGGCTTGGGATGCTCAAAGCGGCGGCAGGGTTCAAGCCGAAGAGCGGGCGCATGCCGGTCGCTACACGGTGCGGAGTTGGGAGGTTGTCCCGACTCTGCCGAGTCTGCGTTGATGGATGCCCTTGCAGAGCGTTATGGTTGATTTTGACCCTTAGGGTGTTTCTCTCTGTAAATCCCGTAATACACTAGAGCTCGATCCCACGAACCACAGTTGTGGAAAATCGATCTGCCGGGATCCAATGAGCGGAAGTTCTATCTCAACTTCGTAGCAGGCTTTCGCCGCAGTGAGGGTATTCGTCTGCTGGTCAAAATGAGTGCCTATATGCATTTCGAAAGAAAAAATGTCTCCATGGGAAAGATAGGTTTTCGAGCACCATGTGTACCAGTTCTTGTTCGAAGAGAACTCGAGAGCATTGGGGTAAGTCCTCTTGAGCGTATCCTCCACTTGCAAAGGTGTCATCCCGTATTCAAGCGGAATCCTATATGGATTGGCTATAAAGCACCCAAGGACGCAAAGACAGAAGGCAAATACAGTTGCTGCGCTGATGAGCAAAAATCGCCACCATCGTGTTTTTATTGCGATATTCGGTTTAGTCATCGTGCGCATTGATTTTCCGCCCAACCGTATTATTGAACGAACTTCAACTGCGGTTATCGCGGCTTTCGCTTTTTGGCATCGGTCGGCATTTTCAGCAAGGCGATGCACTCCGTCAATGGGATAAAAGCCCTGATGGTGCACAAGGGGCGTGATTACAAGGGGTGCAGAATGCGCCGGAGGCGAAATTCAGTTCTAAGCCTGAAGCTTGATGACGCGCATTGGAAAATCCGGCTTTTCTTGTGAACAAGAGAAGCCCGGCTAAAGCCGGCTGGATTGGCAAGTCGCATGGAGACCACCAGCTAAAGCTGGTGGCAAAGCAGATTTACCGGCTGAAGCCCGGTATAAAAGACCTCTTCCCTAGCTTATGCCTCCCACGTCGTCATGGCAGCGTTGCCAAAGGGGATACCTTGGGCTGGGATGCGCTTTGCGGCGACGCCGTTGACGGTAACTTTTTGGATGCTCGATTCAACGGTGAAGGTGAAGGCTCCTTTGCCTGCTCCTTCGCTCACGGTTTTCACTTTGATGGCAAGTGCATCGCCGGTGCGTTGGGCGTGGATTTCCACTTCGGAACGGACGCCGCGCATGTATGCGAAGGTCGCTCCGTCGTCGAAGATGTAGCGCGTGGCGCTCTCGCTGTCGCCGGAGAGGTAGAGGTGGAAATCGGCGCGGGCCGCTTGGAAGGTGTGATCGCTTGGCTCCAAGCGAGCGAGCGGCAGGATGGCGCCGTCGCGGATGTAGAGGGGGGTCGTCTCCGGATTGACGGCGACGGCGATTTCCCGGCCGCCTTCGAGCCATTGGTTTTCCATGGGGGCAAACCAGCGGCTTTTGCCGGGGAGGAGGACGCGGCGGGATTCCTGCCTCGCCATCACGAAGGGGGCTTGCAGGATCGAGGGACCGACCATGAACTGGTCGTCCACATGGCCGAGCGGCAGGGACTGGGTGTCTTCAAAGTCGTAGAAGAGCGGGCGGAGGATCGCTTCGCCGGTGCGCTCCTGCTCGGCGAAGAGTTGGTAGAGGTAGGGGCGCAGGCGGTAGCGGAGCTGAATGAAGCGGCGCATAATCAGCAGCGCTTGTTTGCCCAGCACCCACGGTTCCTGCGGCCGGGTGTCGAGGCCGGAGTGATTGCGGAAGAAGGGGAAGAGGAAGCCTGCTTTGAACCAATCCATCACGAGTTCCGGCGTGGTGTCGCAGCCGAAGCCGCCCGCGTCGGGGCCGTTGAAGGGAATGCCTGAGAGGGCGAGGTTGAGCGTGATCGGGATGGAGTTTTTGAGGTGATGGTAGTTGCTGACGTTGTCGCCGGTCCAGATGGCGGCGTAGCGGCTGGAGCCGGTGAAGCCGGAGCGGGAGAGAAGGAAGGGGCGGGAGTCGGGATGGGCGTTGAGGAAGCCCTGGCGGGTGGCTTGGGCCATGCCGAGGGCAAACTGGTTGTGGAAGGCGTTGTGGGGCTTGGTGCCGTGGTCGAAGAGCATGTCGAGGTTGTCCACGGCCCCGGTGGCGGGGTCGTTCATGTCGAGCCAGGCGCCGTAGATCCCGAGGCTGACGAAATCAGCAACTTCCTTGCTCCACCAAGCGCGGGCGGTTTCGAGGGAGAAGTCCGGGAAGACGGTTTCGCCGGGCCAGACGAGGCCGACGAATTCGTTGCCCTGCGGGTTTTGGCAGAAGGCGTCCGCTTTGCGGCCCCGTTCATAGACAGCGTAGCCGGGCTCTTGTTTGACGCCGGGATCGAAGATGGGGATGACTTTGCGACCCGCTTGGTTGAGCTTATCGAAGGCGGTTGTCGGCTCCGGAAAATGCTTCTCGGCCAGGGTGAAGACCTTGTAGCTGTCCATGTAATCAATGTCGAGCCAGAGGCCGTCCACGGGGATGCCGTGTTTGATGAATTGGGCGTCCAACGCTTCCAGATCGGCGGCGGATTCGTAACCCCAGCGGCATTGATGGTAGCCGAGCGCCCAAGCGGGCGGGAGCGGCGTGACGCCGACGAGTTGCTGGAGCTTGCGGGTCAGTTCGGCCAGCGACGGACCGACAAGGAGGTAGAGGTTGGGCTGGCCGCGTTCCGCGCTCAGGCGGATGGCACCGTGGGATTCCGCGATTTCCATTTGCCCGGCGATGGAGGTCTTGGAGCCGGTGGAGATGGTGGTGGCGTAGGGATTGTCGAGGAGCAGCCCGACGTAGGTGTTGCCGCGTTTGAGGATGAGGTAAGGAACGGCGACGTAGGTGGGGTCGGGCGCGGGCTGGCCGTGGAGGTAGGAGGCTGGGGCGAAGTCCGCCCAGATGTCGGTGTTCCAGAATTTTGCGGTCTTGCCGGAATGCTCAAAACCGCTCCATTTTTCGCCCATGCCGTAGAACTGGTCGCCCGATTCCCGCTTGAACTCAAACATCGACGCCTCTCCGCATTGGCCGAAGAGTCGTCCGGCTTCCGTCGCAAGCAGCGTCTGTCCGTCGTGGGTCTGGAGCGCGAGATTGCCATCCGCGCTGAATGTGAGGCGGGTGGTCTTTCCCACAAGGTCGGACTTCGCCTCGGGGAAGGAAAGGCCCGCCTGGGAATCGTTGACAGTCCACCCTTCGCCGCTTACCCGGAGGTGGTAGATGTCGGCGTCCGAGGCCCGCACCTCCAGGCAGTAAGCGCCTTTGCGCGTCTCGAAGGCGCGTTGGGGCGTCACGTGGGCGGGAAACTCAAAATTCGCGGGGTGGGGATACTTGTGGAAATACATGGGTAAACGATGAGTTAAGCCAGAAACGGGCCGCGCCTTCCAGTGCAAAGAGAATGCAGGCAGGCATATACCGGGATGTGAGTTAAAAAACAGGAAAATCGCAACCTTGCTCGCAGGACAGGGTTTTAGCATTATAACCTTTTCCTTCCCATGAAAATCCCAGCAACCTTTTCCTTGTTCTCCTCTCTCTTGTGCCTTTTTGCGGCGGCTGCTTTTCCGCTAAGAGCCTCGGCGGCACCGGCTCCAGCACCGGTTTATGCGACGCCGCTCCTGGCGGAAAATCTGGATGCGGCTTCTTTTGCCGAATGGACTAATGGCAAGGAAGCGCCGATCTCCGCGCGAGGCGAAAAAGCTCCCACAGCCGAGAAGATCATCTGGACCCAGCACAGCAACACCGGCAATGGTCAGTTGCTCTATGGTGATTCCAAAACGCCCGGAGCCCGTTATCTGCGGATCGGCTTCAATACCCCCGTGGCTGTCGGCTCCATCCTGGTGCAGGGGCAAGGACAAGTCAGCGTTCTGAAACCCGAAGCGGCTTATCCGGGCAATCTTCAGGACGATTCCCAATGGATTCCCGCCCAGCGGCTCAACGCGGGCGCGGTCGTGACGGAAGAGCCCGATGAAAATGGTGAAATCCTGTGGGTGCTCCCTTCCCCTGTCTCCACGCGGGCGTTGCGTTTTACCCACACAGCCGAAACCACCGACCGCGTTTACGGCGGCAAGCTGGGCGGCGTGTTCCTCCTTTTCGAACGGGTGGCCAATCTCGCGCCCCAAGCCCTGGCCGCCGCCCGCTCCACGCCGAAATTCGCCGGTCGGCTCAATGATGAAACTGCCAACTCTTGGGGCGCTTGGTGCAACATCCCCTCACGCGAAGGGGAGCGCGCCAAGACGATCGCTGAAGACCCGGAATGGGTGATGCTCGTTTGGCCCCGCCCGGTCACACTCAAGGGATTGGTCGCTTTGGGAATGGGAGGAGCGGGATTCAGCGATGCTGAAGTCCAAATTTACACCGGACCGAAGACCAAACATCCCAAGGAAGCTGCAGAAGCTGATTGGAAGACCATCCAAAGCGTTTCCGGTTTCAAAAGCCATTACCCGATTTCATTGTGGCCCGAATGGATCAACTTTGACCAATCGGTGACGACACGCGCCGTCCGCGTGCGTTTGACCGCCGCGCTGGATGAGAAAAATTTCCACAACCATCTTATAGGGAACACCAACAATGGCAAACGAGTGTGGCTCGATGAAGTGATGGCTTTGCAGTCGCTGGATCAGGCGGAGTTGAAGACGGCCATCATTCCTCCCGTTGCCGCCGCCGGGCCGGAAGTTCATGCGCCGATCCCGGTGAAATTCACGCTGCCTGAGGAAAGCTATGTAACGCTCGTAGTGGAGGATGCCAAGGGCAAGCGGGTCCGCAATCTTGTTGCCGATACCCTTTTCAAAAAAGGCAAGAACACGGTGTATTGGGACGGCACGGATGATCTGGGACGCGATCTAGATGCTCCCAAGCACGGCCTTTACAATATCCCGGCGCAGTTCGTCGCGCCCGGCGCTTACACCGTGCGTGGGTTGCGGCATGGTAAACTGGACGTGCGCTATGAGTTTTCGGTTTACAGCCCCGGCAATCCCCCGTGGTCCACGGACGACGGTTCAGGTGGATGGATGACCAATCATACTCCGGCGGGCTGCACGCTGTTTGTTCCCGGTGAGAAGCTATCCGGCGGCAAACCGATGATGTATATCGGCAGCCACGTCAGCGAAGGGGGCTCCGCGCTGTCCTGGACGGATCTTGATGGCAACAAGATCGGCGGGCGCGGCTGGATCGGCGGAACTTGGACGGGCGCGAAGTTCCTTGCGGGCGATTTGGGGGCGAAGGCCGAAGCGGGTGTGTATGCTTACGTGGGTTCTCTCTTTGTCGGCAGCAAGTCGTATGGAACCAACGGGAAGGTCGAGATCCGGCTTACCAAGCTCTCTGCCAAAGGAGATGTGCCGGTGCTCACGCCAACCTATCTGTGCGATCCGCTGCCTGGCGAAAAGGATTCCCATTCGGACCTTTTAAGCGGTCTGGCAGTCCGTGATGGCCTGTTGGTTTTCAGCCAGAGGCCGCTCAACCAGATCGTTTTCGTGGATGCAAAGGCAGGCAAGGTGATCGCCACCGCGCCGCTCCCCTCACCCGCCGGAATGACCTTCGATGCCCAGGGACGCTTGCTCGCACTTTCCGGCAAGGAGCTGCTGCGCTTCACGGTGGATGCGGAAAAGGGAACGCTCGGAGCTTCTGAAACTTTGGTGAGCGGTTTGGAGGCACCCCAGGACCTGACGTTGGATGCCCAAGGGAATATTTATGTTTCCGACCGGGGACAGAGCCATCAGGTGAAAGTCTTTGCCGCCGATGGCAAGCCTCTCAAAACATTCGGCAAACCGGGTGTGCCCAAAGCGGGAATTTACGATCCCGACCACATGAATAATCCAAGGGGCGTTGCCGTGGATTCCAACGGGCGGCTCTGGGTGGCGGAGGAGGATTTTCATCCCAAGCGCGTGAGCGTCTGGAACGCGGACGGAACGCTCTGGAAGGCTTTCTACGGCCCGCAGCAATATGGTGGAGGAGGAATGCTCGATGCGCGCGATCCGGTGCGCTTCTCCTACGACGGCATGGAGTTCAAGCTCGATTGGAAGAAGGGCGAGGCAAATTTGGCCCGCGTCTATTACCGCGAGGAGGAGAGTGGTTTCAAGATGTCGGCTCGTTGCGCGCCACCCGAAAGCCCCCTCTACTTTAACGGGCATCGCTATTTAACCAATGTCTTCAACAGCAATCCCACGGGGGGGCATGCCGCCGCGTTTGTATTCCTAGACAAGGGCGACATCGCCGTGCCGGTCGCAGGGATAGGTCGCGCCTTGGATTGGGATGTTCTTAAAGGCGAGGAGTTCAAGTCGCGCTGGCCGGAAGGGATCGACTTGAATAATACCAAGTCTGATAAAAACAGGGCGCTGTTCATTTGGAGCGACTTGAATGGCGACGGGCAGGTTCAGCCGGACGAAGTCACATTATTGCCCGGCGGCAACGGCGGTGTCACCATGGCGCAGGATGGCTCTTTCCTCGTCAACAACATGAAGCCTACGCCATCGGAGCCTGGGCAGACGCTGCGGTTCAAGCCGGTCCGCTTTACGGAAAAGGGAGCTCCTGTCTATGACGGGAAAGGTGAGGTGATCGCTGATTCCCAAGGGCCCTCCTCCTCCGGCGGCGACCAAGTGCTCCAAGGCACCGATGGCTGGACAGTTCTAACGACTGCGCCCCGGCCTTATCCACAGAGCGCTCTGGGTGGGGTAAAGAGCGGCGTGCCGCTGTGGAGCTATCCCTCGCTCTGGCCCGGCCTCCACGCCTCACACGAAGCGCCCGCGCCCGACCACGCCGGTGAACTCATCGGGACCACGCGGCTGCTTGGGGATTTCGTTACGCCGAAAAATTCCGACGCAGGTCCGGTCTTCTTCATCAACAGCAACATGGGGAACATGTACGTGCTCACCCAGGACGGGCTTTTCATCACGCAACTCTTCCAGGACGTTCGCCAGGGGCCGCTCTGGAAAATGCCGCTGGCTCAACGTGGGATGCGGGTGAACCAGCTCTCACTCCACGATGAAAACTTCTTCCCATCGGTTTCCCAAACACCCGATGGCAATATCTACATGATGGCAGGGGGGACTCCCGCCCTCGTGCGCGTCGAAGGAATGGAGAGCATCCGCAGGATCGCTCCCATGACGGTCAAAGTGACTGCAAAGGATCTCCAACTCGCCCAGGATTTCGTGACCCAACGGGAAGCCGCGCGCCAGGCGACTCAGGGCTCCGGGAGCATCATCGTTCCGTTGCAGACTCAAGCGCCCGCCGTGGATGGGAACCTCAAGGATTGGAATGATGCCGATTGGGCTCCCATTGACCAGCGCGGTGTCGGGGCCAACTTCAACAGCAAGAGCCGCCCCTACGATGTCCGGGGATCCGTCGTCATCGCTGGAGGCAAACTCTTCGCCATGTGGAAAACCGCGGATGAGACGCTGCTGAAAAACTCCGGTGAAATCGACAACGCTCCGTTCAAGACGGGCGGAGCGCTCGACTTGATGCTCGGGACCAATCCCGCCGCTGATCCCCGCCGTCCCCAGCCGGTCGCGGGCGATCTGCGGCTCCTGGTGACGCAGGTTAAGGGAAAGACAAAAGCCGTCCTGTACCGCGCCGTGGTTCCCGGCACGCCACCCAATCGGAAGGTCGCCTTCAGCGCGCCGTGGCACAGCATTACCATGGATGCCGTCACTGATGTGAGCGCCCAAGTGGAATTCGCCACCGATGGCAAGGGCAACTACGAGATCGCCGTTCCCCTCACCCTCCTGGGGCTCGCGCCGCAGCCGGGCATGAAGATCAAGGCGGATATCGGCATTCTGCGTGGCGACGGCACAACTACCACCCAGCGGGTTTATTGGACCAACAAGGCGACCGGTATCGTTGCCGACGTCCCCTCCGAAGCCGCGCTTACCCCGGCCCTGTGGGGAACTTTTGAGTTCCGCGCCCAATAATCCATGCCGTAAAGCTTGGCATCTTTTCCGGCTTGGTACATCCTGCCTTTTCATCTCTGCCCATGTCCGCATCTCCCAAACTTCGCATCGGCCTTTACGGTTCCAACGGTCATCAACTCAATTCCCTGCTTGAACACCCGCACCCGCTGGCGGAAGTCACCGCCGTCTGCGGCATCCGGTGGCCCGATGTCTCGCACGATGGCATTCTCGAAGTTGCCAGCCTTGAGGAGTTGCTGAAAACCGATGTCGATCTGATTTCGCTTTGTTCGCCCTTCCGCTCCGAGCAGGCCCGGCACGCCATTCTGTGCCTGGAGGCGGGCAAGCATGTGTTGGCGGAAAAACCGGCGGTGCTTTTGGAAAGCGATCTCGACGAAATTCTCGAAACTGCCAAACGCACCGGGCGCTCTTTCCGCGAAATGGGAGGCACCGTGATGGGGCAGCCTTGGAGCACCATGCGGGAGATCGTGCTGCGCGGCGACATCGGCGAAGTGGTGCAGGTTTTCGCGCAAAAATCCTACCCTTATCACCCGGACCGCCCGCAGGACGAAGCAATAGATGGCGGGCTATTCCTGCAAAACGGCATTCACGCCACTCGCTTCATTGAGCACATCAGCGGTCAGCGCATTGAGAGCGTCCAGATGATCGAAACCAAATTCGGAAATCCGCAGCCGGGCGATTTGCGGATGGCTTGCGCGTTTCAGGGGATGCTGGAAAACGGCGGATGTGCCAGCGGGATCGCCAATTATCTGAACCCCCGTGGAATCGGTCATTGGGGCAACGAGGCTATGCGCGTCTTTGGCACCAAGGGCATGATCGAGGGAACCGACTCCGGGACAAAAACACGGCTCGTCATCGGGGAAAAAGATATGGGGCCGCTGCTCCCTAGCAAAGAAAACGAAGACTACTTCACCCTCTACGTCCGGCAGATTTTAGGCCTCGGGGAGATTCCCTACTCGCTGGAAGAAGAATTGCACCCGCTGCGGGTGCTGCTGCGAGCGAAACACTTTTCGCGTTAGGCCGCAACTCGCAGAACTTGCGAAAAAGCGCGTCTTATTCGTTCGGTGAGGAGGCGTCCAAACACTGTCACACCCAATAACATCAGGGCAAAAACGGACGAAGGCTCGGGGGTGCTGCTGTAATCCAGCTTCACGTTGTCGAGGTTGAACGACCCGATGTTGCCGTTGGAGAAGATTCCCACCGCGTTGAATTGGGTGAACATTCCGCTGGAGTAGGTTTGGGAAAAACTCGTGTTGCCGATGGTGCTTGAGACGATGACGCCCGCTGCGGTGCGGGAAACCTGCATCCACGCCGTATAGGTCTGCCCCGGAGTGGCCGCACCGCTTTGCGTGAAGGTATTGCCTTCCGTGTAGGTCGAGAGGTCGAGCAGGTCGTGACCGGTTTGGGTGCGCGCTTCGATGTGATCGAGGCCCGCTCCAGCGGGATTGGCACCGAAAACGCCGGAGGCAGCGTAGCCAGTGTAGTTGTTGAAGATAGAGTTGTTGAAACCGACCGCATCCTTCGTCTGGAAAGACGTTCCCGCATCATACAGCCCAAACATGAAGCTGTTGTCGGCGTTGGCCACTTGCGCAAAGTTGTAATTAAACGAGAGCGTAAGCGACTCTCCCACCTTCAGGTCAACCGCGTTGAAGTAGGCCATCGTCGTGGCTTTCTTTCCCGAGGAGTCTGCAAAATTCAACATGCCGTTCACAACGGTCGCATTGTTGGCGGGACCACCGACCACCCAATCGGCCGAGTTGGGAAGACTCTGATCGGTGCGCGATCCATCCGAAAAGGTGTCGTTCAAAATCAGAGTGGCTTGGGCGTGACCGACACACAAAGACAACAGCAAGCAAATCCCGAAAATCCGCAAGGCATCACCTAGCGTCCCTATCAGGAGCTTTGCTTGTTTTATTGCGTATTTATGCGTATTCAGCACGTAGGTCTTTTTGTCTGTAAGGGCATGCTAAGCAAATATGCGCATATTTCAAGTAAAATAATCACGTTCCGCCCAAATTTTATTTCCCTGCTCCTAGGCGATAAAGGAACGAAGCTGCATCTGCAGACGAGGAATCACTCCCTGTACCTTGCGCCCAGCCACTCTGCCAAAAACGGTTGCCGCCAAAATCCCCATAGCCAGGAAGGGAGGCGGCTCAGGAACTCCTGCGTAATCCAGCTTAATGTTATCGAGTGTCAATGATCCGGTATTACCGTTGGAGAAAATGCCGACGGTGTCGAATTTTGTAAAGAAGTTGCTCGTGAATTGCTGGGATAACGTAGTATTGCCGATGGTACTTGCCACGGTGATTCCCGCTGCCGTGCGGGAAATCTGCATCCATGCCGTATAGGTCTGCCCTGGCGTGGCCGCGCCGCTTTGGATGGTTGTCGGCCCTTCCGAATAAGTCGCTATGGAAAGCAGATTGTTCCCGAGGTTGTTGCGCGCTTCAATGTGATCGCGCCCCGTCCCGGACGGATCGGCCCCAAAAACACCCGAGGTGGCATAGCCAGTGTAGCTGTTGAAGATGGAATTGTTAAAACCCAAGCCATCCGTCGTGACATAAGACCCTCCCGAGTTATACAGCCCGAACATGAGGCTGTTGTCGGCGTTGGCCACTTGCGTAAAGTTGTAATCGAACGAAAGAGTGAGGGACTGCCCCACCTGCAAATTGACCGCGTTGAAATAGGTCATCGCCGTGGCCTGTCCTGCCGAAGCGTCCGCAAAAGTCAACGCGCCATTCGTAACGCTCGCATTGCTGGAGGGACCGCCGGTCACCCAGTTGGCGGAGTTGGGAAGACTCTGATTCGTGCGAGAGCCGTCCGAAAAGGAATCGTTCAAGATCAGCGTTGCCTGGGCTCGTGGGCAAATCCCCGCAAAGAGCAAAAGCGTCCCCACGCTCAGAAAGCCGAGTCGGTTCCAGCGATGAGAGAAAGCCCGTATCATTTTGAGGATCAACAGCTTTTGATGTAGCAAAAACAATACCATTATTCAAGGGAATAATCGGAGATCAGACGGGCCGGAAAACGCATCCGCCCTTGACAACGGTAAGCCTCCTGATAATTAGGATGCTAAATTGTTAGCTTCCTAATCGGCGGCTTTTTTCCCGCATCACTTTTTTCCCGCATCACTTTTTTCCCGCATCACTTTTTTCCCGCATCACTTTTTTCCCGCATCACTTTTTTCCCGCATCACTTTTTTCATGAATCTCACCGATTTTTTCATCCGGCGTCCGGTCGTGGCAACGGTCATCAGCCTGCTCATTTTGTTGGCCGGGGTGCAATCGGCCCGCATCCTGAATGTCCGGCAATATCCGCGCAGCGACATCGCGGTTGTCTCGGTCATGACCACCTACGTCGGGGCGAACGCCGACTTGGTGCGCGGCTTCATCACCACGCCGTTGGAGCGTGTGATCGCCAGCGCCGACGGCATTGATTACATCGAGTCCACGAGCGCGCAAAGCCTGAGCACCATCCTTGTCCACCTCAAACTCAACTACGACACCAACGCCGCGCTGACGCAAATCCAAGCCAAAGTGGCGCAGGTGCGCAACGATCTGCCGCCGGAATCCCAAGCGCCCGTCATTGATCTACAAACCAGCGATGACCGCTTCGCCTCCATCTACCTTGCCTTCGCTTCCAAGGATCTCGACCAGAATCAGATCACCGACTACCTCACCCGCGTCGTCCAACCGAAACTGACGGCAGTGAGCGGCGTGCAGCGGGCGGACATCCTCGGGGCGCGCACCTTCGCCATGCGCATCTGGCTCAAACCGGACCGGATGGCCGCGCTCAACATCTCCCCCACCGAAGTAAGCAACGCACTGGCCGCCAATAACTACCTTTCCGCGTTGGGAGCTACCAAGGGCTCGATGATTACCGTCAACCTGGTGGCGAATACCGACCTCAAGACGCCAGAGGAATTCAGCCAATTGGTAATCCGGCAACAGAACGGGGCCATCATCCGCCTCAAGGACATCGCCAATGTGGAACTGGGGGCCGAAAGCTACGATGCGGACGTTCGCTTTGACGGCAAACAAGCGACGTTCATCGGCGTATGGGTGCTCCCCACCTCCAACTCGCTCGATGTCATCAAGGCGGTGCGGGCGGAAATCCCGGCCATCCGGGCTCAACTGCCGGTGGGCATGGAAGTCAGCATCCCGCATGACAATACCGAATATATCCAAGACGCCATCCGCGAAGTCTGGAAGACCCTCAGCGACACGCTGCTGCTGGTCATCCTGATCATCTACCTTTTTCTGGGGACTGTGCGCTCCGTGGTGATTCCGATTGTCGCCATCCCGATCTCGCTCATCGGCGCGGCGTTCCTGATGCTTGTCTTCGGATTCACGATCAACCTGCTCACGCTGCTAGCCATCGTGCTCTCGGTGGGTCTCGTCGTGGACGATGCCATTGTCGTCGTGGAGAACGTGGAGCGCCATTTGCAGGAGGGGCTCACGCCATTCCAAGCAGCCATCCAAGGCGCACGGGAACTCCTTGGGCCGATCATCGCCATGTCGATCACACTCGCGGCGGTCTATGCGCCCATCGGCATCCAGGGGGGATTGACTGGCACGCTCTTCCGCGAATTCGCCTTCACACTGGCGGGCGCGGTCATGGTCTCCGGTGTCGTCGCCATCACGCTCTCGCCGATGATGTCCTCCAAGCTCCTGCGCGCGGGCGATTCACACAAGGGCTACGCGGGCTGGATCAACCACCGCTTTGACGGATTGCGCGACTCCTACCGACGCACCCTCGCCAACACCCTGCAATGGCGGCCCGTGACGATCACCCTGGCCATTCTCATCGTGTTGCTCATGATCCCCTTCTACCTTTTCTCCGGCAAGGAGCTCGCGCCGAAGGAAGATCAGGGAATCATCTTCGGCGTGGTGCAGGCTTCGCCCAATTCGACCATCGAGCAGACGGAGCTATTCACGGAAAAAGCTTATGAAGTCTTTAAATCCCTTCCGGAATCCGACCATGTATTCCAGATCACCATGCCCACCGGCGGATTCGCAGGCATGGTGACCAAGCCTTGGAGCAAGCGCAAGCGGACGACTCAGGCCATGGAACCGGAAGTGGGCGCAAAGGCAGCCACTATCGCGGGGATCAATTTCATCACGATGACGCCAGCGGCGTTGCCCGGCGGGAGCAATTTCCCGGTGGAAATCGTCATCTCCTCCACGGCGGAGCCCAAGCAACTCCTCGAATTCGCCAACCAACTCAAGGCGAAGGCCATGGCCAGCGGATTCTTTTTCTTCGCAGACACCGATTTAAAGTTCGACCAGCCGCAAGCGGAAGTCGTCTTCGACCGCGACAAGGTGGCTTCGCTCGGACTCAATCTCTCCCAAGTCGGTGCCGACCTCGGCACGCTGCTGGGCGGCAACTACGTCAATCGCTTTAGCATCCAGGGCCGCAGCTACAAGGTCATCCCACAGGTCAAGCGCACCGAACGTCTCACCACCGACCAACTCAAGGACATCTATGTGAGCGGCCCCGGCGGGAAGCTCGTGCAGCTCTCCACGTTCGCCACAATCAAACAAACCACGGAGCCGCGCACGCTAAACCGCTTCCAGCAGTTGAACTCCGCGCGCATCCAGGGCGTCATTCCACCGGGATTCCCGCTCGACAAGGCGCTGAAACTTCTGGAGGACGAAGGGGCTAAAATTCTGCCGAAGGGCTTCACCATTGACTATGCGGGCGAGGCACGTCAACTGCGCGTGGAAGGAAACAAGCTTACGATGACGCTGGCCCTCTCCCTCGTCCTGATCTTCCTGGTGCTGGCCGCGCAGTTCGAGAGCTTTCGCGATCCGTTCATCATTCTGCTCGGCTCCGTGCCGCTGGCGCTCTCCGGTTCGCTGCTCTTCACCTTCCTCGGGTTCACTACGCTCAACATTTACAGCCAGATCGGCCTGATTACGCTCGTGGGGCTCATTGCGAAAAACGGCATCCTGATTGTGGAATTCGCCAACACCTTGCAGGAACAGGGCCGGGATAAGCTCCAGGCCATCATCGAGGGGTCGGCTACGCGGTTGCGCCCGATTCTGATGACCACCACGGCCACCGTCGTCGGCCACTTGCCGCTGGTGTTCGCCACGGGGCCTGGCGCGGGCTGCCGCAACAGCATCGGCTATGTGCTTTGCAGCGGCATGATTATCGGCACGACATTCACGCTCTTCGTGGTTCCTGCCATCTATATGTTGCTCGCCAGGGATCGCCACGGGCGCTCCGTGGAAGCCGTGGATGAGGCGGCTCCCGAGGGTGAGTTGGAACTGGCTGAGGGATAAAAGGCTCGCTTCTGTGCCCATCCCGGCTTAGAAGCCTGGATGCAAAAGAAACTTTTTTCCGAACTTGGCCTCTCGCCGGAACTCCTTAAGGCGGTCGCCAAAGTCGGGTATGAGGAGGCCTCGCCGATTCAGTCGGAGGCGATCCCCGTTCTTCTTGGCGGGGCCGACGTTTTCGGACAGTCCCAGACCGGCTCCGGCAAAACCGCCGCTTTCGCCCTTCCCGCCATTGAGTTGGTGGACTCCACCATTCGCGCCACGCAGGTTCTGATTCTCTGCCCCACGCGCGAACTCGCCGTGCAGGTGGCCGAAGAGGTTTCCAAGCTCGCCTTCTTCAAACGCGGCGTGCGCGAACTCCCCATTTACGGCGGTCAATCCTACGAGCGTCAGTTCCAAGGACTCCAGCGCGGAGCCCACATCGTCATCGGCACGCCGGGCCGCGTGATGGATCACATGGACCGGGGCACGCTCAAGCTCGATAACATCAAGATGGTCATCCTCGACGAAGCCGACCGGATGCTGGACATGGGGTTCATCGACGACATCAAGAACGTCCTGAGCAAGATGCCCCCGGAGCGGCAGACGGTGATGTTCTCGGCCACGCTCCCCGCACCCATCCAGCATTTGGTGAAGAGCTTCATGCGGAGCCCGGTGAATATCCGCATCCAAGACCAAGCGCTCACGATTCCGAACATCGAGCAGGTTTATTACGAGCTGGACCGGCGGGCCAAGGTGGAAGTCCTCTGCCGCTTGATTGATTTGGAAGACATCAAATTCGGCCTCATCTTCTGCGCGACCAAGATGATGGTGGATGAGTTGACAGAGCACCTCACTGCGCGCGGGTATGCCGCAGACAAACTTCACGGGGATATGTCCCAAGTGATGCGCGAGCGCGTCATGGCGAAGTTCCGCAAACGCGGGCTGGAGTTCCTTGTCGCCACCGACGTGGCGGCGCGTGGCGTGGACGTGGACGACATCGAGGTTGTCTTCAACTACGATCTCCCGCAGGACAGCGAAGACTATGTGCATCGCATCGGCCGCACGGGCCGCGCGGGCCGCAGCGGCAAGGCGATTACCTTCGTCGCAGGGCGTGAAATCTGGAAGCTCCAGAACATCATGCGCGCTACGAAAGGCAAAATTCAACGCGCGCGCATCCCTTCCGCCGACGAAGTGGAGCAGAAACGCACCAGCGCCTTTTATGATCTGATCCGCGAGACACTCGAAGGTGGCGATTACCGGCGTCACGATGCATTGATCGACGAATTGCTCGACCAGGGGCACACGCCGACGGACATCGCCTCCGCGCTGATTCATCTCGCGGGTGGTGAAAAATCGACGCGGCCAACGGGTGAACGGACTGCCGAACCCACTCCCATTGCCATCCCCTTCCGCTCCGCTGCTTCCCGCGAAGAGCGTCCCGAACGGCGGCAGGATTTTGCGCCAGAACCGCGCTTTGAAAAGAAAAAGCGGGCCGCGAAAACCGCCCCGGAAGCGGGGGGCGATCTGCGCGAACGCATCGGCAAAGTGAAGTCCAAGCCGCACTCAGATGATGATTTTGAACCCAGCAAAGTCTCCCATGAACCGGGGATGGTCCGGTTGTCGATGAACACGGGGCGGGATCACGAAATTGCGCCCGGCGACATTGTCGGCGTCATCGCGGGGCTCGCCAAAATTCCCAAGGGAGCGATTGGCGCGATTCGGCTGCTGGCCAAGACCACTTACGTTGATGTCGCCAGCGAATACGCCCCGCACGTCTTGGAAAAGCTCAACGGGATTAAATTCAAGGGACGCAATCTCTTTATGAGCCTGGCGGAGTAAGCGCGCCGTGGAGGGCGCTTGAACTTGCATACCCGCCACGAAAACGCTATTCAGACAAAGCCATTTTTCACCCTCCATTATGAACTTCGCCTTGTTTCGACTCCTCTGTCTGGTTGCGTTCACTCCCCTCGCCTACGGCGCTGACTGGCCCTGCTTCCGCGGTTCCGACCGGGACGGGATCGCCCGCGCCGAAAAGGGCATTAACAAGGAGTGGAATCAAAGAGCGCCCAAAACGCTTTGGAAAATCGCCCTCGGCGACAATGGATGGGCCGCGCCTGCGGTAGTCAATGGCAAGCTTTACCTTGTGGACCACCAGGGCAAGGAGGATGTAGTGCGCGCACTCGACGCCGCTACGGGCAAGGACCTCTGGAGTTTCGCTTACCCGGATGCCGAGACCAACCGCTACGGTTTTACCGTGACCACGCCGCTTGTTCTCGACAACAAAGTCTATACTTTCAGCCGCAAGGGGAATATCCACTGCCTCAATGCGACCACTGGCGAGAAGCTCTGGACTCACGATGTGGTCAGTGAGTATTCGGCCAGCATTCCCCCGTGGGGCTACACCGCTTCGCCCGTGGTGGACGGACAAATGCTCTTGCTGGGTGTCAGCGGCAGCGGCGCTGCCATGGTCGCACTTAACAAGGAGAGCGGCGAACCCCTCTGGAAAGCTGGTAACTATAAAATGAGTTACTCCAGTCCTGTCATTGCCACCCTTCATGGCCGCAAACAGTGCCTGGTTTATTGCGGTGAAGGACTCCGGGGGATCGATCTCGAAACGGGGGCCGAGCTCTGGTTGCAACCGTGGCCAACCCCTTGGGGACAAAAGAAATGCCCCACTCCGATTGTCATTGGAGATCGTGTTTTTATTACCTCCGCTGAAGGCGGGGAGACCGGTGTCATCGATCTCTCCACCGGTGCTCCCGTTGTTGTCTGGAAACACACGGAGATGCAGGATCACTTCACCACCCCGGTCTTCTACCATGGCCGCATCTACGGCTCCTCCGATCCCAAATTTCTCGTCTGCGTGAATCCCGACGACGGCAAAATCCTCTGGAAACAGGAGAGCAGCCAGAATACGTCCGTCATTGGGGTTGATGACACCGTTCTCGCGCTCTCGGGCCAGACGGGCGAACTCCTGATGGTTGACGTGACCACGCCGGACTACAAGGAACTCGGGCGATTCACGCCGCTCGGAGGCACAAGCTGGGCTGCCCCGGTTATCGCGGACGGTCGCCTGTATGTTCGCAATCAGAAGGAGCTTGCCTGCATCGACCTGAAGTAGCGGATTTTTCGCTAGCAACGGTCTAGAAAAGTCCGCTAATGAACCGTTTCCAATTTCACGCTCAACTGGCAGGATTGGACCTCTCGTTATCCCCGGAGGAAGAACTGCTCCGAGACCAAATGCTCACGCTGCTTGACTCCACGCAGGACTGTTTTTTCCGCAGTTCCTTCCCTGCCCATTTCACCGGCAGTGCGCTGGTTCTAAGCACCGACGGGCGGCGTGCCTTGCTTCACCATCATCGCAAGCTGGACCGCTGGATGCAATTCGGCGGGCATTGCGATGGTGATGAGAACATTCTGCGCGTGGCGCAACGCGAAGCTCTGGAGGAAAGCGGCATCGAGGGGCTGCAAGTCATCTCACCGCTGCCGTTCGACCTCGACATCCATGAGATCCCGGCGCGGCCCGCGCTCGGCGAACCGGCCCATTTCCATTACGATGTGCGGTTTCTCCTCACCGCCCCGGAAAACGCCCGTTTTGCGATCAGTGAGGAAAGCCTGGAAATCCGCTGGTTTTCGTTGGAAGAAATGGTTGCGCTGCCGTTGAGCGCTGGGCTGCGCAGACTGGCATCCAAATGGCAAAACTTGCTCCCGCGTTTTCCTCTCCGCTCAGAATCTACAATCCCGGACTTTCCAAGTTCCGCAAACGGTTGAGACATTGTCGATTTCCATTCGAGTTCGCGCATCATGCCCACCTCTTCACCTATTCCAACGCGTCTAAAGCGCCATAACCGGGGCAATCGCTTCGTCGGAAAGATGTGGCTGGTCCTGATCTTTTTCCTCCTCGTAATCATGAACTACGCCGCGAGCATGGTAGTCCCATTCATTGGTTCCATTGGGCCGATCTATCTTAGCGCCCTCGTTATCTCAACTTTCTGGAACGCCATTCTTCTAGCCTCCATTTGGTGGGGGCATGGATGGGCACGGTTCGTCCTGTCCGCCTTCCTGATGTGCTTTATTCTGGCGCAAGCATCCTGCCTTCCAGACGCCTTAGTCTATTATCCTGCTTTGAACGGTATTAGCACAAAAATTATTTTGCTTCTTTCCTGCACTAATTTTTTTGTCGCCGTTTTCCTCCTGATCTCCAAAGATATTTACTGTTTGTCCCGCCACCTTCCGGATTAAAACACGTCAACCGACCTCCCTACCTCCCGCGATTCCGATATAGCCAAAATCCGGCTGATTATTTACCAACATCGGCATTGCTAATTTTACAAGGCTTGTCCATGTTTGATGGTTTAAACCCGGAATGAAAATTCGATTTACCGCAATTTTTCTGTTTGCCTGCTTCTGTGCCTTCCTCCCCTCCTCACCCGCACAGGATGCCACAGCATTTGCCGTTGCCGACGCCACCAGCGGCCACCTTCTCGACGCCAAACGGCCCAACAAAAAGCTCCAGATCGCCAGCCTCACCAAAATCGCCACCGCTCTGGTCGTTCTGGACTGGCTGGACGTAGGCAAGCAGGACCCAGGCAGTCTGGCCACTGTCCCCGTCAGCGCTCTGTCCGTCGACGTGAATAACCCGATCGGCTTTGAGGTTGGAGACCAGATTTCCGTGCGCGACCTCCTCTACGCCATGCTCGTCCAGAGCGACAACATCGCGGCATACACTCTGGCCGAACACATAGGGCGCGACCTCCAGCGCAACACCCAAAGCGGTTCCCAACCCGTCGATCTCTTTGTTGCCCAGATGAATGCGCTCGCGCGCAATCTCGGGATGAAGCATACCACCTTCCTCAACCCCCACGGCCTCGACAACATCGAATCCCCTTATTCCACCGCACAAGATTTGATTCTGCTCACCTCCACCGCGCTCCAGCGTTCCGCCTTCCGCTTTTACGTTTCGCAGAAGGAACGCCGGATCACGCGCCACCAGCCCGATGGCAAAATGCTGGAATACAATTTGGTAAACACCAATGAATTGCTTGGCATCGACGCCATCGATGGCATCAAAACGGGCAAAAGCGCTCGCGCCGGGGAATGCGTCGTCATCTCGGCGGCACGCGCCCCGGAATCGGTCCAGAATCCTGATGGCTCTTTCACCATCACGCCGCGCAGGCTGATCGTGGTCGTTCTCGGCTCCCTGAACCGCTTCAACGACGCGAAACAACTCCTCAACAACGGCTGGACCCTCTATGATGAATGGGCGGCGCAAGGCCGACCTCTTAAAAAATAACAACCATGAAACGAATCGGCATCCTCACAAGCGGCGGCGACTGTCCCGGACTCAACGCGGTATTACGTGGCGCAGTGCGCGCCGCCACCTCCCTGGGCTGGGAAGTTGTCGGCTTCAAAGACGGCTACGAAGGCCTCCTCAACGGCGGCGACTACATGATCTTGGACCGTAAAAACACCACTGGCATCATGTCCTTGGGCGGCACCATCTTGGGCACCACCAACAAAGGCCACTTCGTCGCCAAAGTTGGCGCGGGCGATAAAATGGCCGTTCCAGCAGCCGTGATCGATGAATCCCGCCAGACGCTGGCTAAAATCGGCGTCGAAGGGCTCATTTGTATCGGCGGCGACGGCTCCCTTACCACTGCCCTGCAGCTCTTCGAGGCGGGCTTCAAAACCATTGGCGTTCCTAAATCCATCGACAACGACCTCGAAGCCACCGCCACCACCTTCGGCTTTGACTCCGCCGTCGCCTGCGTCTCCGACAGCCTCGATCGCCTTCATACAACCGCCGCCAGCCACAAGCGCGTCATGGTCACCGAAGTCATGGGCCGACACGCCGGATGGATTGCCCTCCACGGCGGTCTCGCCGGAGGAGCGAGCGTCATCCTGATTCCTGAAATCCCGTTCGACCTCGACAAGGTGGCCGAAGCGATCATTCGCCGCGAGGAAGCCGGCATCACCAGCACCCAAGTCGTCGTCGCTGAAGGCGCACGGCCCAAGGATGGCCGCCAAATGCTGCACGTGACCGGCTCAGGGGAATACAAACTCGGCGGCATGGGTGAACAAGTCGCTCGTGAAATCGCCAAGCGCACCGGCAAGGAAACCCGCACCTGCGTGCTCGGGCACATCCAACGCGGCGGCGCTCCCACCACCAAGGATCGCATCCTCGGAACCCAGTTCGGCGTCAAAGCCGTCGAACTCATCAAGGAGGGCAAATTCGGTCACATGGTCAGCTACCAAAACTTCCAGGTAACCGAAGTTGACATCGCCGAAGCCGTCCACCGGCTCCGGTTGGTGAGGCCTGATAGCCAGATGGTGCAAATGGCGCGCGCCGTTGGCATCTCCTTCGGAGACTAACCTATGGACCGTTTACTCGAACTACTCAAAACCAATGGCCGCGCTTCCACCGAAGACCTGGCCAAGGCGCTGAACATTAAAGAAAGCGAAGCCGCTGCACGGCTCGAAGCGCTGGAACGCGATGGCACCATCGTCGGCTACCAGGCGATGTTCGATCCCGAAAAGACTGGCAACGGCAACGTCGAAGCCGTCATCGAAGTCAAAATAACCCCCGAACGCGGTGGCGGTTTTGACCGGCTCGCCAGCCGCATTTCCAAGTTCGAGGAAGTTCAAAGCTGCTACTTGATGAGCGGCGGCTACGACCTCTTGATCATCGTTCAGGGGAAAAGCCTCCAATCTGTCGCCCGGTTCGTCGCCGAGCGGCTGAGCACCGTTAAAGGGGTCGTCTCCACCGCCACGCATTTCCGGCTCAAAGCCTACAAGGAAAGCGGGATGTTCCTCCACCGCGAGAGCAAGTCGGAACGACTGGCCGTCTCGCCGTAGAGCCACACTCGGAAGCATTTACCTATAACCGGAAGCCGTTCTCAACGGCTTCCGGTTTTTTATTGTCTCTCAGATTGACAAGATCATGGTTAATCAAATAAAGTTAGCCGTGACTAACTTTCGGCCTCCGCAGCGTGGCAGCCAGGATTCCGCCGGTTTTTCCGGGGGTATCAAGCCCGGCGATGCGCCGACAGTCCGGGACGCCATTGATGTGCTGGAGGGGCAAAGCGCCAAACGCGGACTGGGGCGCCTGCTCCCCTTCTTGGGCCCAGCGTTCATCGCCTGCGTCGCCTATATCGATCCTGGTAATTTCGCGACCAACATCCAGGCCGGATCGCAATTCGGTTACCTGCTGCTCTGGGTGGTGCTCGCCAGCAATTTGATGGCGCTGCTGGTCCAGGCGCTTTCGGCAAAGCTGGGCATCGCCACCGGCACTAATCTTGCCGAGCATTGCCGCAACCAATTCCCAAAGCCGGTGGTGTGGATCATGTGGGGGCTCATGGAAATCGTTGCCATGGCCACCGACCTCGCCGAGTTCCTCGGAGCCGCCATCGGGTTCAATCTCCTCTTCGGAATGCCGCTATGGGTGGCGGCTATCGCTACGGGAGTGGCGACTTTGCTGATTTTGGGGTTGGAAGTGCGCGGGTTTCGGAAAATCGAAGCAGTCATCGGAACATTGGTGGGCGTTATCGCCGTCTCCTATCTTTTGGAAACTTGGTTCAGCCCGCCCGACTGGGGTCAGGTGGCGCTTCATTCCGTGCTGCCCCTCTTCTCGGGCAGCGAAAGCATTCTGCTCGCCACGGGGATTCTGGGGGCAACCGTCATGCCTCATGTCATTTTTCTGCACTCTGCGCTCACTCAAAATCGGATCACCGCCCGCGACCCCCAGCGCGCGCGCCGTCTCTACCGGTTCGAGTTGATCGATGTCTCCATCGCCATGGGGATCGCGGGCCTCGTGAATGCAGCGATGCTCATCATGGCTGCTTCCACCTTCTTCAAGAGCGGCTTCACGCATGTCGCCTCCATTGAGGAAGCCCACCGAACGCTGGAACCGCTGCTGGGCCGAGCGTCGAGCTGGGTGTTCGCGATCTCGCTGCTCGCCTCCGGGTTGTCCTCGGCCTCCGTGGGCACCATGGCTGGTCAGGTCATCATGCAAGGTTTTTTGCGGCGGCAGATTCCCATTTGGCTCCGGCGCGGCGTCACCATGGCTCCTTCCATCGTGGTCATCGCCATGGGGTTTGATCCCACGCGAACGCTGGTCCTGAGCCAGGTGGTGCTGAGTTTCGGCCTGCCGTTTGCCTTGATCCCTTTGATTCTGTTCACCCGGCGAAAGGATCTGATGGGCGAGCTGGTCAACCGTGGAATCACCACCGTCGCAGCCGTCGTCGTCGCGTCGATTATTGTCGCTCTCAACGCCTATCTCCTATACCAGATATTCAGCGGGAAATAAGACCAGACCATGTTCAAGCGCCTCATCATTCCGTTGGACGGCTCGCCGCTCTCCGAAGCAGTATTGCCCACGGCCATCCACCTTGCGCTCAAGCTGCAAGCGTCCGTGACGCTCATCCACGTCATCGAGCGCAACGCCCCCCGGCAGGTTCACGGTAAACCACACCTCGCCACTCCCCAGGAAGCCGAGCCGTATCTCGCCGAGGTCCAGCGCCGCCTCTTCCCGTCGGGTATCCCGGTGGAAGTGCATGTTCATACCATGGCCATCGCCGACGTGGCCGGATCCATCGTGGAACATGCGCGGGAGTTTGGGTCCGACCTCGTCACCATGTGTACCCACGGGCGGGGTGGCCTGCGCAAGCTGCTCTTTGGAAGCATCGCCCAGCAAGTGGCGGCTGCGGGGGTTCCGGTGCTCCTCGTGCGGCCGGTGGAAGACGGCAGCCCACCGGTTCCATGCGGTGGCCCGATCCTCGTGCCTCTGGACGGCACGGAATTACGCGAGGTGGCGTTGCCCGAGGCGTCCGCCCTGGCTAAAGCGTGCGGTTCCATCCTCCACCTCCTCATGATTGTCCCCACGCTGGAGACCCTTACCGGTGCCGCCACCTCCTCAAGCATTCTGCTGCCTGCCACCACGCAGGAGATGCTCGCGCTTGCCACCGAGGATGCCAGGGCATACCTCGAAACGCTAACCACGCGACTCGCGGGAGAAGGCGTGAAGTCGCGCGGGGAAATCCGCCGGGGCGACGCAGCGGAAATCATCGCCAAGGAAGCCCGAAGCCAGGGGGCGGATTTGATCGTGATGGGAACTGCCGCGCGCACGGGCATGGACGCCTTCTGGAGCGGTAGCGTCTCCCCGAAAGTCTCCGAGCGCACCCACCTGCCGCTTTTGTTGATTCCGGTTCTGGAGGTTTAGACTAAAGGCAACTCTTACTCGGTTTCCGGGGCGTCGTGATGAATGGCGACGTGGGATGTGCGGTGCGAGCGGAAGAAGGAATGGCGGTCGAGCACGTTCTCCTGGATCCACTCAAAGAAAAGAAATACGACAGGGGTAATGTAGAGCGTGACGAGTTGCGAGACGATGAGCCCGCCAACGATGATCAATCCCAATGGCTGGCGAGAACTGCCGTCCGCTCCAAACCCAAACGCCAACGGCACCGCCCCCATCAACGCCGCGAAGGTCGTCATCATGATCGGCCGGAACCGCTCCACGCTGGCTTCGTGTACCGCCGCCTCACGATCCAATCCGTCGGCCATGCGCTGCAAGGCGAAGTCGATCATCATGATGCCGTTCTTTTTCACAATGCCGACAAGCAAAAACATGCCGACAAAGGCGTAAAGCGAGGCTTCCTTGTGGAACAGCAGGAGCGTCGCCAGTCCGCCCACCGTAGCCACAGGTAATGAGGAGAGCACCGTGACAGGGTGCAGGTAGCTTTCGTACAAGATGCCCAGAATGATATACATCGCGAATATGGCGAAAACAAACAGAATGGAGAGGCTCCTCACGGTCTCCTTGAAGACCAAGGCTTCGCCTTGGAGGCTGCCGCGAATGTTCGACGGCAGCGTCTCGGCTGCGGTCTTTTCGATAAATTTCGTGGCATCGCCAATCACCGCTCCGGGAACCAGATTGAAGCTGATGGTGACCGACGGGAACTGATTGATATGGTTCACCGATTGAGGCCCGATGATTTCCTTCCAACGGGCGACCGCACTGAGCGGCACCATCGTCGTGCCGTCATCCGCTTTCACATAAATTTGCTCAAGGTTCTGCGGCATGGACCGCCGGGTGTCAGCTACTTCCATGATGACCTGGTATTGGTCCGTCGATTTCTTGATCAGATAGACGTAGTTCTGCGCATAGGCGTTTCCGAGCGTCGTGAGAATAGATTGAGCAGAAACTCCGTAAGACGCAGCCTGTTCCCGCAGGATATCAATCTGCAAATTGGGCGTCTTGGTTTTTAGGTCCGAGTTGACAAAAAGGAATCCGGGATAGGGCCGCAGTTTTTCGATGAGTTTTTGTGCCGCGGCATTTACTTCATTGGGATTAATGCCGCTGACGGCATAGGAAAATTTTCCCTGTGCGTTGGAGGTTGCGCCTGTGCTTATTTGCAGCACAGGATTCGCCTGCAGATAAGGGATGAGTCCGGGGATCTTCGCCATCTCCGCCGACAACTGCGCCATCACCACATCAATGGATGGCCGCTGATTGGCCGGCTTCAAAGAGGCAATGACCATCGCTTGGGAACTGGGCAATCTCCCCGTAAGTCCCGCAATGGTGTAACCCAAATCCACGTTTGGATTCTCCCGAAGAATCTTGTCCACTTGGTTTTGGTATTCGCGAATCCGCTGAGGTGACGTCCCCTCCTGCACCATGAACGGGCCGCGAATGAATCCGCTGTCACCCACCGGCAGGAAAGCCTTCGGGACAGCGTTGAAAAACAGGATTGTTCCCACCAAGCAAATCACCCAGGCAAGCGCGGAAATCCATTTGTGCCGAAGGAAGAAATAGAGGGAATCCCCGTAGCTCTTGATAATCCGCTTGAGAATGCGGTTCACATGAAGTTCGAGCCAGGTTTTCGTCCCACCCTCGTGGCGCGCCAACATCCGCGCGCACATCAGCGGCGTGAGCGTGAGCGAAACGACGCCCGAGGCGATAATCGCAATAATGATCGTGATGGCGAACTCCTGGAACGTCCGCCCGATGAGGCCCGGCATGAAGACCAGCGGCAAAAACACCGCGGCGAGGGAGAGCGTCATGGAGAGAATCGTAAAACTGATCTCCTTCGCACCGTGGAACGCGGCTTCCAGCGCGGTTTCGCCGGCTTCCATCCGGCGCACGGCGTTTTCCAAAAACACAATAGCGTCATCCACCAGGAAGCCGATGGAAAGGGTGAGTGCCAGCAGCGAGAGGTTGTCGATGCTGTATCCGAGCAGATACATCGCCAGGAAGGTAATCAACATCGACATCGGCAACGCCACCACCGGGATGAGAGTGTCCATGGCCCGGCCCAGAAAGAGAAAGATAACTAGCACTACCAGGGCGAATGCGATGGCGAGCGTCTGTTGCACATCGGTGACGGAATTGATAATCGTGATCGAGCGGTCGAGCATGGTCACAAGCTGAATGGACCCTGGCAATTCGCGACGAAACTGCGGCAGCAAATCTTTGACACCCTGTGCGGTTGTCACCGCGTTGGCCCCGGATTGGCGCGAAACGGCGAGCACCACATTGCCTGTCGCCGATTTTCCACCACGCACCCAGAAATGCCGGGACATGCGCTCGTCCTGAACCGAATCGTTCACCTCAGCAACATCCTTCAAATAAATGGTGGCGCTGTCCTTGTGCCCCACGATGACTTGCCGATAGGCAGCGGCGTCCTCCAGTTGCCCCTGAGGCTGGAGCAGGAATGTCTTGTCGGTGCCATCGAACTGCCCGGCCCCTTGGTAGCTGGTTCCCGCACGGATCGCAGTGGCGAGGTCATTCACGGTAAGCCCCAGAGAAGCGAGCTTGGATGGAGATACCTTGATCCGCACGGCCGCTTTGGAGCCGTAGATGTCCACCTTGGCAACGCCCGGCAAGATACTGAGGCGCTGGGCGACCTGGCTGCTGGCGTAATCGTAGAGTTGCCCTTGCGTTAACGTTTCGCTCGTCATCGCAAGATAAATGACCGGTTGATCATTCGGATTGGCCTTCGAGAACACCGGAGGCGTTGGCAGGTCCGCCGGCAACCCGGAGGTGGCTTGGTTGATCGCGGCCTGCACATCCGTTGCGGCGGCATCGACGCTCTTACTGAGGTCGAACTGTAAGGTGAAAGTTGTGCTGCCTTGCGCGCTTTGTGAGGTCACCAGCGTCAGCCCAGGGATCTGCATGAACTGGCGTTCCAGCGGCGTGGCCACGTTGCGAGCCATGGTGGTCGGGCTCGCGCCGGGGTAATTGACATTGACCGTGATGACCGGAAAATCGACGGCAGGCAAATCGTTCACGGGCAATCGCAGGAAGCCCAGAATTCCAAATACGACGATGCACAGCGTGAGCATCATCGTCATCACGGGACGTTTGATAAAGGGATCGGACAGGCTGGCCATGGTCACTCCCTATTTTCCCTTCCCGTCTGGCGCGATTTTGACGATGGCTCCCGGCGAGAGGGAAATCTGCCCCGTCACCACCACCGTCTCGCCCGGTTTGAGCCCTTCACTCACCACCGCCGACTCCTCGTGGTTCTGACCCGGCTTCACTTTGCGCAGTTCCACGGTGGAATCCCCCTTGACCACAAACACAAACGGTCCGGTCTGACCCACTTGCAGCGCCTCGTTGGGAATCAGCACAGCATCTTTGATGGTATCGAGCAGCAGCCGCACGTTGACGAATTGGCCCGGCCAGAATAGGCGGTCCTTGTTGTCGAGCAGCGCGCGCACCTTCACGGTGCCGGAGTTTTGCTGCACGCCGTTGTCGAGAAAATCGAAGGCTCCTTCGCGACGCTTGGCGGGATCGTCCGCGAAGCTGGCGGCAACCTTCAGCGTTCCCTTCTCCCTGTATTTGCGCACTTCCGGCAGGGAGGCTTCCGGGATGGTGAAATCGACATAAATCGGGTCCTGCCTCTGGATGAGTAGCAATTGGGTGACATTTGCGCTCACCAGATTGCCCATGTCCACCTTCCGCTTGCTTGCGCGTCCGTCGATGGGAGAGCGAATGGTGCAAAATTCGAGGTCGATCTGTGCCGAATTCACCGCCGCTTGGTCGGCTTGCACCGTCGCTTGAGCAGCCTGCGCCGTGCTGACCAGGCTGTCATATTCCTGAAGTGAAATGACCTTCGTTTTGCTTAATTCTTCATTCCGTTTGACCTGCAACTCAGCGTACACCGCCTTCGCTCGATCCTGTTCGAGCGTTGCCTTTGCTTTATCGAGCACGGCTTGATAGGGGCGGGCGTCGATGGCGAAAAGCAAGTCCCCTTTCTTCACGTCCGAGCCATCCTTAAAATTAATACCAACGATCACCCCCGTCACCTGCGGCTGGATCATAACTACCTCATACGCCGTGCAATTGCCGATTTCATCGAGATAAACCGGCACGTCCCGTGCTTCTGCCTGGGCTACCGTCACCAAACGCGTCGGCGGCGGCGGGGTGGACTGTTTTCGTCCGCAACCGGGCAAAAGCAAGAGACTCAAAGAAACGTAAAAAGTGCCAAAAGACCGCAAAAACTTCATAAAAACAATTATTAAGCCAATTTGAACCAAGATCAACGCTGGTATTGCATCATTTTTTAGGGGAATCTTACCAAAGTAAAATAATCCCTTTGCCTCCCTCCCTCGGGCTGCGTTTCCACTTACTGAGACTGGTTGTCCTCGCCCTGCTGCCAAATACCTTAGCCAAGAACCTACTCCACTGCCATCCGGCGCAAAGCATTGGCAGCAAACTGAGTCAACCCGGCAACCATCGTGGGAGCGCCGTGGCAACGGATCGCCTTCACGCTTCGCTCGGAGCGCCCCGCAAGCTCCGGCTCCCCTTGGGCCACCACCACCGCGCAGGCAAAATGTTCACCAAGGATCGCCAAAGCCCGCTTGAGTGCCTCTTCTTGTTGAGGAGTGACCGGAGGAGGCGGCACGGGATTGGGGTTCGGCGGACGTTCACCAAAAGTGCGGCAGAGGAGATCGGATGCGAACACCATCAATCCGGTCGCCGTCGTCGGACAACCATACCAGCGCATCATTTGAGCGAACTGGGGCTGACCGTCGTCGGTAACGAACTGTGCCTCGGCCACCATCACGACGTTGGGAAAATGCTCCGAAACAATCTGGTGTGCGGCCTGCAATGCTTGGTCCTTGGGATCTATAGGCATTGCTGATTTCATTAGGGCGCACTCCCCGGAAAGTCAAACCGGAACCCAAAAACAGGCGCTGTTCATGGTTTCCATGGATCGCCCAATCCTGCAAAGGCATGAATTGACCTTTTTGCCGGGTTCCCCCTATATTTTGCTCCATCATGCAATCCCTCTTTGACGGCGTTATCCTTGCGGAAGGCAAAACCAAAGTGATCGGGCAGTCTGCGGACGATCCCAAAAAAGTCATCATCGTCTCCAAGGATGATATTACTGCGGGAGACGGCGCAAAGCACGATCTCCTGAGCGGCAAGGCCGCGATGGCGACGTTAACCACCTGCAACAACTTCCGCTTGCTCAAGGCGTGCGGCATCCCCGTCGGATTTGACGAACAACTGAGCGCTATTTCTTTTTCTGCGCCGAAATGCGAGATGCTTCCCTACGAGGTCGTCACCCGGCGCGAGGCCCACGGCTCCTACCTCAAACGCAATCCCGGCACCAGCAAAGGCCACCTCTTTCCCCGGCTGCTCGTGGAGTTTTATTTGAAAACCAACGGACGGAAATGGAAAGCTCACGATCTTCTCTGCGACGATCCCTACATGAGCTATGACGAGGCAGCGGGCACGGTGAGCCTCTTCGAGCCTTCCAAGCCGCTTGCCACGCAAACGCCTTTCCTCGTGCTGCCGCAGGCCGAGGTGTTTTCCCATGACGGAGAGGCCGGATTTTTCAAGGAGATGAGCGCCATCGCCCGCCGCGCATTCCTAGCTCTGGAAAAAGCATGGCAACTCGAAGGCGGCGCTTTGGTGGACTGCAAGGTGGAGTTTGGCCTGACCAATGACGGCAAGCTCCTGCTGGCCGATGTGATCGACAATGATTCCTGGCGCGTGCTCGAACACGGTGCTTACCTCGACAAACAGGTTTACCGCGATGGCGGTCAGCTCGACACCGTGGCCGCCAACTATCAGCGCGTCGCGGGCATCACCAGCCACTTCCGCCTCCCCGCCCAGCGCATTGTCATCTGGTCGGGCTCCGTCAACGACGATGTGAGCCCGGTGGAAAACGCCATCACCAAGTTCTCGCAAAACTCGACGGAAACGGCGCGCATCGCCTGTTCCGTCCATAAGGAGCCGGTCCGAGCCATCACGGAATTGAACCGCCTCGTCCAAGCCGTGTCGGATAGCGTCATCATCGCCTACATCGGCCGTTCCAACGGAGCGGGGCCGACGCTTTCCGCCTGCACTACCGTGCCGGTCATCACCATCCCCGCAAACTTCAAGGAATTTCCGCAAGACGTATGGTCCTCGCTGCGCTCGCCCTCAAACGTGCCCGTCATGACGGTCATTGAACCTTCCAACGCAGCCTTGGCCGCACTGGAAATTCTGGCCCTGCGCAATCCCCGTCTCTACATGCACCTGCGAGAGACGCTCGAAGAGCGGCTGTAGCGCGGTATCTGGAAGCCTACACCGGAAGTCCCCGGCGCAACGCCTCATCGAACGGCTCCAACTGCACGGGCTTGCTGATGTAATCGTTCATTCCGCACTCCATGCATTTTTCCTCAGAGCCCTGGGTCGCGTGGGCTGTCAGAGCGATGATGTAAGGCTGCTGAACAAGCCCTTTGTGGGCGCGTATCCGCCGCGTGGTTTCGTAGCCGTCCATTTCTGGCATCTGGCAATCCATCAAAACAATATCGTAAGGCGTTTTTTCCAGCGCCGCGAGAGCCTCCATGCCGTTCTCTACAACATCCGCTGTGTAGCCGAGCTTGTTCAATTGCCCCAAGGCAACGACTTGGTTCACCTCGTTGTCTTCTGCAAGGAGAATCCTCACCTTCCTCGGTGAAGAAGGCGTGGGCGATGATACGGACACAGGTTCGCCAAGTTTGAGTTTGGAGGTCGCTATTTTGCCCACCGTTGCCGCCATGACACTGGCAATGCAGTCGAACAGTTGCGATTGCTTCACCGGTTTGACGAGGGATGCGTGGAAGCCCGCCTTTAAAGCATCCTCCTCGGAGAACGGCCCCATGGAGGTGAGGAGAATCAGCGGCAAGCCAGCGATCGAGGGATCCGCTTGAATCGCGCGTGCCAGCATGAGCCCATCCATTCCAGGCATTTGCATATCGAGAATCGCAAGATCATACTTAACCTCCTTCTGGCCTTGTAAAACGGTCAACGCTTCACTGCCGCTCTCCACACAAGTGGGCTCCATTTTCCACGATAAAAGATGGTGTTTGAGGATGTGTCTGTTGGTAGCGTTGTCGTCAACCACCAGAACCCGCAACCCAGTCAGGTCTGCTTTTTGCAGCGCAATCGCCGGAGACTCGCCCTCCGCCGTTTTTTCAAGCCGGGCTGTGAACCAGAAAGTCGAGCCTTTGCCGAGTTCGCTTGTCACCCCGATCTTCCCTTCCATCATCTCCACCAACTGTTTGGAAATCGCCAACCCCAAACCCGTCCCGCCATATTTGCGCGTTGTGGAACCGTCAGCCTGGCTGAACGCCTGAAAGAGGCGCGCCTGGTCTTCCTTGGAAATGCCGATGCCTGTGTCCTTGACGTCAAACCGCACGACCACATGCGTCGGGCTATCGCTTTCCTGTGAGACCAGCACAAACACTTCGCCACGCCCGGTGAACTTGACAGCATTGCCAACCAGATTAGAGAGAATCTGACGCAACCGTCCAGCATCGCCGCGCAGATTCAGAGGTAGGTTGGGTTTGATGAAATTGGCCAGCTCGATGCCTTTGGAATGGGCCTCGCTGGCTCCGATGCCCATGGCATCCTCGACCATGGTGCAGAGATTAAAATCCACCGGATCGAGCGTGAGCTTGCGCGCCTCGATCTTGGAAAAATCGAGGATGTCGTTGATGATCTTGAGCAGGGCTTCGGCGCTGGAGCCGATCATCGTGGCGAACTCGTGCTGCTTCTTCGTCAGCGGGGTATCCAGGAGCAGATCCGTCAGGCCGATTACCCCGTTCATGGGCGTGCGAATCTCATGGCTCACGTTGGCCAGAAACTCGCTCTTGGCGCGGTTGGCTTCCTCTGCGGTGGCCTTGGCGGCCTGTAACTCGTTCTCGGCGCGTTTGCGCTCAGTGATATCCTGCATGGTCCCTGCGATGCGGGAAATTTCGCCCGAAGGTCCGGCAAGCGGCTCCCCTTGCATGAAAATCACCCGTTCGCTGCCGTTGGGAAGTAGAATCCGGCATTCGATCCGGCACGGTTTTTTTTGATCCAGCGAGAGCTTCAACACCTCGGACACCGCGTCTTTGTCCTCCGGGTGGACCCGCTCAATCAAAACCTCGCAGGAGGGCGTGATGTTCTCTTCCGAGAGGCCGAGAATCCTGTAAATTTCATCGGACCAGACAAACCGGTTCAATCGCAAGCCCCAATCCCAACTCCCCAGATGCGAGATGCGCTGGGCTTCAGCCATCCGCCGCTCGCTGACGGCGGTGGTAAAGGTGTATTCCATGAGTCGCTGGCGGACGACCAAAAAGACGATTTCGAGAATCGCCATCAGCAGTGTAATGAAAATGGGGCCGCTACGCTGCCGGGCAATCAACCGATCCAACACACTCGCATCCATGTCGATGCCCAGCACGGCAATCACCTTTCCTGTTTGCGGATTGGTAATGGAGGAGAACCCGGAAACGAATGTTCCCCGTTCATTCGTATAGGGCCCCGTGACAATGGATTGCGGGCTGCGGAAAAAATCCGCCAACGCCTGCGGCGGCTGCAGATACCGAAAGCCGGGTTCCGCATGGCTGGGATCGTCCGGGGTGATCGAATCCGCGACGAACACGAACTTATCCCCTTTCTGAAAGATGGCATACAACCAGCGAAAAGTCGCGTCGGGTGTTTCCATCTTCCTCAACCGTTCGCGCAACCAGAGGTAGTCAGGATGGCTGTTATCCGCTGGCGTCCCGGTCAGGTTCAGGAATGGCTCGGGACCGAGCGATGCCGCGCAGAGGCTGGCTTGCTGCAGAAGCTGCTGGCGATATTCGCGATCCACTGTCTGCCCCGCCCACTCCGTGCCGATCCAACCCAAGACCAGCGTAGCAAGCAGCATCAGAGGCAGGCTCCCGCCATGAACCCGGCTGCTCGCGCGTCCGAGGATCGTCTCCACCTCCCGCCAGTTTTTCCGATAGTAGCCCCAGATGGCAATGGCCGTCACCACGGGCAGCAGTGCGCGGAAGATTTGGATGGGGATGCCGGTCCAATACAAAAACGAAGTCTGGTTGATGATCGTGGCCGGGAAAAGGCGGGCTGCAGGGGGAATCAAGCCCGAGGCGACGGCATTGATCGCCATGGCCGCGCCCATCGCCTTGAGGTAAATGGAATGCTCATTCTTCTCGCGGGAAGCCTGGAACAAAGTCGCCGCCGTCCAGAGACTGCCGATGAAGCCGAGGACATACCGGCTGGACGCATTGGTTCCGGCGATGCCGAAGAAACCGCCGCAAAAGACACCGACCATCAGCGGAAGATAAACCCAGCGGCCTGGCCCTTTGCCACGGAGTTTGCACCAGCCATCCCGGCCAAACTCAACCAGGAAAAGAAAAGAGGACGCCATGATCCCCACGCGGATGATGGCGAACGGCTTGGTGTCGCCCAAGCTGATGGTGGACATCTCCAACCATTCGTTGAACCCATGGAGGAGCCCAAAAATGCCGAACCAGGTCCAGGGCAACCGGAACGTGTTGTGCTGCTGCAGCATGGCACAGACAGCGGCCAGGACGATGAATGCGAAGCCGTAAACAAAGGAAGCGTAGTCCGTTTGCTGTAGGAAGGAGGCGGGGGTCAGCGTCATGGAAATCGGACAGGGCTGTATGTCGAATGGATACCCCGAATGTATAGCCTTCCATGGAAGGCAAAGTCCATCACAATTCCTCCACCAAGAATCTGTCGCGCGCGCGGTCTATTTCCGAGTCTGGCCGGTGCCACGGATTTGGTATTTATACGTGGTCAACTCCTCCAAAGCCATCGGTCCGCGCGCATGGAGTTTATCAGTGCTGATCCCGATCTCCGCGCCGAATCCAAACTCCCCGCCGTCCGTGAACCGCGTGCTGGCATTCCAATAGACGGTGGCCGAATCAATCTCGTTGAGAAACCGCTCGGCCGCTGCTTCGTTACCAGTCACGATGCAATCGCTGTGGTGCGAGCCGTGACTTTCGATATGGGCGATGGCTTCTTCCAGCGAATCAACCACGCGGGCGGCGACGATCAGGTCAAGAAACTCGGTGCCCCAATCCTCTTCGCTGGCCGGAACCGCCTTGTTTCCCAAAAGGGCGCAGACCCGCTCGTCGCCTCGGATTTGGACGCCTTTGTCCAGCAAAGCACGGCCTCCGGTCTTGAAGAAATTTTCTGCGATGTCCCGGTGGACCAGGATCGTCTCAATCGCGTTGCAGACGCCAGGGCGCTGGGTTTTGGCGTTGAGGACGATCTCCTCGGCCATCCGGAGATCGGCATCCTTGTCAATGTAAGCCGCGCAAATGCCGTTGTAGTGCTTGATGACAGGCATCCGGGCCGCAGCAACGACGGCTTCGATGAGCGCATGGCCACCCCTGGGAACAATCATGTCAATGAACTGATCCATCCCGGCCATCAGCTTGACGGCTTCGCGGTCGGTCGTGGGAACGAGCAAAATCGCGTCTTCGGGCAGACCGGCGCGACGGGCTCCCCGGCCCAAGGCTGCGGCGATGGCCAGGTTGGAGCCGAGCGCCTCGCTGCCACCGCGCAGGATCGCCGCGTTGCCGGTCTTGGTGCAGAGCACGGCGGCGTCGCTGGTGACGTTGGGGCGCGATTCAAAAATGATCCCGATGACGCCGATAGGCACGCGCACTTTGGAGATCTGGATGCCATTGGGGCGCACCCACTGGGAGATCGTGTGACCCACGGGATCGGGCAATGCCGCCACAGTGCGGATGCCCTCGGCCATTCCTTCGATGCGGGCGGGAGTAAGCGTCAGGCGGTCAATCATCGCGCCGGAGAGTCCGTTGGCGCAGGCGCTCTCCACGTCCTTGGCGTTGGCGACCAGCAGCGTCTCTTGGGAGGCGAGCAATTCCTCCGCCATCGCCAGCAAGCCAGCGTTCTTTTGTTCGCTCGTAAGCTGCGCAAGCTGCCGGGAGGCCACGCGAGCGCGCCTGCCGAGATCGTGAATGATTGCTTTGAGTTCCATGAAGAAAGAGAAAATAGATGATAGAGGGGTGAGAAAAGAGAGCTACTTGCTCCCCTCCCCATTTACCACAAACCGCGTCCCCACCGATTCCCCGGCCAAGACGGAGGCGATGATACCGGGGGCGCGACCACTGGCGATCACTGTCGGAATCCCCGCTTTGACAGCCATTTTCACCGCCGAGAGTTTGGATGCCATACCTCCGACGCTCAGTTTTCCGGTGGTCGGCTCGACGTATTCCATAACCGAATCAATATCCTTCACTTCCCGGATCAATTCTTTGCCGTTCAAGAGCCCGTCGGCGGATGTCAGGAGAATGAGCAGATCGGCGCCCACGAGTTGCGCCACTTCCGCCGAAAGCCGGTCGTTGTCGCCAAAGCGGAGTTCCTCCACCGCCACGGAGTCGTTTTCATTGATGATCGGCACCACGTTTTTCTGCAGCAGCAGACGGTTGATCGTGTTGCCCGCGTTCTTATAGCTCTTGCGACTGTCAAGGTCGCGGTAGGTCAGGAGCAATTGCGCCACGTGCAGCCCGTGGGCGGCAAATGCCGTCTCATACAAATTCATGAGTTTAGATTGCCCCACAGCGGCACAAGCCTGGACGCCCGCCAGGTCGCGCGGGCGTTCTGCCAATCCAAGCGTCATCAACCCGGCCCCCACCGCTCCGCTGGAGACCAGCAGGCACTCGTGCCCGGCGCGGATGGCAGCGGCGACTTCGCAGGAAAGACGCTGGATCTGACCATGGTCGAGCGTGTTCGCCTCCGGTTGGGTGAGAATGCCGGTGCCGAATTTCAAAACAATACGCTTGGATGTGCGGGCCATGAGAAAAAGGAAAGGGTGTTGATAATATCGCTTCCGGGGCTGGGTTCAAGGCGATTGCGCGACCCAAAACTGGCAACTTTAACACCCGGTCACCTCCGCAGCGTTCTTAATTGCCGGACGAGGCTTACATAAAGGGCGAGCAGGGAACCACACGCGAAGGCCAGCATGACGACCGTATTCACCACCAGCACGCTGAATTGCAAACTGAAATCCCGTCCAAAAAGCGTGAAATTGTAAAACTTGTCGGGACCGAAGAAGACGTTGATGCGGTGCATCGGCTGGCGGCGGTAGTCGAGTTGTTCGCTCTCGGCCTTGGATACGAGATCGGTGACTTTCTGATTCACGTAGAGGCGTTCGGCGGAAATACCTTCCGTTTTGGGTCGCAAGGCGCTCATCTTGAGCGGACCGCCCCGGAGCACGGCATCCACGCGTTTGAAGCGCTGGGCCAAATCCTCCGGCGTCTCCGCTTCCAGGCCGGAGAGAAGCGCGAGCGTGTCTTTCAAATCCTCCAGCCGCGCGCTATCGGCTTCCGTCAGCGGCTTGATTTTGAGCTTCTCCTTTAAGACGTCTATCTGCTGTTGGGCTTCTTCCTGGCGAAAACTCAACGGGTTCAATTTATATTGGGCGACGATGAGCGCCTCATAGCTCCAGCGCATTGGCATGAACTGGCACAGGAAGGGAACCTGAAGGGCGCTTTCGTTTTTCTCCGCGGCGCGGTCGGGATGCACGGCAAACCAGCGTTGGACGGCGTAGATCAGGTTGAGGTTGCGGTTCATGTCCTCGTATTTGATGAGCGCGCCGCTCAAGAGGATTTGCGGGATCAGGATGAACGGAACGATGTTGGCCGCCGCCTTGCCGTCGGCGACAAGCGAGGAGATGAAAAGCCCGATGGCGATCCCAGTGAACGCGGTGATGAAATTGAAGAAGAAATAAATCCAGAACATCCCGCGAATCTCCAGGATGGCGTTGCCGATCAAGGTGAACATGGCGCACTGGATGGCCGCGAAGAGCGCCAGCGTGAGAGCCTTCGCTGTGATGTAGTAGGGCAGATGGATGTTCAGGTTGCGCTCCCGCTGGAGGATGGCCCGGTCGAGAATGATGTCGTCCGCCGAATTGGTGAGCCCCAGAAACATCACCACCACGAGCGAGAAGAAGAGATACGTCGGGATATGGTAGGCGCTGGCAAAATCGTAGCTCCCGCTCTCGTTGTAATAGAGCACGCTGCCGATGAGCGTGGCGAGAATGGGGGCAGCGACGATGGTGATGAGCAGGTTGACGCGGTTGCGCATCTTGCTCAGGAACGCGCGACGCAGGAGCGTCTGGAACTGCGTCCACTCGTCGCGCCAGCGGATCGGCTCCTTCGCAGTGGACTGCGAGTCAAACGAAGCGGCGGGCGACGGCAGGGTCGGCTGCTGACGCACGCCCACCTGTCGCACATCCTGGAGCAGGCGGAAGGACTCGTATTTATCCCGCCAGTAATCGGGCGAATAGCGCCGCGCGGGAACGAGCTGCCCGTGGACGTTTTCCTCATAAATGATGTCGCCGGAGAGATCGCGCAACGGCGTTTCAAGCACGTCGAAAATGAACTCCGGCCGCGTGGTGCCGCAAGCGGGACAGCCGCCCAACTCCGTGCCGAAGTGCTGCTCGTGCTCGGCGGAGGCGAAGTATTCGAGCATCTCGCGCGGCGTGCCGTAGAAGACGAGCTTGCCGCCTTTGTCCAGCAGGAGCGCCTTGCTGAACATCTGGAAAATCTTGGAGTTCGGCTGGTGGATCGTCACCAAAACGATCTTGTTGTGCGCCATCGAACGGATGATCTCGATGACGTGCTCGGCGTCCTTGGAGGAGAGACCGCTGGTCGGTTCGTCGAAGAGGAAGACGTCGGCGCCACCGATCATGTCGAGCCCGACGTTGAGCCGCTTGCGTTCGCCGCCGGAGAGGATTTTCTTGATCGGCGAGCCAACGATGGAATCGCGCCGTTCGCTCAAGCCGAGTTCGACGAGCTTACTATCAATGCGCCGACTGCGGTCGCGCGCGGAGAGATGTGGCGAACGGATGGCCGCCGCGAAGCTGAGGTTCTCGGCGATGGTCAGATGCTCGTCGAAGGCGTCGTTCTGCGGGATGTAGGCGATGTGCTGTTTGAGCTGCTCCACGTCCTCGTAAAGCGGCGCGCTGTTGAGCAGCACCTCGCCGTGCAACGGCTGAAGCTGCCCGGCCAGCACGCGCAGCAGGGTCGATTTTCCGGAACCGCTCGCCCCCATGACGCAGACCACCTCGCCCCGGCTCACGCTGAAGGAGATGCCGTCGAGGCCGGTCTCGTTGGGGTTGAAGCGATGGCTCAAATCCCGCGCTTCCATCGAGGAAATGATGTTGCGCTCCTCCTCAATGATCCGCTCGGAAAAGTCGCACCGCAGGATCTGGCCCGTATCAATGCGGATCGTGTCGCCGTCCACGAGCGGCGCGGAGTTGCGCACCGGCGTCTCGCCGACGAGGATGGGGCGGTCCGCCTGCAACACTTCGAGCCGCCCGACGCGGTTCTCGTAATCACACTGGATGCGCAGGAGCACATCGCCTCCCGTGCCGGGCGAAAGCAGGATGTCGTCCTCCTCCAGCAGACTGCTATTGTTAGAAACGAGGTATTCGCTTTTGTTGGCCTTGAGCTGGAAGCGTCCGCCCATCGCGCGCGCTTTGCGGCGCAGTTCGTCTAGGGGAAGCTGGGAGCCGTTCTTGAACCGAATGATGTCGTCGAGCGTTCCTTCCGCAGAGGAGCCTGCATTCAAAAGCGTGCCGTTGAGGACGGCGTCCACGTTCCGGAGCGCCTTGACACGGATTTTGAGCCCGAACTTGACCTCCAGGCGTGAATCGCGGCTGCGCTTTTTTTCCAGCTCCACCTCCCCGTTTTGGTCAATGGAAAGGAAGACGTTGGTGACGACGACGTTTTTCTTGGCGTCGAAATACCACACGAGATCCTGGTAGGTGAGCACCTGTTCCCCCAGCACGATGCGCTGGCCGGTATAGACGCGGCAGAACTCGCCCGGCTGCAACGGGCGGCTGCGCACAAACACGGGCTGCTGCGTCTGGTTCTTGAACAAGAGCAACTCATGGTAGCGGTAAGCCATCAGTCGCTCGCTCGGCTCCAGTCCCTTGAGCGAGACATCACAGGCCGGGCCGCTGCCAAAGCAGATCGACTCCAAGGGCGACGCCCCTTTCTGGTAGATGGAGGGATCGGAGTCCTCGGACGCGTTGAGCTGGTAAACGATGTCAATGGCCTGCGCCGCCATGCCAAGCTGCGACATGAAGGCGTAGAAATCCACCAACTGCTCGCTCTTGTTCATGTCGGCCTTGGCGATCAGGTCGTAGAGCTGCACGCCCAGCATGATTTTCCGGTCGTCGCTGAGTTGCGTGGAAAGCTTTTGGGCCATCCCGGAGAGGTCCTGCTGTTCGTTGAGCGCCTGCCGGAACAGTTTTCGCAATTCGGAATAGACCGCTTCCGGGTAGTCGTAGCGCAGGAACCCGAGCGAGGAATCAATTTCCTCCTCCAACACCTGGCCGTTCACCTTGGAGAAGGCCGCGAGCACTTGGATGAGCAGCGGAAGCAGGTTCGGGCTCTCCGTCACGGTGCGAGGCGTGCGCAAGGCACGGCGCATCATCGTCCGCCCCGTGCTGTTGAGCCGGTGCAGGAACGGAGTCAACCCGCGCACCCGCCGCACAATTTTGTCCACTAACTCGGTCATTGGAAACAATTTAGGCCATTCTCTCACGAAATCCGCCCGGCGGAAAGAGGGATTGAATTTTTCCTTGGGGCACCCTCTTTTTAATCCCCGGTGTCATTTTGACTTTAGGTAACACGGTGATTGGGGGTAATACCGTCTCTTGAAATAAACCGGACTTTCAACGCGGTCATCCCGAGTAAAACGAGGGATCTCTCAAGCTATTCAACGGCTGCCATTGCAAGCAGCGCTTGGAGTGGCTTGCGGGGTTCTTCGCTCCGCTCAGGATGACAAGCACTTTGGCGAAGTCCATTTATCTCCAAGAGTTGGTATAACACGGTGTGCGAAAGCAGTCTTTCGATGCCGGGCTTTAGCCGGCATTTCCGCTTTGCCACCGGCTTCAGCCGGTGGTGAAACCATCCCATAACTTATCAGCCGGCTGGGCGTTGGGTTGCATGGAAACCACCAGCTAAAGCTGGTGGCAAAGCGGAAAAGAGATATGCTCAAGGGAATCATTGTGGGGCGATTACGCCGAGAGACGACGATGCTTTTGAAACGAATCGCTGAAAAACCCAGGATGGGCATCTGGATACATGCCCCCGATAGTCAATACCAAGGACTTTCCCCGTCATTTCAATTACAGTCGAAACCCAATTCCGAAAACACTATGAATTGTGGGGATTCCAATTAGCCTGAAAAAGAATCATGTCTAAGATTTTAGCCTTGGGATACTTTCGCTGGGTGGGTTGTCTGCTGTCGAAATCAAGGGTAACGGTTTTGTTGGCAAAACAGTCAATCGTTTCCTTATTAGCTAGATTTGAATCGCCAACACACAAGAGCGCTTCATGATTAAATCGTCGAAAGCCGCATCGTCCACCAAAAAGCCACCAAAGACTGGCAGTTGCTTGGGTGTCAAACGCTGGACAGCAGCCAAACACCCCCAGCATGATTTTCGTAACCAGAATGAGTTGTTGATTTGCATCGGCCACCTTCTGAGCGATTAGATTATATGCTCCTATTAGTTGCGGTAAATTATCTGAATTGTATTGATCGCAATCGATTCTCCACAAAGCGTCTAACTTACCTGATCCGATCAAGTCGATAAGCGGGAGCAAATGTCGCATGCTGCATTGAAGCAGCCTACTGCTTCCACGCAGCATCCCCCAACTGGCTAGGTAGCTCCATAGGTGCAGACAACTTGTTTGACGATTGGGTCGGCTTGATATTTCCTGACTACAGGTAGAAAATCCTTCAAAGTAATTATAGCAATAATCGAAAGACGCGTAACGGGCATCAGCGGTGCGATTGGAGATGAAGGACTCTATGAGGCAACTGGCGTTGAGTTCGAGGGTAGTCATATCTTAATCATTTGTTGTTGGCCTGTTCTCGACAAGCCCAAAACCCGCCAAGCGTGCTGATTCAGAGCATCAGACAAAGGGGTCCATAGTATTGACAATTTTTTGAAGCGAAAGATCAGACGACGATTTTCAGGTCACTCTCAGAGTTTCCGAATTTTCCCTTCTCCCGTGACACGCGGCGATTTTTCGGGCTCAATGGGTAGCTCTTTGCCATGCCATGAGTTTGGAGTCCCGTTTTGCCCATTTTTCTGTCCGCCGCCCCTACTTGATGTTTGCGGCAGCGCTCGTTTTTGTCGCGGTTTGCGTGGTCGCCATTGTGCTGCGGGGCCGGACGGATTCGGACGTTTTGAATCTGCTCCCGCAGCGGTTCGACTCCGTGCGGGCGCTCAAGGTCTATGACCGCGAGTTCACCCAAGCCCGCGAGATCACTTTCGCCCTTTGGGACGAGGCGCATGCGACGGACCTCGATGCCTTCACCGAATATTTCGGCGACGCGCTGCGCAAGGAATCGTGGGTCGTCCGGGTACTGGACCGCTCGCCAGCGGATTCGCCGGAGGGAACGCGCGAAATCCAGAGCCTTGCCGTGCCGTTGTTGCTGGATCAGGAACCGGAGGCCTTCGAGGAGACGTTGCAGCGGCTTGCGCCAGGGGGGATCGCCAAGCGTTTCGCCCTCAAGCGGGCGGAGATGGAGGCTGGTTCGCCCAAGGCGGAGATGGAGTTGAATTTTGATCCGCTCGGGATCGTCGCCCCGGCCATGAAACCGTTCTCCGCGTCGCTTTCGGCGGAAAACACGCGTCCCCTCGCCTCCGCCGACGGGACGCTGCGGGTGGTGATCGCCGTGAGCAATCAGCCCAACCAGAGTGCCGAGACGTGCCGGGAGGTGATGCGCCAGGTGGAGGATTTCAAAACGCGCGCGCGCGTCGGGTGGACGGGCGGTCCTGCGCCCGAAATCCTCGTCACCGGCCGGACGGCTTATGTGGGCGAGCTTTCCACCGGGATGATGAAGGACATGCTCTCCACGCTGCTCGGGTCCGTGGTGCTCGTTTCGGGGGTCTTTTACGTCGGCTTCCGGCGGGTGCGGCCTTTGCTCGCCATTCTCTTCGTGCTGCTGCTTTGCTGCCTGGGGGCGGTGGCGGCGGGCGCGCTCATTTTCCACCAATTAAACCTCGTGACGATGGGGCTTTGCTCGATCCTCGTCGGATTGGGGGTCGATTTCGGGATGCTCCTCTACGGCGCGTATCAGGCCGGGCGCAACTGCGGACTCAATCACCACGAGGCCACGGTAGATTCCGTGGGGCAGCTCGGGCGAGGCATTCTCTTTGGCGCGGCCACCACGGCGGCGGCGTTCGTCTCGCTGCTTTTGAGCGAATCGCAGGGGTTCGCGCAACTCGGCGTGCTCATCAGCATCGGAATTCTCATCGCGGCGGCGCTGATGATGACGCTCTTTTTCGTGTTTGTCGGGCCGACCCACAAACCGGGCGGCAGGGACTTCCTTTTCACCGCCACGCAAAGTTACCTGGACCGCCTTTTCATCGCCCCCAAGCCGATTGTTTTCAGCGCGCTCGCTTTACTGATCCTGCTCACGGCATTCGCGGTCTCGCCGTTGTGCCCGGTCCGCTTCGAGGCCAATCCGCAATCGCTTGAACCGCCGAACAGCAAGGCGGGAATCGCCCTGCGCAAAATCAAAGAGAAGCTCGCCGCCGGGAAACCGGACCCGGTGCTGACGATCATCCAGGGCCGCGACGCCGCCGATTTCCACGCGCAATGGAGCGCGCTCCAGACCCGCTGGCAGGCTGCCCAGGAGCGCGGGGAAATTCGCAGCTTCACCTCTCCTGCCCCCTTTGCGTTTGACCCGGCGCGCGTGCAGGCCAATCTCGACCGACTCCGCGCTTTCGACGCCGCCGCCAGCCGCACCGCCCTGCAACAGGCGCTCGACACCAACGGCTTCGACGCCGCGCCGTTCCAGAGCGCCTTTGGTCTGCTGGACGCCTTTGCCACGCTGAGCCGTGGCGACCGCGCTCCGCTCGACTGGCAGCGGACGCTCCCGGAATCCTCAAGCTGGCGCTTCATCCTCGACCGCTTCCTCTCCAACACCCCGAACATCGGCGCGGCCTACATCACCCCGAACCAGACCATCGCCACGCCCGCGCAACAGCAAACGCTGCGGCTCGCGCTCACGCCGCCGGGCGTCGCGCCGTGGTATACCGGCTGGAACTACGTCATGGCGGACCTCGTTCCGTGGTCACAGACCAAGCTCGTGCAACTGAGCCTCGCCATGGTGCTCTTCAACGTCCTGTTGCTGGTCTTCATGTATCGCGCAGCGGCACCGCTCATCGTGCTGATGCTCAGCCTGGGCCTCAGCATCGGCGCCATGATCGCCGGGATGAAGCTCTTGGGACTGCCGCTCAACCTCTTCAACGTCCTCGCCTTCCCTCTCGTCCTCGGCGTGGGCGTCGATTACGGCATCTACGTCGTCCTGGCCGTGCGGCAGAAGGATCGCTCCCCTCACGCCCTGCCCGCCATCATCAAGCCGGTGCTGCTCAGCGGGCTGACCACCATTGCCGGGTTCGGATCGCTCGGCTGGGCGCATCACCCCGCCCTCTCCAGCCTGGGGCTCGTCTGCGCGCTCGGCGTGGCGTGCTGCCTTTTCTCCACGCTGTTCTTTATTCTTCCCGCTTACTTGTGGAAGGGTTATCGATAGATTTGTAAACCATGAAACGCCTCTTTTGTCTCGTCTGCGCCGCCCTTGGCTTCGTCCTCCTCCCCACCCTGACCACCGCCGCCGAACCGCTTACCCCGCCCGAACGCGCCGAACTCCTCGGACGGCTCCAGGCGCTCCATGCCCAGTTTCCCTCCTTCGAGGCTGCTTTTTCCGAACAGCGCACTTCCCGGCTGCTCAAAAAACCGCTCGTGAGCGATGGCACCATCGTCTTCCAGATTCCCAACAAATTCCGGCGGGAAGTCGCGGGCTCCAACCCGAGCCTGACCATCAGCAACGGCCACGACCTCTGGATTTACTACCCGAACTTTCAGGAAGCCGAGCAATACACGCTGGGCAAGCGGGCCATCTTTGACGACGCCCTGGCCGCCCTCACCGCCGGGCTCAACTTTGGTCGCGTGGAGGAATTCTACCAGTTCGACGCCACCCCGGAAGACGGCGGCTACCAGATCGTCCTCACCCCGAAGCGGAGCAACCTGAAACGGATCGTCGCGCAGCTCACCGTGCTCCTCGACAAAGACCTCACCGTGCGCCGTACCGACCTGGTTCTCCCCAAGGGCGACCAGATCGTCACCACCTACACCAGTGCGCGCCGTGCAGAAGTTCCCGCCAGCACCTTCGAGTTCGTCCCGCCTGCCGGAGCCAATGTCACGCGCCTGCTGGGGAAATAGCGCATCGCTATTGGTTGCTTACAATCCGAATTCACGGAGCGGCGCGGCTTCGGTTACTTCAACGATGTGGGGCGCGTTTTCCGACCAGTCCACGATGCCAAGAAACAAACGGAGCACGTCGAATTTAAAATAGGCGACGAGCCAGCGGTTGCCCTTGCGCTCAACGACTTCCATGGCTGTGATGCCGCGCTTTAGCGAACGCGGCTCCTGATCCGGCCAGGAAAAAAGGTTATCGGAAACGACGTATGACCAATACTCGTGGTGCCCGCCGAAAAAGAGCAGGTAGGAGCCGTTGAGTTCCTGCATGTTGCTCGATTCACAATGGTTGAGCTTGCTAAAAGTGTATGAGGGGCCGCAATCCTGCCAATGCATCAGGTCCAAAGAGGAGGCGCGGGCAACGCAGCCACGACCCTCCTTGGTGACCGCCGTATAATACATCTGATAACTTCCGTCGATCAGCGTAACGTGCGGATCGCGACAGGCCGATCCCTTTTCCGTCGGGCAAAACGCCCAAGCATACTCTTCAGGTCGGATAACGGGGCGGCTGTCGGCCCGCTGCCAATGAAAGAGATCTGAGGAAATTGCCGCGCCGATGCGTTGCGTGTTTTCCAACGAGCACCCGGTATAAAACATCGAGAAAACGCCGTCCTTCTCTATCACGTAAGGTGCAAAGACATGGCCGTTATCCCAGCCTGCGGGATCAATGTAAAAACAGGGCGGGTGCGTTTCCCATCGTTGGAAATTCCGCGTCGTCGCATGGCCGAACCAAATCTCGTTGCCAGCCAGTCCGCAACTGACTCCCGGCGTTCCCGCAATATGGAAGAGATGATAGGTGTCTTTCACCTTGAGTAGGCAAAAATCCTTCACATAAAAGCCGCAGGGAGCGTAGCCTGCGCGCAGCCAATCCTCCTGATGCTCCTGGTGCGCCTTGGTGGCATCAAGATAGAACTCGTAATCCAGATTTTGAATTTGCATGGGAGTCTTTGGGAAATTTCTATTGCGGCCCCGGGGGTTTCCAGCTACTAATCCCAGCCCGCTCGAGAGCGATTTCCATACTGCCTCATGGTGTAATGGTAGCACAGCAGATTCTGAATCTGCTTGTCAAGGTTCGAGTCCTTGTGAGGCAACCATTTTGGCAATTCTGCCAATCTGTGCCAGTCGCTACCAAATCTTGCGGGGTTATCCCTTTCGCAAATGTTGCATGAGAAGTGATCGAATGCCGTTTTTTGCAACAGTTGCAAAAGCCGCTACTTCCTGCGCTTAGTCGCCACTTTCTTGGGGCGACTCGTCTTCTTTGTTTTCGCTTGGGGAACGGCCATCGCCGCCTCCATGATCCGGTCAAAGGATGCCCCGATCTTGGTGGCTGGTGAAAACCGTTCTGCTGGTTGTTTCTCTGTCATCGGTTAAGAGTTATCATTATCTCCAGCCCCTGTATAGGGCAAAAACGGTGGCTATTTAGTGGCTCGCAGAGGCGGAATACCCTTCATATTGCGTTTCTCGCTTCGGTTTCTTCCGGTGTTGTTTACTTTTCATATTGACATGTTCCTTCGCTTCGGCGACTAGTAGCCTCCTAACCTATGACTGACTCCAACATACAACCGGAACTAATCAGCCTTAAGTCCAAACTCGTGAACGAAATCGAGAAAGACGAGAAGGTGGTAGAATCCGCCACGAAACGCATTGAAGCGAACAAGACGCTCCTCCATGCAGTGAATGGGTCACTCGGCGCGATTGTCGCCGAAGTTACAGGCTATGGTGGGTTGGCGGAAACTGTTAGAGCGGCGATTGAGGCTCTTGAAAAGGCGGTTTTTGTGCCGCACGACATCGAAAGGGAGATTAGAGCGCAGCATCCTGCCGCTCCTCTTAATAAACCTGGCGTCCGTCGCACGCTTTGGACTTTTGCAGAGAAGGGCGAGATCAAGCTACTCAGAAAGGGTAATAACCGAGAACCCGCCCAGTATGAAAGAATCCATAGATTCAAAAGAGTAGGCGGGAGCAATGAGGAACAAGCGAAGAGACAAGTCGTGCAACCCGATCTCGTCCCAAACGAAACGAAAGTCTCAGAATGACCTCATCCAAAAACTTTAAGCTTAAACGGAGGAAGATTGTATGGCCTTGTTAATTCGCAGGGGCTGGTGACGCCGCAACCAGTCGCTCAGAAAAGAAAACAGGCGGACGAAACTGCTTTTTGCGGGGCTTGTTTCGTCCGCCTGTAGGCAACCTTAAAGTCGCCAGTGTAGTTTATTTGGTCAAAACACTTCGCTTGGAATGAAGAAAATCGGGTCCGATTCCCGACACTGGCTCATTTCTTTTAGAATGTCAATGATGATTTGTGTTGTTGCAAACGCTTGCGGATAGCAGCGTTCTTCATGTTTCACTTTGCTGTCAGTCTCTTCATTGTCAAATGCTTCCCTTCTGTCTTGGTCAAGCCCTTAACTGTGCGCTGTCCGTCTGTTTCCTTGCGCGTGTTCCAGCGCATATCGAACTCTGCCAGATAAAGCGGCAGATGTTTTTTGCTGATGTGGTGGAACGAGCCGATAACACCCCGCTTCAACAGAGAGAAAGAGCTTTCCACCGTGTTCGTGTGGGCTGTAAAGCCTTCATGCTTCAAGGCATATTGCTTTTTGGAGTGATTCACGGAGAAGTGCTGATGCGTTTCTTTCAGCCCTGGATAAAGAACTGAATCGTCCGTATGCACCCGCGCTGTCGTTGAAACATGTTCGTTGACGGCCTCCCTCAGATTCTTCCCTGTGATCTTCTGCGGCACAAAAGAACGCTTGGTTCCATTGCGCTCCACCATCGAGACAACGCCTGTCTTATTCGAGAATCCAGTTTTACGAACCCCGTTAAAAATACCACGCCGTTCTTTTCCCCCAACATAGGTTTCATCCACCTCTACGTCGCCTTGCAGCTTCGTGGTGAACACTGGTTCTTGCATCGCGTGGCGAATCCTGTGCGCCATAAACCACGCAGATTTGTAAGAACCAAGACCAAGGTGACGCTGCAACTGCAACGCGCTCATTCCTTTCTTCGCCCCGCAAATCAAATACCAAGCAATGATCCACTGATTAAGCGGAATATGGGAATCTTCAAAAATCGTTCCCACCGTCACACGAAACTGTTTCTTGCAGCAAGCGCACTGGCGAAGGCCGCAACGGATTTTCTTTTCTTTGTTCGCGTCCAGCTTCCAGATTTTGGATTCGTCGCTGTTTTTGCAATGCGGACAAACAACGCCGTCAGCCCACCGGATAGATTCTAAATACTTGATCGCCGTCGCCTCATCATGAAACCTCGCCATGATTTGCGGGAGGCTCAGGTCGTCTGGTGTTGGCAGCAAGTTCGTTTTCATGACGCAAAAGTATCAAATCCTTAACATTTGTCAAGGGGATAATTCCGAAATCTTGGCAAGTTTGATTTCCCTTTGCCGATTCTGTGGAGTGCCCAGAAACGGGCAGCTGTTTCTTTTTATAAAGGGGACCTCCTCACGCAAGCTGGTCTTCCTTAGAAACCGCTGCGCTCTCGGTAAAAAGGTTTGAAAACACGGTCGCCACCAATCTGGCATGTTTCCCCTGGATCACAAAGAGGGTAGTCTGTATTTCCATGGGGGTTGGCTTCCTGACTTGGATGGCGAAATTGTGAAGGATGGTCTGATTGGAACTCACAAAATCAAAATACCGCTGAATCTTTTTTCCCTTCTCCGCAGCCACCACAAAGCTAAAATATGAAGTTCCCGGCACCTCTTCGGCTGTTATATCCAGAAGCTTGAGCGCATCGTTGTTCATGAATACGACGCCCCCATCGAGGTCCGAGATAATCACCGGCGTCGGCAGCTTTTCAAAAATGTCTATCGTCTGGAGAAAATCTTCTTCCATTTGATTGATATTGAAACTCAAAAACGAGGCCCCGACTCCACCTGCGACAATAGTGCCCAAGCGAATATACGGAGTCAGGCGGTCGGCAACCATACCCTGACGCCACATGTAGAGCGAAATAAGAAAAGCCGAAAGCGCGAAAATAGTGCTCCAGACAACCACGGTGCGAGGACGCATCCGTTGCGAAAGAAAACCCAAACATATTATGCTCACGAACGGGGACCCCCTTCCCTTGGTCAGTAATGCGAGCGCGGTCATCAATCCAAAAAGGGAAAACGCCAACACGAGGTTGCTCCGTTCGGTTTTAGCCGCCAGTTTGGGCTGGGCGCTTGGTATCGGAAAATTCATCAGGGGCTTGCTTGGATCAAACAAGCGGAATCCACCACAAAATCCCGCCTTTGGAATCGTAATTTAGCGTATAGTGGGAGAAATGTAAAACGCTTTAACTTGGTGCGAGATTGGAAGGGGATTGGGTGGATTGACGGGGTTTGGCTTCGCTCTCTATCGCCGACGGAGGGAAGGGAAATCACCGAGGTCAATTCTCCAAAGCAGCTTTTCTCGCGCAGGTGAGAAACTGTTCGGCGGCGGCGGATAACCCGCCTTCGGGCCAGACGGCGGCGAGCACCAAGGGGCTTGGGATAGGCGTAAGCCGGGTCAGGCTCAAACGCGTGCCAGCCACGCACGCCATGGATTCCGTGACCAACGCCACGCCATCCCCGGCTTCAACCGCTGCAATGAGGCTGGAGACGCTATCGTGCTCCTCCGCAATGCGGGGTTTCACTTTGGCGGCAGCAAACCAGTTGGTCAGCAGTTCGTGGTAGTCAGGATAGTCCACCCGACTGAAAGCGATCAGCGGATGCGGCGCCAGTTCGGCGAGTTTGACAGTCTTCCGGCGGGCGAAGGGATGCTTCGGTGCCACGGCAAGGCGAATCGGGAGCCGGGCTAGTTCTTCCGAATGCAGCCCGCGCATCATGGCGAGGTGGGAGCGCACCATGAAGGCGATCTGCAGTTTTCCGTCCCGCAGACCCGTGAGCATTTCTTCCGTGGTTAAATCATGCAGCTTCACGCGCGTTGTCGGCATCTCGGCTTGGAAGGCCCGCAATGCCTGCGGCAGGATGCGCACGGTCGGCGACATCGCGTAGCCGACGTGGAGTTTCGTCCCGCCCGTGGCGATGGCGCGCGCTGCTTTCACCGCCTCCTCCACGCGTTGCAACACGACGCACGATTCCGTGAGGAATACGCGGCCCGCTTCGGTCAGGCGCACCGATTTGGCGCTTCGCTCCAGGAGCAGGAAGCCGAGTTCGTCCTCCAGGTCGCGGATTTGCCGACTCAACGCCGGTTGCGAGACGTGCAGTTTCAGAGCGGCGCGCGAGACGTTTTCCTCTTCGGCAACGGCAACAAAGTAGCGCAAATGACGGAGTTCCATGGGCACCAAGTATGCACAGAAGTTATGCTCAGGCAAGAAACATGGTCTTTCACAGGATTGCGGCTCGTGTGGCATGTTGCAGCCATGAAGATTCGAAAAGCAACCGAACGGGGCCATGCCAGCCACGGGTGGCTCGACACCTATCACACTTTCAGCTTCGCGGATTACTACGATCCGCACTGGATGGGCTTCCGCAGTCTGCGCGTCATCAATGACGACCTCGTGATGCCGGGCATGGGTTTCGGGACGCATCCGCACCGCAACATGGAGATCGTGACCTACATCCTGAGCGGCTCGCTGGAACACAAGGATTCCATGGGCAACGGCCGTGTCATCCAAACCGGCGAGGTGCAATACATGTCCGCCGGAACCGGGGTGGAGCACAGCGAGTTCAATCCCTCGAAGGACGAAGCGGTGCATCTGCTGCAAATCTGGATCCAGCCGGATCACAACGGACTGACTCCACGCTATGCTGAGAAGTCTTTTGTCAATGCGCGCACCGGCGTTTTCCACCTCGTCACAAGCAAAACAGGGCGCGATGGCTCCCTCGCCATCCAACAGGATGCAGACCTCTGGCTGGCGAAGCTCGGCGCGGGCGACCGCGTCACGCACGAGCTTGCATCCGAACGCCACGCCTGGATTCACGTCGCAGAGGGCGAGGTAACGCTCAACGGCGAAAAGCTGAGCGCTGGCGATGCCTCCGCAGTGGACGATGCGGCCTCTCTCAAACTCTTCGCCTCGAAACCATCGCAGGTGCTTCTTTTTGATCTTAATTGAACACAAAAACTAGAAACCAAAATATTATGACCAAAATCCTCGTTCTCTATTATTCCACGTATGGCCACGTCGAAACACTGGCTGCCAGCATCGCTGAAGGCGCCCGCTCTGTGGACGGCGTTGAAGTCACCGTGAAGCGCGTGCCCGAAACTATGCCGCCCGAGGTGGCCAAACAATATGGCGCGAAACTCGATCAAGCCGCACCAGTCGCCACCCCTCAAGAGTTGGGCGATTACGATGCCATTCTCTTCGGCACGCCAACGCGTTTCGGCAACATGGCGGCTCAAATGCGCAACTTTCTGGACCAAACGGGCGGACTTTGGATGAAGGGAGCGCTCGTTGGCAAAGTGGGTAGTGTTTTCACCAGCACCGGCACCGGCGGCGGAAACGAAAGCACCATCATCAGTTTCGTCACCACGCTCATGCATCAAGGCATGATTTACATCGGACTCCCCTATGCCTGCCCCGAGTTGTCGGACATCAGTGAAGTCAAAGGAGGATCACCTTGGGGCGCGGCAACGATCGCAGGCGCAGACGGATCACGGCAGCCAAGCGCCAAGGAACTTGCGCAAGCCCGTTTCCAGGGTCGTCATGCCGCCAGTATCGCCACAAAACTCAATAAATAACCCACACAGCAACCACAAAACTAGAAAGACACATTATGAAAGCACTCCAACTACTCATCCAAACCAACTCCAGCTTTGGCCCGCTCATTGCGCGGCTCATGCTCGGCTTCGTCATGTTACCGCACGGCTTGCAGAAGACGTTTGGCTTGTTTGGCGGTCACGGCTTTGTCGGCACCATGCATTTCTTCACCGGCATGATGCACATCCCTGTGGTCTTCGCGTTGCTCGCGATCACCGCAGAGTTCGCAGGCGCTCTCGGCTTAATCGTCGGGCTGCTCAGCCGGGTGGCTGCCTTCGGCATCGCTTCTGTCATGATGGTCGCGATCATTACGGTGCATAGCGCGAACGGCTTCTTCATGAACTGGATGAGCATTGCCCAAAAAGGCGAAGGCTTTGAGTACCACCTCCTCGCCATCGGTCTCGCGCTGGTTGTCATGATCCAGGGCGCAGGCAAAGCCTCACTGGACGGCCTCATTGCCAGCCAGAATCAAAAATAACACCCACACAATCCCAGCATCCTTGAATATGAAGGTCAGCATTGGTCATGTGCATTTGAAGGTAGCCGACTTGGAACGCTCGCTTGCTTTCTATCGCGACGTGCTGGGTTTTGAAGTAACCCAACGCGTCGGGAAACAAGCCGCGTTCCTGTCTGCCGACGGCTACCACCATCACCTCGGCCTCAATACCTGGGAGAGCGCAGGCGGACAGCCCCCTGCGCCAGGCACGACGGGCTTATATCATGTCGCCCTGCTCTATCCGTCCCGGGCGGAGTTGGGCGAAGCGGTTCGTCGCGTGTTGAGCGCGGGCATCCCGCTCGAAGGCGCGGCAGACCACGGCGTCAGTGAAGCGGTGTATTTAAGAGACCCGGACGGCAACGGCGTGGAGCTTTATCGGGACAGGCCAAAAGAAGAATGGCCGCGCACAGCGGACGACACCCTCGCCATGTTCACCGCGCCATTAGATTTGGACCGCTTATTCTAACGTGCCGACTGGTCGGCAAACCAGGATGGTGCACCCTCTGGGACTCGAACCCAGAACCTAGTGATTAAGAGTCACGTGCTCTACCAATTGAGCTAAGGATGCCTTTGAAATCAGGGGGTGCAAAAGATGTCTTCAAACCCCGGCTTTGTCAAACCGTTCGATAAAATATTTTCGCATGGCGGATCGTCAGGGGTGGAAATGCCATTGAGCGCAAAAATTCTCGAAAAAGATCAAAAACGCTTGCAAAGCCCGCTCATGCGGGTAGAAATACGCCTCCCCATTCAAATCGGGTGAATCGAGCGTAGCTCAGTGGTAGAGCGATCGGCTGTTAACCGATTGGTCGGAGGTTCGAATCCTCCCGCTCGAGCCAATTTCGTTTCCGTCGAACCTGCTGCATAGCGGGTTAACAAAGCCGCATTTCGCGGCCTTTTTTGTTTCGCCCCATAACTCTTTGAGTCTGTGGGGCTTTTCCTTTCCCGGCCAAAGCCTCGATTCTCTCTGTTCGCCCCGGTTGCTCTCGGCAATCATCCCCAACCCCTGCTTTTCGCGCCTCTCCCTCGCCCTTCTCGCCCGGTACTCTCTGACTCTCTGTTTTCCCGACGCGCCTTGGTTAACAGCCCGAGAGGGCTTGGGGTCAAAAATAAGTGGAAGGATTCGAACCTGCGCGACGGATCATCAACCACGGCCCAACTGGTTAACAGTCGCGCCGAATGAAACCCGCGACTGGATGTCTGGCCCGGAGCATGGCTCAGGTTGGCATGGGACGCATAACCCATTCACACCCATGCCAAAGCTGCTGAAACCAGACCAGATGACACCCGAAGAAAGAAATCGCGAGGTGGCGGAAATCTTCGCTCGCGCTTTCCTCCGCACCCGCTTTCCCAACCCCGCCCCGGCCACTGCGCCGGAGCAGACACAATCACACTCAACCAAGGAGGAACCATGCAAGCAGCACTGAAAAAAGAACTCGCCGCGCTCGACCGGATGACGGTCGATGAATTGCGCACGAAGCACTACATCGTTTTCGGCGAAGAGAACCGGTCGCGCCACCGTGATTACTTGAGAAAGCGAATCGCGTGGCGGCTCCAGGCACTCGCCGAGGGCGGCCTCTCAGACCGTGCCCGGCAGCGAGCGATGGAGATTGCCAACGACGCTGACCTTCGCATCCGAATGCCAGTCGCGACCGAACCTTCGCCCACCGCAACGGAGCGAACCGAAGTCCATGTTTTCCACGATGGCCGCGATGGCCGTCTCCCGTTGCCGGGCACCGAGATCATGCGCGTTTACCAAGGCCGAACGCTTCGCGTTACCGTTTTGGAGGATGGGTTTGAATACGAGGGCGAGCGATACCGAAGCCTCACAGCGGTGGCCAAAAAGGTTACCGGTTCTCACTGGAACGGGATGCTCTTTTTCGGGCTCCGGAAGGAGGCGGCATGAAAAAGGAATCCAAACAGATCGAGCGCAAGACGATCCGCTGCGCTATCTACACCCGCAAGTCCACCGACGAAGGCCTGAAAATGGAATTCAACTCGCTCGACGCCCAGCGCGAGTCGGCTGAGGCATTCATCAAGAGTCAGGTCGCCGAGGGATGGGTGGCGCTCCCCGAAAAATACGATGATGGCGGATTTTCCGGCGGCAACATGGATCGTCCGGCAATGAAACGCCTGATGGCCGAAGTCCAAGCAGGAAAAGTGGACTGCATCGTGGTGTATAAAGTGGACCGCCTTTCTCGCAGCCTGATGGATTTCAGCCGGATCATGGAGACCCTCGACCACCACGGGTGCTCGTTCGTTTCGGTGACGCAGCAGTTCAATACCACCCACTCGATGGGACGATTGACGCTGAATATTCTTCTGTCGTTCGCCCAGTTCGAGCGCGAGATCATCGCAGAACGCACCAGGGACAAAATGTCCGCAGCCAGGCGCAAGGGCAAATGGGTCGGCGGCCATCCGATCCTCGGTTATGACATTGATCGCACCATCAGACGACTGGTGATCAACCCGCAGGAGGGCGAGATTGTTCGCGGTATTTTTTCGATCTACGAGGAGAAGAAATCACTGCTCGAAACCCTGCGCGAGGTGAATTCACGCGGGTGGGAACGCAAACGCTGGCTTACGCGAGACAATCGGATGGTCGGCGGTGGGCCGTGGGACAAGAACAACCTCTACAGCATGCTCACGAACATCGCCTACACCGGGCGCGTGGCTTATGGCGGTGAAATTTACCCAGGCGAGCACGAGGCGCTCCTTGAAACGGCTGCGTGGGAAGATGTCCTGTCCATCTTGAAATCCAACGGAAAATCGGGAACGACCCGGAACTCAACGGATGCCGCGCTCCGGGGAATCCTCTATTGCGCCCACTGCAACGTCCCCATGCTCCACACCTTTACAACGAAGAACAAAATCCGGCGATACCGATATTATATGTGCATGAGGGCGCAGAAACGCGGACCGGAGACATGCCCAACCGGCGTCCTGCCTGCCGGGGAGATCGAGGGGTTCGTGGTGGGACGCATCCGCGCCATTGGGTCGGATTCAGCCCTTCTCGGCGACACGGTGGCCAAGGTGCGCGAACACGCCCAAACTGTGGCGCGTAAGTCCGAGAAAAGATTGGCCGACGCAAACGCCGCGATCCGGAAACTGCAATCCGAGGTGGCGAAGTCGGTCGGCGATTCTGCCGCGCTCGAAGAATTAACCGGGCGGCTGCGTGAGGCGGAACAGGAATTGAAGGCAGCCGATGTCGAAGTTGCCCGCGCCGGTGCAGACTCGCCTTCAGAAGATCAGATTCGAGGAGCACTCCAGTCCTTTGCTCCTCTCTGGGAAGCCATGACCGCTGCCGAACGCGCACGCTCCCTTTCGCTGATGATCGAACGCGTTTCCTACGACGACGCGGGCGGCACTCTCGCCATCACCTTCCGGCCCGGCGGATTCCGGGCACTCTCACCATCCAACGGAGAAAACCACCATGACAACTGAATCTGACCTGACAGTAATCTGCCCCATATTCATGCGCCGAGGGCGCGCAGGCAGTGGCAAGCTCGACGCATCGCCGCCGCTCACTCCCCCCGCAGAACCTGGGAATGTTCCCCGCGTCACCCGGCTCATGGCGCTGGCGATCAAACTTGCGGACGATCTCGACGCCGGTCGCATGAAAGACCTCGCTGACATCGCCCACCTGGGCAACATCACCAGGGCTCGCGCCACCCAGATCATGAATCTCCTGACACTGGCCCCGGACATTCAGGAGGAAATCCTTTTTCTGCCCCGGACGACTGAGGGCCGAGCGCCGGTCACTGAAAGGAAGTTGCGGGAATTGGCGCAGCTTTCATGGCCCTATCAGCGGGCGCAGTGGAAACTGAATTTCAAGCCTTCAATTCGCGTATGAAGTAGCGGGTATTATTGCCGCTCCCTTTCAAATCGAGTTTGCCATTATCGTCCAGCTTGGAAAGGGCCGTTTTAATGCGGAGTTGCGGGATTCCGGTTCGGTCAGAAATCTGGCGGCGGGTTCTTTCCTTAAATCTCCTCAGTTCTTTCATTACGGTGGCTTGATCGCTCTCGGCCTGAGTCTGCACCCTCTCCTCTGAGCCAATTTGAAATGTGATCCAATCGGCAAGCTGATAACCGCCGCCCCTATGGGTTACGATGACGTCGTGTGGGCCGCACCCGAGTTTCAGTCTGCATTTTTCCCTAAAATCCTTGATCGCATTTGCAACCCCTGACTCCATCACATCGCCCTTTATCGCGGAGGCGATGTCGCCACGGGTCGCCTTTATGTAGCGGTCTCCCTTCGTTCTGCGCGCCAGATGAGGCAGGATTTGCCGAATGAGTGCGTTGCCTTTCGTGCCCCCGACCTCTTCGCCGCACAACTCGATGCAGTCTTCGTTAAAAAGAATAACGCCGCCGGAGAACTCCTGGCGGGTCTGGGGCTGTGAATTCCGTTTGGAATGCGCGCCATCGAGAATCCTCCTGATCTTCGGTTCCACGGGATCTTCTTCGAAGTTTTTACTCACAAACGAGTGGGCACCGAGTTCAATGCATTCGACGGCCACCTTGTGACCGCTCTTGTGGTTTGCGGTGACGACGATTACCGGAACGGGGTTTTCCATTGAAACGATGCGTTGGAGCAGGTTTTTTCCGTGATCAACACGAGCCACACCCTCAAATTTCACCGGGATCGCGAGATCAAGCAGAATGCAGTCAAATGCCATTTCTTGAATCAGCTTCAGTGCGTTCTCAACGCACTCGGCTTCCTCGGATTCATGGCCCATTGAATCGATTCGTTCCTTAAGTTCGGAGCGAACCCCTTCCTCGTCATCAATAATCAGTATTCTGCTCATGGTCGTGGTTGGTGATTGGTATCCAATGGTAGTCGAACGGTAACAGAGGTGCCTTCTCCCTCCTTGCTTTGAATTTGGAAAGTGCCGCCGTGCGCTTCGATGTACCGGCGGCAGATAGGCAAACCGTATCCTGTGCCAGAGCCATGCTTGCGCTTGGCTGAACCGCCCGGAATAAATTCGCGTAGTTTTGTCAAATCAGCGGGTGCAATCCCCCGACCGCCATCGGCAACGGTGACGACCACGTCTCCGCCCTGCTGTTCCGCTGTCACAGAAATAAACCCCTTGTTCATTTCTGTGGGCGAAATGGCGTGCGCCTCGATCCCGTTTTTAATCAGGTTTGTCAAAACCATCGCGATGTGGAATCGGGACATTGGAACGACCAAGCCCTCAGGCAATGCTGCGGATAAATCCACCCCCGTCACAGTGCGTCCATCCTCCTGTATTAGCGCGACCGCGCTTGCCTGCGCTTCGCGAACAATCTCGGCGAGCGGCTCCGGGACAATGGTGATGGTAAGGGGTTCCGAGTATTTATCCATCATGTCAGCAAGATGCCGTAGATATGCACGTCCTTGCTCATAGCGGTCGAGTTTTCGCTTCTGCCCAGGGGCAATCTTGCGCAGCTCATCCACATCGAGATTGAAGCTGGTCAGGATATTCTTGATGTCGTGAAATGCGGTTCGAAGGTGGAGATCCGTGATCTTGTTGGCAAAATCAACGGCATCACCCGCAGCCTCTGGGCCGTGTTTCGAAGCGATCTTGTCGTAAGCCTGCTGAATCTTTCCTGGCGATGCATCCGCGAGATTCGACACGGGTGTCCGCTTTTCTACAGACCTCCGGGCGGCTGTCCGCACGAACGCATTACTATCCCCGTGCAAGGATGTGATCAACTCGCGATAAACTGCTTCCGGCAAAAACGCCAACGCCTCCGCAACCACTTTCCGAACTTCCCACTTCTGGTCTGCGGCATACTCCCTTACCAGTTTGCCGAGCCGGGCGTTGGCAGGCGTTCGCATCAGTTCGGAACACGCCTTCTCGGCATGAATTTTACGATCCATCCAAGGCGTTCCAGGTGTGATTTCAGGGCTGGCTGGGTCTGGTGTCATGCTTTGCGTGCATCATACCGCTCGCTGCGCAAACGAAAAGCCTCCGATCCGCCTTCGAGCAGGTTAATAATCGAGTCGCGGCACTGGTCAACCGTGCCGATGGAGTGGACCGACCCTGACCGGCCATCGGATTGCATGACCACGATCTGCTCAGCGTCTCCAAGAACGGGAATATTCGGGTTGTGCGTCACAAAACTCAATTGG
>Ga0316226_1000164_pt1 | contig 102858 bp, 82 predicted proteins | sample TBH18017metaG_FD_206009 | JGI IMG/M metagenome (GOLD analysis project Ga0316226, IMG submission 206009) | Freshwater microbial communities from Trout Bog Lake, Wisconsin, USA - TBH18017 | ecosystem: Environmental > Aquatic > Freshwater > Lake > Hypolimnion/Profundal zone | place: USA: Wisconsin...
CCTTGGTATCTGCTATGGTTTTATCAGTTTTGGCTATGGTTTTCATACCGCTGACAAGATGGCACAGATTGGCCAACGTGTCGGCTACATGTCATCTAGACCCCAGCACCATGCTTTGGATGAGCGGAACCACGTCCGGCGAATCTGCAAGGTCCAGCGCCATCGTCGTCTCCATCCAATGCCGCAATGCCAAGGCGCGCGCCACGAAGGGCGGGCCGCAATCGTGCGAGAGCAGACGCGTGTCGTTCGGATACCGGATTCGCAGTTCGCAGGTGATCCCCTGGCGTCCCCAGATTTTCGGACTGTCAAAAACGCCGGGGTTTCGGGCCGGGGTGAGTTGGTGTAGATCGCCCACCACTTCCACGCGGTCGCCATAGCGCGGCAACTCGCCCGCCCAGCGGATCAAGACGAGAGCGGAGCTTGCTGTCGTTGCATTTCCAAGCATTACCGATTCCAGACGCATTTGAAAGCGCGCATTTGGGGCCGGTTCCTCGACGACAACACCTACGGCGCGTACCACACAGCCTTGCGCGGGAACGTAGGCTGCGAGAGCAGCTCCAGGGCCGCAACTCAAGAGCCCGGCGTGCCAGGTAAAAAAAAGCGCCGCTGTGGCACACCACACAACAAACGGCTTGCGCAGCCTCCACCATCCCATCCCGGCGAATCCGAGAACTGCCAGTGCCGCCGCCCAAGGCCAAAGGCGCGCAGCCATTTCCGGAGCGGTTTGATCCGCTGCAACGATTCCCCCGATGGCGCAAAGTGCCAGGGGAACGAGAGGTTGCTGCGGTTTAAGCATGCGGCAGAGTGCCGCAAAACAGGCGGAAACTGCAATCAGGAAGCGGCGAGAATTGGCTCTCCACTCACCGCCTGTTTGACGATGGAAAGGAGTTGCCGGGCGTTATACGGTTTGGATAGGAACAACCGCACCTTCAGATTCCGCAACTCCTTATAGCACAATTCGGTTGCCTGCCCTGTGGAAGCGATAACGGGTAGAGAAGGGGAAATCGTTTTTAGAGCACGGGTGAAAGCCACCCCGTCCATTACCGGCATCACTACGTCGGTAAGCACTGCTTTGATGTTCGAGCTGTTTTTTTTGTAAAGCTCCAGCGCTTCTTTCCCCCCATGGGCTGCGAGGGTTTTGTAACCTTTTTGACTCAAGATGGTTTCGGCCATCTTGCAGATGGATTGTTCGTCATCGACGATAAGCACCAATTCCCCGTGGCCTTCAGGAAGAGGCACCTGTTCCTGCGGCTTGGTCGCAGACAGGGATTCCGCCGTTGCCGGAAAATAAACGTTGAATTGCGAACCTTTGTGGACCTTGGATTCAATGGTCACAAACCCGCCGTGATTTTTAACGATCCCCAGCACTGTAGGCAACCCCAGTCCCGTGCCTTTGCCGGACACTTTGGTGGTGAAGAAAGGATCGAATATTTTCCCCATGACCTCCGGCGGAATACCACCGCCGGTATCGGCAACCGTTATTTTGACATAGCGGCCTGGTTTGGCTTCGGATGGAAAGGCGGGAAAGCTCTTGGCAACTTTGTAATTCTCGGCCTTCAAGGAGAGATTGCCTCCCTTGGGCATGGCATCGCGCGCGTTCAGGCAGAGATTGATTAAGACCTGATGCAACTGAGTCATATCCCCGCTAATGTTCCAAATGTCTTCCGGCAGCGAGGGGGTGAATGTGATGGATTTTGGCAGAATTTCCTTGAGCATTTTTTCCACCTGGTCGAGCAAAACGTCTGCTTTAAGGATTTTACGTTCGCCTTTGGCTCCGCGCGCAAAGGTGAGGAGTTGACTGACGATATCGGTGGCCCGTTGGGTGGCTTCCTGAATGATGGCAGTCAGTTCCCGGAGCGTTTGTTTTGGAAGGTCTTCACGCAGTAGGGATGAAGACATCATGATCGGCCCGAGAATATTGTTCAGGTCATGCGCGATGCCGCCCGCCAATGAGCCGAGGCTCTCCATTCTTTGGTTACGCAGAAATTTTTCCTCTATCTGCTTGCGCTCGGTAATGTCCCGCGCGATGCCGATGGTTCCTATCGCCTCGTTTTGTTCGTTGAACAACGGGGTGATCATCGTATCAAACCAAATCGTGCCTTGTTCTTTGGTAAAAGATTCCTCAAAGCGCAGAGGCTGCCCGGATACCATCACGGCCAGATCCTCCCGGTGAAGCTTGTCAGCAAGCTCTGTCCCGTAAATTTCGGCTGCCGATTTTCCAGCGATGTCCTCTTTTTCCATTCCGGTGTAAATGCGCCATGCTTGGTTGACGGCCAGATAAATACCGTTTTTATCTTTCATCCATGTGGCGTCTGGAAGGCCATCAAGGATTATTGCTGAAATATGTTCGCTACCCGTGAGCGTATTGCTAAACATCCCGCCGACAGCATTTTTGCGAGCCGAATGCCTATGATCGGTAATGGACGCGGTTCCGTGCTTCCCATTCTCAAATCCTTTTGAGCTGGGAATCGGAAGATGCTTGAGCTTTATGCGCGAAGCGGAAGGGTTCATGACATCTATAACTCTTGCGAGTTAAGAAAATTACGAAACCACTTGTAAGCATTAGCGTCAAGGATGAGCAATGGATGTGCGCATAAACGCGCATGACATCAAAGTGTAATCCGTGTTACGCAAATCAACGATTAGGGTAGGATGCCCTATCGCTTTTGGATGAGATAAAATTTGACGCGCTATTTTAGAATGGCGATTCCTGTTGCGCGAGCGGAAGCGCGATTGCTTTATGTTGCCGTACGGACTCAAAGAGTGCCAGCAAAACTTCCAGACCCGGCAGCACTGCTTCGGCGTCGAGTTGGCATGGAGTGCCGCTTTGGATTGCATGGAGGATGTCCCGGAAAGCCCGGTCAATATAGAGATTCCGGTCAATCTTGCCGTGATGGAAGTTCTCCTCCGTTTCGAGCACGGAGACTTTCGTATCACCTTGGAAGCGGCCCCTCGCGATGCCTTCTTCGTTGCCGACGGGTATGAGCCGTAGTTCAGCAAAGCCTTCCTCGCCATCAAAGCGGAGGATCGGGACTTGCTCAATGGCGGTATTGCCTGATTCGACCACTAACCGCGTGCCATCGTTGAAGCGCACACGTCCGATGAGTTGTGCTTCGGCTGGGACGCCTTGACATGGTTCGTTGGAGGCTTCCAAGCCGGCAAGAACACTGACAGGATGGCGCTTTGCTGGCGAGTCCATGACATTCAGAGCAGCGTCGATCAGATGAGGACCGAAGTTGATTAAGTGCTGCCCGGGTTGCACGATCTGCGCTCCGATGAGACGGCCAATGCGTCCATTGGAAACGACATCCTTGACCCACTCAAACGGTTTTCCGTAGCGGCGCTGGAAGTGGACGAAGAGTCGGGCTTGATGTGCCTTGGCTGCTTCGATCATCCGGTGCGCTGCCCCGAGTGAAGTGGCGAACGGCTTCTCCACCAAAAGAGCCTTGGCTCCTGCTTCAAGTGCCGCCTGCACCATCGCTTCCCGGTCTGGGGGAAAGCCGCAAATGCTGACAAATTCCGGGCGTTCCTTGGTGAGCATCTCGCGGTAATCGCGATAGCCGTGAATGCTGGAAAACTCAGCCACAAAATCCTGCAAATTCTTTTCCCCCCGGCTTGAGGCGGCGACAAGCTCTATGTCATCGACATGTTGCATCGCCCACCCGTGGGCATAGGAGATGGAATGAGCACCACCACGAGCAGGGCCGGAAGGCCCGCAACCGATAATAACGGCGCGCATGGTTAGTGGGCTCCTTTCCAATCGATGATGGCGGAGAAGATTGCGCGTTTTTGCAATGCGGCATAGGCCGAGGGCGCGTCCTTCCACGGGAAAACCTTGTCGATGAAGCCGTGTCCGCTGAACCGCCCCGAGCGAATATGTTCGACGACCCGCTGGCGCTCTTCCGTACCGCGGTCGAGAGGGGTAATGAAGATTGCGCCTTCACCGGGGAAGCAGCCATAGGGATTCCACGGCAGCGGCTCCAGATAGTTGGCCTGGAAGACCAACCGGGGCCAATCGCCGCCGTAAAAGCGAATCGGCTCGACGGTGTATTCCTTGGAGTAATTTTGCGGCTTCTGGCGCAGGAGTTTTCCAGCGGTTTCCACGCCTGCGGAGGTCCCCGAGGCTTCCACCACGATGTCTGCGCCGCCGTTGCAGATGATCTGGATGCGCTTGAGGTAATCGGGCTCGGAAAGCGAAATGGCATAGGCTGCCCCATTGCGCAACGCGCGTTCAAGCCGGGAGGCTTCCATATCGACGACAATGACGCGGCAGCCCTGCGTTACCAGCCACGCGGCGGAGAGAGCACCGATAAGCCCCTGGCCCAGCACTACTGCGGTTTCGCCCGGTTTGGGATCGGCTGCTTCCACACCGCGCAGGCTGATGCTGGCGATTTCCGTCATCACGTAGTCGAGCGGATTGGCGTTGACGGGCAGAAGTACGGGTTTATCCGTGGTGAGGGTATTGATCACCTTGCGGCTGGCATGTCCGCCCCAGTAGCAGTTCGTGCCGTCGAGAGGCGAGGGGTTGCGGCAGCTGACGAGATCGCCCACGCGCCACGCCGTGATTTCAGCCCCTACTTCAATCACCCGCCCGACAGAACTGTATCCGGGGACAAACGGGAATTGCTTTGCGGCGCCGTAGTGTCCGGCCAATGTCCGCAATTCGGTGCCAGGGGAGATGGTGGAGTAGATCGTTTCGGTCACGATTTCGTGCGGTTCGCACGCCTTGAGCGTTGCGGTGCCGAGTCCGACCTGATTGGCTTTTTCGAAGAGAACAACATTTGCGGTGGTTTTCATTGGGAGTGAGGATGCGGGGTAGGGGGATTTCAATAAGGGAAAAGCATAGGAGGGTTAAGCCAGCTTCTCCCGCAGCCAACGCCAAGCGTAACAGTCAAACGCCGGGGACCAGTCGTGCGAGGTGTTGGGGAGCGGGACGATCTCCTTTTCGCCTGCGAGCAGTCGGTAGGCCGCGAAGATTGCCGTGGCGGGCGAGGTGGCGTCGATGAGTCCTGCGTTCAAGAGCATGGGAGCGCGCACCAGCGGGGCGAAATTCAGCACGTCGAGGTAGCTGTCAGCTCGCGCGGGTTCACAGGATTCCAGCGCGTCGTAGCCAAAGCCCTCTGCGCCAGGCAGGCCGTTGGCGTTCATCCGCTCCGTCCAATGCAGCCACGGCAAGTAGGCGTAATGTGTGATCGCTGCGATGGCAGCTTTCACCGCAGGGTCCAGCGCCGCCACCATGAAGGTGAGCCGTCCGCCCTGGCTGCCGCCCAGCACCGCAATCTTTTCGGGATCGGCTCCCGGAAGCCGTCGCAATGCCCGCGCTGCTTGGAGCGCGTTCAGGTAAAGGCTGTAATGACCCAGCGACTCCGGGCCATCTGTTCCATCGGCTACCGGTTGCGGATATTCCTTGGCGTCCACCGGAAAGCCATGCACTTGGACATCCATGGCGGCGTAACCGTGTCGGGCATGTTCCACCGGAGCAGGCCGCGCATTATTCCCTGCGCCGGGGAGGACGAGGATCGTGGGGAAGGGGCCGGCCCCCGCCGGTTTGGCATACCAGGCTTCCACTATCTTGCCTGCATAAGAGGCCACGCGCACGCGGTACACTTCCACCTCCTCAAAGCGACAACCCTCGGGATCGTAGTTCTCCGGCAGGCAGGCGGAGGCAAGGTTGTAAGCGTCAATCTCCTTGCCGCGCAGCGTAAACGCATGGACGCATTCTGGTTCCGCCGGGATAGCGTCGATTTTCTTGAGAGCCGCCTGCCAGAACGCGTCAACGTCCGCAGGACGTCGTGGCAGCACCGGCATTTCCTCTACGCGCCAGCCGAAGGTGGTTGTGCCTTCCATGAACTGCGTGTCGGTTAGTTGAACCTTCACGCGCAGATCGTAGAAGCCCGGCGCGAGATGTGGTCCCGGCGCTTCGATGAGAAAACTGTTGTCAAAGCGAGGGAGTTTGCGACCCGAAAACAGGGGCGTCTTCACCATGTTGTGCGAGAGCGTCCATTCGAGCGAAAGCGCGCGGAGATAGGGCAGGCAGACGATCCGGGGCGATGCTCCCGCCGAAAAAAGGAAATCGTCGCAGCCGGGAGCATAGAAGCTCAAATCCGGCGAGCGGGGTGCGGAAGGCTTGGGAGCGTAGGGAGCGGCGAGATTGACATTCATGGGGAAATGTTGCCTGGCTTTGCCCGCGTTTTAAAAACACGCATCCAAGGCGAGGCTTTCCCCCGGTTGCAGAGTGATCTCCCGGCTCCGGTCCCCGTAGCGCAGCACGCAGGCTGTTCCAGTCACGGAACGCAATGTGCCTCCGGTCAGTTCTCCGTCTTTCCAGCAGAGGTCCAGTTCAAAGCCACCCCTGGCGCGCAACCCGCGCACCGAGCCGCTTGCCCATTGGGCAGGTAGTGCGGGCAGAAGCGCGATTTCAAAGATGGTGGCTCCCGAAGAAGAGAGGATTTGCCGATGGCTCTGGAGTAGCATTTCCGCGATGGCTGCAGTGCCGCCGAAGTTTCCGTCGATCTGGAAAGGTGGGTGGGCGCAGAAAAGGTTCGGATAGGTGCCACCAGGATTGTTGGCGGTATCCCAGTTCACTTTCGCATTAACATCCACCGGGCATAACAGTTTTTCCAAGAGCAGGTGGGCATGATCGCCATCGCCCAGCCGGGCCCAGAAAGCCACCTTCCAAGCCATGGACCACCCAGTTCCTTCGTCGCCGCGCCGTTCCAGCGTGACCCGCGAGGCTTCGGCAAGGTCTGGAGTATTACTGGGGTTGATCTGATCACCTGGAAACAAGGCGAAGAGATGCGACACATGCCGGTGCCTGGGATCAAGTTCCTCGTAATCCTCAGGCCACTCCATCAACTGACCGTGTCTGCCGATGGAAGGCTGCGGCAGACGGCTCCGGGCGGATTCCAATTCCTCGCGCAATTCCGCATCCACGCCGAGCGTGGCGGCAGCATCGCGGGTGCGACGGAAGAGGACATCCAAAATCTGGCTGTCCATGCTGCATCCGACGCACAACGTCCCGGCCTCACCGTTGGGGAGTCGGTAAACATTCTCCGGTGAAGAGGATGGGGAGACAACCAAGCGGCCTTTATCGTCTTCGATCAAATAATCCAGGAAGAATTGGCTTGCGTCGCGGAGCAGGGGATACGCCTCGCTCAAAAAGGCCGGTTTAGCCCCGTAAGCAAAATGTTCCCAAAGGTGCAGGGCCAGCCAAGCCGCGCCCATATACCAGTAAGAGGCGCCAAGGTTGCGATCCGTCGGACAGGCATCGGCCCAAATATCCGTATTGTGATGGGCGAGCATCCCCCGGCAGCCATACATCACCTTTGCTGCGTGGCGGCCCGGCTCGACCATCCGATGAAGCATCTCGAAAAGCGGGTGATGGCAGTCGGCGAGGTTGGTCGATTCCGCCAACCAATAATTCATCTGGATATTGATGTTGATGGTATATTTGGAGCCCCATGCTGGCATGAAATCCTGATTCCAAATGCCCTGCCCGTTTGCGGGCAGGCTTCCAACCCGACTTGAGGAGATCAAAAGGTAGCGGCCCAACTGAAAATACAACGCTTCCAGAGCGGGATCAGCCTCACCTTGGTGAAGCCGTTGCAACCGTTCGTCGGTGGGGAGGGCATCCAAAGCCGCAGAGTCCTCGGTACCCCCAAGTTTCAAATCAACCCGCCCAAACAGAGCGCGGTAATCGCGCTGATGGTCGGCTTCAACTGCGCTCCAGCCCTTGGCAAGAGCCGCCTCGGTAGTTTGATGCACGGCGCTGATCGGATCGGCCTCTCGGAACGACGTGGCGGCGGACAAATAGAGCGTCACGGCGTCGGCTCCCTCCACGATCAACGTATCACCGATAGTCTCCATGCGCCCTCCCTCGGCGGAGGCGCTCAAGCGGGCCGCGAACTGCAACCCATTCACACTTCCCGTGCCTCCCAACATCAGCAGGCTCTCGGTAGCGCAGGCGCGCACCGTGTCGGCGTAACGCGAGGAATAACTGTCACGCGGTCCACGTTCTATCCGCAGATGGAACGAAATGGAACCGGGTTGGTCGGCTTCCAGTCGGATCGCCACCACATGATCCACCGCGCTTGCCAGATGGCGGCGGTGGTAGGCGATACCCCCGAGCGTGCAATCCACGTTCACCGAGGCCGTTTCCAAATCCAATTCGCGGCGGTAGGAAGTCAGCGAGCGCGCATCGAGCGCCGACGTGCCATCGCCTCCGGCATCTGCTAGCGATGACGCAGAAGTCGCCGTGGCAATTCCCGCGTGATCAAAGCGAAGCAGCAGATCGGCAAGCGGTTCGTAATTCCGCATACTGTCGGGAATCCCCGCCAGCGCGTCGTTGGCGATTGCGTGGGCCTTGTCGAGCCGCCCCGCGTGAAGGTGTTCGCGGATTGTCGGCAGGATGCGCAACGTATCCGGGTTGGTGCGATCCCGTGGCCCTCCGTTCCAAAGAGAATCCTCATTGAGTTGGATGCGCTCATTGACGACGTTCCCGAAGATCATCGCCCCGAGCCGACCGCTCCCGATGGGCAGCGCCCGATTCCAATCCTGTTCGGCGGGTTGACGATACCAAAGTTTTAGGGGATTTGCTTTTGGCTTGCTCATATAAAATTCATTTAAAACATCTTAGCGTGTGATGCGCTACAAAAAGCGGCAAGCACTTCATCGCTTACGCCCGCTGGTACTTCACACCCGGCACTCAGCATGTAGTGATGCCCTCGGGCTGTTGCCATGCATTCCAATGCTCGTTGGTGGCACTGATCTGGAGTAGCCCGAAGCATGTCGGTAACAGGATTCAAATTGCCCTTGATGCACTTTCCTGCCGCGCCATAAACCTCCACAGCCTTCGCCAGAGCCACCATATGATCCACATTGAACAGGTCCGCGCCGCATTGCGACATATCGTTCAGCAAGGCGCTGGTATTGCCGCACATGTGCAGTTTGACAAGACCTCCCGCATCATGCGCCGCGCTGCAAACTCGCTGTTCGTAGGGGAGAGCGAACTCCCGATAAAGTTCGGGCGAAATCAGCGAAGCCGCAGCATCGCCCGCCCCGATCATCGGCGCACCCGCCTCCATTTGAACCTGGCAGAAATCGATCACAACATCCGTCAAAAAATCCAAAATGCGGTGCGCCAGTTCCGGCTCATCCATCATAAGTATCATAAACTCCTGAACACCGCATAGCGAGCAGGCTTCGGCAAACGGCATGTCCACCCATCCCAATACCAAACATTCATCCCCCACCGCCTTGACCATCTCCCGAACCCCTTGGGTGCGGTCAGCCATCCGGCTGCCGCGACGGGTGGGATCCGGCCGACCCAGCCGGTCCATGTCGGCAGCGCTGGTCACCAAGGGACGAAGCAAATGGGGAGGCTGATTTTCCGGATAAGCCATCTCGCCACCCAAGTCCGCTGAGATGCGGAACGCATCGGAACAGGCTGTAATGGCATCCACGCCAAAACGCCGATGGATATTCACCTGAGCTTCCGCCATGGCTGATCCTTCGGTGGCATAGCGACGATACGAGATGCCCAGCCTGTCAGCGGGCAGGAACATCAGCAGTGGAAAGACCGGAACCCTGTCTGCCGTTTGGCCCGCAATTACCGCGAGACACCGCTCTTTGCTGTTCATCGTGATTTTGTCTTGTTGGCGAACTTGCGTTTATCTCATCTCGTGGATTCAGATCGTTTTGACGCAAGCTCCCCAAATTACGTCGAGGCAATCCGCACTTTGATATGGAAAGCGTTGGGAACCGGCTCCTCGGAAACCACGAAGAGATAGCCGCCGCCGCAGCCCGAATACATTGCGCCGGGATATTGGGATTGGTAGGCGTGGAGGAGCCCCTTCAAATCGATCTTGATCGCCGGGTGGGCAACCGTCTGGGGCAGCAGCGTTTCCCAGCACGTCATGCATTTGTTCATTGCCGTCCCGAGCATGCCAACATCTTTGCTCAGGATGGCATTATAACAATCCTTGCCACTCTGTCCAAGCCGCTGCACCCATTCTGCGCTCAGATTCTTGACCCCGAGCGGCGAATAACCGGGCGGGCGAGGGGCAACGGGAAGGACATGGATCACCCGTTCCAACCAGCGGGCGATTTCCGGGTCGTTATTGGATTCGATATGCTTGGGAACGATCCCGCCGCGATGCGTAAAATCGTAATCCAGCCGGTTCACGCCGGGGTAGATCAGGCCGATCATATCCTGCGAGCCCGAAGGTTCCGCATTGCCGAGGTTCTCGGCGGCATACAGTTCATCGACCAGCTTGCCGGGGTCACCTTCCGGCAGACGCCCCCAAAGTTTCAGCGCGATCTTGCGAGTGCCTGTGGCGATCCCGGCGCGCTCCATCCAATAGCAGGTCGGCTCCACGCCCACCACCACCATCGAGCCAGGGGGTGTCGGGTTGAGTTGCGAGCAAAAAGGCTGATCAATCCAGCCTCCCGCCAGGGCGATCCGGTAGGGAAAATCGCCAATTACGCGGGTGAGATCGGCGTTGCTGTGGAGAGAAGACATCGGTGCTCGGGGGGGCTTGAAGGGAAGAGGCGGCTGCCCTCGTTCAGATGCAGCCGCCTCAATAAACAAGTTGCGAGGGTTAAGCGATGTCCTTGACGGTATCCTTGCCCGCCTTGCGGTCTTCGTATTGCTGGGCGATCCACGCATAGGTCTTCTTGAGGCCTTCGGTGATGGTAATGGACGGCTCCCAGCCCAACACGCTCTTGATGAACGTGTTGTCGCTGTTGCGGCCTGCAACACCCTTGGGCGCATCGAGGAGGTAAGTCTTCTTGAGCTTGATGCCGCCGCATTCCATGGCGAGATCTGCCAGTTCGTTGATGGAGATCATCTCGCTGGTGCCGAGGTTGACCGGCGTGGCGTTGAGCGCGTCGCAGTGCATGATCTGGTCGATGCCATAAACGCAGTCGTCAATATACATGAAGCTGCGGGCTTGCGTGCCGTCGCCCCAGATTTCCATCTCGGTGATCCCTTTTTCCTTTGCTTCCACGACCTTGCGGATCATGGCAGCAGGAGCCTTCTCGCGGCCGCCGTCCCACGTGCCCCACGGCCCATACACATTGTGGAACCGCGCAATAGCCGTCTTCATGCCGCGTTCTGCCGTGTATTCCTGGCAGAACATCTCGGAAACGAGTTTTTCCCAGCCGTAGCCGCGTTCTGCGAAGGCCGGATAAGCGTCGCTCTCTTTCAAAGCGCGGCAATGCGAGTCTTCCTGCAGCTTGACGTTGTAAGCGCAGGCGGAGGAGGAGAAGAAATAGCGCTTGGCTCCGGCGTTGTAAGCGGACTCAATGAGGTGCGTATTGATCAAAATGCTGCGCAAACACATGATGCGGAAGCGTTCAATGAACCCCATCCCGCCCATGTCTGCGGCAAGGTTGTAAACTTCCACGGCATTACGGACGGCCACTTTGCAATTGGCTTCGTCGGTGAGATCCATCGAGAGGCACTCCACGCCTTCGGTCCGCTGATACCAGAGCGGAAGCGGCTTCTTGTCCACCGCTCGGATGTTCGTAAAGCCTTTGTCTTTGAAGTAGTGAACCAGCGCGCCACCAATAAAACCACCGGCTCCGGCAACGACGATCAAGTCGTCTTTCTTGCATTGATTGGAATGTGTTGTCATAGGATTGCTGCCAATTTAAGGCATGTATTGGACAATTGGAATGGATGTTATTGCCCAAAAGTTGCACATTCTTGACTTTTTTTGTCCACGCAGCATTATGGCAAAATGCCTCCGGAAAAACAGCCCGATTTTTTCTCGCTCCAGATCGCCAGGGCACGCCGTTTCTACATGGAACTGCGCCCCTCCAAGGATGTGCCGCTGGCCGTTGTTTCGGGAGGTTGCGAACATTGCGCTCCGGATTATGAAGTCCACCGGGAGACATTCCCGTTTTTCGGCGTCGAGTTTGTCGCGCAGGGCAGGGGAGTCCTCGTCTTGAATGGCCATAAGCATTCCCTGGCTCCCGGTGCCATCTTCTCCTACGGACCGGGAATTCCCCAAGACATCTTCTGCGATCCGCGCGAGCCCCTGGTAAAGTATTTCCTCGATTTCACCGGCAAACAGGCCCGTGCGTTGTTGGAACGCCATGGTCCTGCGCCCGGCGAGATCATCCAGACATCTTCCCCCAGCGAGATCATGGGAACTTGGGACGAAATCATCCGCAATGGCCTTTCCGGCACCCCCTTCAGCGCGCGCATCGGAGCGATTTTGCTCGAATATCTGCTTTTGAAAATGGCCGAGACAGCCATTCCCTATGCCACCTCCGGCACGCCCTCATTTTCCACCTACCAACGATGCCGCCAATGGATCGAAGACCATCGGCTCGTGCTCCATTCGCTGGATGAGATCGCGCTCCAATGCCATGTGGATCCCGCCTATTTATGCCGCCTTTTCCGGCGCTTTGATCACCAGAGTCCCTATCAATACTTGCTCCGGCTCAAGATGGGGCACGCCGCCGCGCGTCTGCAAATTCCCGGAACGCCGGTTAAGGAAGTCGGTGATGAAGTCGGTTTCCCAGACCCGGCCCACTTCTCCCGCGTTTTCAAAAAAGTGGAGGGGCTTTCCCCTGCGCAATTTGTGCGTTATTGCCAACGGCGCTGATCCATGGCGTCCCACTGCCATTCCACAGCAACCACGCTCATCACCTATCAAAAGCAAAATCCCCGGCACCATCGAAGGCATCGAGGATTTGCAAAATACAGGATGGCGATGCAACTTAGCTCCTCATCGCCGCAAGGCGATCATCGTTCCAAAGCCTCCAACCAGCATTGCCCACGTGGAGGGCTTGAGCACGGCTTCGATGGTCACTTGGCTGTTGCCACTTTGCGCACCGTCGGTTGTTGCTAGCACGGCGCCCATTTCTTCGAGATAAGAACAGCCAGCACCTCCACCGCCAAGGCTATGTTTGGGTGGGTTGTTGAAGGATTCCATGTGAAATTACTTGGTGGTTGGTCGGGGACGGCTGCCGTTGATTGGAAAAACATAAACTAATAGACAGCCGCGCGGCCATTAGTTTGTTTAATATAGCTACAGCTCCGACAAAGGGGCACGTGAATGACAGCCAAGAAAAAGGCTTGGAGGAGTCAGGCAGCCCTGCCACTCGGCAGGGATGAAAATCAGCCATTCCAAGCCCAGTCATTTTGCCGTGTTGAGGCAGATTTGTGATTTAATCCCGGCTCTTCTGGTTTATGTGCTCCTGCGTTTTCTGGCCTTCGCTCATGGATTGCATCACAGCTTCACCCGCATTTTCACCTTGATCCGTAGCGCTCTGTGGCGTCGCTGGGATTTGGCCAGCCTTCTCCCATCCCCTGTGCCATGCCTTATGGGATGGCTGTGAAAATTTATCGCAACTTTTCCATTTCGCCGTGTTTAACTACTAATTGCAGCACCCCATCCCATGAAAAAAGCGTTCCTCTCCCTTCTGTCTATTGCCGGCCTCATGATGTCATCGGCCTCGGCCACCATGACCGATAACCACGGCCTCCACGCCGTCCCCGTGCCCGGCAAAATCACCATCGACGGCAAACTCGACGATTGGGATCTCTCCGGCCAGGTCTTGATGTGCTACGACATCGAAACCCTCAAGGATGTCTATTCTGCAAAAGTCGCCGTCATGTATGACGCCGACAATGTGTATGTGGGAATTCATTGGACGACCACCACCCCGATGTCCAACCATCACGATCCGCACTACATGTCGGATCGTGCCTGGGCTGCCGACGCGGTTCAACTTCGCATCAAGACCGACAAAATCAGCCACGTCCAGAACTGGTATTATGCAGATCGCCAAGAACCGGCGATGCTCATTGATTACGGTAAAGACCTCAAAACACCCTTCCATGGCGGACGCAAAGTGCTGTATCGCTCCGAGGGGTGGAAGTTGGGCGAGGGGGCCGAAACCGCATTTCGCAAGGATGATGATGGCAAAGGCTACGTCCAGGAAATCAAGCTCCCTTGGAAGCTGATCACCGATACCAAGAAATACCAGCCCGGCGACATCTTCAACATGGGTTTTGATCTGCTTTGGGGCGCAGCGGACTGGCCGGTTCACCGTTTTGCGGACAACCTTTCGGAAGGCACCAGCGGACGCGAATTTTTCTTCACCAACATTCAAGGTTGGGGGCAGATCACGCTGGAACCCAAAGGCCACCTGAAACTCCCGCCGCCCGCGTGGGAGGTCGCCATGCAACGCCAGGAAAACCAAGGCCCGGCGGAAATTAAATACACCCTTCCTGAAGACGCCCGCGTCACGCTTGCCATTGACGACCTCAACGGCAAACGCGTCCGCAACCTCGTCCCCGCGCTCCCCCGCAAGAAAGGCAAGCACACGGAACACTGGGACGGCCTCGACGACTACGGCAAGCCTCTACCTCCCGGTAAATACACCTTCATGGCGCTCTACCACCACGGCATCCACACAGCCTATCAATTTTCATTCGCCAATCCCGGCAATCCGCCGTGGGGCACCACCGACGGGCGGGGCGCTTTTTACAGCGATCATACTGCGCCTCATGCGGTGGCAGCGGCGGGGGATTATGTTGGTCTGGCCTGTCCAGTAGGGGAAGCTGGCAGCCCAATTATTGCGTGTAATCTCGATGGCCAGCGCCTTTGGGGTGGCGGACGTCCGTTGCTGACAGCGGCCCGCGCCTCGCTCGCCACTGATGGCAAGATTCTCTGGATCGCATTGGATCGCAGCGGGTCGATTTACCGGGTTGATGTCGCAACGGGGAAATTCGCCCCATGGAACCGGACCGGTAAGGATGCGGAAGGGCACGATTTTCAAGTGCTCGATCTGCCGATTTATGACGCCTCGAAGTTGAGCACCTACGGAGTCAACCTCACGGGTTACTCGCCTAACATGCGCACCGTCTCTCTGCATGAAGGAACGCTCGCCGTCACGCTCACCCGCGATGGCATCATCAAGCTCCTCGATAAGGAGACAGGCGACGCAAAGGGCGAAATCAAAATCGACGAACCAGCCGCGGCCGCCTTTGACCCGAACGGAAGCCTGATCGTGCTCTCCAAAGGTAAACTCGTTCGCGCCACGCTCGATGGCAATGTCACTCCCTTCGCGGAGGGCGACTTCGCTGAAGCCTTCGGCATCGCGGTCGATTCCAAGCGCAACGTCTATCTCTCCGTGCGCGGCGCGGACCAGAACGTGAAAGTCTTCTCGCCCGAGGGCAAGCTCATCCGCGAGATCGGCCAGCGCGGTGGGCGTCCGCTCGTTGGCAAATTCATCGAAGGCGGCATGCGCGAACCCGCCGGCATCGCCGTGGACAGCAAAGATCGTCTCTGGGTGACGGAAGAAACGCAAAACCCGAAGCGCACCAGCCTCTGGTCCATCGCCGATGGCAAGTTCATCCGGGATTTTGTCGGCACCTCTTCCTATTCAGGTGCTGGGGCGCTTAATCCATTCGATCCCACCATGGGCTTCTCCGACGACACGGTCTATCAACTCGATTGGGAGAAGGGCACCTACCGCCCCACTTGGTCGCTGGGAGCGAAGAGCGATTCCGCTGATCTCTTCCCGCCGCAGGTTTATGGCCTCACCAACCGGGTGATCCAGCACAACGGTATTACCTATGTCTTTAAAAACGGCGCGGCTTCCACCTCGCAGTTCGTCTATTGCACCATGCTCAAAGACGGGCAATGGCGCTCCGTGGCGGTGGTGGGCGTGGTTCCCAAGAAAGGCGCGCGCGGCCTCGCAGACCTGATCGAGAGCCCTCTCTTTGCAGGCCACGAGGGCGAGCTTTTCAATTGGAGTGACAAAAACGGCGACGGGCGGGTCCAAGCGGACGAATTGACCTTTGCCAAGCTTTCCGCTGACGGCAAACCCCTCGCGACCCAGGCGAATTATTGTGGATTACTGCCCGACGACGAAGGCACGCTCACCTATTTCAATATCTCCCTCCAATCGCTCATCAAATTCCCGGCGCACTTCGCCGCCGACGGAGTTCTCTCCTACGATATCAACTATCCCCAAATCCTCCCCGTGAACGGCAAGCTGGGCGGGGGCGAAGGCATGGTGATGGGTGGCAAGGATGGGCGGGTTTATTTGAATCAAACGCCGTTGACCGCTTTCGATAAAGATGGCAAGGAAATCTTCACCTACCCGAACCCCTACCTCTCCGTCCACGGATCGCACAACGCACCTGCGGCCCATCCCGGCATGTTGGTGGGGCCGTCTTCGTTCTACGGCGTAGCGGATATGGGAGGCGAAGTCGGCGAAGTCTTCTATCTCAACGGCAATCTCGGCGAAAATCAGATTTTCACCTGGGACGGCCTGTTGATTCAAACCCTCTTCAAGGACACGCGCGGTTCTTTTGAGGCGTGGCCCGACAAAGCAGTGAGAGGCATTTCCCTGGATGCTATCACGGCCGGTGGCGAATCCTTCGGCGGCAACTTCGTCCGCCTCCCGAACGGCAAAGTCTATCTGAACATCGGCAGCACCGGAGCCCATATCATCGAACTCACAGGACTCGACAGCATCAAGCGTTTCTCCGGCAAATTCACCTACACCCCGGAGCAATACGCCCAAGCTCAGACGCTCCTTGAGAAAACCCAGGCGGAAAAGAACGCCCCGAAGGTCGCCACCGCGACAAAGGCTGCCGCGCCGGTCGTCATTGACGGCAAAGCCGCGAAATGGCCCGAGCTGCTCGACGACGCTCAACCGCTCGTCGAAATCCAGGAGGACCCGCAAAACCGCTATGCCCGCGTAGCCGTGCGCTACGACGAGAACAACCTCTACCTCGCCTATCGCATCTATGGTCAGGGCGGGCGGATGCACAACGTCGGGCAGGATTTCCGGTTCCTCTTCAAGACCGGCGACAACGTGGATCTCATGCTCGGACCCATCGCCCAGTCCAAGGATGGCGCGGGCAATTTGCGCCTGCTGTTCTCCACGCTCGGCAATCAGCCGACTGCGGTGCTTTACGAGAAGACCGTTCCCGGCACGCCTGACAAAGCGAAAGTCGCGTTCAGCTCGCCGTGGCGGACCATCACGTTCGACCGCGTGACCCAACCCTCCGATGTAAAAGTCGCCACCGGACCGATCGCGGGCGGTTACTTTGTGGAAGCCTCCGTCCCGTGGTCCAGGCTTGGCGTGAAGCCCGTTGCCGGACTGCATCTCAAGGCGGACTTCGGCGTTCTCGGCGCAGACAACGCAGGCACCATCACGGTCTCCCGCCATTACTGGAGTAACAAGGCGACCAACCTCGTCAACGACGTTCCGGGTGAAGCCGACCTTACCCCTTCGCTCTGGAGCGAACTGATCCTGAAATAGCGCACGGCGCATTGCCTTATCCCGCGTGACCAGGCTTTGTCTTGGTCACGCGGCTTTTTTTACGGGTTGCATCCGGGCTTGGGATCAGTCCAGATGGCACCATGCGCATTGCCGTAATCTCCGACACCCATAACGTCCTCCCAGCTTGGCTGCTCCCCGATTGGGCAAAGGCCGATGAAATCTGGCATCTGGGTGATGTGACCGACGAGAGCCACATCGAAACCCTGCGCACCTTGGGACGGCCCGTGCAGGTGGTGCGCGGCAATGGTGATTGGTGCGCCGATTGGCCTTGGATACTCGATCTGGAGCGCGAGGGATTCGCCCTCCGGCTGATCCACATCCCTCCTCTCATGCCGCCTCTGGGAACCGATCTGCTCCTGCACGGTCACACGCACCTCCCGCGCAACGAGCGCCTTGGCGACACACGGTTTTTTAATCCCGGCAGTATCGGCAAGCCCAATCGCGGAGCCCCGGCTAGCTACGCCTGGCTGGACTTGGTGCGCGGGCAGGCTCCCAAATGGGAGATTGTCCCGGTGTAGGACCCGTGAAAAACCCGGGTGCGCGGCTGCTATTTCAGCAACTCCGTGAGCAGCGGGTTCATCGCATCATACCAAAGGTCGTAGCCATGAGCGTTGGGATGGAGACCATCGGGCATGATCTCCTTGGGAATGTTGTCTTCCGCATCGAGAAAGACTTTTCCAATGTCGAGATAGCGGGTCTTCGCGCCGTCATCGAACTTCGCAATGATCTGATTCATCGCCGCCACCCGCCCGCGCACGGGAGATTCTTTTCCATAGCGAGGAAAAATGCCCAAGAGGAGCACTTTAGTGTTGGGAAGTTTTTCATGAATCGTATCCACGATCTTTTTCACCGCCGCAGCGGTCCACTCCGGCTGCTCCTCCGCAAACGCCCCCACGTTGTTGGTGCCAATCATGAGAACCGTCGCCTTGGGATTGATACCGTCGAGTTCCCCGTTGGTGATCCGGCCCAGCAACCCTTCCGTGCGCTCGCCGCTGATGCCGAAATCCGCCGGCTTATAGGGAGCGAATTTCAGCCAGCTCCACTCACCGACCCTTGGCCAATTGTCCGTTATGGAATCACCCAAAAACAGAAGACCGACCTCACCTTGGGTAATCCGATACATAAACTGCTCATGCCGGACCAGATTCCCAAGCTTGGGGGTGATGGCGTCTTCTGCTGTCCTTTTTCTCGGCGTTTGTGTTGGACTGGGCGCGGTAGTCGGGGCAGGCGTCGTCGTAACAACGGGCGACTGGGCGCGCAGAAAGGAGGCGGAGAGGATGGTGATCACCACAATGACGGTGGAGCGAGAGAGAATGTGCATGGAGGAACCTTTGTAAGTTGGAAACAGTATACCTTTCAGAAATTAGAAAGCGAAGGAGAGCGAGGCATTTGAACGTATTGTGGGTTCTGGCGGATAAAAGCTCATCCTCCATGTGGCACGGGCGCTATGCCATGTCTCTTCTTCCAGTTAAAATAAACCTTGGTGTAAGCGAGGGCGCTTAGAAGCCCGAAAAAAGCCGGGAACAGGAAGGAGAGGCGGTAGTTCTTCACGTGGTCGAAAAATATGGCAACCGGGATTCCCATAAGATTCACAGGAAGCTGGTAGAAGACCGCCTGGGCTGAGCAAAATTGTCCGAGTTTTTCGCGAGGAAAAACTTCCACTGTAAAAGCGCCAACCACGACACCATAGGCAAAACATACAACACTCTTTAAACAGATTGTCACAAGGAAGGTCCACTTATCATGAACGATGAAATACTGCAGCAACGATAACAGTGCGAGCAGGAGTTGACACGGTGCCATGAGGCGGACTCCCTTTACGCGATCCGTAAAGGAGCCAATGGCAAACCCACAAAGCAATCCGGCGCCCGTGGTGACCAGCCCCGAAGTGCCGTTGATCCATCCGATGGTGGACAGGTCGAATTTCAGGTCTAATTTCTGATACCAGAACTGATAGCCGCCCCCGGGCATGCCAAGGTAATACAGGAGGTTTGCGACAAATATCCAGAGGTAGAAGCTCTGGCTGTAACATTCGACAAAGTAAGCCCGCACTGGTGCGAACACGCCGCCTTTCTTGTGGACATCAGGCGGAGGGTATTCCCCTTCTTTGATTTTCCAGACGGAGAGCAGATAAACCAAGAGGCAAAAGGTTCCCGTGCCCACATAAACAATCTTGGGGTGGTGCTCTCCCTGGCCATAAATAAAATAGTTCCAAATGAGCCCGGCAATGAGAGAGACAATTTTCGAAAGGGACTGAAAGCGTCCCAGGACTGTCTCGGGCACCACGTCCCAGTAAAGATACGAGAAAATCGCCATGACCACGGCATTGAACAGGCCGCACATCAAGCCGCTCATTCCAATGCAAAAAGCAGCCCCATTCATCGGGATGTGGGAAAACAACCGCGCCATGACCGGGAAATGTTGCAGATAATTGAACAAGTCCGGCATGAAGGGAACCAGCATGAGAAACACCGCCATGACCGGCGTTGCCATGAACAAAAACGGGCGTCTGCGACCGAGGGGCCCTCGATGCCGATCTGACCAAGTGCTCACCCAGGGATTGATGAGCGGGCAAATGATGGCACCGATGCTGCCCAGAAGCGCCATTTGGGTAAATGTTGCCCCGAGATTCTGCATCAGAATCCCGTTCAGCCCGCCGATTTGCTCCAGCAGCGTGATGCTGAAATCGTTCCACATCAGCCAAACGAACAGCATCACGAGTTGCCGCTGATCGTAACGGAGCGTTCCCGCGGTGTAGACTTTTTCCTGTTGGAGTGTTATTGGCTCCGGCGTGGTGCTGGGGGAGGTGGGGATATTCAAAAGATGGACTCGGGTTTCTTTTCTGGAATGGCCGGAACCGCATTGGTTAAACCGCCGGGATTGAGAAAAGTTGTGAACACCTGAGAATTTAAAAATACTCTGATCTTTCGTCAGGCTGAAGCTCAGGTTCGCTGCCCGTGCGTTCTGCAATCGCAGTCACTGCGGAGCATGACAATAAAAAGCGACGCGAAAAACTTTCGTTTTACGCGTCGCTTAATGGGGGAGATTCGTATCCGCTTAGATCACCGAAACCGCGTCCCTCGCAGAGGCGAAGACGTATTCACGGTTGAGCATCGAGATGAACGACGACTTGATTTCCGCCGGGCAGACAGCCTCGCACTCGTAGTAGTTGGTGCAGTTGCCGAAACCTTCTTTGTCCATCGTCGTGACCATCTTGATCGCGCGGCGAGTCCGTTCTGGCTGACCTTGCGGCAGCAGAGCCAGGTGGGAAACCTTGGCGCCTACAAACAGCATAGCCGACGAGTTGGGGCACGCGGCAGCGCACGCGCCGCAGCCGATGCAGGCGGCGGCGTCCATGGCGGAGTCGGCGTTCTGCTTGGGAATCGGCACGGAGTTGGCGTCCGGCGCGGAACCCGCGCGGGCGGTGATGAAGCCGCCAGCCTGCTGGATGCGATCAAGCGCCGAACGGTCCACGATCAGGTCTTTAATGAGCGGGAATGCTCCGGCGCGCCAGGGCTCGATGTAGATCGTATCGCCGTCTTTGAAGTGCCGCATGTGAAGCTGGCACGTCGTGGTTGCTTTTTCGGGGCCGTGGGCGACACCATTGATGACGAGCGAGCACATGCCGCAGATGCCTTCACGGCAGTCGTGGTCGAAGGCGATGGGCTCGATATTTTGCTGAACGAGCGTCTCGTTCACGATATCGATCATTTCCAGGAAGGAGCAATCCGTGGGGATGTTCTTCGCCGGATATTCGACGAACTTTCCGGGCGTGCCAGCGTTCTTTTGACGCCAGACTTTCAGGGTCAGATTGAGTAGGTCAGACATGGTTATTTGTAGCTGCGGACAGCCAGGTGAACGTTCTCGTAGTTAAGCGGTTCGATGTGACGCACGGATTTGGCGACCTCGCCAACATATTCCCAAGCGGCGACATGCGCAAAGTGCTCGTCGTCGCGTTTGGCTTCCCCATCGGGGAATTGGAATTCCTCGCGGAAGTGGCCGCCGCAGGATTCTTTGCGCTCCAGCGCGTCCAAGCACATCAGCTCGCCGAATTCCAAGAAGTCGGCGACGCGTCCGGCCATTTCCAACGACTGGTTGAGGTCGTTGCTATCGCCGAGCACGTTGACGTTCTTCCAGAATTCCTCGCGGATTTGCGGGATCTTGGCCAGTGCTTCCTTGAGGCTCTGCTCGGTGCGGCCCATGCCGCATTTTTCCCAGAGCAGGAGGCCCAGTTCGCGGTGGAAGGAATCGACAGAGCGTTTGCCCTTGATGGCGAGCAACTTCTCCGTGCGGGCTTTGACTTCCTCAACGGCCTTGACGAATTCCGGATGATCGGTGCCGACTTTCTTGCCCGACTGCGTGGCGAGGTAGTTGCCGATCGTGTAAGGCAGGACAAAGTAACCGTCGGCCAAGCCCTGCATCAATGCGCTCGCGCCGAGACGGTTCGCGCCGTGGTCGCTGAAGTTCGCTTCGCCCAGGACGTGCAGGCCGGGGAGGTTGGACATCAAATTGTAGTCCACCCAGAGGCCGCCCATCGTGTAGTGAACGGCAGGGAAGATGCGCATCGGCACTTTGTAAGCGTCTTCGCCTGTGATCTTGTGATACATGTCGAAGAGGTTGCCGTAGCGTTCACGGATCGTGTTCTCGCCTAGCCGCTTGATGGCGTCGCTGAAGTCAAGATAAACGCCCAGCTTGGTGGAACCAATGCCGCGGCCTTCGTCGCAGACCTGCTTCGCAGCGCGCGAAGAAATATCGCGCGGAGCGAGGTTGCCGAAGCTCGGATACTTGCGCTCCAGATAGTAGTCGCGGTCTTCTTCCGCGATCTCGCCGGGAGGCTTGCCGCAGTCTTCCTTCTTCTTGGGGACCCAGACGCGTCCGTCGTTGCGGAGCGACTCGCTCATCAGCGTCAGCTTGCTCTGGAAATCACCGTGAACCGGGATGCAGGTCGGATGAATCTGCGTGTAGCACGGGTTCGCGAAGAACGCCCCCTTCTTGTGAGCGCGCCAGGTGGCCGTCACGTTGCATCCCTTGGCATTGGTGGAGAGATAGAAGACGTTGCCGTAGCCGCCAGTCGCGAGGACAACGGTGTCGCCCGCGTGCGCTTCGATCTTGCCGGTGACCATGTCGCGCACGACGATGCCCTTGGTTTCGCCGTCCACGACGACGATATCGAGCATTTCGGTGCGTGGATACATCTTCACTGTCCCTGCGGCGATCTGGTTGCAAAGGCCGGAGTAAGCGCCGATCAACAACTGCTGACCGGTCTGGCCCCGAGCGTAGAATGTGCGGGAAACCTGCGCACCGCCGAAGGAGCGGTTCGCCAGAAGACCACCGTATTCGCGGGCGAAGGGAACACCCATCGCGGTACACTGGTCAATGATGGAGGAACTGACTTCCGCCAGTCGATAGACGTTGGCTTCGCGGGCGCGGAAGTCGCCGCCTTTTACGGTGTCATAGAAAAGGCGCTGCACGGAGTCGCCGTCGTTCGGGTAGTTCTTGGCGGCGTTGATGCCCCCCTGCGCGGCAATCGAGTGGGCGCGGCGGGGACTGTCCTGATAACAGAAGCACTTTACGTTGTAACCCATCTCGCCAAGGCTGGAGGCTGCGGAAGCTCCCGCGAGGCCCGAGCCAACGATGATGATGGTATACTTCCGGCGGTTGGCCGGATTGATCAGTTTGCTGTCAAACTTGTGTTTCTCCCACTTCTTCTCAAGCGGGCCGGAGGGGATTTTGGAGTCGAGCGTAGCCATGTTCTAGTGTCCGATCGGATTGATAAGGTGAAGGATGGACGCCACAGGGATCGAGGCGTAGCCGAGGAATATGAGGCCAGCAAGAAAAGGGCTGGCCGTGGTTAGTGCGTCGGCGATCTTGCGGCTGCGGAGGCCGAGGGTCTGGATGAAACTCTGGATACCATGGCTCAAGTGCATGCACAAGAGGAAGAGCCCCAGCAGGTAGAAGCCGGTGACGAGCGGCTCGCGGAAACCCGCGATCACGAGCGAATAAACATCGTGGCGGCCTTCGGGATCCTCCCATAGCTTCCATTCGGGATGAATGGAGAGCAGCGTGAAATGGCGAAGGTGGAAGATAAGGAAGATAAGCACAATCGAACCGCTGATCGCCATCGTCTTTGCGGCGATGGTCGCCGCTTGGGGATTGGACACCGCATATTTCTGCGGCGTGGCGGCGGCGTTCTGGATGGTCAGCAATACCGTGGTCACAATGTGAACGGCAATGCAGGCGCCGAGCACTCCCCGGATGACCCAGAGAAGTTCTCCGAGACCCTGGAGGAATGCGGCGTATTTATTGAGCGGTTCCTGACCGAGAAAGATTTGGAGATTGCCGATCATGTGACCGGTCACGAAGCCCACCAGCACCAAGCCGGTGAGGGCAACGATCCATTTCTTTCCGATAGACGACTGGTAGAAGGAGATAATGGCTTTCACGGATGTTTTCAGGCCATCGGCAGGGTGGTTTGGACCCAAACCGACGAAGCCGTTATATCTAGTGGTATCTGGCGATTTTGACACTCCTTTTTTTGCGGAATCCTGCCCTCTGATTGTAATCCTCCCCCTCAGTGGGCTTTTTTTGGCCTCCAATTCGTCGACATTCCCATTTGGCAATCGGCCCCTTTTCCCATAACATCCCCAGCTTACACGCCGGTTCCTTTTCAGCCATCTCCACTCATGAAACCCACTACTTTCTTTGTCATGGCCTCCTTGCTTGCGCACGGATTGGTCGCCACCGCCCAAAACGAAATCAAGATCGGCGAATACAGTTCGCTCACCGGAGGACAGGCCAGCTTCGGGATTTCCCAGAACAACGCCATCTTGATGGGGGTCGAGGAAATTAATAAGGCGGGTGGTGTACTCGGGCGCCCGCTGAAAATGGTCGTGGAAGACGACCGCTCCACACCGGGAGAAGCCGCCACCATCGTCCGCAAACTCATCGCCAACGACAAAGTCGTCGCCATTCTCGGCGAGTTCGCCTCCTCTCGCTCCCTCGAAGGCGGCCCCATCTGCCAGGAAAGCAAAATCCCGATGATCTCTCCCGGCTCCACCAACCCGAAGGTGACCGAAATCGGCGACTACATCTTCCGCACCTGCTTCATGGACTCCTTTCAGGGAACCGTGATGGCGAAGTTCGCCCTCTCCAAAGGCTACAAAAAAGCGGCCATCCTCACCGACGAAAAACAGGACTACAGCAAAGGCCTCGCGCTCTATTTCCGGGAAGTTTTCACCAAGAGTGGCGGACAGATCGTCAAGGAGCAAAGCTACAGCAGCGGCGACAAGGACTTCCGCGCCCAGTTGACATCCCTCAAATCGGCCAAGCCGGACCTGATCTTTCTCCCCGGCTACTACAACGAAGTTGCCCTCGTCGCCCGGCAGGCCCGGCAGTTCGGAATCAAAACCCCGTTTATGGGTGGCGATGGTTGGGAAGGCAACTCACTGCTGGAAGTCGCCGGCAACTCGCTCGACGGCTGCTACTTCTCCACCCATTTCTCCGCTGATAATCAGGACCCCGCAGTCCAGAGCTTCATCCAGAAATACAAAGCGAAATACGGAATCACCCCCGACTGCCAGGCCGCGCTCGGCTACGACACCGTACGGATTCTGGCCGAAGCCATCCAACGCGCCGGAACCACCGAACCCGCCGCTCTGCGCAACGCCATCGCCGCCACCAAGGACTTCCCAGGCGTAACAGGCAAAATCACCCTTGACGCCAACCGCAACGCAAACAAACCGGCGGTGGTGCAGACCATAGGTGAGGGGAAGTTTAAGTTTGTGGAGAATGTGGAACCCTAGAAGAGAGACGATAGAGGGAGGAGAGGATAGATTATAGACGATTGGGGTTGCAGGGAGCCGCGTTTGTTGACGGAAATTCCCCTCGTTCCCAAGTTGCACTTGCTTTCATGCTCCAGAGTAAAGTAGAGCTTGTTTCCTGATAGTTGCCAATACTTCCGCGACTGGGAACGCACGTTTCACATCGAGTGCATTGTGCGGTATTTCAGTAATTGAACCCCTGCTCGCTGACCTTTGCTTTTCGTTCGTGTCCGACAGAGACCCATATCTCCTTGCCTTCCTTGGAGGAAAAATGGAGTTCCCAGTCACATTCTGAAAATGTTCTGGCTACTGTGGCAGAAAGACAAAAATATTCGATGCCACGCGTTTTGATTGCATCAAGGGCTATTTGGTGAGCTTCAATTAACGAAGGGGATGGTCTTTCTGCCTTGTTCCATCCCGCATTTTTGGCATGTGCACATACGATGAGTGATGCCGCTACGAGGAAAACAAGAATGAAGTGCTTTTTCATTGTTTTTATGGAACAATATTATTGAACCAAGGTCAACTCCGGTTACGTCTCGCTTTCTTCCCTCGTTCCCAAGTTGCACTTGCTAACGCACGAATCCCGGCAGTTGCACTGCCGCATTCCGCCAGCGGAGCGAGCCTTAATTGGCAGGGAACGGGAAATTTATGCCGATGAACAAAGCCGCAAGATCAGCAGTTCAAGAAAGTGAGACGTTCGATTGATCTAAAAACGTCTATAATCTATCCTCTCTCCCCTCTATAGTCTTCCTCCGTGATCGAATTTCTCCAACAACTCATTAACGGCCTTTCGCTAGGCGCGATCTACGCCTTGATCGCCCTCGGCTACACGATGGTCTACGGAGTCCTGAAATTCATCAACTTCGCCCACGGTGACGTCTATATGGTCGGCGCGTTCGCCGGATACTACCTCGCGCCGTGGGTCTGGAAAGTCATCCCCGCAGGGCACGACTCCTCGCGCTTTAGCTGGAGCACCTCGGCGGGAGCCTTCGTCATCCTGCTCCTTTCCATGGCGATCTGCGCAGCTCTGGGCGTCCTCATCGAGCGGTTGGTCTATCGCCCCCTGCGCGCCCGTCCCCGGCTCACCGTCCTCATCACCGCTATCGGCGTCTCGATCTTTCTCGAAAACTTTGGCCAATATCTCTTCGGAGCCGACCCCAAATCCTTCCCAGAAATCCTGCCCGACCGCGCCATCGAAGGCTTGGGCGACCTCACTGTCATGGTGAATCAAGTCGTCGTTTTTGCCGTGACACTCATCCTGCTCATCGCCCTCCGCTACATCGTGATGAACACGAAGATGGGTACTGCCATGCGCGCCCTCTCCTACAACCCCGCGGCAGCCTCCTTGATGGGGATTAACAACAACGTCATCATCGCGTTCACCTTCGGGCTCGGCTCCGCGCTTGCCGCCGCCGCCGGAATCCTCAACGCCATTAACTACCCGAGCATCGACCCGCTCATGGGCATCCTCCCCGGCATCAAAGCCTTCGTCGCGGCGGTTCTGGGGGGCATCGGCAACCTCGGAGGCGCGGTCCTCGGCGGGCTCATCCTGGGGGTGCTTGAAACGCTCGTGGTCGGCTACGTCTCGCCGATGTACCGCGACGCCATCGCCTTCGCCGTGCTGATCCTCATCCTGCTCTTCAAACCCAACGGCCTGCTCGGGCGGGCGGAAAAGGAGAAAGTCTGATGAACCGCCCGAAGACCTGGCTGATCCTCTTCGTCCTGCTCGTTTGGGCTGCGTCCCGGTTCCAGGACGCCATCAACCCGTATTACTTCGACATCCTCATCACCATCGGCATCAACATCATCCTGGGTGTGAGCCTCAATCTGGTGAACGGTTACACTGGCCAGTTCTCGCTCGGCCACGCCGGATTCATGGCGGTCGGCGCATATTTGAGCGCCGCCATCACGGTTTTCCTGACGCCCCGCTTGGACGGCGGTGCAATGGGGGCAACGGGGCTCTTTGTCGTCGCGCTGGTGGCGGGGGGATTGGGTGCCGCGTTGACCGGACTCGCCGTGGGCGTTCCCTCGCTACGCCTCAAAGGGGATTACCTCGCCATCGTTACTCTCGGCTTCGGCGAAATCATCCGCGTCGTCTTCCAAAACACCGAGGCGCTGGGTGGCTCGCGCGGCCTTTCCATCCCGACCCGCGAAACCGGCCTCTTCGGCACCTACCTCGTTGCCGCCCTTACCATCTACGTCGTCGTCCTGCTCGTCCACTCCACCTACGGACGCGGCTTCCTCACCGTGCGTGACGACGAGATCGCAGCGGAGTCCATGGGCATCAACACTACCAAATACAAAGTCATCGCCTTCGTGGTGGCCGCGTTTTTCGCCGGGATCGCGGGCGGCCTCTACGCCCACTTCAAGCAATTCATCCACCCGGAAGGCTTCGGCTTCCTGCGTTCGGTGGACATCGTGGTCATCGTCATCCTCGGTGGCATGGGGAACACCCCCGGCGTCATCCTCGCGGCGATTTTGCTGACGATCCTCCCCGAAGGACTCCGCACCCTGGGCAACTGGGAAGCCCTTCCCACGAGCCTGCGCGCCTTGGTGCAAAACCGGATGATCCTCTACTCGCTGCTCTTGATCGTTCTCATGCTCACCCGCCCACAAGGGCTCTTCTCCGGCGGCGGAAGGTTCACCAAATGGCTGAAGGGGAGGGGAGCATGAAAGCGCTGCTGGAAATCCAGGATTGCACCGTGCAATTTGGTGGCCTGAAAGCCGTTGCCGAGCTAAACCTTGCCATCCGTGAGCGCGAACTCGTCGGCTTGATCGGTCCCAATGGCGCGGGCAAAACCACCGTTTTCAACTTGATCACCGGCGTCTATCAACCCACAGCCGGGGACATCTGGTTCGACGGCAAATCCGTCGTCGGGCGGCGTCCCTATCAGATCACCGCACGCGGCATCGCCCGCACCTTCCAAAACATCCGCCTCTTCGCCTCCCTGAGCGTCTTCGACAACGTCCGCGCGGCCTGTAACCTCCACCTGCGGAACGGCGTCTCCCACGCCCTCTGGCGTGGCGAATCCTTTCATCGGGAGGAGCAGGAAGTGGAGGCCATGGCGGAAGAATTGCTCGCCATCTTCCACCTCGACCACCTGCGCGACGCCGAATGCACCAGCCTGCCCTACGGTGACCAGCGGCGGCTCGAAATCGTCCGCGCACTGGCCACCAAACCCAAACTCCTCCTCCTAGACGAACCCGCCGCCGGGATGAACCCCACAGAAAAGCAGGAACTCATGCGCCTGATCCGCTTCACGCAGGAGAAATTCGAGCTGGCCGTCCTTCTCGTGGAGCACGACATGCGCGTCGTCATGGGCATCTGCGAGCGCATCGCCGTCCTCGACTACGGCGTAAAAATCGCCGAAGGCACCCCGGAGGAAATCCGCAACAACCGACGTGTGATCGAAGCGTATTTGGGAGAATGAAAGAGAGATGCTAGAGGGAGGAGACAATAGATGATAGACACCACCATTATTCCAAGCCTCTGCTGCATCCCTTCTATAGTCTATAATCTCCACCCTCTATAGTCTTTCCCCATGCTTCAAATCCGCGATCTCAACGTCAACTACGGGGCCATCTCGGCGCTGCACGGGCTCAACATCGACGTCCCCAAGGGCCGCATCGTTACGTTGATCGGAGCCAACGGCGCGGGAAAATCGACAACCTTGCGCGCTGTTTCCGGGATCGTCCGCCTCCGCAGCGGAAGCATCTGCTTCGACGGCGAAGAAATTTCGCAATTGCCAGCACACGAAATCGTTGCGCGCGGCCTCTGCCAGGTCCCCGAAGGCCGGATGATCTTCGCAAACCTGACCGTGATGGAAAACCTTCTGCTCGGAGCCTATCTTCGCAACGATAAAGCAGCCTTTCCCAAAGATCTCGACTACGTTTTCGGCATCTTTCCCCGGCTCAAAGAGCGGCAAAAACAAAGTGCCGGAACCCTCTCGGGCGGCGAGCAGCAGATGCTCGCGATTGGCCGCGCGCTGATGAGTAAACCGCGCTGCATCATGCTCGACGAACCCTCGCTCGGCATCGCGCCCCTCTTGATGAAAACGATCTTCCAGAAGATTGTCGAAGTGAACCGCGAACTGGGCATCACCGTCCTGCTCGTCGAACAGAACGCCAATCTCGCGCTGGAAATCTCCCATTACGGCTACGTCATGGAGACAGGTCACATCATCATGGCTGACGACTGTGCCCGCCTCCGCGAAGATCCGAAGGTGAAGGAATGCTATCTAGGTGGGTAATTAAAAACGCACGCTGCGGCAAGACTCGGGCGCGGTTGGGCTTTTTTTTGCGGTCTTGTTGCGGAATTTTGGAGCGAGGGATGCCGCTCATATTATAAAACTAGGATTTCGGAGAATTCAGCGATGTACCACCGCCCATCAATTTTCTGCCATTTCACGTAGATATATTTACCATCCAAAGGACTCCGAAAAAATTCACCATCTTTCTTCCATTCATCAAAGATGAATGGCGTAACCAGCCAACGATATTGCGCCATGCCGCCAGCATCTCCGAAAAAATCGGTCCATTGAATGCCCTTTTTTGCAAAATCGGTTTCAAGCTCCTTGATGTTGAGTGGGGACGTCTGGAGATGTTTCAGTGTCCCAATTTCGTAGACTGTAAAAAGAGGAGGATGTTTACGATGGCATAGAGTGAGGAAAGTATTGGAGTCGCCCTTGATGAACGCTTCAAGATAGAGCCGCATCGCTCCTTCGATGTTACTGTTATCTAGTCGAAAGGGTGTGCCACGCTCTGCTTTTTGGATCAGTGAAATGTTTGCATTGTCATTGGATGTGAGTCGCTTTTCCGTGAAGCCATTATCGTGATGATACCATGAACGATCTCCGAAGAAGATAGATAGTTCATCAGTGGAATAGAACGGCCTGCCATGCCGAGCATATACAGCATTGCGCGCGACGCGCAGTTCAAAAGCCGAAAGGTTTGTTAGGTCTGTTACTTTGAGAAGCTGGTCATTCCGAATTAGCAAAATCACATCCGAGAGGGACTTTCGATCCGCATTGGAAGATTCGGTTGCGGAGCAAAACGGGAGAACAAAGCCAGCAAAGAAGAGAGTGAGCGTGGCGAATCTGAATTTCTCAATGAGCGATTGCATATTGGTAATTCGTAATCTCCCTCGTCACGCCCTGCATGCCTGCCAACCGTTGGCGTTGAAGGTGTAGCGGCGGGCTCCGAATTCGCCTGAGCCTTGGGAGGTGCCTTCAAAAATATCCGGCATGGCTCCGACGATGCGAGAGTATTCCTTGGCGATTTGCGGGATGTGCTCTTTCAAGGCTTCGATTTTGCCGAAGACGGCCACAGTGCCGCCGGTGCCGCCACCGGTGATCTTCGCTCCGTAGAGGCCGCTCTTGGGGCCGCGTTTGCGGACGGCTTCGACCAGGAAATCGACTTCCGGCACGGAGAGGTGGCAGTTGTCGCGGTAGCTCTCGTGCGCGCCGAACATCATTTCTCCGGCGGTGACGAGGGCGGCTTCGTCGCCATCTTTGGCGGCGCGCAAGGCGTCCATGAACCGGAGCACGCGTTCGTTCTCTTCCACTGGGTGAAGCGTGGGACCGGCGACACGGTAGGTGGCGTCGGGTTGGATGGTGGTGACGGGGTCGTCGTGGGTGCGGTGCTGGGCGAGGAATTCCGAGCCGACGATAGTCTCGGGCAGCGCGGCGAGGTATTCGCAACGCAGTTCCTGGGACGAAAGCTCGGTGAGGTAGTTCAACGCGGCCCGGCCATTGCGGGCGCGGAGGTCGTTGATGATTTTCTTGCCCATAAACGCTCCGATGCGGGTGTCGCTGTAGGGGGTTCCGCCCACGGAATGCCGGACCATGGAGTTGATGCCGACGAAGCCGGTGCCGGGCGGGATGTCCACACCGCCCTGGACGGCACCGGGACGGCAGAGGATGTGGGTGAGTTTGCCGCGCTGCCCGCAGGAGATGGCGATCTGGTCCATGATGCCGCACGGCGCGCCGACGACATGGTTTTCCGCGATCTGGCCGAGTTGGGCGATCCGCATGGGCGAGAGGCCGAGCCCGAGGTAGGCGTTAACGCAGGAGAGGGTGCCGATTTCCACCGCCGCAGAGCTTCCGATGCCGACGTTCATTGGCACGGAACTCAGCAGGAGCATGCTAAAACCGTAGGGCATCTTGACGGCTTCCTCCTTGAGGAGCGTGAAGATGCTGCCCCCGATGTAGGCCGCCCAAGAGAGCAGGGGATTGGCCTGGCAGAGTTCGCGCACTTGGGAGTAGGTACCCAGATCGTCTCCAGTGCTCAGGTAGGCAAGTGGGATGCGGGTTTCCACCGGCAGGCTGCGTTTGCCCATTTGAACACTGCGGATGCGCAGGGTGCTGTCGGTGCGGGACTGGAGGGCCATCAGCATGCCGCGGTCGAGCACGGCTTCGCAGACGTTCGCGCCGGAGTAGTCGGCGATGCCGCCCATGACGTCGAGGCGCGCCGGGGCGCGGGCCACCCAGATGTCGCCGCTGTTGAAGAAACCGGCAAAGCCGGTGGGGTCGCTATTGGGCTTGAGCAGGACGCGCTCGAATTCCTGGAGATCGTAGGGGGTGGCGGTGGTGGTCATAGGAACGAAGGCGACAGTTTAGGGAACAACCGGCGGGGTTTCAACCCTGCGCTAACTCTAAAACAAGGCTTTTTGGATTCCCGGTTTGCAGGGCGGACGTTTTCCCGATACTTTCCAAGGCATTCAGATATATTCGATTTCTCCTATGCGGAAATTTTTGAAGTTTTTGGTGTTGATTGGATTGGCTGTGTTGGTGGCCTGGCTCTGGTCCCTCCATGTTCCGGTGCGCGAGCCGCTTTCGGGGACGGTCGAGGTGGACGAGGTGCATGTGGGACCGCGGTTTGGCGGTCGCATCGAGAAGCTGCCGCACCAGGAGGGGGACGAGCTTAAGGCGGGCGATGTGATCGCGGAACTGGATGCGCAGGAATTGATTGCGCGCCGGGCGCTGGCAGCAGCGCAGCTTGAGGAACTGGTGCATGGCCCGCTTCCTACGGAGATCGAGGCGGCCCGGCAGGATTGGGAATCCTTGAAGGCGCAGTTGGTTTTCGCGGTGTCGGACGCCAAGCGCGCCCGGGAGTTGCAGGTGGCCCAGACGATTTCCAACTCCGAGGCGGAGAAGACCATCAGCACGGCGGCGGCGCTGGAAAAAAGCACAGAGGCGGCGCGGCAGCGCTACGAGTTGCTGCACGAGGGGACGCGACCCGAGAAGATCGCGCAGGCACAGGCGCAGCTTGCAGACATCGACGCGCAGCTCAAGGAGATGAAGATCGTCGCGCTAGGTCGGAGCGTTCTGGAAGTCCTCAGCGTGAAGGTGGGGGATGTGGTTCCGGCCAACCGTGAGGTGGCGACGTTGATCCTCTCCGATCATCTCTGGATTCGCGTTTATGTTCCGGCGACATGGCTGGGGAATATGCGTCTCGGCCAGGCAGCGGAGTTGCGCGTGGACGGCATCAAGGACCGGGTGTTTCACGGGGTCATCGAGCAGATTTCCCGCGAGGCGGAATACACGCCGCGCAATGTGCAGACGGTGGAGGACCGCGTGAAGCAGGTGTTTGGCGTGAAGGTGCGCTTGGAGAACCCGGACGGCGTGTTGCGGGCGGGGATGTCGGGCGAGGTGACGTTCCCCGGAATGGATGTGCCGACCCACAACGAGCATTTGATCCCATGGCCGCGCCGATGATCGAGTGTGTGGGGCTCACGAAGCGCTTCGGCGGGTTCACAGCGGTGGATCACGTAAGCTTCAGCGTGGAGCCGGGGGCGATCTTTGGGTTCCTGGGGCCGAACGGCTCGGGGAAATCGACGGTCATCCGCATGCTCTGCGGCATTCTGGAGCCGAGCGAAGGCTCGGCGAGCATCGACGGGCGCAGCGTGGTGGAGGAGACGGACGAGTTGAAGGAATTGATCGGCTACATGTCGCAGAAATTCTCGCTCTACGACGAATTGACCGTGGACGAAAACCTGCGCTTCTACGGCAAGCTCTACGGACTGCGGCGCGAGGCGTTGCGCAAACGGTTTGACGAACTACTCGCGCTGACGCATTTGGAGCCGTATCTCAACCGGCGCGCGGCGCTGCTCTCCGGCGGCTGGCGGCAGCGGTTGGCGATGGCATGCGCGCTGATGCACGAGCCGCGCGTGCTGTTCTTGGACGAGCCGACGGCGGGGATTGACCCCGTGGCGCGGCGCGAACTGTGGGATTTGCTCTTCGAGTTTTCCGGGCGCGGGATGACGCTTTTCGTGACGACGCATTACATGGACGAGGCGGAACGCTGCTCGCACGTCGGCTACATCTACCTTTCCAAGCTGATCGTGTGCGGCGTGCCGGATGAACTCAAGCTGATGCCGGAGGTGAATCCGCTGGGGACGCGCCGCATCGACGTGACGTGCGAGCATGTGACGGTCGGCTTGCAGGCATTGCGGCACAAGGAGGGGATTTCAACGGCGACGGTATTCGGCCAGTCGATGCACCTGCTGGTGGACGACGCGGTGAGCGACGGGCGCATTCGCGAGTATCTCGCGGAAGCCGGAATTCGCTCGGTGGATTTGCGCCCCATCTCGCCCTCGCTGGAGGACGTATTTGTGGCGCTCACGGCAAAGCATAGCGCGGCAGGAGGAGGCGAGCGGATATGAAACTTTTCCGAGGCTTCGGTGCCATTTTGTATAAGGAGTTCATCGTGATGCTGCGCGATCCGACGACGCTCTTTTTCATGCTGATCCCGCCGATGATCCAGATGGTCGCCTTCGGATTCGCGTTGGATACCGATGTGAAAAACATGGGGCTCATCGTGTATGACCAGGCGCACACAGTGGAGAGCCGCGAGTTGGTGGACAAGTTTGTCAACACGGAGACGTTCAAGGTGGTGGGGCATGTGGAGAGCGTGCAGGAGATGGAGTCGGAGATCCGCAAGGGACATGCTTACGCGGCGTTGCAGATCCCGCCCGATTTCTCGCGCAATCTGCGCGTCGGACATCCGGTGACGGTGCAGCTTGCCATTGACGGCTCCAACTCGACGACAGCGCTTCAGGCGCTCAATACGGGGCTTGCGGTGACAATGATGGAGTCGATCAAACAGTTGCTGGCGGCATCGGGGATGTCATCCATTCCCATCGAAGTGCGGCCGCAGATGCTCTTCAATCCGGCGATGAAGAGTCCAAATTTTTTCATCCCCGGCGTGATTGGCCTGGTGTTGCAGATGGCGACGCTGTTCACCACGGCGATGTCGATTGTGCGCGAGCGCGAGCGTGGGACGCTGGAGCAGTTGTTGGTGAGCCCGGTTTCGCGCTGGGGATTGATGCTCGGGAAATTGATCCCGTATTTCTGCCTGGGCAGCGCGATGGCGGCGTTGCTGGTCGTGATTATGCGCTTTGTGTTCCAGGTGCCCATCGCGGGAAGTCTGCTGGGGCTGACGGTTTCGCTGCTGGTCTATGTGTTTGTGTTGTTGAGCATCGGGCTGCTGCTTTCCACGCGCGCAGAAAATCAGATGCAGGCGTTGCAGATGACGATGACGCTGATTTTGCCCAGCGTGTTCTTCTCCGGGTTCATTTTCCCGCGCGAGACGATGCCGTGGATTTTCTACGCGATCAGCACGCTGCTCCCGGCGACGTATGGGATTGATCTGATCCGCTCCATCGTGCTGCGCGGGGCGCACTTTTCGGAGTATTGGCCTTCGCTGGCGATCTTGTGCGCGATGGCGGTGGGGCTCTTCTCGCTGTGCGCAGCGCGGTTTAAGCGCAAGATTGGTTAGCTCGCATTCCTTGATTTTCACGGGAAGGACACGAAGAGCACGAAGGGATTTGAAAAAGAGTCTTTGTTCTTTTACTTCGTGCTCTTCGTGGTGAATGTCTGACTCCCTGCTTTTTTCCTCGAAATTTTGGCGGGGCCGGGTTCTTCTGTGCGCCTTCCTTTTTTTATTATGCTCCGTGTAAAACCTTTCCAGGGGCTTCGGCCCGCCGATGATCTCGCTCCGCAGGTGGCTTGCGTTCCCTACGATGTCGTGGACGCCAAAGAAGCTGCCGCGCTCACCGAGGGGAACCCTTACAGCCTGATGCACGTGGATCGCGCGGAGATCGACCTGCCCTCCGGAACGGACCCGTATTCTGCGGCGGTTTACGAAAAAGCGCGCGAGACGTTTGTGACCTTCCAGCAACACGAGGTACTGGTGCGCGCGAGCGAGCCGTGCATTTACCTTTACCAGCAGCGGATGGGGGCGCAGGTGCAGACGGGTATTGCGCTGACGTGCCATATTGAGGATTACGAGCAGGACATCATCAAGAAGCACGAGAAGACCCGCCGTGACAAGGAGGACGACCGCACCCGGCTCATCGACACCCTGAGCGCCAACACCGGCCCGGTGTTCCTGACCTACCGCGATACGCCCGACCTGAACGCGCTCGTAGCCGAGGTGCTAAAAACGCCGCCGCTCTATGATTTCACGGCCCCGGACGGGATCGGCCATACGGTTTGGCGTGTGGCGGGCTTAAAGCTGTGCGAGTTCTTTGTGAAGGCGTTCGCGCAGGTGCCGGTGTCATACGTTGCTGATGGTCACCATCGCACGGCCAGCGCGGTGCGCGTGGGCAAGGAGCGTCGCGCGAAGAACCCGAACCACACGGGCGACGAGCCTTACAACTGGTTCCTGTGCGTGCTCTTCCCTGCCAGCCAATTGCAGATTCTCCCCTACAACCGCTGCGTTCACGATCTGAACGGGCGGACCCCGGAGGCATTTTTAGAGGCGGTGCGCCAGGCCGGATTCACGATCACGGAAAACGCCGGGGATACGCCAGAGCGTCCCGGCGAGGTGCGGATGTATTTGGGCGATCAATGGTATGGGCTTACGTGGGCAGCGCAGCCGAAAGCCAATCCCATCGAACGCCTCGACGTGACGGTGCTGCAAGACCGTTTGCTCGCGCCGATCCTCGGCATTGACGATCCGCGCACGAGCCATCGCATTGATTTCATCGGCGGTATTCGTGGCACGGGTGAACTGGTTTCCCGCGTGAAAGAAGGTCGCGGCGTGGTCGCGTTCTCCATGTTCCCGACGACGGTGGAGCAATTGATGGACATTGCCGACGCCAATCAAATCATGCCTCCCAAGAGCACTTGGTTTGAGCCGAAGCTGCGCTCCGGCCTCTTTATCCACACCTTTTGATGCTGCTACCTCCGGCGTCTCAGCCGGGGTGATATTCTCGAACGTATTCCTCGACAGCTTCCTGCCAGGGGCGCGGGGTGATTCCAGTGAGCGCGGTGAAGCGTCCGGAATCGAGGGCGGTATGGATGGGACGCCGGGCGACGAAGGCTTTGAGATCGCTCAAGGTCTGGAAGGCGACGGTGCGGCTTTTGAGCGGGAGTCCCGCCCGGACGGCGCAATCCAGCGCCCATTGTCCGTATTCCTGCCAGGTGCAGGAACCGGTGGAAGCCAGATGAAGGAGACCACCCACGGCGCGATCCCGCAGAAGCGGGCGCAGCCATTCTGCGAGGTCCAGCGTGTAGGTGGGGGTGGACCATTTATCGCCGATGGCCTGGAGCGGATCGCCTTGGTGGGCGCGCTGGAGGATTTGGTCGAGGAAGCTGGGGCGGTCGGGACCGAAGACCCAGGAGACGCGGGTGGCAAGGTGCTCCGGTGAGGCGGCGAGGCATTCGATTTCGCCCTGTCGCTTGGATTCACCATAGACGCTCAGGGGATGCGCAGGGTCGGCTTCGGTGTAGGGAGTGGATTGTGTGCCATCGAAGACGTAGTCGGTGCTGATGTGGATGCAGCGGGCGTGCTTGCGAGCGCAAAGCCGGGCGATCTGCCCGACAGCTTGGGCATTGACGGCGAAGGCTTCCTCCGGGTGGGTTTCGCAGTAATCAACATTGGTGAGCGCGGCGCAGTTGATGAGCGTGTCGAAGTCGAGCCCGTCCAAGGCGTCGTCGATGGCCTGCGGTGAGGCGAGGTCGAGTTGGCTGTGGTTGAAGCCGATAACGTGGGCTTCCCCGGCATAACTGCGGGCCATCGCAGCCCCGAGCCGTCCGCTGCTGCCAAGAATCACAAGTGTGAACACGGCGCTATTGCTCCAAAAAGAGTTGGGTGGGGGTGCGATCCTTTCCACTCTCGTCCATACGCTGGATGCGCATGGATTTGAGGATGTATCCGACGGTGTCGTGGGCGGCCTGAACGCTGGTGACTTTGAATCGCCGGATGAGCTTGCCACCAGCATAACACTCGGCCTGCAGGAGGCCGCCGGTTGACTCGATCCAGAGGCGCACCATGTCGTATTGCGATTCGACTTTACTGGAGGGAACGGCTTGGACGATCCAGCAGGTGCGGGTCATGAGATGCTCCTGCTCTTTTTCCACGATGGCGTTGTTCCAGTAGAGAAATTTGAGCGAAAGGTCTTCGTAGCTGATGTCGGTGCCGCGCACGAGATCGTCGAGTTTGACGTCGGTGATCTTTTCGGTCTTACCGCTACCAATCACGCGGTTCAGGCGCGCTCCTTTTTCCAACAGATGCAGGACAAAGGCTTCCGGCGGGTTGGTGAGCTGGTAGATGATGGTGCTGCCGCGCATTGAGAGCCGGAAGGGGATTACGATTTTGGTTTCACCGTTGACTTGCAGCCGTCCGTTGAAGTCGTGGTTCTGGGCGGTTTCATTAAGGCGAACGAGGCTGAGGAGTTCGCTGGCGGAAGGGGGTTCCGAGGCAGCGCGCGCGGCGGGGAAGGGCAGAAGAAGAGCCAGAAGGAGCGCGGCGGCGATTCGTTTCTTTACTTGTTTTGGACAGGCCATAATGTTGCAAGTTTCCTCTTAGCCGCACATGGATCAATCCTTATTTTTCCTGGTTAACCATGAGTGGACGACTCCCGGCCTTGACTGGCTCATGGCGGTGTTGTCCTGCTTTGCGTTTTGGACGCCGCTGTTGCTCGTGGCGATCGTGGGGATTGCGGTGTTTGGTTGTTTCAAATCGCGCGCGATGCTGGCGGTCTTACTGACAGTAGTGGGGTTGACGGATGGGGTGGTGGTAAACGGCCTCAAACATTGGACGAACCGGCCCCGGCCCCATCAAGTGGAGGCGGCGCGGGTGGTGGACTTGGAACGGGTGAAGCCCCGTTTGCTGGCGGCTTTTTATCCGCCGACGGTGAAAATTTCGCGTCCAGAGACAGGCGCAATTCAAGGGCGATCTTTCCCTTCCGGGCATACGTCGGATAATTTCGCGGCGGCGGCGGTGTTGGCGATTTTTTACCGGCGCTGGGGAAAACTCTATTTTCTGATGGCGGCGGCGATTGGCTATTCGCGGATTTATACGGGGGCGCATTGGCCGAGCGATGTGCTGGTTTCGGCGTTCCTTGGAGCGGGGCTGGGGGTGTTGGGAACCGCTGCGGCGGAAGGAGCATGGAGGCGTTGGGGTGGAAGATTGGCACCGGAGACTTTCCGGCGGCATCCGAGCTTGTTGGTTAAGGCCGGACTTCCAACCGAATGCAGTAATATATGAACCGTTGGCTTTTGCTTTTTCTATTGGCTATCAGTGGATTGCGGTTGTTTTTATGTGAAAACATTAAAATTTCTGCAGACGAGGCGTATTACTACCAGTGGTCGCGACGGCTGGATTGGGCCTATTACTCGAAGGGGCCAGGAGTGGCGTTGGCGATTCGCGCTGGCACAGCGCTCTTGGGGCCAACAGAGCTAGGTGTGCGCTTGTTGAGTCCTTTGCTGGCGTTGGGGACGAGCCTCATCATTTTTGGGTTGGCCCGGCGGCTCTACGGGGAATCGGTGGCGGTATGGGCGACGTTGCTGATCAACCTGACACCGATTTTTAACGTGGGCGCGCTGCTGATGACGAGTGACGCGCTCTCTATTTTCTTTTGGGCGGCAGCGCTGTGGGCGGTATGGGAGGCCCTGGAACGCTCACCGCGCTTTTCGGCATACTGGCCGCTGGCCGGAGTGCTGATGGGGCTCGGATTTTTGTCGAACTACACGAACGCGATGGAACTGCTCTCCGTGGCGCTGGTACTGGGGGTGAGCGCCAAATACCGGCGAGAGTTCGCGCGTTCGGGGTTTTGGGTGATGCTGGGGGTGTTTGCGCTGGCGGTGATTCCGATGGCGGTCTGGAATGCAGGCCACGATTGGCTTACGCTGGAGCAGTTGCGCAGCCGGGGCGAGCCCGATGGCCTGTTTGGCCTGCATCCCGAGGAATTATTGCTGTTCGTGGCGCTGCATTTCGGCGTCTATTCACCGCTGATTTTTGCGGGGATACTGGCGGCTCTTTGGCACGGTTGCCGCGAGGCGAAGCGCGATTTCCGCGCGATGTTTCTGACGCTTTTTGCGCTGCCGCTGCTGGTGATATATTGCTTGGTTTCCATCAAGCAACCGGGCGAAGCGAACTGGACGGCTCCGGCATTTGTGAGCCTCGGGATTTTGACGGTGGCATTCTGGCATGGTCTCGCGGAACGCGATGCGAGGGCTCGCCGGTTCGCGGTGGCGGCTTTGGCGCTGGGGCTGGTGATGAGCGCATTGACGGTGAATACGGACGCAGTGCGGCAGCTCGGGATTCGCTGGCCTTACCGGTATGATCCCAGCGAACGGTTGTATGGCTGGCAGACGGTGGCGGTGGCCGTGGACGATCTCCGGCACAAACTGGAGCAGGAGTCGGGCAAACCGCTGTTTTTGATCGCCAACAAATACCAGACGGCGGCTAGCCTCGCTTTTTACCTGCCCGAGAAGCGGGTGGACGGGTCGGGGCATCCGCCGGTGTATATCCCGGAATCGCAGGCGATTGAAAACCAGTATTCGTTTTGGGGGCGGTATGACGAGATGGAGGACCCGGTGGATTTGGCCCGTGAGCTATTGCCCAAGGTGGATGACCCGACCAAGCGCGACGCGCTGGCGGCAGCGCTTGCAGAACTCGGCAAGCCCGGTCCCCTCAAGCCGGATGACGACATTGTGCAGGAACGGCGGCGCGGCCTGATCCGGGCGCTGTTGGCGGTCAATCCGTCGCTGCTGCTGGATGAATTTTCGAGTGAGGACTGGGGTGTGAGCTTGTTCCAAGGGCGGGACGCGCTCTTCATCAGCGACAAGGCCGCGCGTCCGCCTGCGGCGGTAAAAAAAGGATTTGAGCGGGTGGAGTTGGTGGCAGCGTGGGAGGAACAGCGGCGCGGACTGCCCTTGCGCTTGATTTGGGTTTACCTCTGCCATAATTACCGCAGCCTCCCCTTATGAGACCGTGGTTAAAGCAGATCACCAGCAGCGTGGCGAATTTCGTGAGGAGCCGCTTTACCAAAGACGGCGTGCGCTGGCTGCTTTCCCGACAGGTGAAGTATAAGGTGAAGTGAATCGCTAATTAAAAAGGCAGGTTTGCCATGTGAGCAGGGTGGATGGCGCGCTCCGAGCGCAATCAAAGATTAGGCATTTTTCGCTTTTTCATCTTCTGTTAATCTCAAGAATTCGGAGAAGCGCATTTTCCTTCGATCTCGAATCAGCGAACCTTTTCCAATCTCTCTGAAATGCTGGTATTTCGTAAGCAAATAGAAGAGCGAACCCATCGCTGTACAAGCGATTATGATTATCAACCAAGCTGCGCGTTCACTTGGATTGGCAATATGCTGAACGGCGTGAATCGCCGCGAAGCCACAATAAAAAACTGCACCAAATGCCAGAAGAAATGTTGCAGAGATATTTACAGCCTGTTTCTCAACAGAAAAATCACGCACCTGCTCGGTTGCAATAGAAACAAAGCAAAGGATTGCCAGAATACAAAAACCCAGCGTGGCAACAGGTCTGTTCATATTTTCAGTCTAACGAGGGGAAATAGAGCGGTAGCTCCCCAATTAGCAATCGCCCTACATCCCCATATTCGCAAGGATGGCAGCCAGCCGATTCAGCACGGCGGCCAAGTCCGGGTAGGAAGTCTCAAACTCTTCGATGGGGGCTTTTAATCCCTCCAGAGCGGCGCCAAGTTGCTTGGGTTTGACGGCAGTGCGCGTGGCTTCGTGCGCGGAGGCTTCCGCGAAGTTGGCGATGCTGCGGGCTTCGTCCTGCTGGGTGCTGGGCAGCGCGGCGATCTCCGTGCGGAGCGCCGCAAGCAGCTCCCGCAGTTCCGCCTGGGTTTCCACCGGGATATTCCCGTTGGCACCGATCTGTTCTTCGATCTTTTCGAGGCGTTCTTGGATGGTCATGGGTCTATTCTATCGGGAATCGCATCAGGCTTCAACAAAGCGTGTCCACTTGGAGTCGGATTTCGCGCTCTGCACGGCAGTTTCCAGGAACGCCATGCCATAAACGCCGTCCTCCACGGTGGGGAAGTCGTATTGGCCCGCCGGTTTGCCGTCGATGCGGTCCCGAATGGCGGCGACGGCCTGGCTATAGATATTGGCGAAGGCTTCGATGAAGGCTTCCGGGTGGCCGCAGGGGAGCCGGGTGAAGGCTTTCGCTGCGTCGCTCAGGTAGCCATTGCCGCGCCGGAGAATGCGCGCCGGTTGGTCCTTGGGCTGGAACTTGAGTTCGTTCGGCTGTTCCTGGAACCAAGCGAGGGAACCCTTGGTGCCGTAGATGCGGATGTTGAGGTTGTTTTCCTCGCCGCTGGAAATCTGCGAGGCGTAGAGGACGCCCTTTGCGCCGCCTTTGTAGCGGACGAGGAGATTGGCGTCATCTTCGAGCGGACGGCCTGCGACGAAGGTGGTAAACTCGGCGCAGAGGGATTCGATTTCCAGGCCGGTGATGTAGCGGCCCAAATTTTCGGCGTGGGTGCCGATGTCGCCCAGGCAGCAACTCGCCCCGGCGCGCGCGGGATCGGTGCGCCAGGCGGCTTGTTTCTGGCCGGTGGCTTCGATCTGGTCCATTAGCCAGCCCTGCGGGTATTCGGCGACGATTTTCAGGATGCTCCCTAGGTCGCCGCGCCGGACGATCTCCCGCGCTTCCTTGACCATCGGGTAGCCGGTGTAGTTGTGGGTGAGGGCGAAGATTTTTCCGGTTTTGCGGACGGTCTCGCGCAGCGCCTTGGCTTCATCGAGCGTGAAGGTCATAGGCTTGTCGCAGACGACGTGGAAGCCGCGCTCCAGAAAGAGCGTGGCCACCGGGGCGTGCATATGATTGGGTGTGACGATGGTCACGAAGTCGATCCGCTCGCCTTCGGGCAGGGCGGCCTCGCGCTCGGCCATTTCCTGGAAGCTGCTATAGACGCGCGCCGGGTTGAGGAAAAGCGCCTCGCCGCTGCGCTTGGATTTTTCCGCGTTGCTGGAGAAGCATCCGGCCACGAGTTCAATCTGGCCGTCGAGATTCGCGGCCATGCGGTGGACGCCGCCGATGAAGGCGTCCAAGCCGCCGCCGATCATTCCGTAACGTAGTTTGCGGGACATAGGAGGGAGATGATAGAGGGTGAGACGATAGAGGGGTGAGAAGGGGAAATCAGAAATCTGCGTTCATCTGCGAAATCTACGGATAAACGTCTTTAGCCTTTCTTGGCAAACGCCGCGTCGAAGGCCGCCGCGTTTGGCGTGAAGTCAAGTTTGCGAACAAACGCGCTCGCTTCCGTCGCGCCGTGAACGCGGTCCATCCGCCCATCTTCCCACTCCACGGAGAGCGGGCCGCGATAGGCGATGTCGTTGAGGGCGACGATGATTTCCTCGAAGTGGATGTCACCGTGGCCCAGCGAGCGGAAATCCCAGTAGCGGCTTGGGTTGGTGAAATCGGTGTGCCCACCGAAGACGCCCACCGTGCCGTCGCCGTGGCCCCACCAAACGTCCTTCATGTGGACGTGGTAGATGCGGGCGGACAACTCGCGCAGGAATTTCACGTAATCGACGCCCTGGTAGCCGAGATGCGACGGGTCGTAGTTGAAGCCAAAGCGCGGGTGGCACTTCACGGCGTCGAGGGCGCGCTTGGCGCTGGCGATGTCGAACGCTATCTCGGTGGGATGGACTTCGAGGGCGAAGTTGACATTCTCTTTTTCAAAGACGTCGAGAATGGGCAACCAGCGGGCGGCGAAGTCAGCATAGCCTTTGTTGAGGTAAGCCTGATCCGTCGGCGGGAAGGCATAAAGGGCGTGCCAGATGGAGGAGCCGGTGAAGCCGTTGACGACGGCGGGGAAATCGTCGTTCGCGCCACGGCCCGGCTTGGCGTTGAAGAATTTGCGGGTGGCGCGGGCGGTGTCCTTCACTTTCTCGGCGGCGCGTTGGCGGACGCCTTCGGGTTTGCCGTCGCCCCACACGTCTGCAGGGAGGATGGCTTGGTGGCGTTCGTCGATCAAGTCGCACACAGCCTGGCCGACGAGGTGCGTGGAGATGGCCTGGCAAGTGAGGCCGTGCTGCGTGAGCAACGCCCACTTTTTGGCGACGTAATCCGGTTCGGCGAGCGCGCGATCCACATCAAAGTGATCGCCCCAGCAGGCGAGTTCCAAGCCGTCATAGCCCATGGCTTTGGCTTTGGGAGCGAGTTCGGCAAGCGGGAGATCGGCCCATTGGCCGGTGAACAAGGTGACGAGTCTGGACATAGTAAGGTTAAGGTGGGGGTGGTTTTTTGAGTGAGGGGAAATCCGGTTGATCCGTTCGCATTTTCATAAAAAACCGCCGTTGAGCAAGAAAAAGGATGCAGTGCGTTTGGGTTTCTCTCAACTTCCCGTCTTGTGCGGTGCGTCCAATGGGGCATAATCGGGGACAGGGATGAAAATGTTTCACAAAGAAAACAAGAAACTCGTGGGCGTCGGCTTGGGAGCCGGGCTGGCGGGCGCGCTCTTGTTCGCCTTGAAATATGCGCTGCGGCCTGCGGGAAAATCGCTGTTGCCAGAATCGATCTCCCCGGCGGTTTTCGCTACCAAGGTGCTGCACACCACGCTGGGGCATGTGATTTACCATGAGGCCGGGAGCGGCCAGCCGTTGCTCTTTGTGCACAGCGTCTGCTTGGGCGGATCGTCGTTTGAGTGGTCCAAGGTTTATCCCGAATTCGCCACGCGCTTCCGCGTTTTGGCACCAGATTTGATCGGCTTCGGAGAGTCGCAACGGCCCGCTGCAAAGATTGGCGCTGCCGATTACGCCCGAATGCTGGCCGAATTTATCCGGGCCACTTGTCCCGACCAGCCGCCGATTCTGGTGGGGAGCGGCTTGGGCGCGGGCTTTTGCGTTTATCTGGCCAGCCAGCACCCGGAACTGGTTTCCCGGCTCCTCCTCTACATGCCCACGGGGGCGCGCGAATTTGGCTTCGGGCGACTGCGCCGGAGCACCCGGTGGGCAGCCCGCATGGAAGCGCTCCAGTGTTTTTTGTATCGCAACTACCAGTCCACGCGCGAGGCGGTGCGCAATTGGCTGGCGATGGGGTTTGTGGATCGCTCCAAGTTGACGGACGAAGTGGTGGAGGTCTTCACCACATGCGCCCAGCAGAGCGGTGCGGAGTATGCCATTCGGAATTTCCATGCTGGGTTGTTGAAATTCGACTTGGAAGCACGCATCGGCTCGCTGAAAGCGCCAGTAACGCTTTTGTGGGGGAGCGAACCAGGTCAGCCGACGCTGGAATCCGGCGAGCGGCTGCGAGCGGCGCTGCCGCTTTGCAATATGGTAGTGATCCCGCGCGTGGGGGCATTTGCGCCACTGGAGGACCCCGCAGCGGTGGTGGCGGCATTGGGCGAACAGCTCGACCCGACGTTGCGAGTGCTGCCGGGTTGAGAGGGGTTCAAATAAAACTCCTTGCGCCCGAGCGAATTCCGGGCTAATGGTTCCCTGTTGTTGGGCAGCCTGCTTTGAGCCTTGCAGCTCGTGGTATCGCGGTTTTCTTTATGAGGTTTCTCTGATGGGATCCTCTGTAAGAGGCTCGTGTCTCCCTTTCTCTTCTGTGACTTGTTCTCTTGCCGCAAGAAGGGGGCCGATCCACGTTCTTGCTGCTCTAAGCTGCACGCCCGCAATGATTTGGCGAAGTCATTCAGTTGACGGTTGTCGTCCTGGTGTTTGTTAACATGCGGGCGCCCGTTTTACTGAGCCGTGCATCTCGTATGCGCTTCGCCGCCAGAAAGCAACACACCCGTACGCAATGAAGTACGGAATATAAGTTCGTTCCACATGAGATCAGATAGTCAGCAGGCAAGCCGCCGTCGCGGTGGCCGCCGCCACACCCGGGGTCCTCGTGATTCCGCCAACAATAGTTCAACATCCAGAGTGTCAGCCAAGAAGCCCGGCTTCTTCCAACGCCTCGTCGCCTTCTTTACCGGCAGCAAGCCCAAGGCGAAGAGTTCCGCTCGTGCGGCGGCTCCCGCCAGTAGCAGCCGCCCCCGTATCGCCGTCGAGTCCCAGCAGGAAGCCCGGCAGTCCCGCAAACCGGAACTCGTGGAAGTCACCTCACCGAAAGTTTACGTCGGCAATCTGTCGTTCGACGCCGTGGAGAGCGACCTCACCGAGCTGTTCGCCGGGGTCGGTTCCGTCCAGAGCGCCGAGATCGTCAGCCATCGCGAGACGCAGAAGTCCAAGGGCTTCGCATTTGTGACGCTGTCGAGCATTGATGAAGCCAAGCGCGCCGTTGTGGAACTCCACGACAAGGAGTTCATGGGCCGCCGCCTCGTTATCAGCGGCGCCAAGACCAACGACGTTCGCGACAGCCGCTAAGTCCAAGCGAACATAGCAATTCAGAAAGGCTCACCGGCAACGGTGAGCCTTTTTTTTTGATTACACGGTTTGCGTAACAAGGCTTGTGTTTCTCCCCGCGAGATTTGTAAGCTACCCAGTTCTATTCCATCTATGAGTACCCAAGAAAAGCACCCTTTCCAGGCTGAGATCGCCCAACTGCTCGATATCGTCATCCATTCGCTCTACACGGACAAAGAAATCTTCGTTCGCGAATTGATTTCCAACGCGGCGGATGCCTCCGAGAAGCTCAAATTTTTCCAGACTTCTGGCAAGGAAGTTACCGAACCCGACGCGCCGCTGGCGATTTCCATCGTTACGGATGAAGCTGCCAAGACGATTGCCTTTACCGATGCTGGGGTGGGCATGACGCGCGGCGAGTTGATCGACAACCTGGGCACCATTGCGCATTCCGGATCGAAGGCGTTTCTCGAACAGCTCAAGGCGAACCAGGGCGGCGCGGCGAATCTCATCGGGCAGTTCGGCGTCGGGTTTTACGCGGCGTTCATGGCGGCGGACAAAGTGACGGTGACGACCCGCTCCTATCAGCCGGGCGAGGAGGGATGGAAGTGGGAATCGGACGGCAAAACCGGCTACGAGATTGAGCCCGCTGCCGACCTCAAGCGCGGCACGACGATCCTGCTCCACCTCAAGGAGGAGGAGTTCGCCAAGGCGGACCGTATCCGGGAGATCATCCAGCGCTACTCCAATTTCGTGCCGTACCCGATCACGCTCAACGGCGAAGCCGTCAACACCGTTCAGGCGATCTGGACGCGCAACAAGAGTGACATCAAAGAGGAGGAATACACCGAGTTTTACGAATACATCGGACACGATTCGGAGGCGCCCGTTTACCGGCTCCATTTCAACGCCGACGCGCCGCTGGCCATCCGCTCGCTGCTTTTCGTGCCGAGCCGGAGCATCGAGCAGTTCGGGATGACGCGGGCGGAATCCGAGGTACACCTCTATTGCCGCAAGGTGCTCATCGAGGCGAAGGCCAAGGGGCTATTCCCGGAGTGGCTGCGGTTCCTGCGGGGTGTGGTGGACAGCGAAGACCTTCCGCTGAACATCTCGCGCGAGACGATGCAGGATTCTGCCCTGATGCGGAAGCTCAACCGGGTTCTCACGGCGCGCTTCCTCAAGATGCTCGACGAGGAGGCAAAGGGGGATCCGGAGAAATACGCCAAGTTTTTCGCCGAGCACGGACCCTGCCTCAAGGAAGGCGTGGCGACGGATTACGAGCACCGCACGGCGCTGGCGACGTTGCTCCGTTTCGAATCGAGCTTCACGGAGAAGGGCAAGCAGACTGCGCTAGCCGATTATGTGAGTCGGATGACGGGCGAGCAAAAGGAGATCTATTTTATTCTGGCCGCGAACCGGGAATCCGCCGAGGCGAGCCCGTATTTCGAGGTACTCAAAGCCAAGGGCTTCGAGGCGCTGTTCCTCTACGATCCGCGCGATGAGTTTGTGATGGATCACCTGCGCGAGTTCGACGGCAAGCCGGTGCGGGCCGCCGAGAAGGCGGAACTGGCGCTCGATCAGGAGTTCACGGCATTGAGCGAGGAGGAGGCCAAGGAGCTCGCGGCGTTCGTGAAGGAAACGCTGGGCGAGCGCGTGCATGAAGTGCGCGCTTCCAAGCGGCTCGTCGGCAGTCCGGCGGTGGCTGTGGAGAGCGACAAGTTCATGACCTCCTCCATGCGCCGGATCATGAAGGCGATGAACCGCGAGGGTGGGCAATCCTTCGAGGCCAAGCCGGATTTGGAGTTGAACCCAAACCACGCGATGATCGCGCGGCTGGAGAAAATCCGCCATGCCGATGCGGCGCTCGCGGCCAAGGTTTCCGAGCAAATCTTCGACAACGCCCGCGTGGCGGCGGGGCTGTTGGAAGACCCGCGCGAAATGCTCAACCGGGTGAACGAATTGCTGGAGCAATTGCTGGCGAGCAAGGGATAAGGTCAAGACTGACTCTGTTAGGCGTTACTATTCGCAATGGAAAAAATCGCCATTTTTCTTCTGATCATCTTCGCAGGTTCCTGTTTTGCTGACGAGCCAGGTGCGGGCTACAAGCTTGTGGAGCAAACAAAGCCTGACGAGCAGTTCGAATTCTTTGGAGGACCGCACATAGACACAGTCATCGAGGTTTATAGTCGGCCCGACAAAGAGAAGTTTTTCGGCAAATCGTTTAAGATTGTATTGAGTTCGCTAGCCGATCCATCAAGGAAGAGGTTGCTGTTCGAATACGAAAGAGCTGCGACAGCTACCATTTCGCCCAACGGGAAGTGGATTGTCGTAAACGACTGTTCCGGAAGAGGTTATTGTGAGCCACGTTTGTTCAAGCAGCAGGAGGGGCTGAAGTTTATTGAGGTCAAGGGCGCGAAGATTAGCGAGAAAGCCATCGATCTTTTCATCCAGCATAACAACCTCTCCCCCGCCATCCGCAAGAGCATGATCGGCAGCGAAGGTGAATGTATCGTTGAATCGCTAGTTTGGGCAGATGACTCCAATTCCATGCTTCTTCGGGTCAGCATGGGACGCACAGGCGAACCGATCTGGATATGGAGTTGGCGCTGCATTTACGATCTGAAGACGCAAAAGGCTACCCTTGATTTGAACATCTTAAATCGCGGCTCCATCCTGCCTGGAATGAGCCTCATCAGCCAGTGAGCTTGGGGGGCGAGGCAGACGGGGCCGTCCTTGTCATTGACACGAACTGGCTAATCAGACGTGGTATCACTTCCACTCCAAAACACCCTTGGCCCAGGCCCACACGAGGCTTTCGACCAGCAGCAGGAGGAAGACCATGATGGCGAGGAAGCTGGGGACGGAGATTTTCACGAACCCCATCGCGGCGAAGGGAAGCAGGAAGACGGTTTCCACGTCGAAGACGAGAAAGACGAGGGCATAAAGGTAGTAGTGCGCCTGGAACTGGATACGCGCCGGGCCTTTGCTCTCGATGCCGCATTCGTAGATGGATTGCTTGTCCTTGCCGGGTTTGGAGGGGGAGAGGAAGCGCGCCCAGAGCCAGGCCAGGGCAAGCGGGACGAGCGGGAAGACGATGGCGATGGCCAGGAAGAGCGTGAGAAGCAGGTAGTCGTGGGACATGGGAAAAGACTATTTGGTGGTTCCTTGAAGCGTTTTCGGTTGGGCGGCAGAAGTGGCGATGGCAGCGGCCTTCGCGGCGAACCAAGTGGCGGTCTTGACGGCGTTGTGGATGGGATCCAGCAGCAGGCCGGGATAGATGCCGAGGGCGAAGATGGCGATGGCGAGCAGGCCGACGAGGGTTCCGGTGGCACTGCGCGGGCTGCGTGGAGCGGGTTCTGCAGATGATGGGATGACAAAGACGTGTTTGAGGACGATGAGGTAGTAGTAAAGGGAGACGGCGTTGAAGGCGATGGCGATGATGAGGAGCCAGAGGAGACCCATGTGGCCGTCCTTGGTGGCGACGGAACCCAGCGCGCCCGCGAAGAGATAGAATTTTCCGAAGAATCCGGCCAGCGGCGGAATGCCAGCCAGGGAGATCATGAAGACGCCCATGCAAAGAGCGAGGCCGGGAGCGCTTTGGTGGAGACCTTCAAAGTGGTGCAGTTGCGAGCCGCCCCGACGTTGTTCGACAATCGCGCAAACGCCGAACGCACCCAGCGTGGTGAGCGCATAGACAATGACGTAGAAGAGGACGGAGGAGAGGCCGGTTTTGTCGGCGGCCATGAGCCCGAGGAGCATGTAGCCGGACTGAGCGATGGCGGAGTAGGCGAGGATGCGCTTGACGTTGGATTGGCTCAGCGCGGCGAGGTTCCCGACGATGATGGAAGCGGCAGCTATGAGGCCCAGCACGGGCAACCAGCCAGGCTGCATCGCACCCCAGACGGCGCTGCCACCGGCTTTGGCGAGGCCGTAGGTGAGGAGCTTGGCGAGGATGAGGAATCCGGCAACTTTGGATCCGGAAGCGATGAGCGCCGCAGATGGCGTGGGTGCGCCTTCGTAAACATCAGGAGCCCAAAGGTGGAAGGGGACAGCGGCGACTTTAAAGCCAAATCCGGCCATTGCCATGACGACACCCGCGAGAAAGAGCGGATCGCGGAACGTGGCGGGCGGAACTTTGGCGAGGTCTTGGAGTGCGGTGCAGCCGGTGACGCCGTAGATGAGGCTCAAACCAAAGAGGAGGAAGGCTGCCGAGACGCCACCGACCAGGAAATATTTCAGCGCGGCTTCCGCCGAGGCGCTGCTCTTTTTCAGATAACCCGTGAGAATGTAGAGGGGGATGCTGGTCATTTCCAAGGCGATGAAGATCATCAAGAGGTCTTCGGTGCCCGCCAGCAGCATCATGCCGATGGTGGAAAAGAGGATGAGAGCGAGGTATTCGGCGAAATGCTCGCGGACGCTGGACCCGGCAGCAAAGACTGCGGTGACAAGGCTCAGGATGAGGATGGCGAGTTTAACAAGCCGGGTTAGCGGGTCGAGAACGACCATGCCGTGGAAGAAATTGACGTTGTCCGGGAAATAGAGCAGGCAGGCTCCAGCGGTGAGTCCGCCAAGAAGCGTGAGGCTTAAAAGAACGTTGCGACTGCTTGCAGTGGACTTGACCAGCCCGGCGATGAGAACCAGCAGGGCGGTATCGGCGAGGATCGATTCCGGCGCGAGGAATTTGAGAAGAAGGAGTGTGGAATTCATTTCGCCACCCCCTGGATCAAGTGGTGCATAAGCGATTGCGGGCTTTCAAAGCTGCGCAGGATGGGATCGAGAAGTATTTTTGGGAAGAGGCCGACGCCCACGGTGGCGGTCATGAGGATGAGCGCGCCGAGGCGTTCCGGCAGGGTGATCGGGTCGAAGGGCTCGTGCGCTGTTTCCGCGGTGGGCGCGTCGGCGTTGTGGGCGGGGAAGAAGGTGCGTTGCAAGGCGCGGAGGGTGAAGGCGACGGTGATGACGACGCCGAGCATCGTGAAGATAAGGAGAACAGGGAAGGCTTTCCAGGTTCCAAGCAGGATGGAGATTTCCGCGATGAACCCGCTGAATCCGGGCAGTCCCATGGAAGCAGCGGAGGCGACGGTGAAGGTGAGGGCCGCAAAGGGAAGCGCTTTGGTCAGCCCCATGCCACCGAGTTGGCTGATGTCGCGGGTGTGCGTCCGGTCATAGAGCATCCGTCCGACAACGGCGAAGAGGAGTCCGCCGATGATCCCGTGGGAGAACATTTGCAGGACCGCGCCGCTCAGGCCAAGGGTATTGAGTGTGACCAGGCCGAGCATCACAAATCCCATGTGGTTGATGCTCGAATAGCCGACGACAAATTTGAGATCACGCTGCGCCAAGGCGACGAGAGCTCCGTAGAGCAGGCCGACGGTGGCGAGGATGGCTACAGGCATGCGCCAGTAGTCGAGCCCGAGCGGGAAGAGCGTCATTGCCACGCGCAACGCGCCATAGGAGCCGAGCTTCATGACGACGCCCGCCAGCAGCATGGAGACGGCGGTGGGGGCGGCAACGTGGCCGGTGGGTGCCCACGTATGGAACGGCCAGAGACCCCCGAGGATGCCGAACCCCAAGAACATCACCGGGAACGCCCAAAGCTGGAAGGCCACCGGGAATTTGTATTTCGCCAGCGAGAGGAGGTTGAAGGTGGCCTCAGGCGCGAGGACATAGATGCCCAGCAACCCCAACAGAATGAGCGCGCTCCCCGCGACGGAGTAGATGGTGAGCTTCATCGCGCCATATTCGCGGTTGGTGGAGCCCCAGATGGAGATCAAAAAATATTTTGGGATGATGACGATCTCGTAAAAGACAAACAGCAGGAAGAGATCAAGGCTCTGGAAGACGCCATAGACGCCGAAAATGATGGTGAGAAAGAGGGCAAAGAAAGCGCGCGGCTGGTGCGTGACGTTCCAGGAGAAGAGGATGCCAGTGATGGCGATGATGCCGGTGAGCAGGAGCAGGATGAGACTGATCCCATCTGCACCAGTGATGAATCCAATGCCGATTTTTTCCACCCATGGGAGGTTGATGATGGATTGAATGGGATACACGCCGGGCCGCATGTCGTAGCCTTGGAAAGCAGCAACGGCAAAGCCGAATCCGGTGAGCGCGGAGAGCAGTGCTATCCATTTGGCCGCGCCGCCAAAGCGGGACGGCAGCAGGCAGATCAGGGCAATGCCCAGAAAGGTGGAGAGGAGGGTTGCGGTCAGCATTATGGGAGAAGTTTGAGGACCGTTTGGTTGAAGAGCGTGATGAGAAGTTGCGGGCAGATGCCAAGCACGAACATCAACGCGATGGCGGGAGCGACAAGGAAACGTTCGCCAGTGGTGAGGTCCGGGAAGGCAGCCCAGCGTTCAGGCAGCGGGCCGTTGAAAACGCGCTGAATGAGTGTAAGCAGGAAAACAGCGGTGACAAAGAGGCCGATGGCAGCCAGGGCCGTGGCTCCCGGGACGAGTGCGAAGGAGCCTTTGAAGATCAGGAATTCGCCGACGAAACCGTTCAGGCCGGGCAATCCCAGCGAGGAGAAAAGGCTGATACCCATGAGGCCTGTCAACACCGGGGCGACGGTGCGCAACCCGCCGAAGTCGTTCAGGCCGCGCAATCCGCCACTGCGCGTTTCGATGAACCCGATAAAGCAGAAGATGGTGGCAGCGGTGAGGCCATGGTTGAAGATTTGGAGCAGGACGCCGTTCATCGCAGCAGCGCGGTCGTTACCGGGGCCGAACGTGGTGGCGACAGCAAAGAGGCCGAGCAGGCAGTAGCCGAGATGGTTGATGGAGGAGTAAGCGACGATGCGCTTGAGGTCCGTTTGCGCCAGCGCGGCAAACGCAGCGAAGACGATGGTGACGACGGCAAAGGCGAGCAGCGGCGTTTGCAGATGGCGCATCAATCCAGGAAAGAGAGGCATCAGTAACCGCAGGAACCCATAGACGCCCATTTTGGAAAGGAGACCCGTCAGGAGCATGGAAACCGGAGCGGGCGATTCAGTGTAAGCGTCGGGCAGCCAGGTGTGGAACGGGACAACGGGGACTTTAACAGCGAGCCCCAGGAAGATACCGCCGAAGACCAGAAGATTGATGCGTGAATACCCGCCGAACCCCGCTGCGAGGATATTTCCCAGCTTGCCTTTGTGCGCGAGCGCGGCGAGGTCGATCAAGTTGAACATTCCCGTGGCGTGGTGGATCGCCAGAAAGCCCAGCAGCATGGCGAATCCGCCGAAGATCGTGTAGATGAAGAACTGCGTGGCGGCGGCGGTAGCCTTCGCGCTTCCGCCCATGCGGATGAGCAGGAAGGCGGGGATGAGGCTCAGTTCGTAGTAGAGGAACCAGTGGATGAAGTTGAGCGCGGTGAAGGTGCCGAACAGGGTCGCTTGGAGCAGCAGGATCAGGCTGACGCTCAGCTTGGTGGAGCGAGCGCCCAAAGCCAGCAACGCGAACGGTGTGACCAGGGAGGTAAGCAGCAGGAGCATCAGGCTGAGGCCGTCTGCAGCGAGGAAATACTGGATGTGCAGCGAGGGAATCCAGTCGCGTTGCTCGACAAATTGCAACCCGCCAGCAGCGCGGTCGTAGTGGAACGCCAGCGAGAGCACCAGGCCAAGGGCGGCGAGTGTGGTGAACAGCCCCGCCGTGCGAATATGACCAATGCGTTGGGAGGGGAGGAGCGCAGCCCAAAGCGCGCCTACCAGCGGGATCAACGTAAGAAGTGTGAGAGAAGAATTGCTCATGCCAGTGCTACGCTAAAAGCCATCCAATGAGGGCCAAGAGAACGACGGCTCCGATGCCGATGACGCGGAGATACCCCTGAACGCGCCCGCGTTCGCACCCGGCGATGCCGCCGCCGTATTCGCGCAGAGCGTCGCAGGAGGAGTCGAATCCGAAGTTGATGAGAAAACGGTCCATGCCGTCGCTCAGGGAGGAAATGAAAAAGGAGAGCCCGGTGGCCGCTTTCACTGCGCCTTGCAGAATCCAGCGGTCCACCCAGGCGGAGAGCGCGCCGAACGCAGCCAGCGCGCGCACAACCGTGGCGTTGTAGAATTCGTCCACGTAGAGGCGGTTGGCGAGAGCCTTGTAAAGGGGTGTGCAGGCGGCTTCGAGCGGATCGGGTTCCGTGGCCGAAAGCGGGCGGCGTCCGTAAACAAACCAGCCGAGGGCAATACCGCAAGCGACGATGACCGTCGAGAGGAGTGCAATATGGAGGAAGCCCGGCTCCAAAAGTCCGGCGAGATGGAATGTCACATGTTCACCACTGTTACTGAGGAAATCCTCAAACCAAGGCCACGCGGGCGTTGTGGGAATGGAGAACAGCACGGCGGCGGCAGCGAGGATCGTCAGCGGGATCGTCATGACGTTGGGGCTTTCGTGCGGATGGGCGTGGCCCCGGTAGCTGCCGAAGAAAACGTAGGTCATCTGGCGCGTCATGTAGAAGACCGTCAGGAACGCGGCAGCGGCGGCCATGATGAACGGAATTTGCGAGACAGGCCAACTGTGCGCGGCGTGGAGGATGGCGTCCTTGCTCCAGAACCCGGAAAAGAAGACGGGGAACCCGGCCAGCGCCAACATGCCAATGCTGTAGGTGAGGAACGTCAGCGGCATAGAGCGGCTCAAACCGCCCATGTTGCGGATGTCCTGCTCCTCATGGACGCCGTGGATCACGGAGCCCGCGCCGAGGAAGAGGAGCGCCTTGAAGAAGGCGTGGGCGATCAGGTGGAGCATCGCGGCTCCCACACTGCCGACGCCCAACGCCAGCATCATGAAGCCCAACTGCGAGACGGTGGAGTAAGCGAGGATGCGCTTGATGTCCGTCTGCGCGACGGCGATCAACGCAGCAAAAAGCGCGGTGAACGCACCGATGCACGCGACGACCAGCAGCGAGACGGAGTGCGCTCCGGTGGCTGTGAAGATCGGAAACACGCGCGCAACCAGGAAGACGCCCGCTGCGACCATCGTGGCGGCGTGGATCAACGCGCTAACGGGGGTCGGGCCTTCCATCGCGTCCGGCAGCCAGACATGGAGCGGGAACTGGCCGGATTTGCCCGCCGCACCGCAGAAGATCAGGAGCGCGATGACGTTGGAGAGGGCGATCCCGCCGACCATCGTCTTGGCCATCGTGGCAAGGGCGGCTTGTTCCAGGCACCCCGCGCCGTTGTCGTAAAAGAGAAGCGTTCCGGCGGCTTTGTAGAGCCAGAACATGCCAATGAGGAAGCCCATGTCGCCGACGCGCGTCGTGAGGAACGCTTTCTTGGCGGCGGCGGCGGCCTCAGGTTTATGGAACCAGAAACCGATCAATAAATACGAGGCGAGGCCGACCAGTTCCCAGCAGATGAAGGTCAAGAGAAGGCTGTTGGAGAGCACCACACCGAGCATCGCGCCGGAGAAGAGCGAGAGGAAGGTGAAGAATCGGGTGAAGTTCCGGTCCTCCTTCATGTAGCCGACGCTGTAGATGAAAATAAGCAGCGTGACGAAGGAGACCATCGCAGCCATCCCAGCGCTGAGGGGATCAAGGAGCAGACCGAGCCGGAGCGTATCATGACCGAAGGTGAGCCAGGGGAAGTTAAAGAAGTCTCCCGCAAAAAGATGAGTATTTGTTGCATGGCTACCCAAAGCGATAGATACCCTCCCTAACAATTCGTATACCCATCGCATGACGAGAATTCCAAAAAACAAATAGAGGCTGATGGCAAACGCAATGACCTGCGAACCTATAACCAGCGTTGCCGAAAGCCCTTGCTGTTCGCGTTTCAAAAGCGCGGTAATCCCCGCCGCCAGAAAGGGCAGCAGAGGCACGAGCGCAATCAGTAAGAAAATATTCATTCGTTTTTAAATCTGCGAAAATCGGCGAAATCTGCGGTTAAAACTCCTCATCCTTTCAATTGGTCTGCATCGTTTACGTTCACACTCCGCAGCCGGCGGTGGACTTGGATGATGATAGCCAGCCCGACAGCCGCTTCGGCGGCGGCGAGCGCGATGGAGAAAATGGCGAACATGACGCCGGTGAGCGTTTCGGGATGCGCGCTGAATTTCCAGAACGCGATGAAGTTCAAGTTGCCCGCGCCGAGCATCATCTCGATGCCGATCAGAACCAGGATGGCGTTGCTCCGCGTCAGCGCGGCAAGCAGTCCCGTGCCGAAGAGCACGGCGGAAATGGCGAGCAGGATTTGCAGCATCATAGGTTTTTTTTCAGAGCCAAACAAAGGATCACGCAGACAACTGCCAGTAGGATCATGATTCTTTCTCCTCCTTGGCGAGCAGGGCGGCTCCGATGAGGGCGGCGGTCAGCAAGATGGCCGTGCCTTGCAGCGGAAGCAGCGTGTGGGTCAAAAGATTTTCGCCGATCAGCGCGACAGGCGCGGCGGCGTTGGGTGAGGGGACGGCGGCGCGGACGCGGGGACTGAAGAAGATTGCGGTGAATAGCCCGGCCAGCACCAGCGCGACCACGGCCCCTCCTGCGACGGCGTTCACCGCGCGGGAAAGTTTAAAAGAGCGGAACGGATTGTTGCTGGCGGAGACTTCGCTCGCAGGCGTGAGCAGGATGGCGAAGATAATCAGCATCGCCACTGCGCCGACATAGACGAGCAACTGGACGAAGCCGACGAACTCCGCGCCGAGCGCGATGAAGAGGACGCCGAGTGCAATGAAGCTCAGGGTGAGGCAGAGGGCGCTATGAATCAGGTTGCGCAGTGCCACGGCGGCGGCGGCAGCCAGCAGCATGAGTCCCGCCGGGATCAGGAACAGCCATTGCGGGGACTGATCCCAGGGAAGCGCGGTCAATTTTTGGATCAAATCGTGCATGTTACTCGGAGAATAGGTAACGGCGGTTGTCGACGGTGTGACGCCGGGTGAAGCAGAAGCGGCCCAGGAGCAGGTAGGGGACGGCGACGATGAGGAACGAAATACCCCATGCGGCAAGTCCGCGTCCGGCGTAATGCCACGCGGCGGCGGCAATCAGCGCCACGAAGCTCATTGGAAGCATGAATTTCCAGGCGAACTGCATCATCTGGTCGATGCGGAAGCGGGGCATGGTCGCACGGACCCATACCATCGAGAATGCCACGAACGCGAGCTTCGCAAAGAACCAGCACCAAGAGGGAATCCATTCCAGGAACGGGAAGGGCGCTTGGTATCCGCCCAAAAAGAGCGTCACCAGCAGACCGTTGATGGCGAACATGCCGATGTATTCCGCCATGAAAAAGATGGCGTATTTGAACCCGGAATATTCGGTAAGATGCCCTGCGACAAGTTCGCTTTCCCCTTCGGGGAGGTCAAACGGGCTGCGGTTGGATTCCGCCAGCGCGCCAATGTAGAAGAGGATGCACGCTGCGAAACCCCACGGAGTGAAGACAAACCAGTTGGGGACGACGCCAAAGCTCACGCCCGCTTGCGCCATGACGATGCCGTTGGGCGAGAGCGTTCCCGCGACCAGCGCGGCGATCACCGCCGACATGACCAACGGCAGTTCGTAGCTGATCATCTGGGCGATGGCGCGCATGGCGCCCAGGATGGAATATTTGTTGTTACTGGACCATCCGGCCATGAAGACGGCTACCTCGGTGCCCGCACCGAGGGCGAAGAAGTAGAGGATGCCCGATGCGAGTTCAACGGGGACCATGCCGCGCCCATAAGGGAGAATGGCTGGGAGCATCAAGGCGGGGATGACCATCGCAATGGGAGCCAGAAAGTGGACGATCTGGTCCGCGCTGCGCGGCACGAGGTCTTCCTTGGTGAGCATCTTGATGCCATCGGCCACCGGTTGAAAAAGGCCCCACGGGCCGACGCGATTCGGGCCGTAGCGGTTCTGCATCCGCCCGAGAATTTTGCGCTCCAAGACGGACATGAGGGCGAACATCACCAAGAAGACGCTGAGGATGGCGACGATCACGATGAGGATGGAGACGAGCGTAAGAGCCCATGGCGGGACGACGATGCCAGCTTTCGCGCCGCACCAGGTGAAGGCATCGAGGATGGCCTTGAGAATAGCGAGAGGGAGGTTTTCCAGGTTCATCACGCGGTTTGTTCCGGTTGAGGGGGTTCGGCCTTCTCTGAGACCGCTTTTTCTTCAGCGGCCTTTGCAGCGGCGGCGGCTTTTGCGGCAGCCGCTTTCTCCGCAGTGACTTTTGCAGCAGCGGCTTTCTTGATACGTGCGGCTTCAATGCGAGCGTCGGTGGTTGCGGCTTCGGTCGGATGAATGCCGTGGTAGTATTCGTTGGACTTGAGCAACTGCGCCTTGGTGACGACCAGCGAGCCGAAGCGGTCGTAGGAGCTCATTTCGTAGATGTTGTCCATGCGGATCGACTCGAACGGGCAGACTTCCACACAAATCTGGCAACTCATGCAGACGGAGATGTCGATGTTGAAGACCTTGGGCCGCCGGAAGAGCTTGCCGTTGGCGTCCTTATCCTGCTCGATGAAGATGCACTGCGGCGGACATTCCTTTTCGCAAATTTTGCAGGAGGTGCAGCGGATGCCCGCTTCGGGATCGTTGTCGAAAATGAGGAAAGGGAAGCTGCGCGAGGCTTCGGCGAGCTTGGGGCGTTCCTCAGGATACTGTTCAGTGATGAGGCGCTTGGATCGCTGCGGGTCAAAGAAGCTGCCAACGCCGTTGACGAGCGTCACCCACATGCCTTTGATTAAGCCTGAGCCGGGAAAATTCATGGGATTTAGCGGTCTACCTCCCCCAGAACGATGTCGATGGAGCCGAGGATCACCATGACGTCGGCGAGTTTCGAGCCCAGGCACATTTCTTCGAGCAGGGTGAGGTTGATGAGGCTGGGGGGGCGGATGTGGTAGCGATACGGTTTTTCGCCGCCTTCGCTGACGAGGTGGAAGCCGAGTTCCCCTTTGGGGCTTTCGATGCGCCCGTAGGCTTCACCCACCGGGGGCTTGAATCCGCGTTGTTTGACGACGGGGTTCACGATGGGGCCAGCGGGGATTTGAGCGAAGGCTTGCTGGAGGAGCTTGATGGACTCGCGCGCTTCGAGCAGGCGGATCATGAAGCGGTCAAAACAGTCGCCCACTTCGCCGCGCGGCACGCGGAAGCTCAGGCGCGGATAGATGCCGTAGCCGTCCACTTTGCGGATGTCGTAATCGACGCCGGAAGCGCGAAGCACCGGGCCGGAGAGCCCGGCGTTGATGGCGCGCTCGGCGGTCACAGGAGCAACGCCTTGCAGCCGTGCCAGCAGGATTTCATTGCCGACAAGCAAGCTCTCCATTTCGTCGAGGAAGGCCGGGTAGGTCTCGATGTAGGCGCGGGCTTTTTCAAGCCAGCCCACCGGGAAATCGCAGCGGACGCCGCCGAAACGCATGTAGTTGACCATCATGCGCGCGCCGGTGAGTTCCTCAAAGAGGTCGAGGATTTTTTCGCGTTCGCGGAACGCATACATGAGCGCGGAACCCCAGCTGCCCATGTCGCCGAGGATGAACCCAAGGAAGACGGTGTGGTTCTGAAGACGAGTCAGTTCACCAACAATGACGCGGATGTATTCCGCGCGTTCGGGGACTTCGATGCCCGCGAGTTTCTCGACCGCCACGGCATAGGCCCAGTTGTTGGTGATAGGGCAGAGGTAGTCAAGCCGGTCGGTATAGGGCATGGACCCCAGCCAGCTATTGCGCTCCGCGAGTTTCTCGTGGTTGCGGTGGAGGTAGCCGAAGACGGGCTGCAATTTGACGATCGTTTCGCCGTCCATCCGGACGTTCATGCGGAACACGCCGTGGGTGGAGGGGTGTTGCGGCCCGAGCGAAACATCGAGGGTTTGTGCCCCCGCACCGTTGCCCTCGTTGAACAAAGAAGTGTGCGGCGGGAAACTCATGCGTTGGTAGAGGAGGAGGCTGAGGCATGCTTGGAATGAGCCTGGATTTTCTGGACAATGCTGCCGTGCGGAGTCGGCTCGTATTCGTAGTCGTCGGGCGCGACGTAGTCCTTGCGCATTGGGAAATCGGCGAATTCCTCCCACATCAGCAGACGGCGCAGGTCCGGGTGGCCTTCAAAACGGATGCCGAAAAGGTCGAAGGCTTCGCGTTCCTGGAAATCGGCGCTCTTCCAAATGGGGGTGAGCGAGGGAACAGTCACATCCTGGGCGCGGTCGCCCGTGCGAACCTTGAGGGTGATCGGGCCATGCTTTTTGGCGATGGAAAAGAGGTGATAAACGACCTCAAGATGGTCGGAATAGTCGATTCCGGTGACATTTGAGGTGTAATCCAGGAGCAATTCAGGATCATTTTTGAGAAGTCCCGCCACCTCCAGCACGTCTTCCCGGTGGACCCGAATCGCGTGTTGTCCAGAAGGACTCGGGTTGTTGAGGAGCTCGACGCGGGCTTTTGGGAGCGCATCGTGAATCCTCTGGAGGACTATTTCAGGGCTTAAAGAACTCATTCGGCGCGGACGAGGGTGCTTTGGGGACGGAATACGTCCGGGTTAGCCGGGGGGATCAAATCGTGAGGGCCATAGGCCGGGACCGGATACTCGGCGGGAGCGTTCGGATCGGCATGGCGGGGGAGGTCTTTCCCAAAAAGATGCTGTTGCGCGATTTTTTCCTGCAACTTGATGAGTCCTTCCAAGAGGGCTTCGGGTCGGGGTGGGCAGCCGGGGATGTAAACATCGACAGGGATGTAACGGTCAATGCCCTTGAGGACGTTGTAGCCTTCCTTGAAGGGACCACCGGAAATAGCGCAAGCGCCCATGGCGATCACATACTTGGGCTCGGGCATCTGGTTGTAGAGGCGGACGACCAGAGGGGCCATCTTCTTCGTCACGGTGCCCGCGATAATCATCAAATCGGCCTGCCGGGGGGAGGGGCGGAAGACTTCGGCACCGAACCGGGCCATGTCAAAGCGGGCGGCGGCGGTAGCGATCATCTCGATAGCGCAACAGGCAAGGCCGAATTGGAGCGGCCAGAGGGAATTTTTCCGGCCCCAATTATACAAATCCTCGAACGAGGTGACAAGGATACCTCGTTTTTCAAGTTCTGTTCGCAGCGCGTCGTCAGTCATGAGTTGGTCATTTTGGCTGGATTTTGCTGGATCGGCAAGACTCACTTTTGCCGGGTCCACCCCACAAATTGTTCATTTTGGGGCATTCGTCCAATAAGTTCTGCTGGATTTTCTCCAAGTTTGCCCTTTCTTAGAGGTGCAGAAGTTCCAATGACTGATTTTCTTTTTATTCTTGCCGCGGCTCTTTTGAGTATGGGTTTGCGGAGTTTTGCTCATCCGATGCTCTTCAAGCTCGGGTCATTTTGTATTTTGGGCACTTCCTTCTTGCTCGGCTACTTTGTGACGGGTCGGTGGGAAGCCGGGGGAATTTTTGCCGTGAGCTGGCTCATGCTGCCGTGGCTGGAGATTCTGACTCGGGTGCGCAAGGCCCGGTTGCCACTGGTCAAACCGATGCACCATCAGTATCCCCCTTCGCGCGATCTTTTTCCCGATTTGGCTTCGCTGACGGAGGAAATGGAAGGGGAGGGGTTTGAGCAGATCGACGATGCCGGATGGGATTGGGACGATCATCGCCAGTTTTTCCGGCTCTTTTACAAGGGCGACGAGCACTTGCAGGCTGCTATCTGCCTGGTGGACCAGCAGGACGTGGCGTTTTACTATCTCAGCCTTTCCTCGCGCGGGAAGGACGGAAGGGTCTGGATGACGTGGAATTATCCATTTTCGTATTCGATGAAATTCTCGCCGCAGTATCACACGAACCGTCTCCGGGGTGATCGCAGCATGTTGGAGATGCTGGCGAGCCATCGGGAGTTTTTGGCGAAAGCCGGAGTCTCTGCGGAGAGTTTGGTCTCATCGGATCCCGAGGAAATACAGGCGGTCATGCAGCGGGATTTGGAGAGCCAAATCGCCCACAATGTTTCGGTAGGGCTGCTGTTGCCGACGGAGAAGGGCATCGTTCGCTATTCTTGGCGCGGGATGCTGTTTATCTGGGTGCAGTTTTTGCGGGATTTCGTGAGGCTTTCGTAGCGGGCGAAAGCGCAAACTCAAATCCACTCGCAAATCGACTCGATATACGCTGCCGAGCCGTCGCGGAGCCAGCCGTCGAGCTGGGCCTGGTCCTTGAGCTGCTGACCGCGCAGACGGGGGACGATGACGAAGCGGCAATCGACTTCCGGCAGGGCGCTCATGTCCCCCCAGAGTTTCTCGAATTGCGCGACGGGGAAGATGTCTTCCTGGCCGTGGCCCCAACGCTTTTTCACGTCCTTGAGGGTGATGTAGGTGGGCATGCGCGCGGCGAGGGCACGGACGGCGGCAGCGACTCTCTCCTCGTTGCCGAGATCGGCGCGGACGAGGCGGAAGACGGCCAGCAATTTATCAATGTCGATCCACGTGGTAAGCGTGTTGTAGTAGGAGAGGTCGAACTCGGCTTCCTCGCGCGGCATGGCGAGACCTTCTACGAGACGGACCTGCCCGTTGACTCGGGCAAGGCCACCGCCCCGGTCTTCGATGCGCCGGGTGATGACCTCGAAGCTTAGGCACGCGCCTTCGTTGAGGTGGCGGCCCAGCAGGGCGGGATCGACGTCCGCGCCGAGGGTGTCGATGTTGTGCAGCATGAGCGTCTTCAACTGCGGGCGCTGGGAGAGAAGGTCGCGCAGGGTGCCGTTGCGCAGGAGGTTGGCGATTTCAAACCAGTGCCCCACGGGGTGCATGCACTGGAGGGGGAGGTTGTCGGTGTAATCCGATGCCTCGCCGGTTTGCCGCGCCCAGCCGATCAAAGCAGCGTGGAGGCTTTCGCGCATTTTTTGCTTCTGCTCGTCGAGAAGCTGCTGGGGCTGCTCTTCCCAAGCGAAGAGGAGATCGCGGATCATCGGGACCATGCGCAGCCCGACGGAACGGCCTTGCGAGAGGATGGCCGGGCCTTGGTAGCCGTAGTTGGCTTGGCGGGCAAGGTAGTCGGCGATGGGCTGGTGGGTGAGGTAGCTGGTGGTGAAGACGTGGGGCATCCACGCGCCCGCGAGACGCCCGATGCGGCGGCTCTTGGCGAGGTGGACTTCCATGAAGGTCCGGTGGATTCCGGCGAATTTGCAGAAGGGGTGGAGCGCCTTGACGACGCCCGCGCCCTGCGTCCAGCGGCTTCCGGCTCCGGCGGCGAGGCTGACGACGCCGACTTCCCCGGCGGCGAGTGCGGCAAGCCCGGCCTGGCGGAAGGCTTCATCGAGCCCTCCCGTGGCGTCGAACACGTCTTCGGACCGCACGTCTTCGAGCGTGGTGGAGGCGGGGAGTCGGTTCTGGGAAAGGCCGGTGCGACCGCTCTTCAAGTCCGCGCGGATTTGCTCGTGCTGCTCGCGGTCGAAGCCGTTGGCTTCCAGGAGTTCGGAGAGCGAGCCGGAGCGGGCGGAGCCGGTTTTCGGACGCGGAAAAAGTTGATCGAAGAGGGTCTGGACCATGCCGCCGAGTTCGGGATGGGTGCGGCAGGCCGCGCCGAAGCGGTCGAGTTCGGCCCGGCGCGCCGGAGCGAGCTTGCGGGGATCGGTGCGCAGGAGTTGGGGGACTTGCAGGGCGTAGTAGCCGCCGGGTAGCAGGGCGTCGTCGCCGGTGAGCAGCGTGGCAAAGGTGCCGTGGGGATTGATGGCGAAGTCATACACCACCGGCTCCATGGCGAAGGGGAGGGCGTGTTCGAGTTCGCGCTTGGCGGTGCTCATGATTTCCTGGAGCCGTTGTTGCGCCTCGGCTTTGCGCGCGGGGGCAAACATGAAGCCCATGCCGCCGCCGGACATGCCGCCGAGCATCCAGAAGCCCCAGAAGTCGGTGCCGAATTCGGCGCGGACGCGCGTGATGAGCGTCTCCGTGTAAAAGGTGCTGGCCCATGGGATGATCGTTTGGAGCGGGCCGGAGAAATTGCGCGTGGTGGCAGCGCCCAAGGCATGGATGTCGCCGGTGCGCAGGGTGGCGAGGATTTCATCCAAAACGCTGAGGGCTTCCTGGCGTCCGTGCCATTCTTTCTCGGAGCGGAGCAAGTATTTCTCCGTCACCATTTCGAGAATCGGGCCGACGTTCTGCGCCATGCCGCCGTGGACGAGGACGAGGCTGTCTTGGAGCGCCTGCCGGGTCGATTCCGGGGCGTCTTCTTCGCCCAGGATGCGGTGGCGCGGCATGAGCCGACCCCGGCTGACGCCATATTCGGGATCGCCTTCCTCTACGTGGGTGCCTTCGATGAGCTTGATGCCGGGCCAGACGCCGCCGGAGTCCTGCCAGCCGCCGCCGGACCCGCCGATCCATTCGCCCAGAATGGCGCGCGCCGCGACGAGGCGGCGTTCGGATTCCTCCAGCGGGCCGGTGAGCGAGCGGGCCTGGCTGGTGGCGCGCATGCAAAGCGCGATAAGGGCGGCGAGGAGGTTGGTGGAGACGGCGAGCCGCGAGCCTTTGGGGATGTTGTTGACGCTGCTGGCGATCTCGATGCCGCGTCCAGGGCCAACGAGCTTGGAAAGCAGTTCGGCGAGGCTTTCGCCGGAGCCTTCCATGCCGGGAGGAACGACCCCCGAGGCAATCACTGCCGCCTTGAGTAACCCCAAGTAATCCTTGGCGAAGTCGAACACGTCGGCTAGGTCGGTGATGTCAGCGGTGGCGCCGAGATCGACGCTGGTGAGGCGCAGCACCGGCTCGTCGATGACACGCAGGTAGGCGTTGACGGGTGGCTTCGTCGCGGCGTCGCGTCCGTGAACGCCGAGGTCGATGGAGACGTTGAGGACGCGCGCCCCCTCCGGGTAATCCATGCCGAGGAAGAAAATATCGCTCCAGGCGCTGTGCGTGAGGTCCATGCGCACGGGCGTGCTTTCGCGCAGGATGACGCCCGGTTCGAGCAACTCGGACCGGAACCGCAACGGCTGGTCGGCGGGATGGCCGAGCCGGAACATCCACTGGTTGCCGCGCACGGAACGCACGCTGCGGCGGACCTGATTGGCGAGCGTCTGGAAGGCGAGTTGATGGTAGGCGGTGGCCAGGGCGCTGGCCAAGGCGTCGCTGGGACCGCCCGCGCGCTGTTCGGCAAGGAAGACCTCGATGGCTTCCTCAAACCGGCGCTTGAGCAGGTGGGCATGGCCCTCAAAGGAAATTTTCCCCGCCTCCCGGCTATCGAGCTTTAAGGGGAGGTGGTAACGGTAGATCGCGGCGAGGAAAAAGAGCGCCCGGACGCGTTCGTAAAGGTTCTCGCTTTTGCGGCGGAAGGTTTCGAGCGCAGCGCACTCGGCGAGCAATTGGGCGGCGCTGGCGCTGGCGCAGAGGCGGTCCAGCGGCTGGTTGCGCACGGCGGCGTCAGGCGAAGTGATGAGGTTAATGAGGGAAGACATGGCGGGAATTGCTAATTGAACAGGCAGGAGAAGCACTGTGTGCGACAATATTTATTTACTCACCGATTCTGCTTTGGTCGAAGATAGTTGTAATCCTTCCGGGACTTGCACGGGTTGCATCGCCTTTTTCAATTCCGGCGTCTGCCACTCCGGATGCTTTTGCAACAGGCCGTTTGCGAGGGAACGCAATATCCAGGAAGGGCTGTGCAACCAGTGGTCGAGCTGGGGATTTTTGACGGAATCATCAAGCGCTGCCTTGGTCTCATTGTCGGCAGATGGGTCGGTAACGGCCCGATGCATCTTCCACGCTTTCCGAAGATCGGATTCGAGCCCGGCCCGCTCATTCGCGGAAAGGCGGTTATGATCGGTAAGCCATTGGGTGGTTTCTACAGGGGCAACTTTGAACATCATCCCGATCAGTCGATCCCGTGGCACCTTTGGGTCGTGCAAGGCTAGATCGAACACGGACATGTCTTGCCCCAGTTCACCGTTAGGAAGCGTGACCGGTGCCTGTGTTAGGTCATGTTCACATGATCGTCTAACGATTGGATTATTGCTGGATAACAAACGGGCGACTCCCGCATGAATTTCCTGCTTACTAGTACCGGCAGCCATCAGCGCACCAACAATAATAGAGGATTCTCCTTCGTTCGTGTCCGAAACCATAGCGGAATAAATGTATTCGACAAAGTCGACTCGATTCTCAGTAGATAGGCGAGATTTTTCTTGGGCTGCTTTTTGCAAGAACGTGTTCAGGTCATTTTTTGTTGAAACCGTCCCAATCTTCTGGAGCATCGCCTTCGCAAGTTCAGTCCCCTGACTTGCATCAGCATTTCCTCCTAAAAGAAAAAACATTGAAAACAAAGCGGCTAAAAAAAGGCCGCGAGCAAAGAAGAGAAAAGTCGTCAGATGGGGTCCTTGTCTTTTACACTTTTGGTTCATTGTGAGTCCTGATGGCTGGGCCGGAGCAGGTTGGAGACATGAATCCATGAGCTTATCCTGAGGTTGTTGGCGATCCATTTCATGCTCATCGTTGTTTCCCTGCGCAACCGCCTGGCTATTCACATCATGCTCTCATAGCGAGCTGTTCGACCAGGAGCGCCAGGACTTCGGCCCGCTCGCTGCCGTTGAGGGCGAGGGCGAGCTGGGCGTTGAGCATTCCGTAACGGACGGCCATGTTGTGCCGATGGCCTTCGACTTCCAGTGCCAGGCAGCGTTCCTTTTTGGCGAGACGGTCGAGCGTCGGGGAGAGGGGGATCATGCCATCGCTTGCGGCGACGGCTTCCGCGAGGAAATCCATCACCGTGGGCGTGAGGACATGGATGCCGAAATAGCAGAGGTAATGACCGGCGCGCAGTCCGGGGATGATGAGTTGCTGTTCGGCTTCGGTGGGGGTCGGTTTTTCGAGGACGCTCTCGACCGCGTAAAGCCGCTGTTGCCCGGCCTCGCGGTGGCCGCCGACGACGCCGTAAAGCGGCAGCATGTTTTCGCGGGTGGCTTGCACGGCGGAAACGGCGCACGCTTCGGCCTCGGCTACTTTCACCACTTGCGTGGCGCAGGTTTCCGCGCCGTTGCTGATGAAGAGGTGGTCGCTCACGAGATGCAGGAATGGTTCGTTGCCCGCGAAATCCCGGGCGCAGAAGAGGGCGTGCCCGTAGCCGCGCGCCTCGGGTTGCTCGACGAATTGGAGGCGTTCCACGAGGTCGCCAGCGGCCTGGGCGTAGGCCGCGCGGTCGCCGGGACAGATGACGACGCAGATTTCCTCCACGTTCGCGCTGGCGGCTTCGTTGAGGATAATACGCAGCGCGGAACGCTGGACGCCGTCCCGGTCAACAAAGGTTTGGAGGGGAAGAGACCGTTGATTCCTCCCTGCGGCGGTGATGATGGCTTTGCGGATTTTCACGGGGTGTGTGAGCCGGGATTATAGCGGGATCGCGGCAGCCGTCGAGCAATCAAAAGAGGGGAGTGCGTTGGCTAGACTGGCTCCAGGGTGACGGTGACGTGATGTTCCTGGCCATCGTTGAATACGGGCAGGATGTTGCCGCTGAGGGCTTGGCCATCCACCACAATGGTCAGGGCTCCGGTTTGCAAGCCGGAGGGGTTCTTGATCTCAATGAGATAGACGGCTCCGCGATACTCCCGCCGGATGGAGACTTCCCTCCACTGGCTGGAGAGGCAGGGTTTCAGCGCCAATCCGTCGTAGTCCGCCTGCACACCGAGCATATATTCGGTAATGCTGCGGAACAGCCAACCGGCGGTACCTGTGACCCAGGACATGATCGCCTCGCCAGCCCGCCACGGGTTCTCCGGCCCGAGATACATGTTGCTTACTGCGTAGGGTTCCACACCGGAGTGTTCCGCCGGGTTGGCTGGATTGGTGGAGAGCATCATTTTCACGGTCTGGTAGGCGAGTTCTCCCCGGCCCAGCAGGCAATCCGCAGCGATTTTGAAGGTCCCGCCGTGGTTGTAAACGGAGCCGTTTTCGTAGCAGCCTTTTTCGTAATAGGTGTTGCGACCGATGTGATCGTCTTGCCGGGTGAAGCAGGGCTTGTTGAGCACGTAACCCCACGGGGTGACTAGTTCGCGTTCGACAAAGTCCATGAGCGCGGAGCCATCCGCTGCCGTGCCGCTTAACACGGCCCAAGTCTGCATGTTCAGGAAAATTTGCGCTTCCGCGTTGTCGTATGAGCCGACTTTTTCATCCCAATCGGTGAATCCGCAAATGAAGTGGTCCTTTTCCCAGGCTTGTTGCTGGAGGTTCTTGGCAAGGGCGTCGGCTTGAAGGCTGATTGCCTCCGCTTGCGCAGAATCGCCCAACCGCTTGAGCAGGCATACGAATTCGCGGGCGGCAACCACCGTGGCCTGCGTAAGCCAGACGCTTTCGCCCCGGCCTTGCAACCCGGCGTTATTGATGGCGTCATTCCAATCGCCGCCGCCCCAGAGGCAGAGGCCGTGGGGGCCAAGATTGTCCAGCAGGAAGCGCATGCCTCGCTGACAATGCTCCAGCACGGTGCCGGTTTCCTGGCTTTCGTAGTAGGGCTCGATGTCGTTAAGGAGGTCGAAGCAACCGGTCTCCTTCAGATACGTTGCGACCGCCAGGATCAGCCAGACCGCGCCGTCGCGGTAGGGGTGCAAGTCGGTTGGCTCCCACTGCCGCAACGGATTACCGTCAGCGCGTTGATAAGCCAGGCAGTATTTGATTTTTTCCGCAGCCGTTTTCGGGTCCAATGGCATGAAAGCCGTGGAATCCTGCATGATGTCACGGAATCCGCGGGTGTAAGTGCGCGCCCAAGTCTTGCCGAGGTCGATCTGGCGTTTCAGCCACACGTTTACTAATGCATTTATTTCCGCGTCGGGAGTCTGGATGAACACTTTGTCGATGGCACTCTTGGCGCGTTCTTCGACAGCGGACAGTTCCGCGTCCAATCCGCCTTGCTTGAGGAGTCGATGCGCCATTTCCTTGGCTTCTTTGGCATTGCTGACAAGGCCGTTGAGCAGATGAATCTGCCGCTTTTCGCCGGGAGCGAGCGAGAGATCGAACTGCAACGCCAGCGCCATGTTGTTGTCAAACGATGTGGACTCGGAGGCGAGTTGCCCTGCTTGGACGGCATCCGGCATGGGGATGGAGCCATACACGCCTTGGAATCGGCGATTGGTGGTTTCATACGCCACGGGGGGAATGTCCGACGCCAGGAAGTGATTCAACCAGACTTTGGGGGTGTTGAAGGCGTGATGGCTCAACAACACGCCGCCCAGTTCGGCGTCAAATTCGCCATGGTTGAAGGAGGGGTGCGGGTTGGTGTTGAGATGCGAGGCCGCGTAAGTAAAGAGGCTGAACTCTTTGGGTTCGACGGAGACATTTTCGATTTCCACCGTCCAGCATTCCACGTTGCCAGTGCGGGGGATGAAGATGCGGTAGGCCAGACGCAATCCTTTGTAGCAAGAGACGATGAGGGAGAAGCCCTGGCCGACTTCGGTGTAAAACTCGTCGAACGGTTCGCGGAAAAAATTGCGATTGGCGGCCCAGAACATGCCGTCCTTTTTGTCGCGCAAAAAGAGGAGGCGGCTTTCGCCCACGGGACAAGCGCCGGAGTAGATTTCGTTATCGCGGTTCCAACTCGCCCCGCCGCCAAATTGGTCGATCGAGGCGATGAAGTGCTCATTCCAAAGGAAGTTCCTCAAATGCCGTTTGGGGAACATGTTGGTGATGGTATAGACGGAATGATCGGCGCTGAAAAAACCGGGCGAGGAGGAGGTCATGGTTCTTGGATGGGAAATGGAAAGTGGGGAAGTCTAATACAGCTTGAGACCGTTGGAGGCGATGACTTCGCTGTACCAGCGCGCGGAATCCTTCGGAGTCCGTTTCTGCGTGGCGTAGTCCACATGGATCAGGCCGAAGCGCTCTTTGTAGCCTTCCGCCCACTCGAAATTGTCCATGATGGACCAGTGGAAGTAGCCTCGAACGTCCACACCATCGGTGATGGCTCGTCCGAGTTCGCGCAAGTAACGCTGCAGAAAGTCGATGCGGTGCCCGTCGTGAACGCCGCCGTCGAGCGCCACCCAGTCCGCGCCGGAGAGGCCGTTCTCGGTGATGATGACGGGGAGTTTGTAGCGCTCATGGAGGAATTTTGGCCCCCAGTAGAGGGCGGCGGGGACAACGTCCCACTTGAAAGCGGTGAGGGGGGCGCCAGCCGGAGGATAGACCCTTTCTCTCTTTCCCGAGGCACCTGCACGGACGGGCACGCCGCCGTAGATGTTCACTCCAAAAAAATCGAGGGGTTGCGAGATGATTTCCATATCCCCGTTGCGGACTTTGGGAGCGGCGGCACCGTAGTGTTCGAGACCGTCTTGTGGGTAAGCGCCGAAAAAGACGGGGTCTGACCACCAGCTATTGCCGCAGATGGGGTTGTCACCCCACGGATTGCCGGGGATGTTTTTCTCCCCAATGCTGAACATGGCGTTGCGGGCTGTTGCGACGTCTGCGGGGTTGTTTGGGTTTTCCGGGATATTAGGTGAGCCGACGGGTGCCCAGCCGATGAGCGGCGGCTTTTTGGCGTGGGCTCGGATGACCTGCACGGCGCGTCCATGGGCCAGCAGGGTGTGATGCGCGGCGCGCAGGACTTCGTGATTGCCCAAGCGGTCGCCCGGAGCATGGATGCCATCCTGCATCCCGAGGCCGATAAAGCATTGCGGTTCGTTGAGGGTGAACCAGTGAGCCACGCGGTCGGAGAGCTGATCGACGACGATTTTTGTGTAATCGGCGAACCACTTGGAGCTATCGGGATTGAGCCAACCGCCCCGGCAGTAGAGTTCGTAAGGGAAATCCCAGTGGAAGAGGGTGATCCACGGTTCGATGCCTGCGGCCAGCAGTTCATCGACGAGTTTGTCGTAGAATTCTAACCCCTTGGCGTTCACCGCGCCGGTTCCTTCGGGCAGGATGCGGGGCCAGGAGGTGGAAAGGCGGTAGGCTTTCACGCCGAGGTCGCGCATGAGGGCGGCGTCTTCCTTGTAGCGGTGATAATGATCGCACGCGACGTTGCCGTTTTGCCCGCTGAAGATACGACCCGGTCGGCGACACAGCATGTCCCAGACGCTCAGCCCCTTGCCGTCTTCGGTGGCTGCGCCTTCGATTTGGTAGGAGGCTGCTGCCGTCCCCCAGGTAAAGTTTTCAGGGAAAGGAGTCATCAGTAAGTGAAGGGTTTTGAGATTATCCGGTAACGTTGAGGTCGCGGTCCAAGCCGCAAGCGTAGGTGGCAGTGGTGATGCCCGAGGCGATGGAGCCGCGCGGAATCGTGAGGAGGATGCGGTTTAAGGTTTCAAACAGCGCCGTGTTTTCGGCTCGCACAAAGAGCGGGATGCCGGGGCAGGGGGCCGGGTGTTGGAGAATCCGGTCTTGCGTGTAAAGCTGGCCGGTCCAGGCGTTGCGCCAGGAACCGGGCGGCAGAACGATGTCCCGCGCGACTTGGTTTTCGTCCAGGACGGGAGCAGCGAGGAGATCGCTCCCGAGGAGGAATTCGTCGGCAACGGAGTAGAGGTCTGCGCGTTGCGGGGCGTCATACCACAAGGGACGCAACAGCGGCGCGTGGCGGTTTTGCGATTGCGCGTGGAGGTAATCTTCCAGCGCCTTGTGGAGTTGCGCGTAGCTCCGGGCAATGTGCGAAGTGGCTTCCGCGTAGTTCCACGGGAAGTAGGAGAATTGCATGATCGGCATGAGCGCCGAGGCTTCCGTCCAGCGGATGAAAAGTTCATCGGTCGGGAGCGGCAGCGTGGAAACCATGGTCTGGATGCGACCTGGAATCATGTCCGCGATGAGCGTGTCATAGCCCATGAGCCCAAGGTGCAGGCCGAGGTTGACGACCGCTTTGAGACCGTTGTCCACACCCCAATGGGAATCCTTGCCGCCCTCGCGCCAGAGGATGTTCCGCTTCGGCGAGAGCCATGCCGTGCGGCTTTCGCAACAGCCGGGGGCGATTTCCTCGAAGGTTTCCAAAAGTAAATCCACATATCCCGAGGGCCCGACGTTTTCGTGCCAGGCCGTCTGCGAGGGATCGGGTTGATACTTGGCGTCGCCACCGTCGATTTTGAAGCCGTCCACGCCGATCTCGCTTTTCAGCCGCAAAAGCTGGGCGCGATACCAGGCGCGACCTTCCGGGTTGGTCAAATCGACAAGGCCTGCCGTGCCGCCCCACCATTTGAAGAGTGAGGGGCCGGTGCCGTCTTTGCGCGGTGCGAGGAGTGATTTTTCAGCCAGCACGGGGAAGGTGGCCGCTTCCTGGTTGACGAAAGGTGTGGTCCAAAGCAGGACGCGGAAGCCCATTTGGTGAAGCTCTTCCACCATCGCGCGGGGATTGGGGAAGTCGCGGGAGAAACTCAATTCGCCGAACACGGATTCCCAGCGGTCGTCGATGGTGAGGACGGAACAGGGGAATCCCTGCCGCCGGATTTCGCGCGCCATGTCGAGGATGCGATTCTGGGTGATCGCGCGCGGATATTGTGTCCAAGTGCAAAAGATGGAGTCGCCCAAAAGCGATTTTTCCGGCGCGGGCGGCGGCCATTGGAGGTGACGCATCAGCTTGCCATGGGCTTCCGGGAGATTGCTTCCCTGGAAAACCTGCACGGAGAATGCGGCGTTCTGGCAGCGGATTTCCAACCAGCCGTTGCCGTTTGCGTTGCTGCGGACTTCCAATTCGCTGGTGGTTTCGGCCAAAAGAGCGAATCCCGCCGAGGCCATCCAGATGGGGCTTTGGATGTTGTTGACGGCGAACTTTGCATTCACCACAGGCTCGGCGTTCAAGGGATAAGGCTGCCGGTGGGCGAACCCGTGGCCATACCAACAACCGCCGGAGGCGAGTTCAACGCGAATCCACTGACCTTGGGGGACGGAGAGAATGCCGTCGTCTTGCCAATCCTGGGGGTCTTGATCTGCGATGCGATATTTCATGATTGAAATTGGGAGTTTAGGCGCTGCCGATCAGGATGCCTGCGAGGAAAACCAGCAGGCCGCCCACGACCACTTGGAACGCCGCCGCAAGGAACGGGGTGTCCATGTAGCGCTTGCGGATGTAGCTGATGGCGAGCAGTTCGACGATGACGACGGCGACGGCGACGGCGGTCGCGGTATAGAAATTGGGAATGAGGTAGGGGAGGGTGTGGCCGATGCCCCCGGCGGTGGTCATCAGGCCGCAGACGACGCCGCGAAGGTAGGGTTTGCCGCGTCCCGTCAAACTTCCGTCGTCGGAAAGGGCTTCTGCGAAGCCCATGGAGATGCCCGCGCCGACGCTGGCGGCGAGGCCGACGAGCAGGGCGTCGTGGGTGTTTCGTGTGGCGAACGCGGCGGCGAAAACCGGGGCGAGCGTGGAGACCGAGCCGTCCATGAGCCCCGCCAATCCCGGTTGCACGATTTGGAGGACGAACAGTCGCCGGTTCGCGCGTTCTTCCTCGGCCCGGACATCCGGGGTAAGGTGTTTTTCTTCGATGCTCGCCGCCATAGTCTCATGGCCGCGCTCGGCTTCGGCCAAGTCGCCGAGGAGCTTCCGGGTGGAGGCGTCGGTGATGCTTTGGGCCGCGCGCTCGTAGAAGCGACGGGTTTCCATTTCCATGATCTCCGCCTGTTTGCGGACGGCATTGATGCCCAGCGGGCGCACCAGCCAGATGGGTTTCCGGGTGACGAATCCGCGCACGTCCTCGCGGCGGATGAGCGGGATGTGATCGCCGAAGCGGCGGCGGTATTCTTCGATGAGGAAGCGGCGGTGCTCGTTTTCTTCCGCCTGCATGTTTTCAAAAATGCGCGCGGTGACGGGGTAATCCGTCTTTAATCCCTCGGCGAAATCGCCGTAAATGCGACCGTCTGTTTCTTCGAGCGAGACCGCAAGCGCCAAGATTTCCTGTTCGGAGAGTTCTTTGAAATTTTTAGCCATAAGGAGACGTTGGGGATGATTCTTTATTATGAGAGGGCCGAAGGTGCGGTGTCAGCCTTAAAACAGCGGATTCTGCGATTTTGTGGGGGCGTTTGGAAACCGGCTTGCTGCCGTTGGGTGGGTGATTCATTTTAAAGGAGTGTTGATCAGGTTCTATGTTGCTGTGTGCTGGCTGCTGGTGTCGTCCGCCGTTGGGGCGGATGTCTGCTCTTTTTGGGTGTGGCATCGGTGCGATCCTTTGAGGACTGAAGAGCGCAAAGCGCTGACTGAGATGGGCGGCTCGCTCCTTTGGCATGTGGGCGAACTCGATCTCGCTTCCGGCGCTTCTCCGGCTCGCTGGCGCTGGCGGGATGCCTTGCCGGAAGCGGGGGCGGTTCCCGTGGTTCGGCTGAATCTCAGCGGTGCCGAGCCATTTAAGGAGGCGGGGCTGGTTGAAAGCCTTGCCGGTTTGGCGGACGCGCCAGGGCGCTTGCAGATCGACTGCGATTGTCCCGACCGACTGCTTCATGAATATGCGCGGTTTTTGGGCGATCTGCGCAAGCGCGTGCCGCATCTTTCGGCGACGGCGCTCGCGGGGTGGAGCGGGCATGCGGCGTTTCGCGCGTTGCAGGAGAGTGTGGAGAGACTGGATGTGATGTTTTACGACCTGGCACCGGATGCGCCGCATATCGGCCCGAAAAATCCGCCGAATCCGTTGCTCGACGAGCGTGTTTTTGGCGGGCAGCTCGCTGCGTGGCAGGGGTGCAAGGTGCCGTGGCGAGCCGGGCTGCCCAATTTCAGTCGGGTGACGGTTTTCGATGCCACGGGGTGCTTCCTGGGGCAAATCCGCAACTGGACTTGGGACGAGGTGATTTTTCAGCCCCGGCTCAAATTTATCTGCGCCCCCGCGCCGGGATTGCTCCTGTTGCAAGCGTCGGGGGATTTGGTGATGGCGGAGACGCCGATAAAAACAGGGACGTTCGTGGTGGTTCGCTGGGTGGACAGGGATGTGCTTGTGCGCGCATTGGCCGTGGTGAAGAAGGGCGCTTCCTCCGGGCTGGTTTTTTTCCGCTTGCCGGACTCTTCCGACCCGAGCGGGTGGTCACTTTCGCAGTTGAGGGAGTTGATGGAAGGCCGGGGGGAGACGGCGAAGCTCCGACTGCGCAAAGTGGGAGAGGGTTTTGTGCTCCAAAACATTAGCGCCGCAGATTTGCCGCCGCGGCTGGCGGGTGCCGGATCCGGTGACCGGGGCTACGCTCTGGAAATCGAAGCTCCGGCGCGTGTCTGGCGAGAAGCGGGGGCAGGGGACTTCTGGCGCGTCGCGGCTCATGCCGACCCGGATACGAAGCCGGTTGCCGTCCCGGTTTCCTTCGCCACGCGGCTTACGTTTTGGTTCAGCCGTCTAAAGGCAGGCGAAAGTCTCAAAACGGGATTGATTCAGCTAGCGCCGGATACCGATTTGCATCAAATTCGTTACCGCATTCAACCAGGAGATCAGGAATGGAAACACCTCGAATAAAACTCGCCGCGCTTGTCGTCTGTTTCTCCACCGCTATCGCTGCGCCTTTGCTGGGGAGCGGGGATTGGAGCGATCAGGAAGTGCCCACGCTGGATGCTTATCTCGAACGCCTGCCGGCAAAATCGGTGGGTCGGATTTTTGAGGAAACCGCGCCGTATGAGGAGTGGACTTCCGCGCCCGATGTCCCCAAAGCGCTCCGCGCCATTACATCGAAGGCGAAGACGGTGCCGCCCGAAAAGCTCGTTGCAGAAGTGGACAAGCTGTTGGTGGTGACGCGAACGGTTCGCGCGCGCGAACAGGCTCCGGCATCCGAGCAACCGCTCTTGCCCGCGCGGGATTTGAATATGCTCCACGATGTGCGCGATGCGTTGGTTGGCAGCGGAGCGGATGCTGCGGATTACATCGCATGGCGGATCGATTACGATACGGTGATTGCACCCGCCCCCCAGCGTGATCCTCAATATAGCTCGGATTGGAAAAAGCCCGTGTTGCCCAAGACCTTTGTGGCGGATGTGGAAAAGCGGACGGACGAAGCTCAGGGGCCGATCCGCGCCCAATGGCTCTACCTGCGGGGCGCCCTCGCATTCCATTACGGCGACAAAGAGGAGGCGCAATCCTGGTTTGAAAAGGTGCTTGCGGAATTTCCCACGCATCCGCGCGCGGAGACGGCGCTCTTCATGAAAGGGCGCTGTGAGTTGTCCGCCTCCCGGTCGAATGAGTATGGCTATGGAGATCGCATCGGGAACCACGGCGCTCACGATGCGGCGACCGCCACGTTTCTGAAATATACGGAGCAATACCCGCAGGGGCGGTTTGAGGCGGATGCAAAAGGCTGGCTCGGTGGCTTGGCGTGGGATGAGGAAAACTACCTTGGCTCGCTGGAATGGTATATCCGGCAGGCGGAAACGCCCGATCACCCGGAGGTGCTCAAATCCGCTGTCCTCATGATGGAGAAGACGCTGCGGCGTTTGGCGGCGGATGAGAACGCGGAGAGAAGCGAGAAGGCGTTTGCGCTGGTGGCGGCTCATCCAAAGGTGGCGATGGGAATGCTCTACCTTGTTCTGGGCTCGCCGGATGCGGCGTTCCGTTACCAATACTCCGAGGGCGGATCGGAGCCGCAAAGCGCGGTGACGGAAAAAATCCGCAACTGGCGGAGGACGCTGCTGCCGCGTCTAGCTTCCGCTGTGGCCGCACAAAAGCAAACCTATGAGGGGGAGGTGTGGCAGCCGCGTTATCTTGCCCTCCTCGTCCATACCGCCAGCAATGCGGGTCAGCATGAGGAAGCGTTGCGGCTGGCGGCGCTCGTGCCAAAACCGGAGGAGAACGACGACCTTCTTTTCGCCAAGGCCATCGCCCTTCAACGAGCGGGCAAAGCACCGGAGGCCATCGCAGCGTTCCGCTTGTTGCTGAAGAACCCGCCGCCGTTCCGGTTGTCCGAAAAGCGATTCCATTCCGGCAGCTTTCCCGACAGCGTGCTGGAGAAGGGCGCGCGGATTCGGCTGGCTATCGCGCTACGCGATAATCGCCAGGCTGGGCTCGCCATCCTGGAGTTGAAAAAGCTGGAGAAACAGGGCGGTGCGGAGGAGGGGAGGGAGCCCGGGATCAGCTTCCCGGCGGATTACAGTCTTAATTTCACCGATACCGGCATTTACACCGACCTTTCCAACGCAGAGCCGGAGATGATCCGCCAGTTGACCGACACGCTGCTGCTCTTCGCGCCGCTGTCGGAACTGACCGCTGTGTTGGACGCGCCGGAGATTGAGCCGGGTCTGGCGTGCGATCTGCGCACACTGATCGCTAAGCGGGCGCTGGCGCGGGAGGACTTCAAAACGGCGCAGCAAATGATGACGGCGGCGCAATATGGACTTATTGCGGCGAATTTGGAACGGCTGATAGCAGATGCACAGAAACCGAAACTTAAACCGCAGGAAAAATCCGCTTTGGAGATGCGTGTGGGGGATGCCTGGGCTGCCGCGCGCGGTCGGTTGCTCGCCCATAGCGATGATCTCAAACGCCGCGTGAACGCGCGCGCACTGGGCTTCAAGGAGCCGGATGACGAAATGGAGCAGAGCGATGAACTCATTCACGCCTGGCATTGGTGGCTACGGGCGGCGCGCACCGCACCGGGGACGGCAGTCGCCGCGTCGGCCCGACTGAAGGTTTTGCAAGCGATGACCTGGCTCGCCGGAGGCTCGGATTATTTTTTGATCCGCGCCAGCGAAGAGGATTGGAGCGGCGCTTCCCGGCAGATTTATGAGCGACTGCAAATGGAAAATCCCCGCTCCGGGGAGGCAAAGCAGGCCGTCTGGTGGAGCTTCAAGCTGCCAGAGCGGGATAATCGTTACAGCCTAGACGCGCTCGGGTTCAGTTGGGACGGGGATAAGCCGGGGTATGCTGGCTATTGGTGGTCGGACTATGGAGTCTTTGGCAATATGGAGGAACGCAGTGACCGGTGGCAGCAGCAAAACTTGTGGCAAAAGACGATTGCATCGCCTTTGATTGCGTTTCGAGAAACGCCACTCGATCTTCCGGCGCTGATCGGTGAAGTGGTCAAATTGCGCGAACGAGCGAAGGCGACCTATACCGAAGTCACCGAAGTCGCGTGCCTGAACTGCCTGGATGACCTCGTGCTGTTCCTTTCCGAGCCGGGACTGACGACCGAAACCGCACGCGCCTACATCAACCTCCGCTTGGATGTGTTGGCACGGTCCTTCTATTCCCCCGACAGAATTGTAGTTTCCGGGGTTCCAGAGGGTGTAGACCCGGATGCCGTGGTTCGCGCGCAGATTGCCGCGGCACTCAAAGACCCGCAGTTCAAGGCGGTGCGCGATTACTTGGAAATTCTGGATGCCGCGATGGTGGCCAATCATCAACTGCGGACAACTTCCACCGAAGAAGAGGACAAAACCGTCTCGTTTGCCAAACCCTCGCGCGATTACCCGGCGCTGGAACGGATGACGCGGGATTTTCTCAAACGCTATCCGCACAGCCGGAAGCGGGAAGTGGCGCGGTTGCTGCTGGCGCGCGCGGTTTTCCGACAGTCGTGGCCCCGCTATCAATCCGACAACCCGAGCGCCAACATATCGGGCACGGAACACTCTTATCAACAAGAGCCGTTCAACCCGAAGCGCGTGCTGGCCTCGTTGGACGACTATGAGAAGGAATTCCCTAATGGCCGCTATGCAGCCGACATCCGCAATATGCGGGCAGGCGTGCTCTGGAGGATGGGTGACTGGAAGCCCTCATTGCAGTTAACGCTCGCGCAGTTGGATGAAGGCTCTCCTGATTTGCAAATAGACGGAGCTTTTCGGCTCGCCAACATCTTTGCCGAATTGGCATCGACGGAACACTACCCCGCCCTTCTTGCCGCCATCCGGGAGAATCCATCCGCTGTGGCACGGTTGGAAGCTTACTTGGACAAAGCCCCTAATTACCGCGACCACCCGCTCCGTTTTATGGATGGTTATTTGCGGGATCAACTCGGGATCAAGCCGAATACGACTGGCAAGAAATAAGCAAAAGCCTCGCCATTTTTTCGGCGATTTTCTAGAGTGTCGCTCTGCATGAACATTTTCTGTAATAGCGACGAGGCGAGCGGCGGACGGATTCCGGCGCGAAACGAGGTGCCGGTGGCCGACACGTGGGATCTCTCGGTTTTGTATGCCAGCGACGAGGCTTGGTCTGCGGATTTTGCCAATCTCCAGACGCTCTGGCCTGCCATTGCGGGGTTTAAGGGGAGGGTAGTGGAGTCGGCTTTAACGCTGCGGGAAGTGCTGGAGTTCGAGAAGGCGCTCAACCTCAAGATTGAGCGGCTTTCGCATTATGCCATGCTGCGCATTTCCGAGGATGCCTCCAGCGCTGCGAATCTTGAGCGCGAGGGGTTGCTGCAAAATCTGCTCACGAGCATCGGCGAGGCGTCGGCGTTTATTCTGCCGGAAATCCAGGCGCTCGATGACGCGGCCTTTGAACGCTATTGGGCCTATCCGCAGCTTGCCGAGTGGCAGATTCCGTTGCGCAAGCTACGCCGGTTGAAGCTCCACACGTTGAGCGGCGCGGAGGAGCGGCTTCTGGCTCTGGGTGCGTCGGCGTTGCATGGGCACCGGGATACGTTCGAGCAGTTGACCAACGTCGATATGAAATTCGGCACCCTGCGCAATGAGCGGGGGGAGGAGCGAGAATTGAGCCAGAGCGCGTTTTCATCGTTCCTGGTCCAGCGCGATCCCTCCGTGCGCAAGGCGGCATTCCATCAGTTTTACCGCGAGTTTGCGGACCACGAGTACACGCTGGCCTCCACATTTGCGAGCTCCGTCCGGGCCGATGTTTTCTGGGCGCGCGCGCGCAATTACCCTTCGGCCCGCGAGGCGGCGCTCTTCCGCGATGATGTGCCGGTGAGTGTTTATGATAACCTCATCTCCAGCGTGCGTGCAAATCTTGCCCCGCTGTTCCGCTACTACGAACTGCGCCGCAAGACGCTCAAGCTCGACGAGATTCACCACTACGATACCTATGTGCCGATGGTGGGGGAAATCCAGACGCGCGTTCCTTACGACGAGGCGATCGACAAGGTGATCGCTGCGCTTGCGCCGCTGGGCGGGGAGTATTGTTCCGTCCTCGAAAACGGGCTGCGCAACCAGCGCTGGAGCGACCGCTACGAGAGCAAGGGGAAGCGCTCCGGGGCGTTTTCCTCCAGCAGTTATGGGAATCCGCCGTTCATCCTCATGAACTACAAGGAGGATGTTTTCTCCGATGTCTATACGCTTGCGCATGAGGGCGGGCATTCGATGCATACTTGGTATTCGCAGCGCAACCAGTCGTTCCAGAATTACGATTACCCGATCTTTCTCGCCGAGGTGGCCTCGACGTTCAACGAGGAACTGCTTACGCATTACCTGCTGGAAAACACGAGCGATTCGAAGATGCGTGCCTACCTCATCAATCGCCAGATCGACGATATTCGCGGGACGGTCTATCGGCAGACGATGTTCGCGGAGTTCGAGAAGATCGTCCACGCCATGGAGGAACGCGGCGAGGCGCTGACGCTGGATGCGTTCAAGGCAGTCTATCGCGGGTTGTTGACGGATTACTTCGGGCCGGACTTCGCGCTCGATCCGCAACTCGACCTCGAATGCCTGCGCATCCCGCATTTTTACAGCGCGTTTTATGTCTATAAATACGCCACGGGGATCTCGGCGGCGGTGAGCCTTTCGCAACAGGTGCTTTCCACGGGCGACACCGAGCCCTATCTCGGTTTCCTCAAGAGCGGCGGTTCGCGCTTTCCGTTGCCCACGCTGGCGGCGGCGGGCGTCGATATGTCCACGCCCGCGCCCATCGAGAAAACTCTCGCGATGTTCGCTCGCCGGGTGGAGGAACTCGAAGGGTTGCTGGGATGATACTAACGCCGGAAAAACTCGCTCGCGTCGAAGCGCTCTTTCGTGAGAATTTCGAGCGCCGGGGAGAACTCGGGGCGTCGCTTTCCCTTTGGGAGAACGGGCGCGAGGCGCTTTCGCTGGCGGACGGGTTCATGGACCGCAAAAAGACTCGCCCGTGGACGGACAAGACGCCCGTGCTGGTGTGGTCCTGCACCAAACCGCTGGCGGCGGCGTGTGTGCTGCATGTGCTGGCACGCGAAGGGATACCTCTCTCCACGCCGGTGGGGGATTTTTGGCCAGAGTTCAAGCAAAGCGGCAAGGCGCGGGTGACGATGGCTCAGGTGCTTTCGCATCAGGCGGGGCTCGCTGCACTGGACCGCCCGGCGCAGGCGCTCGACCACGCAGTGGTGGCGGATGCGCTGGCGTTGCAGGTTCCCAACTGGCCACCGGGATTGCATCACGGTTACCACCCACGCACCTACGGTTATTTGCTGGATGAGATTTTGCGTCGTGTGGACGGCACGCCCGGCATGACGCTCGGACAGTATTGGCAAACGTGGTTTGCCGTGCCGCTCGGGCTCGATTTCTGGATCGGTCTCCCGCCGGAAAAAATGGATGTGGTGTCGCCGATCTATCCTCCCAATGTAACGGCCCCGCCACGCAGTCCCTTGTTCTACAAGGCGCTCCATACCAAGGGGACGTTGACGGCGCGGGCGTTTGCTTCGCCGCGCGGATTGCAGGGTCCGGCCTCCATGAACACGCCGGAGGCGCACCGGGCATCACTCCCGGCGTTTGGGGGGATCGGCACCGCGCACGCGCTGGGAAAATTCTACGCCATGCTTGCGGGCGGCGGTGCGCTCGAAGGGGTGCGTTATTTTGAGTCCATCGCGCCGCTCACCACGACGCTCAGCGACGGCTCCGACCAAGTGCTCATTCGCCCAACAGCCTTCGCCGCTGGGGCGATGCACGATCCGCTGGATGCAGACGGGCGCAAAATCCGGCAGTTATTTGGGCCTTCGCTGATGGCCTTCGGACAACCAGGAGCGGGCGGCAGCCACGCGTTCGCCGATCCAGAAAATGGCATCGCGTTTGCCTACGTGATGAACCAGATGGAGCCGGGCGTCATGCCCAACGAGAAGGCGTTGGGGTTGGTCGAGGCGCTGTACAACTAGGCGTCTCGATTTTGCAGGTAACGCCGCAGAATTTCGGCATGGATCAACTCAGCAGCCAATGTGTGTCCTGCCTTGTTGGGGTGGTTTAAGCCATTGGCCAGCCAAAGATCCGTATCCACTCCGGTTTCGCGAAGCTGCTGCCATTCGCGGTGGACGTCGGCCAGAGGCGTGTTGTTTTGTTGGGCCACGTTCCGGATAGCTTGGGCATATTGGTCGAGGAATCCCTCGACTTGCGCACGGATAATGTCGCCCGCGCAAGCTTCGTGTTCCGGATGGATTCTTGGCGTCCGTTTGGTTGCCATGAATGATGGAGTGATGAGGATCGCATCCGCCTGGGTTTGAGTGTGGATTTGCTCCAGAATGTTGTTCAAAGCGGCTTCAAAACTGGGTAGTCCGCTGGGACCAGACAGCGAGTCGTTCAAGCCAAACCCGATCAAAACGAGATCCGGTTGATGCCTGACGACGTCTCTTTCAAGTCGTGTGAGCCCCTCCGGGGCGCTTGTGCCGCCTACTCCCGCGTTGAGGGTGCTGAACGTGGTCAATGGGAACAGGCTTTCCAGTCTTTGTTGCAACTGGCGATGGTAAACCGTCTCGGAATCCAAGCGCGTGTGTTCTGCAAAACCTTGCATCACGCTGTCTCCAAAAGCGACGATCAAGACTGGTGGTTGTCTGACATCGAGAGCTTTCTCCCGAATTCTGTTCAGAAAATGTTGCATGGGGTGTGCTGTTTGATGAGGTGATGAACTGGATGGAAGTTGGGTAATGTGGAGACAATTTACGGGAACATGCTGAACATCAAGGCTAGTCCGGCTAGTGCGATTTGAATCCACCCCACCATCAGACCCGCTAGCAACCATACCCAAGCAGTGGGAAATGTTAAGCGCCAAAAACGACCGCAAAAGCCCAACCCTTGCAGTCGGGCAACATCAAGCTGTTCTTGCTGTACCTTGCGAAACCCCATGATTCCGCAAAGATACTGGATAGAAATGATATTCAGCAGTGGCAGGGGGAGCAAGAGAGGAAAGAGAAAAAGGACATCCAAGAGGATGCGCAGCAATAGCCAGTGCATAGCCCGCGAACGCAGCCGCGCTGCCGCGAAGACAAAAAAGGCCACGAGTGTCACAACACCGATGCTTTCCATATGACCAGACAATAATGGATCCATAGTTTGGCAGGATTCAGGAGGACGTTGGCTGTGTCAAGCGCCTCCGCCGCTTGCTCATTTCGTGTTCCACGAAAATCCACCAGAGGTTGCGTGCGAACTGCGCGGTGGTGAGTGGCGCGCTGATGGGGCGGACGCAGCCCGCTCGGATCGCATCAAAGATCACCTCTGGAGTGGCGTCGTTAGGCGCCTGCACCAGAGTGTAGTGATCGCCGAACCCTTCCATGCGGTGGGCGTCGGAGGTGGCGAGGAGCGGCTTCTGGAAACGCTCTGCCAACTGGATGGCAGGCCGGTTCCGGTCGAATCCACACATGTAGAAATGGGAAATCTCGATGGCGTCGAAGAGGTCAATGTGTTCGATGAGCCGTTTTGCGCCAATCGATCCGCCCATTACGAAAAATGGGTGAGGGGCGATCACCAGTACCGAGCGGCCCCGGCGTTGCCGGAAAGCTTCCAAATCGCGCAGGTGCTTGAGCTCGCTGGCCTCTTCGGCGCTGAGGTTGAGGACGACAACGTCGGCTCCATCCAAGCGCAATTCCGCTGCCGGGATGAGAAGAATGCCGAGTTCGCGCGCGGCGGCGAAGACAGCGGGATCGCTCAATACGTGATCGTGAAGGGTAATCGCGAGGGCATGGAATCCGAGCGTGTGCGCCTGTTTCAGCAGTTCCAACGCGGAGTGGTCAAGGCAGTCCAACGGGTCTTCGCGGGTGTGCAGGTGAAAATCAACTTTCAGCCAACCGGGGGAGGGGGAGGCGTTGTCAGGAATCGAAGACGGATTGCTGGGGGCAGACATGCATGAGGATTATCTGCCGAAGAAAGGAAATTCTCAAGGGATGAAAAGTCAAAAAAACGCGCTTGCACCGTTTAAAAAGCATGGTAGGAATAACGGCCCACCGCAACAAAAGCTCGGGTGGTGAAATGGCAGACACGTACGTTTGAGGGGCGTATGCCGTAAGGCATGGGGGTTCAAGTCCCCCCCCGAGCACTTTTTTCAACTCGCTCCCAAAGTTGCACTTGGGAATGCCTAACTTCCGGTGGGTTCTGCGGGCAGGCTTGCTCGCACGTTAGCTTCTCCGTTTTGTAACCAAAAACACCCGGTCGCGCGGGCGGACTTGTTCCGGGACGCCCAAGGCGATGCGTTCGCCGCGTTCGGCGCGCTCTTTGGCTTCGTGCTCGATCTGGATGGAGGTGACCCGGACCCGGACGAGGCCGGTGGTGGGGCCTTGGATGAGGAGTTCGTCGCCGAGGGCGAACGGGGCGTTGCGCACCTGGATTTCCGCCGCGCCCGCTTTGCGGTAGTAGTTGAGGACTTCGCCGACGAGTTTCTTGCTTTTGGACGCCCGGCTGCCGCGCCCCGTGGTCCATTGGCCGATGGGTTGTCCCATGAAAAATCCGCTGGAGAGCCCGCGATGGTATGCGCCGTCGAGTTCCTGGGTGAGTTCGGTTTTGAGCGCCTCAAACTTGGCCTTGAATCCGCGACGGCCTTTGTTCTCGAAATAGAAGTCAATGGCGCGACGGTAGGCGGCTGTGACAGTGCCGACGTATTCGGGCGTGCGCGCGCGGCCTTCGATTTTCAGGCTGGCGACGCCGGTTGCGAAGAGTTGATCGAGGAACGGCATGGCGCAGAGGTCTTCCGGGCTCAAGAGGTAGTTGCTGCCGAGGCGGTAGGAGATTTCGCCTTCCGCATCCGTGATTTTGTATTCGCGGCGGCACGGCTGGAGGCATGCGCCCCGGTTGGCGGATTTGCCGAAGCGGTCTTCGGAAAGAAAGCAGCGTCCGCTGATGGAGACGCACATCGCGCCGTGGGCGAAGACTTCGAGTTCGATATTCTCTGCCTCCGCGCCGAGTTCTTTTTTGAGTCGTCGCCGGATGGACCGGATGTGAGCGAGCGAACACTCACGGGCGAGCACGAAGCGCCGGATGCCGAACGTGCGGTAAAAGAGCCCGAGGCTTGCTGAGTTGGAGACGGACATCTGCGTGGAAAGGAACACGGGCAGCCCTAGCGCCTTCGCTTTTTGCACGACGGCCATATCCCAGCAGATGACGGCGTCGATCCCGGCTTTCGTGGCGGTTTTGAGAACGCGGTCCACTTTGGATAGCTCGGTTTCGTAGATGATGGTGTTGAGCGCGAGATAGGCGCGGGCTCCGACCCGGTGGCACTCGGTGGCGATACGCTGCATTTCCGCCGGGGTGAAATTGCGGTAGTTGGAGCGCATGTTGAGCCCGCGCAGGCCGAAGTAAACGGCGTCGGCACCAGCCTTGAGCGCGGCACGGAGAGAGGCCCAGTCCCCCGCTGGGGCCATGAGTTCGGGTTTGTGCTGCATTTTACGGGATTTACTGGGCATGGCTGAAAAGGAATCTCACGCAAAGACGCAGAGGCGCAAAGAAAAAACGGAGCAGAGAGCATCCTCTTCTCTTCTGGACTCTGGTGTGCTGCACGCGTATGGTTCTCCTCCGATGCGGGGGAGCCAATTGGCTGAGAGTGTCTTGGTTCTTTGAAAAAGGAAGCCGGGACAGACCCTTTGAACCTGATGCGGGTGATGCCGCCGAAGGAAGCAAAGCTTTTTCAGCCACGCCGCTTTCCCGGCGTGGTTTTTTATTTTTTATGTCAGAACCTGAAATTCCTTTTGAGGCCCACAGCAGCGATCCGTTGTCCAACAGCCGCCGTGTTTACGTTGCGGGCGCGCTGTTTCCCGACATCCGGGTGCCGATGCGGGAGATCACGCTTGCGCCCACCACAGGGCTGAACAGCAAGGTGGAGGTGAACGAGCCGGTGCGCGTATATGATTGCTCCGGCCCGTGGGGCGACGCCGATTTTCAGGGCGACGTGACGCAGGGATTGCCGCGCTTGCGGGAACTATGGATTCGCGCTCGTGGCGATGTGGAGGAATACGAGGGCCGCGCCGTGGCTCCGATGGACAACGGCTATCTCTCTGAGAAACACGCGGAGTATGCGAGCCAGGCCGAGAAGAATCGGCTCGTGGAGTTCCCCGGCCTACGCCGCAAACCGCTGCGCGCGAGCGCGGGGCGTCCGGTGACGCAGATGGAATATGCCCGGTGGGGAATCGTCACCCCGGAGATGGAATACATCGCCATCCGCGAAAACCAGGGGTTGGAGGGACTCCGCGACGTATTTTCAGACAAAGTTTCCCGCAGTTCGATGGCTCATCAACATCATGGAACGGCAGGGCGCGCCGACGCCCCCGGCGTGTTCGCCCGGTTTCCGCAGGCGATGCCGAAATTTATCACGCCCGAGTTTGTTCGTGATGAAGTGGCCCGTGGGCGGGCGATTATTCCCGGTAATATCAATCATCCCGAGGTGGAACCGATGATTATTGGGCGCAATTTTTTAGTGAAGATCAACGCCAACATCGGCAACTCCGCCGTGGCTTCCAGCATCGAGGAAGAGGTGGAGAAAATGCGCTGGTCCACGAAATGGGGCGCGGACACGGTGATGGACCTTTCCACGGGCAAGAACATCCATGCCACACGCGAATGGATTTTGCGCAACTCGGCCGTACCCATCGGTACCGTGCCGATCTATCAGGCACTCGAAAAAGTCAACGGGCGCGCCGAAGACCTGACCTGGGAAATCTTCCGCGACACATTGATTGAGCAATGCGAGCAGGGGGTCGATTACTTCACCATTCACGCGGGCGTGTTGCTGCGGTTCATTCCGATGACGGCGCAGCGCGCCACGGGGATCGTCAGCCGGGGTGGGAGCATCCTAGCCAAGTGGTGTCTTGCGCATCACAAGGAGAATTTCCTCTACACGCATTGGGACGATATTTGCGATCTTCTAGCCGCGTACGATGTTGCGTTTTCCATCGGCGACGGCCTGCGACCAGGCTCCATCGCGGATGCCAACGACGAGGCGCAGTTCGGCGAGTTGCAAACGCAGGGTGACCTGACCCGGCGCGCGTGGGATCGTGGCGTGCAGGTCATGAACGAAGGTCCCGGACACGTACCGTTGCACATGATCCACGAGAACATGCAGGCCCAGCTTGAATGGTGCCACGAGGCTCCCTTCTACACGCTTGGACCGCTGGTGACGGACATCGCACCCGGCTACGACCACATCACCAGCGCTATTGGCGCGGCGATGATCGGTTGGTTTGGCACGGCCATGCTCTGCTACGTCACGCCGAAGGAGCACCTCGGACTACCGAATAAAAAAGACGTGAAGGACGGCGTGATTGCTTACAAGCTCGCCGCTCACGCTGCTGATTTGGCCAAGGGGCATCCCGGCGCGCAATACCGGGACAACGCGCTTTCCAAGGCTCGGTTTGAGTTCCGATGGGAGGATCAATTCGCCCTCTCGCTCGATCCCGTGACGGCACGCGAATTTCACGACGAAACGCTGCCGCAGGAGGGTGCCAAGAGCGCCCATTTTTGCTCCATGTGCGGCCCGCATTTCTGCTCCATGAAGATCAGTGAGGATGTGCGCCAGTATGCAGCGGAGCAGGGGATCGCCGAAGAAGAAGCGCTCGCCAGGGGGCTGGAGGAGAAATCGCGCGAGTTCGTGGAGAAAGGGGCGGAGGTTTACACGATGGAGTAGCGTCGTTCTTAAAAGATTGCAGAACGCTCTTGAATAAGAGGGAGTCTGTCGCTAATAACGCTGACTTATGAAAGCTAGGGACTATCGGAAGTCAAATGTTGGAGGAGTCATGGTATGGGTGCTGATTCTCTGCATCGTTGGCGGTGTCTTGTATTTTTTCAACGGGCATCCTGCGTTATTGCGACTCAACAGCTTGACGGCCCCGGTGATAGCCACGCCCAAACCCTCACCCTCACCGACCCCTGAGGCGGCTCCCGAGCCTGAGCCAACCCCGGAAGCGACCCCGACGCCCACGGTCACTCCCTCTCCAACACCGACACCTGTTGTTGCAGCCATACCGTTATCCCCCGCGCAGATACCACCCGATTTTTCTACGATAGCCGGAACGCCCGCGCTTTGGCCGCAACAGGTCGTGCTCCTGAAACCTACGGCATTTCCTATCGTGTTTAACGGCAAGGTCGCCGGGCAGACGCAGGCTCCCGCCGGAGTGACCGTACGGCTGGTGCGAGTGCTGCCCGATCTTGCCAATCCGCAAGTGGAGGTGGAGTTTCAAAATAGCCGGGCTTTGCTGGCTGCTTCCTCGACCGATATGGCGACACGAGCCATGAATCTTCGCGAGACCGCTGCGGCTCGTGCGGCTGCCGCGCCTTCGGCGACCGTTCAGCCACCCACCACCCCGGTAGCCTCAGCGACTCCGACTCCCACCACGCAGTCGAACGAGCTTTTTGCTGCGGAGGCTCTCTCTCATTCCGATAATAAGGACGGCACCGTCACTCTCAATGTGAAGGTGGTTAACAATACGGCGGTGGCGTATGCGGGCTTAAAGGGTGCCGTCTATACCTTGGCTGAATCCCTCTTGAATCCCGACAATGTGAAGGTAATCGGCATTACCGTCTTTTCATTTCCCATGCCCGTCAATGGGCGCTATGAGAAGACCACGGACAAGGCGGACCCCGGCATTTATGAAGAGGATTTATCCGCCGCGCGTTACGGGTTCAAATATATCGGCTGGCTGTTGCGGCTGACGGATAAAACGGGCAAGGTAATCTATGAAAAAGCGAGCACACCCGACATTTTGAGCCATTCGGGGGACATCGCAAATTTGCCCTTCGGAGGCAAATACACCACCAAGCCGTAGCGGCAGGTTTGCAGAGGAAGGTGGAATCTGCATAGACTCTCGTAAACGCTTTGCCTCTCCCGTGCTGACTACCCTCAAACTTCGTGATTTTCGCTGCTTTGCGGCGCTGGAGACGGAATTTGCGCCGGGGGCCAATGTAATTGTGGGGCCGAATGCCCAAGGGAAGACCTCGCTGCTGGAGGCGGCTTGTGTGCTGCTGCGGCTGCAATCCCCCCGCTCGGCGACGCTCGGACCGCTGGTGCGGCTCGGAGCAGCGGGATTCGTGGTGGATGGTTTTTATTCCGGTAATCACCTGCAATTTTACTATTCACCCCGACGCAAAAAACTGGCGCTCGATTCCGTGGAGCAGCCGTCGGCGGCGGAAGCGCTGAAGATTGGGCGCGTGGTCTGGTTTTCCAATAGCGACATCGCCTTGGTGCGCGGTGCGGCGGAGGAACGGCGGCGCTACCTAGACTTCATCGCCATGCAGATGGAGCCTGGGTATCGACGGCACTTGCGCGATTACGAGAAGGCGCTGCGTTCGCGTAATCGACTGCTTAAAGCACCTTCTCCGCGTTGGCGGGAAATCGCGGCGTTTGACGAGCCGCTGCTGGCTGCCGGGAGCGCGATCACGCAGGCGCGGAGCCGCCTCGTGGCTGCGTTGGATCCGTATGCGGCGGAAGCCCAGCGAGCCATTGGCGGGGCGGTGGGGGAAACGCTCACCTTGCGTTACGAACCGGGCGGCGGGGAAGGGGAGGCGTTTGCGGCGCATCTTGTGGCAGGCCGTGACGCGGACTTGCGGTTGAGGCAAACGACGGTGGGACCGCACCGGGACGATATGGGGCTTGCGTTGAACGGCCTCGGACCAGAATTCGCCAGCGAAGGGCAGCAACGGACGCTGGCGCTGGCGTTGCGACTGGCCCAGGCGCGGCTCCTCGCGGCGCGGCATGATTCGCTTCCGCTTTTGCTGTTGGACGATATTTTTGGCGAGTTGGACCCGGCTCGCCGCAACGCCCTCTTGTTGCATCTCCCGGCGGGGGCGCAGCAGATCATTACCACGACACATCTTGATTGGGCGCAAGGGGAGATTGGGCGAGTCTTCCGGCTCGAAAACCAAGTGCTGACGATGGAACAGTAAACGAATTTTACCGCAAAAAGCACAAAAAAGAACGCAAGAGGCGCAAAATAGGGGAGATGCGCAGGACTATACATGTTTTATTTTTGCGCCTTTTGCGCGTTTTTGCGGCTAATCCTCCGGAGCTCAACCTTGCGGTTTGCTTGCGGTTCCGCTATTGGTCTTCGCCCCATGGCTCTACCCGGCTCCATCAGCATCCTTACCGCTCAAGACCTCTGCGTTCGTTACAACGACCAGATGGTGCTCGACCGCGCGTCGCTCTCCATTCATGAGGGCGACCGCATGGGGCTCGTAGGCCGCAACGGCTCGGGGAAATCGACCTTCCTGCGCATTCTCGCGGGGATTTTGGAGCCGGATGCGGGGACGGTGGCGCGACGGCGCGGATTGGTGGTGGGCTACCTGCCGCAGGAATTCGCGCTGAACCCGGAGCTGAATGTGATCGAGAATATCCGGACCGGCGCGCAGCATGTGCTCGATTTGATCGCCGAATTTGAATCGCTGCCGGGCGACTCCGGGCGGCATCATGAGTTGGAGGACCAGATCAACCGCCTCGAAGGCTGGACGCTCGACAACCGGATTGCCACGGCAATGTCGAAGCTCTTTTGTCCGCCAGCGGAGGTGTCCATCGAGCGGCTTTCCGGCGGCGAAAAACGGCGTGTGGCGCTTTGCCGGGCCGTGGTATCGCAGCCGGATTTACTGATCCTCGATGAGCCGACGAATCATCTCGACGCCGAGTCCATCGAGTGGCTGGTCGGGTTCCTGGGGAGCTATCGCGGCGCGTTTCTGGTGGTCACGCACGATCGCTATTTCCTGGACCAGGTGACGAACCAGATCGTCGAACTAGCCAACGGCGTTTTCTTTTCCTACGAGGGGAATTACACCGATTACTTGGTATCGCGCGCGGAACGGATGGCCTCCGCCGAGTTGGTGGAGCACAAGCGGCAGATGTTCCTCAAACGCGAGCTGGAATGGGTGCGCCGGGCTCCCGAGGCCCGCCGGACCAAGTCCCGCAGCCGTCTGGACGCCTACTTCGACGTGGCCGGGCAAGCCGCCCCGGAGATCGAACGCGACGTGGACCTCGTGATCCCGCCCGCGCCGCAGTTGGGCAATCGCGTGGTGGAGTTGGTGGGCGTCGGCATGACGTTGGGCGGGCGGCGCTTGTTTTCCGACTTCGATTTCAAATTCGAGGCGGGTCAGCGGATCGGCATCACGGGCCGCAACGGCTTGGGCAAGACGACGCTGCTAAAAATCATCCTCGGCCAGCTCGCGCCGGAGTCGGGCGAAGTCCGCACGGGGCAACTCACACGGTTCAACTATGTCGATCAAGCCCGTCTGCTGCTCAACGACGACGACACCGTGCTCGACGCCATCAGCGACGGCAGCGAGTTTGTGATGTATGGCGGAATCAAGGTGCCGGTGCGCGGCTATTTGAAACGGTTCCTGTTCACCGACGACCGGATCATCACCAAGGTGCGCTTCCTGAGCGGCGGCGAGCGGAGCCGATTGCTGCTGGCGCGTATCCTCAAGAACGGCGGCAATTTTCTGATCCTCGATGAGCCGACGAACGATCTCGACCTAGCGACGCTGCGGATTCTCGAAGAGGCGCTGCTGGCGTTTGAAGGCGTGGTGCTGGTGGTCAGCCACGACCGCTATTTCTTGAACCGCGTCTGCACCGGCATCCTCGCCTTTGAAGGCGAGGGGCAGGTGGCGTATAGCGTCGGGAATTACGAGTATTACTGGGAAAAACGGCAGCAGTTGCTGAAGCAATGGGGCGCCGATCCTGGTCCCATGGGCGCTTCAGAAAAAGCGAAGCCGCGCCGATCCACCGCCGACAAGCCCCGCAAGCTCACCTTCAAGGAAGCGCGCGAGTTGGAGGGGATGGAGGCGGCGATCCTAGCCGTGGAAGAGCGCATCGCGGAAATCGAAGCGATGTTCGCCGACCCGGAGTTCCATCGCAAACACGGCGCGGACGGCCCGGCGCTGCATGAGGAGGTGGAGGCTAAGCGGGCGAGCTTGGAGGGGTTGTTTGCGCGGTGGGAGGAGTTGGAGGCGGTAAGACTGGCGATGGAGGGGTAGGAGGAGATACGTAGGAGAGCAAAGCAACTGCTACTGGGTATTTGCCTGCTTCGCCGGGTCATATTCCAAGTTCTTAGAACCGGAAGGATTCAGGTAGGAAGTGATGCTAAAAAAGTGGTCGCCGCCGGCTGTCATCATAAAGTTCAGACGGGCAAATTCGCCGTTTCCAAGCTTCACAAAGTAATCTCTTGTTACCTGGGAACGCCACTTTGTGCCAAGCGATGCGGGCATATCAATTTCATCGACCGGTTGATATCCTCCTTCGGGGGCTACAAAATCAAACTGACCTTCACGCTTTACCACGCCGCCTCCCGGCACGGTTAATTGACAACGCCAATCATAGGGAATGTTCAGATTGGGGTTTGTCACCTTTTGGTCGTTTGTCCAGCACTCTACCTTGATTGCTTGATTACTCCCTCCTGTAGCGCGTCCTGTTCCAAGGTCTACCAGAACAGGAGTGCCATTTTTCGGGATGCGGAAATCTCCCTTAACCCTTACAAGAGGTGCCGCCGTCCCCATCTTTCTCAAAACAAAGATGGCCGGATTGCTTGGGTCAGGATGCGGTGCCCCTGTTCCAGCCCCTTCGGCATAACCGAAAGTGCCATCGGATTCTTTCAGATGATAGTATCCACCTTTGGACACCATCACACCCAAACCCAAGCCGTGACCTGATACGGTGAACAGGCCGTCCTTATCTGAAAGCAACTCCTTCTTGGAGTAGCCTTCTAAAAGATGGTCGTGCATTGAAACATGCACGTTTGCTTCCGAAATCGGAATTCCCTTTTCATCCACTACTTTACCGTAGAACCGGATGGGGGTTGCTAATCCAGCATCCCAGATTTTTTTCTCAGCTGCGATTTGTGTCCGCCGTGCGGCTGTTTCTAATTCTGGAGATGCGCGAATTTTGGCTGCAAAAAGGCAACCCAAAGTTAACAGTGAAACCAGTGTTATCCCAATCCAAGCATGCTTGCGGTTCATAGAGTGCATGGTAGTTTGAACACGAACATTAGTGTCTTAGAAAGCAGACGCACAGTTTTTTCTCCTTGTCCCCGCAACTCCGAGCCTTCGCGTCTTTCTGCTCGCCATCCTCCCCGGTTCGCTGACAACATTGCTGGATCATGCAAGTGCCTCTTCTCGACCTCAAACTTCAGTATCAGACCCTTCGCGATCAAATCCGCCTGGAGGTGGATGCCATCATGGAATCCCAGGTTTTCATCGGAGGGCCGAAGGTGGAGGCGTTTGAGAAGGCGGTTTGCGAATACACCGGGGCGGCTCATGCCATCGGCGTCACCTCCGGCACCGATGCGCTCTTGATTGCGCTGATGGCACTCGGCATCGGCCCGGGCGATGCGGTCATCACTTCGCCCTACACGTTTTTCGCCACCGCTGGGAGCATTGCCCGCGTGGGGGCTGCCGCCGTGTTCATCGACATTGATCCGCAGACTTACGATATTTCCGTCCCCGCGCTGCGCGCCTACCTCGAAGGCTGCCGCAAGAATGCCGAGGGCAAGTTGGTGAGCCACGCGGGACAGATCGTCTGCGCGCTCATGCCGGTGCATCTTTACGGACTGTGTTGCGCGATGGATGAAATCCTGGAACTGGCCGCGCAGTATGGGCTGCCGGTGATCGAGGATTCCGCGCAGGCGTTGGGCGCGGATTACCCCTCGAAGAACGGCGTGGGCCATGCCGGGGCGATGGGGGATTTCGGCTGCTACAGCTTTTTCCCGTCCAAGAACCTCGGGGCATTCGGCGACGCCGGGATGGTCGTCTGCAAAGACGCCGCGATGGCGGACAAACTCAGGGCACTACGCAACCACGGCGGCGAGCGGCGGTATTTCCACAAGATGATCGGCGGCAACTTCCGGCTCGACGCGCTGCAAGCGGCGGTGCTCTCCATCAAGCTGCCGCATCTCGATGGCTGGTCGGCGAAGCGCCGGACCAACGCGGCGCTATACCGCGAGGAATTCGCGCGGACGGGGCTGGACAAGATTTTGACGCTCCCCTTTGATCCGTATGCCGCGAGTGGCCTGGCGAACCAGCATATTTTCAACCAGTTCGTCGTGCGCGCGCCGCGCCGGGATGCATTGTGTGAGCATCTGGCAAAGGCGCAGATCGGCCACGCCATCTACTACCCGCTGCCGCTCCATTTGCAGGAGTGCTTCGCGTATCTCGGCTACAAGCAAGGCGACTTGCCGGAATCCGAACGCGCTGCGCTGGAGACGATCGCCCTGCCGATCTTCCCTGAGTTGACGCCGGAGCAGATCCGGGCTGTGGTGGAGGCGATAGCCGGGTTCTATTGCTAGCAGAGCCTCCTCGTTCCCAATCTCCTGATTGGGAACGAGAACAAACGAGCCCAGAAAAGCTTTTCCCCTATTTCACCAGCAGTCTGAAGGAAGCCTTCTGTCCGACGCTGGAGACTCCGGCGGCTTTGCCGTCGGTCTTGATTTTCTTCGCCACAGTGGCGGGGGAGGTGCCGAGCTTGGTGGCCACGGTGCGGTAATTGGTGGCGCCGCCTTTGATGGCTTCCACGACCTGCTGGATCGTCACGCTGGTCCTGGATTTGCGGCCTGCCGGTTTTTCCGGGACGATCTCGCCGGTCATTTTGGCGATCTGATTTTGCAGGTCCACCACGGAGGCTCGCGCTTCAGCGAGTTTTACTTTTAATTCCAGAATGGCACGGTGCTTTAAATGTTCGATCTGCCGTTGAAGGTTTTCGATTTGTTCAGATGCACCAGTTGGGTTCAATGTAGAGTCAGACATATTTCATGTCAAATACGCCTAATTATAGAAGAAATGTCAATCGTTAATGATAGTTAACGCCAATGCCCGCGTCCTCCTCCCACAAATACCACGGAAGTGGAACCGTAATAATATGGGTAGTAAGGGTAATAGGCATCATAAGGGTAAGGGCGTCCATAATAATAAGGGCGTGGGCCAAACCGGGCGGGCGTGTCCACAAGGTAATCAACCACCGCTTGGTCAACCTTTCCTTGCTTCAGGCGAGCGAGACCCGGCTTATCCAGCATGTAAACCGCGCGGGTGGAATCGAGATAGCCAATGATCATATTGGGCGGTATTTGACGTTGGGTTAATTCAATAATATCGCTCAAGGAGAGTACATCGCCGTGGAGCATTCTATCATAAACCGCAGGGGAGACGTGATGCTGCATCAGGGTTTGCTGTTCACGGTGGTCAATCGCGGCACATCCCGCTAAAAGGCCAAGGGCCAATAGGGCTATCATCAAATGGATTGCTTTCATAGGTGAGACTGAAATAACGCTGCTTTGGGGTGTTTTCAATGAAAATTCTTCGGAAGAGATGGATCGTGAAAAGCCAGGGAGGATTTGGATTGACGCCGTATTGCGGCACGAACAAGGGTTAAAGCATGAAAATCCCCTCGCTTTCATCTCCTCTGGCTGCCTATGGCGTTTACCAAAAGGAGCAGCTAAACCGCATTGCCTTTCCGCTAGGCGGCATTGGCAGCGGGATGATTTGCATTGAAGGAGCGGGATCGTTTTCCCAGGTTTCCCTGCGGCATCGTCCGCAGATTTATCGTGAGCCGATCCTGTTTTCCTCCCTTTCAGTGAAGGGCGTTGCGGGTCAGCCCAATTTTGCGCGTGTGCTTGCCGGACCTGTGCCGGGCTGGAAGATCATGTTCCCGTGGGATGATCTGTGGTGTTCGTCAGGTGATGGAGGGAGGGGAAAGGTTTACGGGTTTCCGCATTTTGAGGAAGCGACATTCACGGCGCGGTTTCCATTTGCGGAGGTGGGTTTGTCGGACCCGGCGTTTCCCCTGCGGGTAGGCATTACCGCTTGGAATCCGTTCATTCCCAATGACGCCGATGGTTCCAGTCTGCCTGTGGCCGGTGTGGAATACCGGGTGTCCAATCCTTCGATGGAGCCAGTCGAGGCGGTTTTCTCCTTTCACGCTGAAAATTTCATGTCCACGGGGCGACCGGACGGTGGCGACCGGGTGAGGCGGATGGAGGGAGGCTTTGTCTTGGAGCAGACGGGATGCCCTGAGAAACCCTGGGACGAAGGCTGCTTTGCGGCTTGGATTGACGACGAAGCCGTCAAGATCAACCCGGCGTGGTTTCGCGGAGGATGGTTTGATCCGGTGACGATGGTTTGGAAATCTGTGCAGAACGGGGCGTGTCTTGACAAGTCCGAAGCGGAAGGCAAACCCAGCCAAGGTGGCAGTCTCTACCTCCCAATCCGACTGGCTCCCAGCGAGGAAAAAACCATCGTATTGAAGTGGGTTTGGTATGTGCCGGTTTCGGATATCCGGGCGGAGGTGAAAGAGGATTTGTATCGCCCGTGGTATGCCAAGGCTTTTGAGGATGCCGAAAACCTCGTGCGTCATTGGCGCGAAGCGTATGTGGCATTGCGGGCAAAAACAGAAGCTTTCACTGAGGCGTTTTACGATTCCACGCTGCCGCCCGAGGTGCTCGATGCCGTAAGCGCCAATCTGACCATTTTAAAATCGCCTACCGTGCTGAGACAGGAGGATGGCCGATTATGGGCTTGGGAAGGGTGCCACGACAAGGAGGGTTCATGCTACGGTAGCTGCACGCACGTTTGGAATTACGCGCAGGCGTTGCCACATCTCTTTGCGGATTTGGAGCGAGGATTGCGGGAGACGGAGTTCTTCGTCTCACAGAACGAACAGGGCCATCAGAATTTCCGGACCTCACTGCCGATCTCCCCGCGCGAAGACCACAGCTTTCACGCGGCGGCAGATGGCCAGTTGGGCGGCATTTTAAAGATGTACAGGGAATGGAGAATCAGCGGCGACAGCGAGTGGCTGGAAAAACTTTGGCCCAAGGTGAAGCAAAGCCTCAATTACTGCATTGAGACGTGGGACCCAGAACACTGTGGAACGCTGGCGGAACCGCATCACAACACTTTCGACATCGAATTTTGGGGAGAGGAGGGGATGTGCGGCAGCTTTTACCTTGGAGCCCTTGCTGCGGCGGTCGCAATGGGCAAAGCAGTGGGTGAGCCCGTGCCGCTCTACGGCGAACTGCTGGCTTCCGGGCAGGCCTATTTTGCCAAGGCGTTGTTCAACGGCGAATATTTCCAGCAGAACATCCGTTGGAAAGGGTTGCGCGCGCCGAATCCGACGGAAGTCCATGGGATCAACAACGACGGCTATTCCGCAGAAGCGCGGGCACTGCTAGAAGCGGAAGGCCCAAAGTATCAATACGGAAGCGGCTGTCTTTCCGACGGCGTGATTGGCGCATGGATGGGATATGTTTCCGGGCTCGCGCCATTCCTGGACGTGGGCCAGGTGGCGAGCCATCTGGATTCCGTTTTTCGGAACAATTTTAAAGAGGACCTTTCCCAGCATGCCAACCCGCAGCGCAGCACCTACGCGCTGGGGCACGAGGCGGGCCTGCTCGTATGCACCTGGCCACATGGCGGGCGGCTTTCCTTGCCGTTGCCATACTCGGAGGAAGTCTGGACGGGATGCGAATACCAGGTAGCATCGCATCTGATCGCATCGGGGCGCGTGGAAGAAGGGCTCCGCATTGTGCGCGCAGTGCGCTCCCGGTATGATGGACGCGTCCGCAATCCTTTTGACGAATTCGAGTGCGGGCACTGGTATGCCCGGGCGATGTCCTCATATGCCTTGCTGCAAGCCCTCAGCGGAGCGCGTTATGACGCCGTAGAAAAAACGCTCTATTTGAACCCGAAAATCCGGGGAGATTTCCGCAGCTTCCTTTCCACAGCCACGGGGATCGGCACCGTGGGTGTAAAGGACGGGCAGCCGTTTTTGGAAATCAAGGACGGAGAGATCGACGTGAGGAGAATAGCCTACGGGACATGATTATTTCCCCATTGTCTTGAGGAATTCCGGCATGTCTTCGGAGTCGCCACGGAACAGCACCACGCAACTGTTTTTCTCGTCGCTTAGCACGGCCACAGCCCAATCGTCCTGTTGAAAAATATGTTCACCGGGAGCAATCCCGGAGTCCTCCGCGCGGAAGATCAACAACCGGGCTTTCTGTTGCGCCAGTTTCACCTCAGCCGCGTGGATGCCCTCGTGTTGGCGGACGCGGCAGGCGACAGCTTTCGCTTTTTCCAGGGATGCCGGAACCGCGTATCCTTCAAACCCCTTCAGGACAAACCAGTCATCGAGTTTTCCGGCGCCGGTAGGGGCGATCGACTCGAATTCGGGAGCGGTCGGGGTCTCTTCGTCTTCCACGAAAGCGATGATGGTTTCCTTGCCGGGAAAATCGCCAAGCCGGGTTTTCGCCATGTAAATTGTCACGCCCACGACGACGACCAGTGCCAGGGCAATCGCCAGCACCGATGGCTGGAGAATCATGGCGCACAATCCCGGTTTCGGAGGCTCGGTCCAATGCAAAAGGGCCAATTCCGCAGGAAGCGTCACTGCTTCGATGGCTTCGTGCCATTGCCGGTCCGCAGCGAGTTGGGCCGTCAGTTCCGGGTTTCCTTGAGCGGCGCGGACCGCCTTGGCGATCTTGGGGTGATCCCCGCCCCAAGGTCGATGCATCCGCAAGCGGGCGCTTTCGGGGAATGCCGACTCAGGGGCGAGCGTTCGGCGGGCTTGAGCCAGGGCTTCCGCGAAGGCGGTGGCATTCAGGCCCAGCAAATGCGCGGCATCGTCGAGACTGCAATCGGCAATGTGAAAGAGAAGGAAGGCGCTCCTAGCCGGTTCCGGCAAAGCGACCACCCGGTCAGGGAAGGAGGATGGTTCGGTGGATTCGGGCTGCGGGATGTTTTCCCGCTGCCATTTGATGGCATGGGAACGGATTTGCCGGATGAACCAGATTTTCCGGCGTTCTTTGCTCCGGAGTTGAGCCAGTTTCTCCGGTGCGACGGCGAAAACCGCCCTCAGAATTTCCCCTGCAGCGGCGGGATTCCCCGTGAGGAACAAAGCAATCCGGTAACATCTGGTGTCGAACGCCGATGGCGGATGCGATGGATGGAGGGGGTGGGTGGTTTCCACTATGGGGAGCCTACTGCCCTCTCCTAACATTAATCAATAGATTGTTGACCCTCGACACGTTAAAAAATCCATGAAATTCTATGTTTAGCCGTCGGCTTGCAGGACCGGGGCGTCTCATCGTGAAATCCGTTCAATCCATCCTATTCGTTTGCACCGGGAATATCTGCCGCAGTCCCATGGCGGAGGGATTGTTTCGGGCGATGATCAAAGGGCGCAGCGATATTGAGGTCGCTTCCGCCGGGGTGAGCGCCACCGCTGGGTTTTCTGCCAGCGCCAACGCCATTTCCGCTGTGCGTTCAGCGGGGGGCGATCTCTCCCGCTTCCGCAGCCAGCCGCTCACGGAAGCCTTGGTGGAAAAGGCGACTTACATTTTTGCCATGACACGCGGGCATCTGGACGTCATCCTGACGTTCTTCCCCGAAGCCGCTGAGAAGACCTTTCTGTTGACGGAATTCCAGCGTGGCCCGGAGAAAGGGGCCGATATTCCCGATCCCATCGGGCAAGGCCCCGAAGTGTACATCCGGTGTCGCGACCGCATCAAAGCTGCCTTACCCAGCCTTCTCAATTTCATCAACCAAAACAAGCCAAAGCCCCAGCCCATGACCACTCCGTCCGCTTCCACTCGCAGCAACCCGGCGCTTCGCATCGCCATCGCCGCCGATCATGGCGGGTTCGAGTTGAAAAAAGCCATCCATGAATACCTCTCTGGCAAGGGGATAGTCGTGGCCGACTTCGGCACGTTCACGCCGGAATCGGTGGATTACCCCGACTTCGCCGCGCTCGTTTGCAACGAGGTCATCGCAGGCAAGGCGGATTTCGGCCTTCTCTTTTGCACCAGCGGCATTGGCATGAGCATCGCTGCAAACCGCTTCCCGCAAATCCGCGCCGCGCTGGTTGACAACCCTGAAGATGCCGCGATGACGCGCCTGCACAATAACGCCAATGTCCTTTGCCTTGGCGGGAAGGGGGCTTTTCTGGATAACGTCAAAAAGACCGTTGACGCGTTTTTGGGCGCTGTGTTTGAAGGGGGCAACCGTCACGAGCGCCGCGTCTGCAAACTGGCGCGTGTGGGGGAGGAATTCCAGCCCGGCGGCAGCCTGACGACGGCGGACCCGGAGATTTCCAAAGCCATTGCCGAAGAAGGTGAGAGGCAGTTTGAGAACATCGAGCTGATCGCCTCGGAGAACTTCACTAGCCGCGCCGTGATGGAAGCGCAGGGATCCTGCCTCACCAACAAATACGCCGAAGGCTATCCCGGCAAACGGTGGTATGGCGGCTGCGAACACGTTGATGTGGTCGAGCAACTCGCCATTGACCGCGCCAAGGCGCTCTTCGGCGCGGAGCACGCCAACGTCCAGCCCCACTCTGGCAGCCAGGCCAACATGGCCGTTTATTTCTCCGTGCTTACTCCTGGCGACCGCATTCTGGCGATGAACCTCGCCCACGGTGGTCACTTGACCCACGGTCACAAAGCCAACTTCTCGGGCCGGTTCTTTGAGATCGGCGCCTACGGCGTCAATCCTGAAACCGAGACCATCGACTACGATGCGCTGGCTGCTCAGGCCGTTGAATTCAAGCCGAAGATGTTGGTGGCGGGCGCTTCCGCCTATCCGCGTGTGTTCGACTTCCAGCGGTTGCGCGAGATCGCCGATTCCGTGGGCGCGATGCTCTTCGTGGATATGGCCCACATCGCCGGGCTCGTCGCGGGCGGCGTTCACCCGAGCCCTGTGCCCTTGGCTGACTTCGTGACCACTACCACTCACAAGAGCCTGCGTGGCCCTCGCGGCGGCATCATCCTGTGCAAGGAGCAGTATGCCAAGGCGATTGATTCCCAAGTGTTCCCCGGCATCCAGGGCGGACCGCTCATGCATGTCGTCGCCGGGAAAGCCGTCTGCCTGTATGAAGCCTTACAGCCTGGGTTCAAGGGGTATGCGCAGCAGATCATCAGCAACGCCAAGGCGCTCGCCGCGCAGCTTCAACGGCACAGCTACCGCCTCGTCTCCGGCGGCACGGACAACCACCTCATGCTGGTGGATCTGCGTCCGAAGGGGCTCAACGGTAAACTCGCCAGCGAGACGCTCGACAAAGCGGGTATCACCGTCAACAAGAACGGCATCCCGTTCGACACGGAGAAGATCACCCTCACGGGCGGGATCCGCATTGGCACCCCGGCCGTTACCACGCGCGGCATGAAGGAAGAGCAGATGATGCAGATCGCCGACTTTATCCACGAAGCATTGAGCCACAAGGAGGACGAGGCCGTTCTGGCTAAAGTACGCGCGAGCGTGCGGGAACTGACCCGGCATTATCCGCTGCCGAGGTAAATTTTACTGCGTTCAAACACCGCACAGCACCTTCAGCCGCTGCGCAGAAACCGGGTGCGGCGTGCCGAGTTCCTGGGCAAAGAGGCTGACTCGAAATTCTTCGAGCAGCCAGCGGAAGGCTTCACGGTTTTCCTTGGGCACGCTTTTTTCCAATTCGCCGCCGGGCAGGAACGGGGCGAGCGGTTTGGCTTTTTCGGCGTCTTTGGTGAGGTAAAGCGGGCTGATGGAGGCGCGTTCGGCCCGGAGTTGCACGGCGCGCAGGTAACGCGGCAGATGTGGCAATTGCGCGTGCGGCGTGTGGGCGAGGAAATCGGCGGGGACGAGCCGTTGCAGGTCGGCTTCGAGACCGGGATAGCGTTTGCTTGAGGCGAGAATGCGTTGCCGCAGGCCGAGGATTTGCGCGGTGAGTTCGCTCACGCGGTGGGCGATCATGGGCAGTTCGCGGCGCGCCGCTTCGAGCATCGCGTTGAACCGCGCTTGCGTGAGCGGATACAACGGTTCGTGTTGGAACGCGTGCGCGACGATGTGACGGTAAGCGCTTTGCTGGAGCACTTCGCCGCTGTCGGCGGGATGCGAAGCGCCCGACTTTGATTTGGGTGCGTTGAGTTTCGCGCTGAGTTGGTCAAGAGCGTCGCCGAAGGCCATGGGATGCTGCGTTCCCTTTTGAGGCGCGGTTCCCAGATGGCGGGTCAGACCCCGCAATTCTTTTTGAAGCCAGGCGAAATCGCGCGCCAGGGCGAGTTCCGCAAGGCGGCGGATGGCGGCGGGCGTAGCATCTTCGGCGTCGGCACGGCGGCGGAAGAGCTTTAAATCGACTTCGCCTCCGTGTTCCGCCTCGTCGCGCAACGCGAGACCCGGCCAGGCGAGCAGCGGTGCACCGCCGACGTGCTCGACGACGAGAGATTCCGGCAGATCGCCGAACGACCAGGCGGTGATGGCCGATTTTTCCCAGCGGCGCGCGGTTGTTTCCCAAGCGTCGGATTGCACCCGCTGCGAATCAAGCGAGGCGCGGACGGCGGTGAGGTCGCGCCCGGCGGCCACGGTTTTATTTTGGCGGTCCACCACTTCCACGCGCGGAACCAGGTAATCCGGAAGCGATTTCCAGTCCTCGGGCCGTATGGCGACGCGGTATTTGCGCTCTATGAACGCGGCCAACTCCGCAAGCAGATTGTTGCCGCGCGGAGCGAACTCCTCCACCAGTTCGCGCACCTTCGGCTCCAGCGGCATGAGCTGTTTGCGGAGGCTTTTGGGCAACGAGCGGAGCAGTTCGCCGATTTGCTCTTCGCGCAGGCCGGGGATTATCCATTGCAACTCCGCCGGGGTGAGGTGCTCGGCCAGCGGGAGCGGGACGCGCACGGTCACGCCGTCCTCTTCCTCGCCGGGATTGTAGGCGTAGGTGAGGGGGAGGACGCTGTTGCCCACGGCGACTTGATCCGGGAACGCTTCGCGGTCGTAGGCGAGGTTTTCGGCCTCCATCAAATCGGCTTCCGTGGCGCAGAGGAACTGCGGCTCGGCGCCGATGCGGCTGCGGACGAGCCGGTTCAAATCGTGGATGGACGAGACGCCCGTGATGCGCTCGGCTTTGGCGCTCCATTGCGGGTAAACGTAGCTGAATTTGCAGAGGTGCGAGCCGAGTTCAACGATCCATTGTGGATCGACGCGTGCCACCGTGCGGGCGAAGAGCTGTGAAGTCTGCACGATCTCGCCCGCGACGATCCATTCCGGCTGGCGCGCGCCGGGAGGTTTTGGCGTGCCGGGTCGGGCAGGAGCGGCTGGCTTAGGCTTCTTGGCCTGGCGTTCGTAGAGTCCCGAACCGGGAAAAATCGTGACGACGCGGTTGCTCCTCGCTTTGTACAGATTGCGCTCCTCGCGCTGCGCCACCTGCCCAAGCAGTCCCGCGAGGATGGAGCGATGCACGGCCGCGTAGCGGTCGTCGTCTTTCTTCCCCTTGTTCGTTCCCAAGCAACGGTGTTAAGAAGCAAGGGGAATTTGAGGATGTTTGAGTGCGAAGTTGAGGAGGACGAGAAGTTTGCGCATGACAGCGGTGAGAGCGACTTTGGCGGGTTTTCCGGCAGCGCGTAGGCGCTG